>Ga0209723_1005561_pt1 | contig 12854 bp, 13 predicted proteins | sample BiotimSIPDNA_2_FD_185750 | JGI IMG/M metagenome (GOLD analysis project Ga0209723, IMG submission 185750) | Anaerobic biogas reactor microbial communites from Washington, USA - Biogas_R2 time_0 SIP DNA (SPAdes) (version 2) | ecosystem: Engineered > Bioreactor > Anaerobic > Unclassified | place... | reverse complement strand
AAAAAACTGGGCGGCGAAGTTGCCTGCAGCAAACCGGTGGCTACTGATAAGAAATGGTTGTCAGAAGAAAGGATCATCGGCCTGTCAGGTAAAAAATGCAAACCCAAACTGGCAGTTATTCTGGGCATTTCCGGCCAGGTCCAGTTCACGGTAGGTATCAGAGATGCCAAAACCATCGTTTCCGTCAACACCGACGAAAACGCTTTTATGAACACCATGGCTGACTATATTCTGGTCGGAGACCTGCACCAGGCAGTTGAAGAACTTAACTCCAAGCTGTAGCGGGGGTTAGTTGGCTAGTGGAAATCAGTGAGGCGTAAGGCGTGAGGAGTGAGGCGAAACCCGCGCTAGCGCGCGGCTGTAGGGGCCGAAGCCTCTGTCGGCCCGCGGTGGCCGAGGAAACAGGAGCCTTGGGGACTGAACCATTGTCCGGAGCGAAGCGGAGCCGAAGAGAAGACGAGGGCTGCCTTAATGGTGCTGTTTACAGCACATTGTAGTCCCCGGAGGGGGGGCTGTCCCCATGGCGGGCCGAGCAGCAAAGCAGGAGCCCCAAGGGGTCTGTCCTATGGCATGCTCGTGCGTTGCAGGAGCAATCATTGTATTCCGGAAAAGCCCGGTCTTCTGCTGGTGGTATGGAGAGGTCCATACTCTGACCAAAGGCTTTTACTATTGAGTTTTCTGGTGGGTAAACCCTCGCCTTTATCTCTTTTCCTCCACACAAAGATCTGCTCCTGCTGTTATAGAAAAGCAGAAAGTGGAAAGTTGAAAAAAGTGAGGCGGGAGGGGTGAGGAGTGAGGCGTAACCCGCGCTGACGCGCGGTTGTAGGGGTCGACGCCTCTGTCGACCCGCGGGGCCGAGGAAACAGGAGCCTTGGGGACGGACCATTTGTCCGGAGCGAAGCGGAGCCGCAGGGAAGACGAAGGGCCCGTCCCCATGGCCCCAACGGAGTGCCAATACGGGTCATATTTTCCCTATCCAACTAACCAACTAACCAACTAACCAACTAACCAACTAACCAACTATCCCCCTACGGCGTACCCGGCAATTCCGTTATAAGCGCATCGGCAGGGATCTGGAACAAAGCGGGATCCTGGGGACCTATTTTGTAATTCTTATATTCGATGACAGCCTGTTTCTCTTCTATTTCCACCCGGGCCGGCATACCGATATCCTTGCGCACCCATATTTTAGTTGCCATTCCTTCACTGATGCCCATAGCAACCAGACAATCCAGACCATCTATTATTTCCTCACCAATCACTTCTATATCAGAAGTCCCTTCGGTCCAATCGCCGGGAGAATCAATTTCCTCCTGGGAAGCAGGCATTTTCATTGCATTATTGTTAATGGGATCATATATATATGCATTGCCCTCGTCATCAATGATGGTAATCATTTGGACTCCCATGGCATACATTTCCATCCTGGCTTTCTCACCGCTGATGAACATTTTACTGGTGGAGCTGATCGGTTGATCACCGCTCATTGTCGTTATCATTTCAAAGGATAATTCCTTGGCCTGACCGGCTTTGGCCAGCAGTTCATCCAATGAATTGATGCTTGCTTTATCCTGTTGGTCTTTCAGCCCATCTACCTGTGGCGCAGCAGCCTGTTCGGTTCCTCCTCCTCCGCAGGCTGCGAGATTCAGTGTCAGTAAAACCATGGTCAAAAGTAACACAAACCATTTTTTCATTTCCCCGCCCCTTTATAATTTGTTATTTTGTACCAATAAACTAACAAGTAACTTTTGACCTGTCAATTGGAAAGTGGGGCCAGGGGTCTGTCCTGTGGCGTGCTCGTGCGTTGCCGGAGCAATCATTGTATTCCGGAAAAGCCCGGTCTTCTGCTGGTGGTATGGAGAGGGGCGAACTCTGACCAAAGGCTTTTACTGTTGAGTTTTCTGGTGGGTGGACCCTCGCCTTTATCTCTTTTCCTCCACACAAAGATCTGCTCCTGCTGTTATAGAAAAGCAGAAAGTGGAAAGTGGAAAGGAGAAAGTCGGAAAAAAGTGAGGCGGGAGGGGTGAGGAGTGAGGCGTAACCCGCGCTGGCGCGCGGTGTAGGGGTCGACGCCTCTGTCGACCCGTGGTGGGCGAGGAAACAGGAGCCTTGGGGACGGACCATTTGTCCGGAGCGAAGCGGAGCCGCAGGGAAGACGAAGGGCCCGTCCCCATGGCGGGGGGAACAGCGAAGCGGGGTCAGGGGTTAGGGGTCAGGGGCCGGAAAGGGGAAAGGGGAAAGTGGAAAGCAGAAAGTGGAAAGTTGAAAAAGGTGAGGCGGGAGGGGGGAGGTGTGAGGCGATTCCGCGCTGACGCGCGGTTATAGGGGCCAGGGGCCAGGGGTTAGGGGCCAGGGGTTAGGGGTTAGGGGCCAGGGGTTCAGGTTCAGTCAGGACATGGGTAATACTTCTGCAGGATTTTTAATGGATTGCGGAACTGGACCTCTTTATGCTTTTGCGTTAGTATTAGTTTGAGGCTGTTTCATGTTATCTTTCTCGTGCCTTTAACGGGATAAGAAAGAGAACATGGCAGGGGATTCAGCTTTTTATGTAGAATTTTTAGGGGTGAAGTTTTGGAAGGGAGAAAGGCGATGTGGATAGACCCGGCAATGTAGAAATCGTTATCGACGGAGTTACGGGGGTAGGAAAATCCAGTCTGGTCAAAATCCTGTGTGAGGAATTTCATCTTAAGTCGTTTAATGAGATGTTTGAAGATCAAAACCGGCTTTTGAACAAATTCTTTCATGACCGGCCCAAATGGGCTTTTCCCATGCAGACTAATTTTTTAACCAACCGTTTTAAACAATACCGTCAGGCCATGAAAATTGGCAATGCGGTCATGGACCGTTCCATTTATTCCGATAAAATATTTGCCCGCATGTATCTGGCCTATGGGTACATGATGCCGGAAGAGTATGCCGTATATAATAACCTGCTCCACACTATGCTGGAACATGTTGAGCCCCCCAAGCTGCTGGTTTATCTCCGGGTAAATACTGATGAGGCGATCCGGCGCATCCGCAAACGGGGACGTGAGGATGAAGTGGATGTGGAAAGGGAATACTGGGATACTTTGAACAAGTTTTATGAAGAAAACTACAAGAATTACGATGGCCGGATGCTGACGCTGCAGGTGGATCACCTGGACTATGTACACCGCGAGGAGGACAGGCTGTTTGTAGTAAACCAAATTAAAGCGGCAAGGGAGAAAGCTAAGTTTTCGCAGAGTGTTTAAAGATAAGACCGGGGAAAGGTGATAAAGATTGAAGATAATTTTAGGTATATTTGCCGCCTCGATATTTTTGCTTTACAGCTTGTACTTTGTGCGTATCATCAAGGGTTCCCAGGAGGAATTTGAAGAGGAATTGCTAGGGGCCCTGGCTGAGTGGATGATAAGTACCGGGGAGGCCGCCCGCCGGCAATCAGTATATCTGATAGCTTTTGCTATCCTGTTGGAGATCACTTATTTCCTTTTGACCTTTCTGGTAATCGAAAATCCATTGCTGCTCGCTTTTACCGGATCTATGGTCTTGCTGGAAACACTGCACGTTTTCAGCATCATCAATAATTTTGTCAAATTCTTCAAGGGATCTATTGTATTAAAACAGCTCTTTGAATGGCGAGTAGAACGGATCTGCTGTATGGTGTTTTTCACCCATTCCTTCTTAATTCTGGCCTCCTTAATATTTATCCGCTAAAAAAGATTAATTTGGAAAAGGACCTGCCCGCTGGAGATAAAGGATTTCAACCGGTTGAAAGGAGATTGCATTGACACTGGATAAAAGTCCGCAATGGGGCTTTCTTGAAATAATAATGGTATATCTGGGCATTATCTTTTCCAGTATCGTTTATGCCATGTGGGGAGACGAAATTGCCGAGATATTGGTTAATCTGAGACTGCCGGATAATGATTTCACCATGTTTATCATTGCTTTTTTGATCCAGTTTTTTTTCACAGTGATTCTGGTCTATTTCTTTACAGTAGTGACCAATAAGGCTACAGCCCGGGAAATAGGTTTTGTTGTGGCTTCAGGGGATGATTTTTTACGCTATGGTGTGGGGGGAGGTATCCTGCTGCTGACCATAGTTTTTATTATGAGTATTCCCATCGGTTACTTGAATCCTCAGTTAGAACCCCAGTTATATGAGGAGATGCTCCGTTCCCTGACCGATGATTCAACCCTTTTCTGGCTGATTATCACGGGAGTGGTTTTAGCACCTCTGTCGGAGGAAATGTTTTACCGCGGCATGATTTATCCTGTTTTTCGCCGTTATTTAAGCCTGCCCTGGGCAATGGCTGTTTCCGGGATAATCTTTGGTCTGGCTCATTTTGATTTATGGCGGGCACTGCCTCTGGCAGTAGGCGGCGCGGGCCTGTGCTATATATACGAGAAAACCCGCAGTATTCTGGTGACGGCTGTTGCCCACGGAGTGTGGAACCTGATCATGACCCTAATGGTCATCTATAGTATTAATGCTTTGGTCTGAAGAAACCATTTGACAAAACAGGCAATCAGTTATAAATAATTATATGGATGAATTATTTTAATTAAAGAAAGGTGTACTCCCATAATGCCAACATACGATTATAAATGTGAAAATTGCGGTGCATTTGAAAAAGTCCAGAAAATCACTGAAGATGCCCTGACCGAATGCCCCGAATGCGGCGCTCCGGTTCATCGCTTGATCAGCAAAAATGTGGGAATTGTTTTGAAAGGATCAGGTTTTTATAAAACTGACAGCCGTGAGGCCCTGAAAGATAGAGCCCGCAGTGTTAACAAAGAAAGGCAAAAAGACAACCAGGCACTTCTGGATGGCGATGTATCAGGTTATGTCGCCCAGGCCGAATCCACCGATAAAAAACTGGCTGATATCTAATTTATTCAGCTACCGGCAACAATAATATTTTACCTGTTGGTATGAAGTCCTTAACAAAAAATTGCTTGAACAGCCCCGCCAATGATTGCTTTTTCGCATCCCTGACGCGGGGCTTACATGTGCATTTGTATGCTTTGGCAAGGGATTTGGGTTTGGCAATGGCAGGCAATTTCTTTGCTGTGTTAGGGTTATGGGCAGGTGGGCTGCTGGATTAGCAGGAATTTATTGATTTAAACCGTATTATTAAATAGGAAAGTTACCAACCCAACCGGGCTTTTTAAACCCCTCCTGCATAAGATGGGGGGAGTTATGAAGAGGCCCGAATGGGGGATGATAAATTAACAGATATAGCAGGGTTCAAAATGAGCGGGATGACGGCATCTGGCCTGATTCCGGCGGGATCTTAAAGTGCCGTAGGCTTATAGCGCCTGCGAATCAAAAAAAGTGACTGAGCCTGTGGCAAAGGAGCTGCGCAATGAAAAAGATCATTATTTATACTGATGGGGCCTGCTCGGGTAATCCCGGGCCCGGAGGATGGGGAGCGGTGCTGCTTCATGGCCGCAACAGGAAAGAAATATCCGGTGCCGAAGTCCTGACTACCAATCAGCGCATGGAACTTCTGGCAGTAGTAAAGGCCCTGGAAGCTTTGAAAGTAACGGGCTGGGATGTGGAAATCCACTCTGACAGTGCCTATGTAGTCAATGCCTTTACCCAGAAGTGGCTGGATAAATGGCAGCAAAACGGATGGAAAAACAGTAAAAAAGAAGATGTTGCCAATCAGGATCTGTGGAAGGATCTGTTAAGGCTGACGGCCTTGAACCGGGTCGCCATGAAGAAAGTTAAAGGCCATTCCGGCGATGAATTGAATGAACGTTGTGATCAACTGGCACGTCAGGCTATCGGCAGCCTGGACCAACAGCAATAGGAGGAATGCTTATGCAACAGGCTTCTTTATGGCAGCGCACCAAGGATCGTTACACCACCTGGCGGGTGAAACGAAAACTGACCACCTGTGGCAGCAACTTGCGGGGCAGGAACCCGGGCATGTTTTTTCTGGCAGAAAATTCGGAGGTTCATGTTGGCAGCCATGTAATGCTGGAAAAAGATGTGCGAATATCTACCGGCGTCGGTGCCAGAATAAGTATCGGTGATCATTCTTATGTGGGAGAGGGATCCAATCTGATGGCGGCCCGGGATATCACCATTGGCAAGCATTGCTCCATCAGCTGGCATGTCCTGTTCATGGATAATTCGTCACACCCCCTGGGGTTTAACGGTGATACACCCACAATCAAAGTTGGGCCGATTCACATTGAAGACCATGTTTGGATCGGCTGCCGGGCGGTAATTTTAAAAGGTGTAACAGTGGGGGAGGGTGCCATCATAGCCAATAATGCTGTTGTTACCAAAGATGTGCCGCCCCGTACCATGGTGGCAGGGAATCCAGCCAGAGTGGTGAAGGAAGATGTTATTTGGGAATGAGGTTAATTGAGTAAAATTGATATAATTGGGCCCTGGTCCGGTGGACAAACCGGCGTGGGCCTCCGGGTAAATGACCCGGAGGCTGATGTTGCTGATCTGCTGGAGAGCTGGCAGCCCCTGTGTGATGACCCTCGGATCATAAAAAAATATGGTGACCAGGAGTCGGGGGTATGCAAGGGATGCGTAAATAATTGCTGTAGTACGGCTTATGTGATTCCCGATTTGATTGCCTTTAAAAAGATGGCGGCTTTTTTAAAACTTGACTATCAGGATTTTATCGCCGGCTATTTTGACCCGGAAAAAGTTAAAAGGGGCATCTTGCGGATGCGCCCTGATCCCTGTATATTTCTGCAGGATAATATCTGCACTGTTTATCCTCACCGCAGCCTGATCTGTCGTTTTTACCTGTGCAGCGATATGGAAGGGGATTGTGAACAATTGATTTATTCCCTTGCCTGGGCGGGCAGTGCTGCATTGCAGGTCTTTGCTGAAAAGAATCAGCTGATCCTTCCCGGGAAGGAAGCCGGTTTGAGCAGTTTTGATCTTATGTTTAAGGGCTTGATAGAAGAATACCGGCACACACCCCTGGTAAAACTCTTCCTGGTGGCCGAAGATTATAGTGATATTCCTTTAAAACCCTTTCTGTCTTAATGTTTTTTTCCCTGGGCGGCAGGATTTTCTACGGTTAAACGGAATATATATATGGTTATTCTTTTATTTCCAGGCGGCAAAAAAATTTTTTCATATAAGCCAGCCAATAAAATTAAAAAAGTTAATTAAGGAGGGGAAAATTTTGTATTTTAAAAACAAAACCTGGGTGGCTCTGGCATTGAGTATGGTCATGGTCTTCTCGCTCATGGCCGGCTGCGGAGGCGGTGCCGGCGACAGCGACAAAGCTGCGGGGGACACCATCAAATTAGGATTTTTGGGGGCCACCACCGGCTCAGTTGCCAATTACGGGATTCCCGGTGAAAAAGGCATGAAGCTGGCTATTAAAGAGATCAATGCCGAGGGCGGAGTGCTGGGCAAACAACTGCAAGGGATCTATGAAGACAATAAGGGCGACAATACGGAAATCGCCAATATCACCACCAAGTATATCACCCGGGACAAAGTGGCGGCCTTAATCGGTGATCCCTGTACCGGACTTACCAAAGTGGCGGCCGACATTGCCCAGAAAAATCAAGTTGTCATCTTTTCTTCCGGGGCTACTGGTGATGGTGTTGTTGAAATAGGTGATTATGTTTTCCGCAATACTCTATTGGATATCTTTGCTGTTCCGGCAGTGGTAGACTGGATGCTGGATGACCAGGGCTGGGAAAAAGTAGCTGTGATAACTTCATTGAATAATGGCTATAGCACGGCATTGACTCCGGTATTCAAAAAATCCCTGGAAGCCCGCAACGCTAATATCGTTATAGAGGAAAGTGTCAATGATGGAGAAACAGATTTCACCGCTCAGGTCACCAAACTGAAGAACTCCGGTGCGGATGTACTGGTATTTACCGGCTATTATACCGAAGCAGCCCTGATCATGAACGAAGCCCAGAAACAAAATCTGGATATCAAATTGATCGGCGGAGACGGACTCTACGGACAGGATCTGGCTAAACTGGGGCTGTCGGCAGTGGAAGAAAAAGTAATCTTTTACTGTGGATTTGCCACTGACCAGCCCAGCCCAGAAACAGCTGCCTTCCTGGAAAAATATCGGGCGGAATATAATGAAGAACCGGATATGTTCTCAGCCCAGTATTATGATGCCGTATATATTATTGCTGATGCCATGGAAAAAAGCGGCAGTGCTGACCCCACAGTTTACAGGGATGAACTGGCCCAGCTCAAAGACTACCCCGGTGTTTCCGGACAGACCACCTTCAGAGCTGACCGGGAACCGGTCAAGAGCCCGGTGTTCCTCATGACAGTAAAAGACGGCCAGTTTGCACTGGTCAACAAGATACCGGTTGAGGTAGAATAAATAGGGTTTAAAATTAAGATGTAAAAATGGCCCGCCTGCTAAGGTCGGGCCATTTAACTGATAATAGAGATCAACCCCGGAGTATCTGAATACAGACTGGCCCTGAAAGACCCGGGGGGAAAAAGAACCCCATTATTTGCCGTTATAGGCAGCCATAAATACATATAGTTTAACAACAGCACAAGGACGGTCTGTGTTAAACTGTGTATAATTGAATCGCAGCAGGGGAGGAACCATATGTTCTTGGAGCAATTCCTGAACGGACTGACATTGGGCAGTACTTATGCTTTGATTGCCCTGGGTTATACCATGGTTTACGGTATTATTCAGCTGATCAATTTCGCCCACGGTGAAATCTATATGTTCGGCGCCTTTGCCGGTCTTCTTTTAGTAACAGTAGCGGGAGTGAATTTATTTGTCGCCCTGATTGGTGCCATGCTGTTTTGCATGCTCCTGGGCATGCTGGTGGAACGCATTGCTTACCGGCCGCTCCGGGGAAAATCCACGCGCTTATCGGCTTTGATAAGCGCTATTGGTGTGTCCATCTTTCTTTCCACCCTGATGGCCTTGCTGCGCGGCACCAATACCACTCGTTATCCGGACATAATCCACCGCCACACCTATACCATCGGTTCAATAGAAATATCTTCCCTGCAGATAATCATTCTGGTGGTGGCAGCATTGTTGATGATCGGACTGGAACTTCTCATTCAGCGTACCAGAATCGGCAAAGCCATGCGGGCCTGTTCTCAGGACCTGGAGGCCTCAGCCTTGATGGGCATCAATGTCAACCGGGTAATATCGGCTACCTTTGCCATCGGGTCCAGCCTGGCGGCAGCCGGGGGCGTGATGGTGGGGATTTATTATAATGCTGTCTGGCCCTATATGGGGACAATGGCCGGCCTCAAAGCTTTTGCCGCTGCTGTTTTAGGCGGCATAGGTTCGATACCCGGCGCCATGATCGGAGGACTCACCCTGGGTGTGATGGAAATAATGGGTGTGGCCTACCTTTCCTCATCCTATAAAGATGCTATTGCTTTTGCCATTTTGATACTGGTCCTGATAATACGTCCCCAGGGGATCATGGGTAAGAAGCAAGTTAAAAAAGTGTAGGTGAACCAAAGCAGATGGATGCTATCCTGACTCAATACATCGATGCATATTATCTTCGAATCATAATCCTGATCGGCATCAATATTATTCTGGCCCTGGGACTCAATATTATCACCGGTGTGACTGGTCAGCTGTCGATGGGACATGCGGGATTCATGAGTATCGGCGCGTATACCGCTGCCATTTTAACCATGAAATTCGGTCTGCCCTTCTGGATGGCATTGCTGGCCGGCGCCAGTCTGGCAGCTTTTTTTGGTTTTCTCATCGGTATACCTACTCTACGGCTGGAAGGCGATTATCTGGCCATGGTGACAATTGGCTTTGCCGAAATCATACGGGTATTTTTCCTCAACTTTGAACCCGGGGGCAAAGCGGTGGGCTTATACGGGATGCCCCAGCACACGACTTTTACCATCGTCTGGGTCCTGGTGATCATAGTTATCCTGCTCAATGCTAAATTGCTGGAGTCCCGAACGGGACGAGCCTTTTATGCTATACGTGAAAATGAAATAGCAGCCCAGGCCTCGGGGATAAACACTACCCGGTTCAAAGTGCTGGCCTTTACCGTCGGCTCCTTCCTGGGGGGATTGGGCGGCGGCCTATATGCCCACTACATGAGCTATATCGCTCCCCAGGACTTCGCTTTTATGAAATCAATTGAAATACTGAACATGGTCGTTTTAGGCGGCATGGGCAGCATACCAGGGACGATACTGGGGACCATAATTTTGACTATTGCTCCGGAAATGCTGCGCATTGTAGCTGATTATCGTTTGTTATTTTACGGCGCCCTCCTGGTGATCCTGATGATCTTCAGGCCCAATGGTTTGCTGGGGGATATCCGGATTTATGATATTAGAAAACGCTGGTTCAACCGAGGGGTAAACTAATATGGAAATATTGCAAATGGAAGGAATAACATTGGAATTTGGCGGTTTGCGTGCTCTGGATTCCGTAGATCTGACTATAAATGCCGGGCAGATCTTTGGAATAATCGGGCCCAACGGAGCCGGCAAGACAACTTTGTTTAATATAATCACCGGTATCTATGTCCCCGTGGAAGGGACCATTTCCTTCCGCGGTCAGGATATGCAGGGTGTTACGGCGTACAAGGCGGCGGGATTGGGAATCGGCAGGACCTTTCAGAATATCAGGCTTTTTAATAAGCTTTCTGTCATCGATAATGTACGGGTGGGCAGTCATGCCATCAACCGCAGCAATTTCATCAGTGATCTGCTGGGACTGCCCCGGGCCTGGCGGGAAGAAAAAATTATTCTGGCAAGGGCCCGGCAGCTTTTGGAAATGGTAGGCTTATATAGCAAGCGCCATGAATATGCCGACAATCTTTCCTATGGTGAGCAGCGCCGGCTGGAAATCGCCCGGGCTCTGGCCATGAACCCTGCTTTGCTTCTCCTGGACGAACCTGCCGCGGGGATGAACTCCAGCGAAAAAGTGGAATTGATGGATTTGATCTATCAGATCCGCGAAGAATTCAACCTGACCATACTTCTGGTTGAACATGATATGAATCTGGTGATGCAGATCTGCGAAAGAATTGCAGTATTAAATTACGGGCGCATTATTGCTGAAGGCACCCCGGATGAAATTAAAACCAATGAAGCGGTTATCAGTTCCTATCTGGGAGCACAGGCATGAAAAACTCCCGCATCTATCTGGCTATATTTCTGGCTGTTGCCTGCATGTCCACTTCTTCCATCATTATCAGATCTACCGCTGCACCAGCAGTTGTCATAGCTTTTTATCGGGTGGTCTTTACTGCTGCCATAGCTTTCCTGCTGAGCGGGGGAGGGGCAGTGAAAAACGCCCGCCGGATCTCCCGGAATGATTGGTGGTATGTCATCGGTGCCGGCTTTTTTTTAGCCTTGCATTTTGCTTTCTGGAACACCTCTTTAAATCACACCACTGTTTCCAGCTCGGTTTTGTTTACCAACCTGCAGGTGATTTTCGTTTTGCTTTTTTCCCTGGTATTTCTGCGGGAAAAACTCAACCGTATTGCCCTGGCTGGCATTCTGGCTGCCCTCATCGGCAGTATATTCATTGTATCCGGCGATTTGCATGCAGGGAAATTTTATGGTGATATGCTGGCACTGGCCAGCGGTCTGTTTATAGCCATCTATTATATTATCGGGCGTAATGTCCGGGCCCGGATCGATGCCATTTCCTATACCGGTTTTACCGCCGCAATAGCGGTGGTGGTTCTGGTACCCGTCATGATCCTGGGAGGCTTTTCTTTCACCGGCTATCCACTGCAGGTGTGGATGATGTTCATCCTGCTGGCACTGGCTGCAGGTATCTGCGGACATCTGGTCTTAAACTGGGCCTTAAAGTATGTCCAGGCACCCATCGTCTCCGTTTCCATCCTGGGAGAATCAGTAGGGGCCACCATCCTGGCCTGGATAATCTTCAGCGAATATCTGGCCTGGTATCAATTCGTGGGCGGCTTTTTGATCCTCAGCGGCATTTACATCGCTAATACTAATCGGGAAAAGGGGAAGCAGTGAGGAGTGAGGGGTGAGGAGTGAGGCGGAAACCGCGCTGGTGCGCGGGGTCAGGGGTCGGGGGATAGTTGGGTAGTTGGATAGTTGGTTAGTTGGATAGTTGGTTAGGAGAAAGTGGAAAGTGGAAAGTAGAAAGGAGCCAGGGGCTGGGGGTCAGGGGTCAGGAAAGGGGAAAGTTGGAAAAAAGCGGGGCGGGAGGAGTGAGGAGTGAGGCGTACCGCGCTGGTGAGCGGGTTTAAGGGTCGGGGGCCAGAAAACCGGAGCCTTGGGGACTGAACCATTGTCCGGAGCGAAGCGGAGCCGAAGGGCAGACGAGCATTCCTGTAGTGAATGAAATGATCTTTGAAAAATAAAAAACCCCCTGTTATGATTTGAGTGTGCCTAGCAAACGCACAAAAATCAAAAAATCAGGAGGGTTTTAACAAATGAGAAATCGTAATTACAAATTAGAGGCCATAACACCAAGCACACTAGTTGTTGGAGTCGACATTGCCAAAGAAATTCAATGGGTCAGATTCGTTAATTATCGTGGATTAGAAATAGGTAAAGCCATTAAATTTTACAACAATAAAAGTGGCTTCGATAGTATTCTAGCAAGCATCAAATCCATTTGCAAGGAAAAGGGATTTGACAATGTTATTGTAGGAATGGAGCCCACCGGGCACTATTGGAAGCCTCTGGCCAATTATCTGTTAATAGACGAAAAAGAGGTAGTGATGGTCAATCCCAGCCACACCAAACGAGCCAAGGAACTTGATGATAACAGCCCGACCAAGAATGACAAGAAAGATGCTTTAACCATCGCAAAATTGGTACAGGATGGGAGATATTACGAAGTATACATGCCTCATGATATATTTGCAGAATTAAGAGTGCTGACGAATACCAG
>Ga0209723_1005552_pt1 | contig 12868 bp, 8 predicted proteins | sample BiotimSIPDNA_2_FD_185750 | JGI IMG/M metagenome (GOLD analysis project Ga0209723, IMG submission 185750) | Anaerobic biogas reactor microbial communites from Washington, USA - Biogas_R2 time_0 SIP DNA (SPAdes) (version 2) | ecosystem: Engineered > Bioreactor > Anaerobic > Unclassified | place... | reverse complement strand
AATAATCAGCTGAACCATACTTTTCTTTTATATAATTAACAATAGATAATATTTCATCATCAGTAACAAAAGCTCCTTGAATTCTACGTGGTTTTGATAATTCGGCTGTACTAAATAACATATCTCCTCTACCCAATAATTTCTCGGCTCCAGATGAATCTAGAATAGTTTTAGAATCAATAGCTGAAGCTACTGAAAAAGCTATTCTAGCTGGGGTATTAGCTTTAATTAAACCGGTAATAACATCAACACTAGGTCTTTGAGTAGCTAAAATTAAATGAATACCAACCGCTCTAGACATTTGAGTTAAACGAATAACACTTCCCTCAATATCTTTAGAAGCAGCCACCATTAAATCAGCTAATTCATCAATAATGAAAATTATATATGGTAATTTTTCTTTACTACTTTGATTATATGTTTGAATATTCTTTTTTCCAGCTTGATTTAAAATTTCATAACGACGATCCATTTCATTTAAACACCAACGTAAAGCATTTACTGTTTTATTAACTTCTGTAATAACTGGAGTTAATAAATGAGGTATACCATTATATACTGGAAATTCTACCCTCTTAGGATCAACCATAATAAAACGTAAAGAATCTGGATTATTTTGATATAATAAACTAATAATTATAGTATTTAAGCAAACCGATTTCCCAGAGTTAGTAGCTCCAGCTACTAATAAATGAGGCATCTTAGCAATATCATAAATAATACTACGACCAGAAACATCTTTTCCTAAAGCCACCATTAAATTACTCTGACGTAATTTAAAATCTTTACTCTCTAATGATTCTCTTAAACCAACTACCGCTTTAGTTTTATTTGGCACTTCAATTCCAATTAAAGAACGACCCGGAATCGGAGCTTCAATTCTAACTGGGTGAGCAGCTAAAGCTAAAGATAAATCATTATTTAAAGCAGTAATACGAGAAACTTTTATTCCCTCTGAAGGTTTAAAAGTATATTGAGTAACAGTTGGACCCACATTTACTTCTCCCATTTCCACTGAAATACCAAAATTTTCTAAAGTTCTTTGAATTATTAAAATATTGTTTTCTATATCACCGCTAGTAGCTTTATCAATTTTATCACTTAATAAATCTAAAGGTAAATCTATTTTTATTTTTTTAGTTTTCCAATTTATTTCTTTACTATTTACTTCTTTTTTATCTTCAAAATTATCATTAATGTTTATACTTTTTTTAGAGAATAAAATACCTTGTTCTTTATCAAATTCTGATATTGGTTCAACTATATTATTATCTATTTCTATTTCTTCTTCATATTCCTCATATTCTTCTTCGTAATTTTCATCCTTTTTAAACAAGTTCATAACACTATTAAAAAATCGAGACAATAGACTCTTTGAACCAACTAAATCAGATAGGGTTATATTAAATAATAGAATAACAGCTACTGTTAAAATAGATAAAATAATTATTAATCCTCCCCAAAAACCAAAAATATTTTGAAAAAAAGTTGATAAGTAATAACCTAAATAGCCTCCCCCTAAACCATCTACTGCTTTAATTTTTGATACCGAGATTTTAAAGAAAAAATGTAATAAAGTTACCACACATAAGAAAAGAAAACTTAACCCAATATAATTAACTTTCTTAGAAAAAAATTTCTTTCCTTTATATATAGCTATACCCAAAATCATAAGAAAAAAAGGCCAACACCATTTTCCCCAACCAAAACCTAAAGAAAGTATCTTATCCAAAAAAGAACCAAAACGACCAGATAAGGAAAAAAGGGCTAATAAACTAACCAAACCTAAAACAAATATTATTAAAGCAATAACACTCATTCTAACCCGATTATCAGTCTCCAATAGAATATCTTCCTCTATTATATTCTTTTTCTTATTTTTTTTACCCATACATTTAATTTGTTGTCTAAATAAATACCCTATTATTATACACTTTTTTAATAAGTTTTAACAATACCATTATCCTATTATATCACGTATTCGTCTTAAATTTTTACTATCTATTTTAAACCATTCCCAAGAACTTTTTAAAGAATAAGCCATATTTTCAAAACGATGAAAATCTGATCCACCACTCGCTATTAAATCTAATTTTTCGGCTAAAAATTGAACATACATAACAGTATTTATTGAATGATGAGGTGACAATACTTCTATACCATCTATTATTCCAGATTTTTTTAATTTTTCAGTCATATTATTAGCTAACCTATTACTCTTGCCTGGATGACAAAAAATTATTTGTCCCCCAACTTCTTTTTTTATCTTTAATAATCTTTCAGCATTAATATATGATTCATTTAATTTTCCATTTTTTTTATTAAAAAATAATTCCCCTAAGATATCTTCTTCACGAGGTGGCAAAAAATATTTACCCTTTAATTTTGATTTTTGTTTTAATCTTTTTATTAATAATCTATGGTTAAACTTATTAGATATTATTTTATCAGTTAAGCGATTTATTGGAATATAGTCATTAAAATTTGATAAAATTTTATCCTCATTTATTTTGTAACCTTCTTTTTTTAATTTTTTTAAATATTTTTTACAATTTAAAAAACGATGTTGTTGAATTTCTTTTAAAAGTTTTTGTAAATTTTCATTTCCTTCATTAAAGTTATACCACAATAAATTTATTTTTATTCCTTTATATTTAGTATATAATTCTAAACCATTAATAACTTTAATACTATATTTTTTAGCTTCTTTCTTAAATTCAACTAAACCCGATAAAGTATTATGATCGGTTAAAGCGGCTACCCTTACCCCTTGTTTATTAATAAACCGTATTAATTCACTAGGACTTAAATAACCATCAGAATAAAAAGAATGTAGCTGTAAATCTATTCGCATAATTTTATTTTATTATTTTTTTAATTTGGAAGAGTAATTCTTCGGCTCGATCTGGATTAGCATTATGCTGTAATAACCAAAAAACAACAGTTCTTATAGCTGTCCAATTATAATACAAATCTATCCTATCTTTTAAATTAGAGTTGTATTTTATTTGAGCTTCTTTAAAATAAGTATCTAAAAATGATTTTTTAATTTTTTTTATAAAAATATTATCATAACCATTATTTTTTAACCGATAATTTAATTGTTGTAAAAAAGTTCCTAAATCTCGAGTAAAGTCTGATTGACACATATCAGCAAAATCAATCATAGCTATTTTTTTATCATTAATTCTAATTATATTATCAGGATGAACATCACCATGAATTAACCATCTTTTTTTATTATTAGAAAAAAAATTATTTTCTTTTTCAATTAAATCGTCATAAATATTTTTTAAATCAACAACATATTTACCATTATATTTTTTCTTAACCTCTTTTAGAACATTCCTGTAACCAGGGATAACTGTTTTTATGCTATTATTTTTTTTATTAAAATTAAGTATCTTTTTTATTGGAACTTTATGTAATTTTACTAACCAAATAGCTGTTTTTTTAACATTTTTTTCTATTTCTACTTTATCTTTATTCTTAATATAAGTTAATAAACTTTCACCTCGAATTCCTTCATAAAAAGAAGCATTAAAGTATTTAGAATAAAAAAGTGGTTTAGGAATCATAAAAAAATTATCCGAAAAACCTTGTTTCCATAAATATTTCAAAGCATCAGTAATGTTTTTTCTTGGTTCATCAGAATGAGCCGTACAAAAAATAGACAATCTTTTAATCTTGTTTTTTTTATTTTTTTCTTTAAAAGAAAAATAAACTTTAAATTCTAATACCACATGATAAGAATTAGTCCAAATATTTTTTTTATGATAGATAATTTTTATTTTTTCAATTTTTTTAAACTCTGGATAAATCGGTAAAAGTTTTTTATTAAAATAACTTAAAATATAATCTTTATTATTTAATTTATTTATTTTGTTTTTATTAATTTCAACTATTTTATTTTTATAATAATATGACCAATGTTTAGACCAAATTAATTTTTCAATTAAACAAAAAATAGATTCTGCTTTCATTTTTTCTCGATGTAAAGTAGATCCTTCTAGAGATCTAATGGAACGAATAATATCTCCCACTCCTCGTTCAATATCTTCTGGACCCCAAGCAATAAAATTAAATTGATTGGCAAATTTTTTACCACTAGCCCACCAAAAAGTACAACTAGCTAAACCCCTAAGCAAATACCAATATGACCAATAATGGTTAGGATCTTTTTTATATTTATTATTTAAATGTAATGCTAATTTAGCAAACTCCCATAAAACATTATGAATTTTATTGTTTTCATCAAACCATAGAGCATAAGGACAGTTATGTTTTAAATCTTCTTCACTTGATTCCCAATTACCAGCTCTTAAAATAATACTTTGGGGTGTTTTAAATTTTACAACATAATTGGAAATTAAATTAGTTTTTACTGATTTAGTTTTCAAACTTCGTTCTAATTTATGGCTAAAATCATTATGTTTTAGTCCATATAATTCTCCATCAGTAGCTGTTATAATAGTTTGTTCTTTTTTTAATTTTACTAATTCTAATATTTTTTCTGGTGGATAATGATTAGAATAAAGACGAGAACGAAAAATAATTTTTAAACCACTGTTTTTATCTAGATAAACTTCATTAAATTTATTTTTTTTATTAGGTGAAGCTAAGATTTCATCTACTATTATCCAAGAATAACCCATTCTCTTTATAATCTTAGCAACTTGAGAACTATAAGCCATTTCGGGAAGAAAAAATCCTTTGAGTTTAGCTTTAGGAAAATATTTTTTTAATATTTGTTCATTTTCTGTTATTTGATTAATAATTTCTTCTTCTTTAAATAAGGGCAATAGCCAATGATAAGCCGAACTTCCAGTTAATTCCACTTGTCCTCGTTCTATAAGAAAATTTATTTTATCTATTAATTCTAAATAATTTAATTCTACTAAACGAAGTACTAAACAACCAGTAATATTAATAGTAAATTTAGCTGACGGATTATCAATTAAAGAATTAATTATTCTTTTATAACTAGAATTAACTGCTTGTTTTATTTTAAAATCTTCAGAATTAGCTGGTTGATACCAATGTAAAAAATTTATCCACTTCATATTAATTATTAATTTTTAAAGTTTTTTTATACAAAGCCACATATTTTTGAGCTGGAATTTCCCAACTACTAGATTTGCGCATAGCTCTAATAATTAAATCATGCCAAACTTTTTTGTATTTATAATTTTCCAAAGCTCTAATAATGGCTCCCCATAAAGAAAAATCATCATAATTTTTAAAAGAAAAACCAGTTCCTTTATTATTATTAAGATTAAAATTAACCACTGTATCATAAAGACCTCCCACATCTCTAACGATTGGAATTGATCCATAGCGCATAGCTATCATTTGATTTATCCCACAAGGTTCATGGTAAGAAGGTAAAAGAAAAAAATCAGAAGCAGCATACAATAAAGTTTCTTTTTCCTGACCACCAAAAAGAGACTCAATTTTTTTAGGGTATAATTTTTTATCAAAATGAAGCCAGGCTATTTTTTTAGGATATTTTTTTTGATATTTCTTTATTTTTTTTATATAATCCACCGAACCATCACCCATAAAAACTATTTGTACATCTAATTTTAATAAATGAGGTAATATTTTTAAAATAATGTCAAAACCTTTTTGAAAAGCAATTCTAGAAGTAAAACAAAAAAATGGTATATCTTCATCAACTATAAATTTTAATTTTTTTTGAACATAAATTTTATTTTCTTTTTTTAAAAAACATGAATCAAAACCATATTTTTTATGTAGACCTTTATCTTTTTGAGGATTATAGGCATTATAATCAATACCATTAATAATACCAAATAAACGATCCTCCCTATTTTTTAAAATCTTATGTAAATCTTGACCAAATTTTTTAGTCATTATTTCTTCCCGATATTTTTCACTCACTGTATTTATAATATCAGCTGACAATATAGCTCTTTTGGCAAAATTAATATTAAATAAATCAGGATCATTTAATAATGGTAATTTTCTTCGGCCATAATCTTTTTCATTATTAGGAACCTCATACCAAGCTCGACCCATTTGAAAAACTAAATTATGAATAGTAAAAACTGTTTTGACTTGAGACAAATTTTTAGTATAACGATATTTATTTTTTATGAAGTAAGGAATCAACCCCGCATGCCAATCATGACAATGAATTATATCAGCTTTAATATCTAATAAACTAATAACTCTCAAAACAGCCATATCAAAAACTAAAAATCTAATACTATCCCTTTCAGAAACATAAATTTTTTTATACTTAGAAAAATATTCTTTATTTTCAATAAAATAAACCGGTAATCCTTTTATTAATTGTTTCTTCCAAATATTAATTTTAATAGTATGAGCTGAATCAACAACTACCGTAACATCTTTGTGAATTAATTTTAATTTAAATTTATCCTTATTAATTAATTTACCATATAACGGAGTAATTATGGTTACATTATGTCCCAAACGAAATAAAGCCTTAGGTAGACTACGAGTTACATCACCCAAACCACCAGTTTTAGAAAATGGAGATACTTCTGAAGAAACATGAATTATATTTAACTTTTTCATATTTTTAAATTAGAAGCACAAATAGCCGCAGCTAAAGCATCAGCCGCATCATCTGGTTTAGGTACTTCTTTTAAATTTAAAATCAACTTAACCATAATTTGAACTTGTTTTTTTTCAGCTCGACCAAAATTAGTTACACCTTGCTTTATTTGTAAGGGAGTAAACTCTATTAATTTTAAATTATTTTTTTTGATATTTAATAATAAAACTCCTCGGGCTTGACCAACTACAAAAGCCGTTTTGGCATTAGTATTGAAAAACAATTTTTCAACCGAAACCAAATCCGGTTTATATTTATTTATTATTTTTTGTAAACAGGTATCTAATTTTTCTAATCGACACAAAAAGTCATCCTTGGAAGAAGTTTTTATAGATCCAAATTCTAAACATTTTAAATTATTACCATTTACAGCTATAAGTCCATATCCAGTATCGGCTATTCCCGGATCTAAGCCTAATATTATTTTAGTCATAACATTATTTTTTTTGAAGCAAAGAATCGTTTTTTATTATTTTTTTAATAATAAAATATAATAATATCATTATTATCAAAAAGGTCAATAAAGAAGTAAGCACTGAGCCAAAATCAAAAACAACTCCCTTAACTGAAAAAGTCATATTAGCAAAAGATTCCTTGGAAACTATAAGTTCTATTAAAGGCATAAAAACACCAGCTACTATCTTATCAACTAAATCTTTGGAAGCCTGTCCAATTATTAAACCGATGGCCAAACCGATAACTGAATATTCTTTTAAAAAATTTAATAGACCACTAAAAAAATTAATCGGAGCCTTTTTAAATTTTTCATTAATTTCTTTTATAGCCTCCCGTTGTTCCGGTGAAATTTTTATATGAGACATAAAAATTATTTACCTTCCTTTTTATAGGCTTCGGTAATTTTATTTCTGACTTCTTTCATTAATTTAGCATCAGCTTTTAATGTTGCTTTAGCATTTTCTCTACCAACACCTAATTTTACATCACCAAAACCATAAGAATTACCAGATTTTTTTATAACATCATACTCAACTCCTAAATCTAATAAATCCCCAGCTACTGATATTCCCTCATTATACATAATATCAAATTCAGCTGATTTAAAAGGAGCGGCTACCTTATTCTTAACAACTTTAACCTTAACTCTATTACCTATTATCTTCTCTCCTTGTTTTATTTGAGCACTACGACGAACTTCAATTCTTAATGAAGAATAAAATTTTAAAGCATTTCCTCCACTAGTAGTCTCGGGATTACCAAAAAATATTCCGATCTTATTTCTTATTTGATTAATAAAAATTACCACTGTTTTACTCTTGGAAATAATGGCAGTTAATTTTCTAAGAGCTTGGCTCATTAATCTGGCTTGAAGACCCATATGTTGATCACCCATATCCCCTTCTATTTCTTTTTGTGGAACTAAAGCAGCTACACTATCAACTACTATAACATCAACGGCATTAGATCTCACTAAAGTTTCTACTATTTCTAAAGCTTGTTCTCCGGTATCAGGTTGAGATATAAGCATTTCTTTTATATTAATACCTATTTTTTCAGCATAAGACGGATCAAGAGCATGTTCAGCATCAACAAAGGCAGCAATACCTCCTATTTTTTGAACTTCAGCTACTATATGTTGGGCTAAAGTTGTTTTTCCAGAAGATTCTGGACCAAAAACTTCAATAATTCTACCTCGAGGAACACCACCAACTCCAGTAGCCAAATCTAAAGATAAACAACCGGTAGAGATAGCATCTACATTAACCTTAGTGGTTTCATCAAACTTCATAATAGCTCCATCACCAAATTTTGTTCTTATTTGTTGCATAGCTATCATAGCGGCTTCATTTTTTCCACCCTTTAAATCCTTGTTAACGGATTTAACTTCTTTTTGTTTTTTTTCTTTTACCATAAATTTATTATTATATTTTAATATTAAATAATTAAATTAATTCTATTATAAAAATGGACACCTAAATTTTAATAAAATTTATTATAACCTTAAATTAAATTAATCACAAGAAACCTTTGGTTCTCCATTACAACAGAAAGGAGTAGCTGGTGTCGGTTCACACATACCATTAACACTTGGACCACCGCTTGGTTTAAAACAATTTTGATAAATATCTTTAACTCCTGAACCAACTTGAGAAGTATAATCTGATCCTTCAAAAAACTTAGCATGATTAATATAAGCAGTTGTTCGATCAATATTACCATCAAGCGGATTAATATCTTCATTTTCAGCACCCATCCAATAACCGACTAATTGTCCACTTATTAAGTTTATTAAGCGATGAGTAACTTCTATAACTCCGTTATTTACAATAATTTCACCTGTTTTTAAAGTACTACTCATCATTAATTTATTAAAAGTTATTTTTACGGCTTCAACTAAATTAACTGATTCAGCATTAATATTGGGATAAATACTTTCTATTACCGGAGGAATGGCATTAACTTTATTATTAATCCAAAAAGACCAAATGAAATTGTCTCCATAAGCTTGATTTCCAGTATTTTTATTAAAATAATTACCTGGCCCCTGAGCATAAGTATCACTATTACCATCTAAAGAATTATTAGCCGCATCAATAACTCCATTTATATTATTTAAATCAGCTAAAGGATAAAAATGATTATTTCCATCATTACAAGAACTAGAACAAGTAGTAAAAGGAGATCTGGTACTACAATCATCATTAGAAGAACAAGGAGCTAAGCTAGCTGCTTTAATATCTATTTTTAAATTACTATTAGCCGGCAAACAAAAAATGTCTTCTCCACAACCATTAACACCACATTTAATATTTGATTTAAACTCTACTGTTTTGTAATTAGATGAAATACTAAAACTACCCGCCAAAGAATTACCGACACATTTACTATCAGCACATTTATATGATAAACAATCACTATCTTTAGTACAGGAAGAATTCTCACCTAGAGCCGAACCATTATTATTAACTATTTTAATAATATTTTCAACTTCATCACTTTCACCAACTACTGTAGAAGGATTTACTACTTCTGAAAAATTTATTTGTACAATACTATTCATTGGTTGATCCTCTTTATCATTAATAATTACTTTTTCACTTGAATCACTTCCTCCACTAAAACTACTAATACTTATAGCACTAGTATTTGATGATGATAAAATTATATCATTACCAGCCATTCCTCCAGTTTTAGCTATTAAAGCTACTTTAGAATTATCATTATTAGTGTTATCAATTTCTATATCTGGATTATTACTTAAACTCAAAGCTGTTTTTATATTATTAGCTAATATTCCGGAATCAGCATTAATTGAAATATTATAACCAGTAGCTGGTCCATTAACAAAAGTGTAAATATAATCACCAACTTTTAAAGTATCAGCTAATTGTCTTTTAGTAATTGATACATTCCAAGAATTTCCAGCAGTATAATCATCGGGTAAATTTAAAGTAAAATAATTAGCAAACTCAACCTTATTATTAATAATATCAAAAGCCCCTAGGGAAGAAAATTGATTAACATCCGAAGATTTTCCTCCTTTAAGTAAAGCTTTCTCTCCAGCTGACAAAGTTACATTAAAATGAGTATAATCACCATTATAATAATCATTAATACTAGCTGTAGTTGCTGAAGTATTTGATCCAGCTACAACAGAATTTATTTTAGCAGCTACAAAATAATTAGGTTGAGAAATAACTGTGATAGATCCTTTAGCATAAGCTAAATTAGAAACTATTGAAATAGAATCAGCTACATTATCAGTAGGAGGAAAAATACTTTTTATAGTCGGTGAGGTTAAATCTAAGAAATTTCCAACTTCAAATCCCCATAAAAAATAATCATTGGCCGGACAAGAGGAAAATATACTATCACCATTACTTTTCTTAATATTACCAGAAAGATGAACCACATAGTCAGTATTACCATCTTCATTACCTAAATACGATATTGGACTGATTATGAGGATAGTGCTGGAAGCAGCAAAATTGACATTAATTGGAACTAAAGATGAACAAGTGTTTTGTTCAAAATTAAAATTATTTTTTTCACAAACCGAAATAGTGGAAGAAGAAACTGAAGGTTCATCAACGGGAGTTTTAAAAGTTACCATAATAGAAGTATTACGAGGAACATTTTTTTGATCCGGTTCCGGATAAACACTTTCTACAGCACAATTTCCAATAGCCCCTAAACCAACTCTAGAAATAATATTACCAGAATCTATTTCCCCATTCTTTCTTTTACTCGTCTCTATTTGTCTAAAAATGAAAGTAACAATTCCCCAAGAAGCTAAAATAATAGCTAAACCAATAACTCCATTTTTTAACATTTTTTTAGCCTCATTAACCTTCTCTTCTTCACCATTAGAAGTCATCCATTTAAAACCGGCAAAAATAACAATACCAACAGCAATAACAGCTAATAAACCAAGAGATACATTTATTATTCTGGTCACTATAGTTCGCGGATCTTTGGCTTTTAGAATAATGTCATTATTAACTATTTCCGTACCAAGAATATCAGTATTGGAAGCCTGAACGTCTAACCCCCAAAAGGTAAAAAACATTATTATTGTCAATAAAAACAAGGAAAATATTTTTTTATTTTTTAACATAAAAAATTATAAAATTATTTTTTATAAAATTGCTAATTTATCAATTTTGTATTATTATTATATCATAGAAAAAAAAATAATTAAACCTTTTATGACTATTGAACGATTAATACAAAGGGCTGTTGAAAATATACCGGAAGTTGATACTGAAGTCATAATGAAAGCTTATAATTTTGCCAAAAAGGCCCACGAAAATCAAACTAGAAAAAGTGGTGAACCATATATTGAACATTCAATTTTTACCGCTTTTGAATTGGTTCAAATAAGGGCCGATTTAAATACTATAGTCGCCGGATTATTGCATGATGTTCCTGAAGATACTGAATACACTATTGAAGATATAAGAAAAGAATTTGGTGATGATGTTGCTAGCTTAGTTGATGGAATAACTAAATTAGGAAAAATAAAATATAGAGGTATAGAAAGATATAGAGAAAATTTAAAAAAAATGTTCTTAGCCATAACCGATGATATTAGAATAGTTTATATAAAGTTTTGTGATCGTCTTCATAATTTAAAAACTTTAGATGCTTTACCAAAAAATAAACAAGAAAGAATCGCTCGAGAAACGTTGGAAATATATACTCCTATCGCTGGATTATTGGGTATTTGGAGATTAAAGTGGCAGATGGAAGATATTTGTTTCAAGCATCTTTATCCTAAAGAATATCAAGAATTAGAATATAAATATGAAATAGAAAAAAGATCGGAAAGAAATCAATTTTTTCAAAAAACTAAAAATATATTAGAAAAAGAATTAAAAAAAACAAAAATTGATTATGAAATTACCGCTCGCTTTAAACATTTATACAGTATTTGGCAAAAAATGCAAAGAAAGGATAGAAAATTTGATGAAATCTATGATGTATTTGCTTTAAGAGTTGTTGTTAAAAATATAGAAAATTGTTATAAAGTTCTAGGAATAATACATACTATATGGAAACCATTATTAAATCGTTTTAAAGATTATATAGCCGTTCCTAAACCAAATGGTTATCGTAGTCTACACACCACTGTTATTGGTATTGATAATAAAGCTACTGAATTTCAAATAAAAACTAAAGAAATGCATGAAGAATCTCTTTTTGGTTCTCAATCTCATTGGAATTATAAAAATAATCGTTCTTCAACTAAAAAACCGAAATGGATTAATGAAATGTTAGAAATTCAAAAAGAAAATAAAAATACTGAAGATTTTGTTAAAGAAATAAAATCCAATATTTTTCAAGATAGAATTTTTGTTTTTTCACCTAAAGGAGATGTTATTGAATTACCAATTAAATCCACACCTATTGATTTCGCTTATGCTATCCATACTGATATTGGAAATAGGACTACTCAAGCTATAGTCAATGAAAAAATAGTAACTTTAAATCATGAATTAAAAAATGGAGATTTAGTAGAAATAATTATTGATAAATCCCGTAAAAGTCCAAATAGTGAATGGTTATCTTTCGTAAAAACTAAAAGAGCTAAAGAACGCATAAAACAATATTCTAAAAATAAAACTCTTGATAAATTCAAAAAAATATTCTATAAGGACGTATCGTAAAAAAAACAAAAAAAAGAAGAACCTATAAAGATTCTTCTTTTTTTATTATAAAAAACTATTATCTATTTTCATTTAATTTTCCAGTTTTTCTCAAATGTTCAAATTTTTTTCCTAATTCAAGTTTAGCTAAAGC
>Ga0209723_1005549_pt1 | contig 12874 bp, 9 predicted proteins | sample BiotimSIPDNA_2_FD_185750 | JGI IMG/M metagenome (GOLD analysis project Ga0209723, IMG submission 185750) | Anaerobic biogas reactor microbial communites from Washington, USA - Biogas_R2 time_0 SIP DNA (SPAdes) (version 2) | ecosystem: Engineered > Bioreactor > Anaerobic > Unclassified | place... | reverse complement strand
CTTTTCCACAAAGGGTATCTTCTTTTCACTGATGAGTGGAATGAGTGCTATGACGAGTTGTACCTCAAAGATTTCAGCGGTAAGGAGGAAGACCCTTTTGCTTACCTTGAATCCATGCCTGTGGTTGAACCCTTGAAGATAAAATTCACGAAAGCATAACTGGTTGAACCTGAAGATGGTTTTCAGATAGACAAAAAGGTTAAGGCAAAATACCAGGCTGAATTCAGCAGGGAACCCACTACACAGGAGTGCAAGGTGTTTGCGAAACTGTACGCCAGATATAAGGGACAGACGGAGGATCTGAGACTGATTCATGAGGGGTGGATTTACAAGGATGGAACCTGGAGTACTGAATTTAAACTGAGAAAACCGCTTATCTACGAAAAGGATAAGGATAAAAAAGATGATGCTGTTATTGAATACTTTACAGAGATAGAAAACAGGTACGCAGAAAGGAATTTCAGGAGTGATTTGATTTCTGTTCCTGTAAAAAAGCTCAAACTTGAGATAAAAGATATGGAAGGCCCAGAAGAACTTGTTCATAACAAAAGTGGAACTTACATTGTAAAATTTAATCGAAAAGCATCTGATAACGAAAGAAACAAAGTTTCGTGGGTAGTAAGAATAAATGATAAAGAAACAGACCGTTTTGAAAATGCTGGAGAAATACTGGAGTTTACACCGATTGGAAAATACGCAGGAGAAACGGTAACTGTACATCCGTTTTTACGGTCTCCTTCAGACAGCCTGTGTGTCGAAACTACAGTAGGTGAATGCCTGGTATTTGATGGGTCGAAACTTATCTGGCTGGACAAAAAGCACAACGAAAAAGGAAAATGGGAAGCAGTTCCCGGAAAAAATGAGAACAGTGACCCCAAAAAAGAGGATGGTTCGATACCTGAGGGACGCTGGGTAGTCCTTCAGACAAAGCGCGAAATTGCAGAAAAAGACAACTGGTGGGAAAATCTTATTAATCGAAAAAATTCAAATGATTCAGCTAAAGAAAGAATAGGACTTATTCCTTTCACTACAACCGATACGCACAAAAGAAATGAAGAGTTTTACATTTATGGATCAAAAGAGGCTGATACTTTACCGGGAATTAATCTGGGAGAAGATATAGACGATTTTATCGATTCTTTTGTGAATAGTGGAAAAAATCTGGTGCTGGTTGTAAGGTATACTGAATTATCTCAAAACAATAAATTCAATAATTTGGATGAAAAAGATATACATTCCGAGCGGAAATTTATTTATTTACATCCTCTTGGAAGTGGCCATAATTTTCAAGTGACATCTCCATATGGGCTCAGAAGTTTGGGTATGCATTATGGTATAGATTATGGTGTTCCAGAAGGAACTCCCCTGTATGCAGTTACGAATGCAGATGTTGAAAGATCATATTTTCACAAAGGTTATGGGGAAACTGTATATATTAACGATGGGAAAAACACCTTTGTATATGCTCACTTAAGTGAACGTTCTGTAAAATCTGGCTCAAAATTACAAAAAGGACAAATAATAGGTTATTCCGGCAATACAGGTAGAAGTACTGGGCCGCATTTACACTTTGAAGTACGTATAAACGAAGGCATTTATCCATCCAACACACTAAATCCTCAGGAATTTGGATTTTAGAAGCAGATAGAGGCAGTATGAATAATAATATGGCTATCTTTTTTGTTTTATCAATAATGCTATTCTCCTATACATTGTTCAGTCATGATTCAGAACAAATAATAAAACTTGATGGTTCTAAATTTGATGCAGTAGCTGTGAGTAAAAAAGGCGAACCGATATTTTTGGGTGTAAATGAATACAATAAAACAGGTTATTATAATGACAAATCAGAAATATGGAAACTATCAATTGACGGCAAAATAGTCTGGCGAGATTCATTAAAACATAAAATAACAAGTATTTCGGTTAATGAAAATATTACTTCTGTAAATTGCTTTGTTGGGCTTAAAAAAGGTGATAAAACTTATTTTTTTGAAAAAAACACACTGGTAGATAGTTTATATAACAAAATTTATGGTAAACAAGTTAATACATCTTTGATATTCTATACTGATAAATATATAATTCCTGAACAATGTTCAGAAACGGTTTTTAATAGCACAATTTTTAAAAAAAAATTAGGATCAGAAGAAATAAAAATTATTGATATTAATGCTTTGGTTTATTCGATATATGCAACATCTCAAAAACTTGTTATTATTGCTATACCTAAGAATGCAAAAAGTAAAATTTATTACTACCAATTGGATCCTTTTAGTGGTGAAAACATTTACTCACCAATTGAAATAACAGATGTAAGGTTGTATTTGGATGATGTAATCAAACTGGTTGATTCTAATACAGTAGTTATGGGTACAAAATGTTTTTCGATAATCAACAATCAATTATTTGTTTATGAAATTAATGAAAAATCACAAAAAAAAGTAAACTTAACAAAAACACCCTTTCGATTTTATTCCCATGGAAGGATCTATTTTAATGATGAGTCAAATATTTTTTACACTGGTTTTGATGAGCAATTTGATAATTTGCAGAATCTGATAAGTGGTTGCGGGCATCCAGTATGTTTGTATAAGAGCTTTTCATTTTGTCACAAAAAAATGTTGTTGTTTGGCAGTATAAAAAAAAGAAATTCTATGCTGGTCATTACAAGAAAAGAAACTAAAGATCATTAAAGAAACCGATTTTAAAAGGCCAGGTATTCCAGTTGAAGCTTCATCGATTCCCGATGGATTATTTTGTGTATATGCGAACAAAAAGCCTTCAAAGCCGCAAAGGCTTTTCCAACTGCCGCCGTCACCGGACCACCTTTATAAAAGATACTGAGATCCCATTTATTCAACAGGTGGAGAGCTTGGTGATGTTTACCATAATGATGCATGGGGCACAAAGAAAATGATTGAAGCTCTTTTAGAACTGTCAAACGAGTGGAAAGAAAATGGAGATATTCTGGAAATTGGAGATATTTCCGCATGGAATTGTGTGAATATTGGACATGCATCTCACAGAGATGGACACAGCGTTGATATCCGTTCAAACAGAGTAGGAGCGATGGTAAAACATGACTCGCCTAATCATTTTTATGATAAAGAAAAAACAGTTGAGTTCGCCAAGAAAGCAATTGATAAGGGATTTAAATATATAATTACTTTGTGTCCACATGTTACGAGGGAATGTAATGAAATGACAGCATTTATTCCTAATATAGATATTTTTGTAAATCAATTACATGGTCATCATAATCATTTACATTTAGATTTCTGGAAAAGTGGAACTAATATTTTGGAGGATCATATTTATAGATCATTTTGCAGCAATTGTTCGTTATATAAAAAATGTGATTCAAATCATAAAAGGGAGAAGTAATACTAAAATGAAAATATACATAAACCTTTTTGTGTTTTTATTTATGCAAATTATCTATGCAAAATTCGATTATGCAGAATACTTTTTATTAAATTTGGTATAGAAGATATAAGCCAATACGTTTTAATTTATCATAGTAAAAATGATGTATATGAAAAAATTCAGATGTTACCTTTGGATTCTGCAGAAAAAGTTTCAATAATGAACCTTCAATGGAAAAGCCAAATGTCTATATTTTTAGATTCTGTTTATCAAAAAGATTCTGAAGGTAATTTAAATGGAAAATTTTTCGGAAAAATGGAATCATAGGTTTAAAAAAGAGTTGGAAAAAAGGTACTCCCATTGATACATCCTATCAATGGTGGCCAAATGGCAACATTTTGGAAATGGAAGTTTTTCATAATGGTGAAACTGTGTATCATAAGTGTTTTTCTGAAGACGGCAAAGACGAAATCCCGTGTCCTTAGATACTAATAAACAATCTGGACTACAGCCTCGAATTGAGTCTATGTGGATTTGAACCACCTATTACTTTTCCCAAAATCGAAACTGCAATATGGATAACATACACCCAACCATCAAAAGATACGGATGGTTTTTGTTTTGTTTCGAATTTAGTGCTTAATATTTCGAATTTTTATTTTTTACTGCGGGGGGGGTATTGTATCTGCCCGGCGGTTGCGACCTTGGTGATAATCTTTCCGATATAAGACTTCTATTACTAACAGACAAATAGAAACCACTCAGGAAACCTGGAAAATATCATGCCTGTGTTATTGAAAAACCCCCAAACATGATCTTTTACTCGTGAACGAGGCTTTTAGTTGAGAAAAATAATTTACCATGAGGTGTCCCGCTGTTTCTTTATGTGGGGCCAAAGCATGGTAATAAAAAACCCTGTTTTAATTTATGTTATTACTTATTGATTGTTAATTAACTTATCAATTTTATTTCTGTCCAAACCAGTTATATCCATAATCTGTTGAATATTTAAGCCCATTTGAAGCATCTTTTTGGCAACTTCGAGTTTACCCTCCAGTTTGCCTTCGAGTTTGCCTTTCTCAATACCTTTCTTAATGCCTTTCTCGATACCTTCGAGTTTACCTTTCTCAATACCTTCCTGTATCCATTTTTCTGCAATAGTAGTCATAATTTCACCTCCATGCTAAGGGTAAATGATACGACAGTATTCTTCCAAAAAATAAGGAACAAAAAAAGCCCGGAAATAACCGGGCTTTAGAAAGAATTCCGATTTAAAAGCTATTCGCAGACAGTAAGTTTCAGATTTTTTCCGATCATTTTTCCATCTGCAGTGTGTATCGCAGTATAAATTCCTTTTGGCAGTCCGTGAAGAGATACAGATACCGGTTTTCCTGAAACAGGGTTCAGGGACTGACTGATAACCCTTCTGCCTGCAATATTAAAAATCGAAACTTTCACTGCGCCCTCAGTAATGTTAGGCACCCAGTTATATGTTAAAACTTTACTGGAAATAAGTGGTCTGAAAGATTGAGAAACTGGTTTTGAAGAAACTCTTGTGCCGCTGACAGTCAGACTTTCTATAGCAACATTATCCAGAAACAAATTTCTCAACATTCCAACAGAATCGTATACAGTAAATCTCAATGCGACTATGTTATTCAGATCAAGAGGAACATCTGCGGTCTTCCAATCCGGCTGAAAAAAGTCACCAATTTCTAGCCGGTAACTGTTCATTGCGGTTGTTACCGGAATAACTGCTCCGTAGTATGCTGTGTCCAGAATGTTTTGCTGTTCGAGTTCAACGCGCAAATTACAAGGATTGCTGGCTTTAACATCGAAATATATTGATTTTGGATTTCCGAGTGAAACAGGTGTACCATCACTGTTGAAAGTTGCTTTAATTCCCGAGTTGACTGAAGGCCCATCGGAAATAACACTGTGTGTTACCTTGATTACCCTGGAATTCTCTTCATTGGCAAAACCTTTAATGGTACGGTGGGCTGTTGATGTTGATGTGGAAAAAGTGATCCAATTACCGCCCAAAACGTTAATAGTATCACTGTCCTCGAAATCATCAATAACTACATCACCATCCTTTTGAGGAGTTTTTTTAGCTTTTTCGATTCTGATTGTTTTAGCTTTTATTTTTACAATGTCAATGGCTGGAATGTTTTCGTCAATTTCAAGCCGTGCTATTACTTCTTCACCACCAAGAAAATAACCTTCATCTGCACTTCCATCCCATTCTGCATTGATACTGTTTCCATCACCGGCAAATGTCTTTGTGCCGCAGCCGCCTTTGACTGTTACTTTCCAGGAAACGGATTTTGAAAAACCTGCTTTTATTGTAACTTTGCCACTGCTTAAATCTACATCAGTTGACGGAGTAACAGAGAATTCATTTGTGACAAGGCTAGCAGAAGAAACAGCTTTAAGAAAAGCTACAGCTCCTGCAATACCTGCATTATAATCCAGTGCGACTTCAGTATATTGATAATTCTCATGGCCGTCATACCAGGCTCCATCAGGACCGGGGCCACTGACTACTCCGCCACTGGGACCACTGTAGGTTGGACGGTAATGTACATTTTTTGGATAATTAATTCCATGTCCAATAACAAATGATGCTATCCCGTCATTGTAATTAAAGTATGAAACATCGCCGGTAACCCATTTAATATGATTTTTAGCATGGTTGAGGTATATGTCTCTTGCGTTTTGATCTGAAGTAGTAACATATGCCATACCGAATTCCATAGCAGCAGTTGGAACATCACGGGCAGTACCCCATCCGCTGTTCTGATATACATCTTTGAAACTTCCGCTAGTATGAATCTTGCTTGTAATAAATCCTATATTTGTAGAAAGAGCACCTGAGGTTCCAAGGCCCTGGCGCCACACTTCAAAGGAAGCGAGTGGTCCGATAAAACTGTACCCCATGTTTGTTGACAAGGCAACAACAGATTTCCTGGCCCAGGCTTCATAAGTGTTCATATTGGGATCACTGTCATCTGATGCCCGGTAAAGTTCAACTCCACAAGCAGCTATTCTTTCATTAATGTTTTTCTGCTCATTACCCTGATCATCCTTGTAAGAATAAAAACTACCCTGAGGGTTGCAAAAATGTTGTCCGGCATCATACTTCTTTTTGGCAAATCTAAAAGCGGTTTTTGCTTTTTCCAGACAGGAGTCTGCATAAGACTCAGAATGTTTTCTGTATAAAGTAGACATAAGCGCCAGGCAGGCTGAGTAAGTAGCCGGTATGTCAGCGCCCGAACATGTATGGATCTGCCCCCCGCTTCTTCCACTTCCATATTTTACACCCCATGTATCGTGTTCGTCTCCACCGTTCCCTACATCCAGAATAACAGTGTTTTCATTTATTACTGCTTTCATAAGGTAATCGGTTGCGAATTTAACTTCGTTAAGAATATCCGGGATTCCGTCCGCACTTCCATAAGACATGCTGTAATTATCTTCATAAGATGAAGGCCAGATATCATATCCCTTTAACAGGCAATACACTGTGTAAGATAAAGGCATACCGAATTTTATGTAGTCACCGGCATCATACCAGCCTCCATCAAAGAGGACTGCCATTATAGTATCACCCTTGTGTTCTTCCATATTATTAAGATTGTATGATATTCCGTCTTTTAATCCGGCACGTTGGTAACCATAGAATTTGATAACCAGATTATGAAGTGATGAATAGTTTTGTGCGAATACTTGTGATGTAAATATTAACGCAACTGTTACTGCGATAATTCTTTTCATGGTTGTTACCCCGTTTCAGGTTTTTATGTAAAATTAATCTTATTTTCCTGTAATTACGATTTTGGAATATTCCGGTCCTTTAAGTCCGTTTAGTTTTAAAAACCATATTCCACTGGATAAATTATTTATCTGAATGTTTGATCTGTTTTGTTTAATTTTTTCGTTTTTATAAATACTGCCATTCGCCTGTATCAGGCTAAAAGATGAGTAGCTGTGAGATTCAGGAAAAACAAGTTGTATTGAATTGGATCTGTTGGATATCACAGGGCTTGCAGAATTGAACAGAGATATCTTTTGTGGCAAGGTACTTACTTCAGATGCCAGCTCAAGCCAGTTAAGATTATAACTGCCGCTTGTGTTTGTAAAATAAAGCTTAATATTATGTTTTCCTGATGAAAGATCCAGTTCAACATGATCAGATTTCCAGGAATCGGTTTGTGTTACTGAAAAATCAGCCTTTTTCTCGCCATCAACATGAATTTCAAAAGTTCCATTTCCACTTTTTGCAAGATATCTAAGAATAAAAAACCTGGTTGAACTGCTCAGGTTAAAATTATACTCTACCCAGTTTATGTCCGAACCTTCACTTACTTTTAACCAGCGAAGTTTGGAACCATTAACATCTGATGTATCCCGATCAAGAAAAGCAGCATTTTCTGCTATTATATTCGTACCATAATATTTATTGTAACTTACTGCAGCGTGACGGTTTGGCATGGTGAAAACAGAGTCGCCTGAAGGTCCGTTACTGCCTGCTACCCATGGCGGTTCAAATTCATCTTTTGTGTTATTAAGATATTTTCTTACGATTCTTCCTGAATTGCTTTCACCTGTTCCACCAGAAAAAGCACTTGAAGCCTGCCAGTCTGAAACTGACCAGTTACACCAGCTCAAATGATATTTATCAATCCAGTTTTCAAACCACCAGTCTGTATTGGTTTCATCAATTTGATTTTTACCATCAAGACCTCCATTAGAGTGGGAGGTTCCCCATTCGGATACGAAAACAGGTACCCGTAATACACCATTTTCGAGGTACCGTGCTTCCTGTCCGCCTCCTTCATCTTCTACTTTATAATAGTATGCTTCTTTTCCATGACTGGCAGCATAGAAGTGATATGAATATGCAACATTTTCAAACGGTTTACCGTTATCTGTAACCGGGTCCTCGCCTGCTACACCAACATGCTGACAATAGTAAGGTGTACCAAGAACTATCAGGTTTTTTGAACCGGTGTTTCGTATCGCTTTTGTAACATTAGTGAGATAAGGCTTTATTGCTTCCCATGTATGAATGGCATTGGCGGGGCTGCCGTCTTCAGGTGTTGCTTGTCCGGCAGTAGTGGGTTCATTGTAAGGTTCAAAAATTACATTCGGAACATCGAGGTATTTTTGTGCCTGTTCAGTAAAAAAGCTGACAGCCTGACTTTCGTGATTGTGAGCGTCATGGGCATGCCAGTCTATAATTACATAGATTCCTTTAGCTATGGCAGCATCAATTACTGTCTGGCAATAGTTCCAGCCTTGAGGACTCCCGCCGTCAGTAGAGTATGCAACACGTAATACTGTACATTTCCACTGGTCTACCAGCAAATTAACCATACTGCTGCTGTAAAAGTGATCAATACTACTTCCTTGATTATACCAGTCACTCCGGCTCCAGAAAAAGCTCATGCCTTTAAGCTGCACGATATTTCCTTTTTCGTTTAGGAGATATTTTCCCTGGGTTTTGAGCCACCCATGCTTTTGTACTGGTGTTTGAGAAAAGAGAGAGAAAGTTGTTCCAAAAATAAAAATACAGGAAAAAAGGTTTCTGTAGAATTTTCTGGTCATAAAGACTCCTGTAAAGCGATTAAATTTATTCTGACTTTATTTAAACATTAATGATAATATAACAAAATTGAACAATATTTGAGTACAGACTTATCAAAAAACATTTGATACATACACAAATATAGTTGCAATATTGATCAGACACGTTCATAAAATATTATTGTCGCAATTAATTTGGGGTAAAGTTAGATTTTTAAAATAATGACTTTATTAAAACATTCTTTTAATCTGTTTAAGGTGGTGTCTTTTTAAGCAAAAAAAAGTAATTGCAATTTTGCAGTATCAATAAACATATTGACGATTTGGTCAAAAGCAACTATATTGATGAAATCTGTATATTTGTATTGTTTATTAACAGCTTAAGTATCAGATTTTCCTTAGAAGGAACAAAATATATTATTTTAAACCTTTAAATGAATAAAAAAGCAGATTTTTATTACGCTTTTATTCCTGTTTTGTTTTCGTGAATCTGAACCTCTGGATATAAAGCGTGTACTAACATATCATGAAAAGCTGGATATGAATCTCCAAATAAATAATTTTAACCTTAATATGGGGGTCTTATGGGACTTTTGAAGAAAAAACATATAATTTCAGGATTGGCTGCATCACTCCTGATTATGTCATCAGGGCTGTTTGCACAAGATGCTCTGTTTGATGATCATTCAGATGGAACAAACCAGAATGAGTTTGAATATTACTGGTATTATTATGATGATAATGCCGGGGTAAAAGAAGATGACCGTCCTCGAGCAGGTGCTGGTACGACGCCTTCTGTTGTCAATGTAGATTACACCGAAGAACCTCGGCACGCTTTTGGTGATGAAACTGATAATCACATAGTAAAAAAGTATGTGTTTACAGTTGGAGAAGAAGCAGATAATTCGTATGCTACCATGCCATTTACATTTGGTGAAAAATGGGAAGCTTCATGGTGTAAAACAGAGCCCTGTGCTTTTCCTTATGTTGGAATGGGTTCCATGCTTTGTAAGGAAGGTGAAACTCTGGATTTAAGAGAAGCAGCTGGTGTCAGATTTAGAATCAGATCCAAGACTTCAGAACTTCAGGTGCGTTTTAAAGTTGAGACAATGGATATTATCGAAGATTCTTCTTATGGTTATTACCAGACAATGGTTACTGCCTCTCCCGGTGAATGGACACCTTATGAAATTGCATTTGCTGATATGGCACAGCCTGATTGGGCAGAAAAAGACGCACCATTCGATTTTAACCTGGATCTTAGTGCCAAACTGGCCTGGGAAGTTAGCGGTGAAGATAACACTACAATTGAAGAAGATTGTCTGGATATCGATGATATCTATGTTATGAATTATACTTATGTTTCACGTTTTATGTGGACTCAGGAAACGCCTCCTGCACGACCTGGCAATCAGAGTAAACTGTCGGATTTTGATGGTGCAGTTCCCCAGCAGATTAAACTGCCTTACGAAGGTGAATTGGATAAGATGACACAGTATTGGTATGCATATAACGATGTGGAGATTGGCGGAAATTCAGCTGTAATGTCTGGTGCTGTGGAAAATGAAGAAACAGGTCGTCTGGATATAGTTTTTGAAGATGGAACTGGGTCAGAAGGAAAAGGTGCCCAGTTACTTTTTCAGCTAGGCGCGCCAATACCACAAGATACTATTCAGATTTTAGGTTTTGTTGGAATTGGTTGTAACCTTTACGATTCTGCCACATGCAAATATTTTAATGGTACTCAGGCCGGAGCAAACAGTGTTTATTTCGAATATAAGGCCGATGGAGATATGAAAAAAGCTACTGTTGAACTTTATGATGTTAATGATGTAGGCGATGCTGATAATCCGGATCGTTCAGAATCACGTGGTTCCGGTGTTGTAATGTTCAGAGATTTACCTCTGACTGGTGACAGTTGGGTTGCAGTTCAAATTCCTTTCAGTGAATTTTTATACCATGATGATTGGGAGAGTTCAGTGGGCATTGATTTGGATATCACAAAACTCGCCAAACTTCAGATTAAAGTTCAAGGTGCTGAAGGGGTTGCAGGTGTTCTGGCCGTTGATAATGTTTATTTTCCGGATGGGGCAATTACACATACTATAATGAGACCAATCAATCGGTCAGAAAAAGCGACTTTTAACGCAAATTACTCCAATGGAAAAATCAATATCAGTTTTAACAACTCAGAGCTTTCAAATGGTAAAATCAGCCTGATCAACACAAAAGGTGCTGTTGTTAAATCTGTTCCTGTTTCAAATGCAAAAAGCCTTTCAACAACTCTTTCAACCGACAATATTTCAAACGGTATGTACATTGTCAGATTCAATGCAAAAGGCTTGAACGGTAAATCAATTGTAAGGCAGTCAAAAATCAATATCGTAAAATAATACAGCCTTATAATTAAATTAATAAGCCGGGTACTTTTATAAGTATCCGGCTTTTTTGATGGGATTTTCGGGACAGACTATCTTTTTGTTTTTTAGAGTAAAAAGAAAAAAGATAGTCCGTCCCGAAAAAAGAAAAAAGTCATGATTTCAGATATCCAGCAAAAGTTCTTAAATCCTGGTACATTATAATAAAATTTATTGTACGGAATTTGTAAGGAGAGCGTTATCTTTTTAAGAGAGGATAATTTTTGAAATAATTATTGTAGATTTAGAATATAGGCTATTAAAATTATTACAGACAAAATTAAACTTTCAAAAGTATTATAAAGATTCATTTCAAGCCTTTTAAAAGCAATCCACGGTTTTATGTGGAACAGAAAAAGTTTGCAAAACTGATTAATGCAGAACCAAAGTACCAGGAAAACTGATTTTTAAGGTGAATACTTATAAAACTTTTCCAGGAGTTATGTTATGGGTAAAAAAGTATTAAAAGCATCAGGATGGACAATCCGTTCAGTTTTGCTTCTAATAAATAAAGCTGTTACCCTTGTTTTTGCACTTTTCTGCGTTGGCTCAGGACTTTTTGCAAGAACTGTTTCAGAGGGACAAAAAAATCTAAAGGGTGTTGCGTACAGTGGCGCAGATTCAACCGTCCTGGCTAATATAAAACTTTATTTGTGTTCCGTAATGTCTCCCGTTTATGGTGTGGGATCGTCTACGGAGTATTACCCGGTAGATTCTACAGTTACCGATTCAAACGGCTGTTTCATATTTGAAAATGATGAACCCTTTTACTCAATGGCAACAGTTCTGAAAATAGATTCAGTTTCCCAAACAGATCGTTTCAGGTATGTTTCAGGTGCTGATGTTAACTTTGATGAGATAAATGATACGTTGAAATTATATCTGAAACCATTAATCCCCACTGATATCAAAACTGCAAAAAAACCAGAAACTGTCCCAATTATAAAATCGACACAGGGAAGACAGGTAAGTATAAAAATTGGAAACTGGTCCGAAAAGAGCAAATACAATGTGAATATTATAAATGTCCGTGGAGAACTGGTTTATTCGCCATCAATATCCAGTGATGGTCTAATTGTCTGGAATACAGAAAAAGTTGCACGCGGTACATATTTTCTAAACATAATAACCGGTAATTCTGGTATAAATTCAAAGATTATCCTGAAATGATCATTCCGGACAAAATTCCCTTAAGAAAACGAATTGCTCTTGATCTTTATTCACTGAAAAAGAGTCTAGAGACAAAGATTCATACACTGGATTACCTTTTTTGGGAATGTACTACCTCATGTAATTTTAATTGTGTTCACTGTGGAAGTGATTGTACACAAAATCCGGATAATCCGGATATGCCTGCACAGGATTTTTTGAATGTCCTGAAAAATATCAAAAAACATGCTGACCCATCAAAAATAGTTGTGGCAATAACCGGTGGAGAACCTCTTATGAGGAAAGATCTTGAAGAGGCGGGCCGCAAAATTCATACACTTGGTTACCCT
>Ga0209723_1005542_pt1 | contig 12890 bp, 15 predicted proteins | sample BiotimSIPDNA_2_FD_185750 | JGI IMG/M metagenome (GOLD analysis project Ga0209723, IMG submission 185750) | Anaerobic biogas reactor microbial communites from Washington, USA - Biogas_R2 time_0 SIP DNA (SPAdes) (version 2) | ecosystem: Engineered > Bioreactor > Anaerobic > Unclassified | place... | reverse complement strand
AATAAAAATGTTATTCCTTTCAAGAACATACACCATCTGCTATCACTATTCAATATCGGTTATTATTTTTTATTCTTTAATAGAATATACACATAAGGGAGAAATGGGGTCAGCACACGAGGCGGAAAAAATCGTACAATAAGGAATTATAGCTGGCCAAACAGTCATAAAAAAGCACCTTTTGTAGGTTTTTCTGCTATTTGTTAATATTATGGAGAATTTTTCCTAAAATTTTATTTTGCCTTTATCTGGGCACTAACGTACGTTAGATTTCGTTTTCTGTGGGCACCCAAATCAAGAACGATTTGCACTTCTTGTTTCCTTGACTGTCTGTTCAACGCCAGTTTTCAAAATCAACTCTTCTTCCGCGAATTTTCTGTTTTCTTTAATAAGTTTTTTAAAAACATCCATTTTCGGTTCTTCAAGAAACTTGAAGGTGAAAGTTAGAACCATCTGTAATTACCGTTAAATTTGATCCAGTAATTTATCCGATTTCTTTTCTAATTCTATCAGGAATAACCACTTGCCCCTTAGAAGAAAGGTTTGTAACTTCAGTTTTTATCATAAAACCTCCGAGGTGGTAAGACTGTATTTCTCAATATGCTGTTTCGGGAAAAAATAAACAATGAATTCATCATTTATTTTACGCGGATTGTTTTTAAGGACTTTGGGATTTGGAATGGTTGGCAATTGCCGCTAACGGTTGCGGTACGCCAGAAGTTTTCCGAAGCGTAGCGAAGGAAAATTTGGGTGGAGTGATAACGGAACCTGGCTACCGCTGTTAGGCGATTTTGCATAGTGCCAATATTGCTCTCCTGCACGCCCGTACTTTTTAATTGTTTCTGAAGAATAAGTATCGGATTCCTGAAGAATCCGATACCGTAGAGAATCAGTCAATAAGAAATCGGTAATATATCTCCTTAGGTTGAGGGCCATCACCATCATATTCAACAGTATCAAAAGGAACGTAGACTTCAACATCATCAAAGTCATAAATTCTGCGGAGGGAATCCTCCATTATAGCAGATATCTTATATGGATTGATAAATTTCGCTATTTCCTGCCCGTTTTCAAGAATAAACACAGAATCGCAATGTTCAATCCTATTTGACTTGAACATTGGTGCATCAAAAGGTGGCGGGACCAACTCCAAACCAGACATTAGAAATAGATCATTTTGAGAAGCTATTGTAGTGTCAAGTATAGTATCAGAATTATTGGCATTTGAACATTCAGAACAAATGCCAATCAACTGAATACTCGTGTTCCTCTCATTACGTAAGTAGTAACTATAGGTTGGCCATCTATCAACTTCAGGATTGCAGCCGACAAATGCAGTGAATGTCGCAACCGCAAAAATTGCAACTGCTACCATGCGTTTCATTGTATTTTTCTCCTTCATTTTTGAATTATTAGAATAAAGTACTGTTGTCGTTTGTGGAACTCCAAAGTTCACGCGTACCATTTGAAGCATAAATCACCACTCTCCCGTTATCTTCAATGGACAATCTAGCATTCGTGTTGCCCCATGTATTCGTGCACCATACATTCCTATTATTAGCTGGATTTGGATTATTAAGATTATAAATCACTAAATTTCCATCAGTCTGCATTATACAATGAGTTGTTTCTCGACCCCAAGATTTCGATGTCCAGACATCTCTCCAAGGATTTTCTTGTGTATCATATAGTACAAGATTCCCATCACTTTGCCATACTAAAAAGAACCTGTTGTTTGGTGAATAGTATCTTGCGCCTTTTGTAAAGTTAGAGCCACCATTTATCGTTGTTGCAGCATATGTTGGTGAATTAGTACCGCTATATTGATTGAAGTAATCATTTAGAATAGTATTTGTAATCCCACTGGGAAGAGGCAATGCCCTTATTTCATTTGCAAAATCTGTTATTTTTTTGCAGCCGCCCTTCGCGATTATCGTCTCGATTTGAGGTAAGGTATAACCAGAAATGAAATCATGTAAGTCATTGGAATTGTCAATTCTTTGGTTATATGTGTCAACCATGTCAATCATTAATGGTGAATATTCATCATCTCCGATCGACCACCGCTGTCTTGTGTACCAGTTTAAACTTGTATTGATGGGCAGGTTATATACGCTCGATGTCATATAGTACCCCATAGCACAGGCCCATGGTTCCTTAACTTTGCTTTCAACATTGAGCACAAAGGAGCCATCGTAGATCTCATCATGATGTGCATGGCCGAGTTCATGAGCAGTTATCACGAAGAGTTCCTGAGAAGTTAGCCGGCTACCATCGGACCAGTTACGCCAAATGCGAATATTTTCATTGGTACCCTTGTAATATGCAGATTTATCACCCGGACCATTCTCATCCATTGCCTGAATCGAAATGAGATCAAATGGCTTGTCTCTAAGTCCAAAAGGTTCTTGACCAACATAAAATGAACCCGCTTTAAAAATGCTGGCCCAGAACCATGACAGCCCTGATGAAATCACGAGATTCCAGGCACTTCGACTCTGGCTGGGACCATTGTAGAATGCTTGTCCAACTTTGCCATCACGAATATCAAAACGGTTATTGGGATATTGCCAGCGCAAACTGTATGATAGATCACCATAATAATCTTTAGGGCATTGGAAATTGCCATTACCATCAGTATACCCATCCCACCACTTGAACCAATTTCTGGTACGAACATTCACAGAAACAATAGGCACATTTCTTCCCAAAACATTATCCGAAACTTGGATATTTCCAGATGGCCGCCAAGTTCCCATTGCCTTTGACAATCCGGTCTTTGATTCTGGCAGATTGCCTGTTATTCTCAATGCTTCTTGCTCTAAAATGTGATAGTAGTTGAAAAATTCAGCTCTTTTTGCAAGTGCATCATCTCCGGGTTCAGGGCAAGAATTAGTCGTGCAAGAATTTCGTAGTTTTTGCTTGGTAATTCTTGATTTACTTTGACAGCAGTATAGAGATAATTTGGTTTTCCGGCAGGTATTTCGGAATCTCTATAATTTGTCAATCCGGCTTTGAACCTGTAATCCAGAGGAAAATCCCATAGAACCAGATTGCTTTTCTGGTTGATGCTTAAATATTCCTCAATCGATTGAGGCTTGAATCGAATGTAGTAATGCGTTGGCTGGAAATAATCATCTGGTATTTTGTTTTGCTGAGCACACCCTGTGCTTCAAGGCTGTCACGAGCCCGAAGCATTGCCTCTGTGGTATAAGGGTTCTCAAGCTTAACTGCCTCGATAGATTGTTCAGGGGTGTTCGATGAATCATCAATCTGACTAATGGGATTAACCGATGCCTGCTGGCAGCCAGTAAATAGGAGGAAAGCTCCAATCCCTCCGGAAACAATTATCTTTTTGAACGACATTTTCATTTCCTTTCATGCTGATTAAAAATACGTTTTTATAGCTTCTGATAATTTGATTTGAACGTCTGGCGATTTGGCTATTCTTCTTTCTTCATCGGGCGCGCACCTTTCTTTCTTCGGCACTATGCAATTTCGCATAACGTGTGAGGCATTGCGCCGTGTACTCATGGCGTAATGCCTTTGTTGTAAGCTGTATGGGCGGAAATTTAGAACTTGCATCATGTATTGTTGTAGCCTCTTTATAAATCTTTATATCCCAAATCTTCTGAAAATCTTAACATATATCCGTCGGGGTCTAAAACCAAGAATTCTCGGCTGCCCCATTCTCTACCTTCAACTCGATACCAATTGTCTTCGGGAGGTACAAATATTGGATAATTACCTTTCTCCAAAATTTCAATCAATGGTTGAATTTCTTCCACCTCAAACTGAAAATTTATTCCTCTTCCAAGTGGGTATTCTAACGGATCACCGGTTTTCCAATACTCATTTATCTGTTCTATCATTATTTGCGAATTGCCAAGCGATAAAAATGCAAACATTTTTTCTTCTCGTTGATATTCAATTTTGAACCCAATCGTGTTTACATAAAAATTTATACTTCTATTAAAATCAGTAACACTAAATTCGGGAATTAATGAATTAAATTTCATTTTCTATCTTGCTTCCTTAAAAAACTAATCTCACTGGTAACATTGGAGATTTTTTGAATCCAAATTTCTGTTTTCATACTTTACTGCCTTTTTGTTTTCGCCCATATTGCTTACAACGGGTTGCGGTACGGGTGCTGTTTTGCGCCTATTATCCGCTGAAGTGCCTGTGCAGCGAAGCGAAGCTGGACACGGAAGCGCTACCTTGACTTACTGCGCAAAATGGCATCCCTACCGCTGTTGTTTGTCTGTGCGATTCGGCTTTGCCTCCTTCTTCAAGGGCGGGTCATCTTCTATTGGCTTTTTTTATTATTTCTTCAATCCACTCCAAGGCAGCAGTCTGTTCTTTTGTGTCCCATACAAATTCCTGTCCTCGAGATACCAAAGATAAAAATGTTAGTTTTTCATCCTTACGCCATCTCTTTTTGTCCTGATGATAGGATAAGGCATCTTGTTCATTTTCTGGAAACATGAAAAGAGGAAGAGCCCAAAAGCTTGTATTGCTTTGTCCTTTTGCAGTAAGCTGAAGTGACGGTAAGTGTTTCCGAAAAATTCCCGCACCTGAAACTGATAATTCTTTACCTTTTAATTTGAGAGTATCCCTGGAAATATAGAGCGTATTGTTTTCTTGCGTTTCCTTGCTAAAATGCGGATGGTAATGCGCCCATTTAAATTCATCTTTTTTTGCATCATGAATTGGAATAATTTCACCTATTTGTAGCCAGCCCCAAAGGCAATGAACTGGCTGAGAAGATTTGTCGAATTGGAGAGCACCATTTGAAATTATGGTCTTCTGAAATAATCCGAAAAAAAGGAAAATATCGTCAGCCTGAATATTTTGCTTACGTAAATGCCCTTGAGAAGCACCCATTTGACCGAAAATCGGTTTCCATCCTGTACTGCGTTGAATTGCATCGTGCCTCAAGTCAGGATCAAGATGCGCAAAATAGTGTGCCGGTATTTTATCCTTAGAAAGCAATGATACCATATGTCCTATATTGAATTCGTCATATTTAATGTCTGAATACTTAATACTAGATGTTTTGTCCGGTATCGGAAATGAAATAATGCGACCATCTGGAAGAATAGGACTCGGCAAGCCTCCAGAAGATGAGTCAAACCCTTTTCTGCTGAAAATTATTTTCATATGCCTTTCCAGGAATCGTCATCTTCTGGCCATATTGTAGGTGAATTTTGAATGCCTTTCGAAAGCGAATCAAAGAAATCTATAGCAGAACGCTTGGTATCTTCCGGAAAATTATTCTTATGCCCACGGCCAACAATCAGATTTTTCAAGCCATCGGGTAATACAGGTCCTTTTCTGCCAAAATATACGTATTCATTGGAGATCAACACGTATTCGCCACTTAAATCTTTCTTTTTATTTTTTAGATCTTCCTCGCATGAACAATTCAGCGAATGCATTGATTGTAATTGCCGGTAAACATTTTCTGAAATGGGCTCATAAATATTGTCGCCGCATTTACATATAACCTTCTTTTCATTGAATTTCGGCTTCTTTTGCATGAAGCGATTATCATTGAAATATTCCCTGAATGTTAGCTTTTCATTAACCTTCATGGCATAAATCAAATAATTATTTCTTGCCTTACAAGATAATCCGAATATCAAGTCACCAATCTCGGCAGTTTTTCGAATTTTCGGTTTGCAATTTGCCAGCGTACAATATCCATAAAACGGATTGGGTGCAAATCCGGTATCGGAAATATATTCCCTGAATGTTAGCTTTTCATTAACCTTCATGGCATAAATCAAATGGTTATTTCTTGCCTTACAAGATAATCCGAATATCAAGTCACCAATCTCGGCAGTTTTTCGAATTTTCGGTTTGCAATTTGCCAGCGTACAATATCCATAAAACGGATTGGGTGCAAATCCGGTATCGTGGTTTACAATGTATGAATAGATTTTCATTGTATTTTTTCCTTTCTAGCCTCGCCCTATAATGCAATTCTTGCTACCTTCAAAGCCGAATCGCATTGCAAACAACGTTTACGCATGGCGTAGTGCCCGCCTATATAATATCGGCGCACTGCCGTGAAGCGAGTGGACGGTGCCTTGAGGCTTTGCGAAAGGACACCGCCCGAGCGCAACGGACAGGAAGCCGCTACCACCAGTGCCGCGGGCATTTGGGTGGAGGGCTGCTTTGAGCCAGCAACCGCCATGCGTATGTTGGTTGTCTGTAAACCGGCCATCTTCTGTCTTTGTCGCCGCGTCTTCTACTCTTTTTTCTCTTTCTCTATTTCTATACCATCGAGAAAAGTAGGTGCCGCAACTTTACACTGCGGCACCTTTGTGAAAGCATTAAGAAACCAATTTGCTATCTTAAAGCTGGATCAACAATTAAATTGGTCACGCTTCCATTTTCGATGGTAACTCCATCTCTTATGTCAATACGCTCACCAGACTTAAGGTTAATATTGCTTCCCGGTAGAAACAGGTCATTTTGCATGATTAGCAATTCGTGGACTCGTACATCAGGTTGAGAACTACTGATCGTCTGATCTTCGTAAATCAATACCCCCGGATAAAGATCGCTCGGTACATACATTACATTGATTGCATCATCATGGTAATCCGGGTCCATGCAGACCACCTCTATCCTTCCAACGATTTTGCCATCAAAGCTGTAGCTCCAATCGTAATTTGAAGGCAATGTAAAGTTGGGGATACTCCATGTCAAGTCCCGTTGGGAAGTGGTTGTGTTCCAGGATGCGACAACCGCTTCGCCATAGGAATGCGGAAATATCAATTTCCACTCCCATGAAACAGGCGAATCTCCTGATTTGTAGGCACGATAGCTTAACGATTGAGGAGACTGCGTGATTTCAGTTGTGCAATCATATTCCTGTAATCTTACCCTATGGGATGGTCCGATTCCCAAGGGTATCGGTTCGCGAGGATTAGAAGTCAAACGAAGAGTTTCATTCCATTTCCACGAAGTTCCATCTTCTCCAGCGAAATCGTCATAGGGCAGTTCTCTACGCCCTGTGCCGGGGCGAGGATCATTGAAAATCACATTGCCCACATTGAATCCTCCGGAACCGGTGTATCCTTTTATTACAACAACATGTCCGATACCACCAAGGTCAATACCAGCAAGAATAGGTCTACCATCATCGATTTCGCGAGTGATGTAGTTTTCCCATAGGGTGCTTAAATCATAATCGGTTCCGATGCTTCCAAAATGCCATAGTACGCGATCAACAGATTTACTTGTTCCGTATATATCATTTAATGCATTTTGGCCATTCACAGCCCAATCGGCTACATCATACTGATCTCCAGAACCGTATGAACCATATGTATATACTTTGTAAGCATCATGTACCATTTCGCAACATGCTGCCCAACACCAGAGAGTTTGGTCTTGTATGACAGGGTATATATCAAATTCTTTGCCAGCAAAAGAGTTCGATACATTCGCCAGAAACAAGCCTATAAGTAGGAGCCTCTTCATTTCTTACCCCCTGACTTATTCTGCGATTTATCGAGTTGTTGTTTGTATTCACTCTTTTGCTTATCAAGCTCTTTCCGTTGTTCTTTGTATCTTTTAATTTTGTTCTTCAAAAGAGGAATAATTGTATTGCCATCATCAAGAGAATCAAGGGATTTCGATGTAGCTTTTGACATTGGATCATCCCATTTGGGACTTGTAGCATGAAATATATTCCTACCATTTTTTATGTGAGGGAAGTAAACCAAATTGTATGGGTAATCAACGAATACAGGGACAACACCTGATTCTTCTGGAAACTTTCTTCTTATGGCATCCCACCCTGGGACAAACACACCTTCCCCACAACCACTAGGCCTAAACATTTCCCCTTCACTTTTTACCAGCGCATGGTACGTATATCCAAGGCCGTTGATCTTGACGGGAATACACCATTTATTGGTTGGCCTGATTAAGTCATCAAAATTTGATTCTCCGGTAGCCATTTCAATTGTTTCCATTGGTAAAACATAGAATTGAAATGGCAATCCTACATACCAGTCGGTGAATTGAACATCGACAGCAATATATCCCCTTTCTTTCGCATAATTATAACCATACTCTGCAGCTGGATCATTCTGCAACTGATGTATATATTCTTTAAGCCCTTTAGGAATCTCTTGTGAATAGCCAATACTTGCTATTCCAAAAAGTCCCATAAGAGCAAATGTCAATAGATATTTCATTAAAAACCTCCATTAATGTTCAAATTGTCGTTTGCTGAGAATGAGTTATTTCCTCTTGCTCTTATTCTCATTATTCAGTTTTCTTGTGAGTGCTTTTGCCTTTTTTACCTTTTCATTGTATTCAGCACGCTTAGCCGAAATGTTATCATTCTCTGCCTTTTCAGCGATATTCACAATCACTTTCTCATCTTCAAACCCGTCACGCACACCGGTTACCTGAAAAGAAAATGTAACATCGCCGAATTCGTAAAAATCAGAATCTTTCATTCCGATTACAATTTGGTCCTTGCTTTTTTCTTTGGTGTAGAGAAGTACAGGAGCTTCTTCCGGGGTGAGAATGACCGTTACCGGCGCATCTGTGCTCGTTACAAGCTTGAAATGCTCAGGTAATGTAACAATCGCTTGACCATTTACCGTGGAAGCGGTTCCTCTGGCAAGGGTAAGCGCCTCTCCTGATTCGATGGCAATGTACTTGATAACCTTTGTGGTATCGGTAGGATGAGGATGAACAAAATTCTTGGTGCCATAAACATTAAGGTCGCCATAAAGTGTTGTAAGGCCGTAGACATATGCTCTTTCACATGTTAGCCATCCCCAACCATCCCCAGTTGAGCCTCCATCGATATTAAAATCGCCATAATGAGTGGTACCATTGTTCGCATCGTTATAGTTGCGGAACTGGATGTAATCTGACAAAAGGTTGATTTGAGCAAGAGAGCTGAAAACCATGCCACTCATCAGGACAACTACTGCAAATGTTTTGAATTGAGCTTTTATTTGAAAATCTCCTTAGAACGTTGATTGTTTATTATCATTACCGGTTACATCCATTGGCCAAAGATAAAACGTCTCTGAGTTCCGCAGTTGTTACATGTTTTTTTGTTCTGCATTTTCTTTTCCTCCTTTCTTCGCGGCGACTCTTCTGCCTTTTTCTTAGGCCGGTTTATTGCAACCAACGTTCCCGGGCACGGCCGAAGTTTTGCGCAGCGCAGCGGAGCAAAATTTGGGTGAAGCGCCAGCGCAACCGGCCTGCCCGTGTTGGTGGGAGTTTGGGTATTTTGCCCCTGGCCCACGACGGGCCATCCTTCTTCAGTTAACATTTTGTGCAATATCCTTTATCGCATCCGGTAATGTCTTTTCGAGACTCTCTACAAACAATTCATAATACTTTGACATGTTGTAGTAAAGCCCGATTGCTCCATTATCTGAATATGCATACTTCTGTTTGAAAATTGGATTATCCATATCCGTGGACTTGTATAATTCCAATTCAAATTCTGTTTCGTATTTCACAAAGACAAAAGGAGCTCCAATGTATGATAAAACTCCCAATGGGATTACGTTTGCGTGCTCTTTCATTTCTGTCTTTGTCAGCTTGCCCATTATCACATAGTCAAATCCTGTTATATCTGCCTTTGTGTTTATCTGGTCAATCGGCGTAACATTGTTGGTCAGTCTCATCTCTCTCATCATTGATGCCAGCAAATGAGGGAAAGACGTCGGCAGGGAGCCAACCGTAACAATTGGTTTTCCGCCAGTGTATTGCTTAAGAATACCTACCGACTCAGGATATCTGACGTATCTGCCTATGTGAAAAAGGTTGATGGGTGGAATAAAAGAAGTCGGATACCAAAAGCTGTATGTTGCTCCCCGTAAGTCGATAAGAGGATAGACCAAGAAACTCTTATCTGTTTGATTTCTGTTATCAATACTCCTGTCAATATTCAGCGGAAGAGAATTCAACTGCTGTGCTCTGTATGCACAATTTGACATTAAGAGTACCGCTGAAACAGCAAAGAAACCTACAATTCTTTTCATTCTTCTTTTCTCCTTTTTTTAGCCACCAGGACGGTGGCTTCTTCGGGGCAAAATACCCAAATTTACACCAACGGGCTCGGGCACATATGCTGTTTGTGAAGCGATAGTGTAACAAATGGCATATTGCCCGTGTTATAGGATGGGTTTTTTGCACATTCTTCATATTCTTTAGCCCCCCTTTTTTGCCTTTTACTTATTACTTACGTTATTTATGTTTTCAAGCGTATAAATTTTCGTGTTTAAAACATCTATTCTACCAGAATTTTTAATTGTCTCTATTTCTATTGTACTTGTTTTTTCTGATATCTTTTCGATCTTATCTTCAATCTTGTCTACGGTTTTATGTGTTTCTGACATAACCCCCTCAATGTTCCCCTGAGCTTTACTAAAAGTGAAAGCAAAGAATAGAACTACAGCACCAATCCCTGACAAGACCCAAGCCGTCCAGTTTTTTCGAAAATGTTCGCCAATTAAATCACCTTTTGGGATTGGTCTTTTACCTGTAGGGACAGGTGTGTGATCGTATTCCCCTGTAGAGTCAGAGGAATCAAAAGGTTCTTTTTCTTTGACTGTAGGCTCATAATCTCTGTTCTTAATTTCTCGCAAATAGAATTCTCTTGCTCCTGCACTTTTTGGCACATGCCTACTGCGATAGTTCTTATTCATTTGAACTACCTCCATAATAATCATTTATCCAATTAAGGTATTCACCCTTGTTGTAGCCTTCCAAACCATTAATAAACTGTTCGTATTCAATTTGACTCGCTCGCTCCAGATATGGCAAGTAATATAACTGATAATCTGTTGATATAAACAGCTCGTTTCTATCAGCCTTTTTAACTATTTGGTAAATCACATTAATGTAGTCATTTACGCCATCTTTTATTAACGACATCTGCTTTGGTAGTTTTTTTGAGAAACGCAAGCTAATATCGTTAATGTCGGGGAAGTAGTCCCCAAGCGTTTTTTTCAAGAACAATTTTGAAAAGTCCTTTTCTGTAAATAGGTATTTTCGAATATGTCCAATCCTATTGATCTGGGTTATTTTAAATTCCTTTAAAATTTGGTCAATAATTTGTTCTTTGAATTTAGAGTTAACTTTCTTGATATAGTCTTCAGAAATGTTCTCAATAAATCCCAATTCAAGAATTATGTCCGAATTATTTACTCGTAGAGAATGGCCCATTTCTTTGTTAACCAAAATTTTTTCACTGTGATTGGTTAATACCTCGGGGAACATTTCAGGGTTGAAGAACGAATCTCTTGAATAGAGAATGTTATCGATTATTTTTCCTAATGAATCCTCAATGGTAAAATTCGGTCTATATCTTATACCGATTGCAACACCAATTAGATTTTCGACAAGATTTGTAATCATAGTTTTCATCACCTTTCATTCGTAAATTATTTTTCGGGGGGCTATTTCTTTCTTGTGCAAAAACATTTCCTATAACGGGCCCCGGCACAGCCGAATGTGCCTGTGTCGCGCCTGCGGCAGGCATTTTGGCTTGCCGGTGTTAGTGGATAGTTTGGGCACCTTTTTCTTGCCGCGCCATTCTTGTTATTAATTCTTGAGTTTTATAAATTCTACATAATCATCAGTTCGCATTAAATGTCCGTGCCCATTTTCGCGAGCATGGCAAGAAATACATAAGATCCGGATATTGTCCTTAATATTTATATTTTTTACGCCATTTATATGATGGGCATGGATAAATTTGTAATGATATTTATCTGTTGGCTGCCAAAAGCAATACTCACACTTGTATTCTCGTTGCCTCTTGTAAAATCTTGCTATTTTATCCCAATCACTGCTATACATATTAGGAATAGTATCAGTGTCATATTTATACGTTGAACGAAAAAGATTAAGTTCAGATTCATAATTACTACAGACAAAATCAGATAAAAGCCCTCTGTTTGAAAATGTATCTTTTGATTCGGAACGTTTTAACAATTTATTGTACATAGTTAAACAATGCCAACAAACTTCCAGTGGTTGATCTTGTATTGTTTCTGTTCTATTTGTGCGGACTATTACAAACCTGAATTTACCATCAGTTCTTGAACTTATTTTGTAACGGTGGGCTCTACCTTCCCGAATCATATTTGTAATAGTATGGCAATTAAAAATGTGGTATTTTGGGTATCCAAGTCCATCTTGTATTGAAGAATATTCTCTATCAGCGATATAAAGTACTACTTTAGCAATCGATCCATCTGGAAGAATTTTGTATAAGCCATACTCGCCTAAAACGATGTCATCCAACGATGGTATATCAAGACCATCTGTTGCAAGTTTTTCTATTTGGAGCTGAACGGTACCTTTTGCGCCCAAATCTCTGACAGCCTGCCACAGGTTTTCAAATTTGGTAATCTCAATTTGAGTTGCCATTTGAAACTTCCAGTATTTTTGCAATTCTTTCTTCAGCTTTTGTAATCACGCGAAATTCAACTCTCCTAGACATCGCATAGTTTTCTTTGCCATTTGAGTTAAATTTCGGCTTTGCAAATGAAAGCCCGTTTGCGCGTAATACTTTTGTAAGAAAATCTTTTTCTGTTTCAGTTTCTTTCAAACAAAAACAGAATTGCAGTACATTAAAAGCTCTCTCTTGAGAAAGTTTTGCATTGTTTAGGTACCTATTATTAATGGAAGTTGTACCTTCCCAATCCGATGATGTATGGCCCTCTATTCGTAGCTCTTGAACATCATTTTTATATTTAACAGATGTTAAAATTCGCAAATATCTTGGAAAAAACTCACTTAAAATTGCTTGAAATCTTGTTTTTAGCGCCGCACTGTTAGATTCAAAAAGAATACTGGGTTCATTGAAAGTAACAGTGTTATCTGTG
>Ga0209723_1005540_pt1 | contig 12896 bp, 12 predicted proteins | sample BiotimSIPDNA_2_FD_185750 | JGI IMG/M metagenome (GOLD analysis project Ga0209723, IMG submission 185750) | Anaerobic biogas reactor microbial communites from Washington, USA - Biogas_R2 time_0 SIP DNA (SPAdes) (version 2) | ecosystem: Engineered > Bioreactor > Anaerobic > Unclassified | place... | reverse complement strand
CGCCTGGGAAACCAACCGCTGCTGATTCTTTGTCAGCCCCTCCGGCATCTTCCATGTTGCCCGTGGAACGGGAATCTCGAAGAAATTCCCCACGGCAAACGTAAACCTGATCCTCTTCCCGAAAATCAGGGCAACAAAAAAGTGCCCCAGTTCATGGAGCACCATCGGGAGGGCTATTAGAATTCCAGTAAGCATGAGATCACCTCACTTGTACTTGTATCGAATGATGACAATACCAGAGAGGGGCTAGAAAACTATCTCGTTCAGTTCCTCCGGCGACTCCGCAGCCTCGATCAGTGGCAACAGCTCCGCCTCACGATCGAAACATCCCTGCACATGCGCCCGGACAGCGTCGGCTATGGCGAGGATTTGCGGTGCAGTCAGTTCGACGAAACCATCCACGCCCTTCCACATACAGGTATAAGTGCTATCTTGCATCGCTTTGAGAGCCGCACCTGTGATTAGGCTTTGTGATTCCCTATCCGTGCGGATTCCGTTGATGCCTGCTATCTCGGCGTTGTAACGTGCCTGTGCGATTTCAGCTTTCTTCCGCTCAACAAGTACAACAAACGGCACTTCCCAAGAATCTTTATTCCAAACCGCTTCACTGTCTATCGGCTCAACGTCTGTCCAGTTCACATCAGGGATAATGCCAATTTCTGTTATCTCATGTTTCTCTTTGGTTGTCTTATCATAATAAATCTTGCCTCTAAAGTCGGACTTTACTTCCCATTCTTCGCCGTTCCAGACGGCAACCTCGTTTATCCCGGCGGTTGGAGGAACTACCGTTACAGCATTTGCAGGAATTAAAAAGACACCCGGTTCTCTTGGTGATTCCCTTGCCTCGCCTGTACCTATATATTCGCCAGTTGATGGATTATAGTTGTAAATAATCATTTATTTCCCCTCCTATTCGTAAACAATACAGAACATCATTGCAACGTTGCGGGGACGGGTTTCGGCGGCAGTCCTGGTGACTAGCGATGAATCCAAGACCAAAAACCACACGGAGCGAGTCATGCCGGCCCCCGGCGTAAAGGCTCCAACGACTTCTTTGCCGCTTTCAGCAAAAGCTCCAGTTACAACCGGGTTCGCGCCTCCGTAGATATCGACAGCTCTGCCGCTGATCTTTTGCATCGCGTCAAGCTGCGCACTTCCCAGCGCCCGCCCAGCATCCACGCCGCGCCCATTATCAAAACCACGGATAAACTCACCACGCAAGTCAGGTAAATTAAATGTTGTACTTCCGTCTCCGGTGCCATAAGTTGTGCCGATAGCCGCGAATAATTCTGAATAAGTTTCTCTGGATATCGTTGCTCCATTGCACTCAAGGCAATGCGTGGGGATTGAGCTGACAGGATAGGTAATAATTGTTCCTACTGGCGTTTTATTCCAATCTGAAAGTCCTTTAGGTGTTACCGCCCTCTTATCATCCTCCCCCGCTAAAACCTCTGCTGATGTGGCTAGTTCGACCATTCCGGCAACGGTGTCAGACGCCACCTGATCTTTTACGTAGGCTGTCGTGGCGATCTTCGTGCTGTCGTCGCTCGCTGGCTGCGTGGGGGCTGTGGGGGAGCCAGTGAGTGCGGGGGAGGCGAGAGGCGCATAGTCTTCCACCACACTCTTCACATGCGCTGTCGTGGCAATCTTCGTGCTGTCGTCGCTCGCTGGCTGCGTGGGGGCTGTGGGGGAGCCAGTCAGAGCCGGGCTTTCCAGCGGGGCCTTCAGCCCGTCAATCTCATTTAGCGCCCCGTCAATCTCATTTAGCGCCCCGTCAATCTCATTTAGCGCCCCGTAAATCTGTACGAATTCCTCGTTCATCTTCACCGAGCTCGCTGGCTTCTCGTTGAACGCTATGGGATTCTTCTGTGAATAGGTCATCTCATCACCTCCATGTATCTCCGGCACCGCGGAGGATCGCCCCGGTCACGGTCAGCGACGTCAGCCGGAACCCGCCGTTCGACGCCACCCTCACCTGCAGATCCCGCCCACGGTACGACATTCGGTGCCGCCTCGTCAGGAAAGAATCCTGATCCCATCCGATACCGTCCTCGTCCCAGCAGAATCCGCCGTCCCATCCGAGGACAAGATCGGAACTCACCGCCTCGCTTTGAGCGGAGACGTAACTAAAACCAAAATTCTTCCGCCACTCCACGGAGAACGAACAGTCCGAGAGCGGTGACAGAGCAATGTGCAGCCACTTCCAGAGCTTTTCCCTCGCGGGGCCATCCACGTTGATAACCCCCGTGGTGAACGAGGAGATGAACAGTTCACCGTTGTCGGTGTATACTCCGGAATCCCGCTTGAACCTGTACACGTGGCCATCCTCCGCGCCGAACAGCACACCGCCGGTGCTCCCCAGGAAGCAGCTTTTCGGGACAAACCTCGTCTTCCACTGATACCAGCTTTCCGTCGGGACGTGATAGACCAGGACGGGCAGGGACGTCACGAGGAAATAGTTTCCCGTCACCGGGTCGTAGACGCCATCCAGCGGAGCATGCGCCCGAAAGAGCGGCGACACGCGCAGGCTCATGGGAAATACCCTGGGGTTCGTGTAATCCTGCACCTGCCGGTGGGAATACAGCCCCTCCTGACCGACGAACAGCAGATCGTTGAGATAATTTTTCACGGTCCTGCCATTGACGCAGGAGAGGTCCTTTGTCAGAGTCTCCGCAGTAAAGTCGTCCACTGACGATCCGTTGATCCGCGCGATGGTGTACGGCCCTCCGGACACATTCCCCTTGAACACGATCGGAATGCCCTCGAGCAGACCCAGTCCTGTGATCTGCGCCCCGTCTCCGTCTTCCACGTAGAGGAATCCGCCGGAGTCGGAAATTCCCCCGCCCCAGTCCTCATAATCCCTCGTGCCCGAGAAGCACACCTTCGACCCTGTCTCCGCGACCCATAGCCGGTTGTTCCACGCCTGTAGGTATATGGCAGCCGCCGGGGCCGGATTGCTCGTCAGGCTCGTCACGGCCGCCAGGGTCGAACCGTCGTACATCTGTAGCGCTCCGCCGGTGGCGATGAAGCACTTCCCGCGGAAGTCGGCGAAGGACGGGGCATTCGTGCCGCTCACAGCCCCGACTTCGGAGGTTGCCCCAGTGGTCTCGTTCAGCGTGTATAACTTCTGATCGCACACCAGGAGCGTCTTCGACAGGGTGGGAGAATAGAACCCGCCGTCTATCCGCTTCGCCAGCGCCGCTTCCGTGACGACCGTCATGCCGGGGCGGCTCTCGAACTGCCCGTCAGGCGACATCCAGACATTCCACCCGTCGGCGATCTGATCCAGCCCGACCACATGCGGAGGGACAGAAACATTCAACCCCCCGGCCAGATGGGGCAGGGTAACGGAAAACTCCCGCTCCCCGTGCTTCGTGCTCGACCGCATCACCAGTACCCCCTCACGACCCCCTCGCCCCTGTCGATGGAGATAAGGGCCTGCTCCACCTTGTTCTGCCAGGAATTCATAAAACTCGCCTCCTGGCTCATGTCGGCCTCATCACGAAGTCCGGCACGGGTCACGGCAAACTCCACCAGGAACCCGTCAAAGGACACGGGCCACGGGGAATAGGTCCTCAAGGCCTGGGGCTGCGGGACATATTTGAACAGATAGCTGTATCCACCGTCAGGGACAGGATAGAGATCAACGGAATCGAACCCTGAGATCCAGAAATACTTCGGCACTCCGTTCTCATTTCTCATCAGGAACACATTTGGATCCACGCTTTCAAGCTTCGTCATGTCGGGGCCGATCCATCCCCGAATATCCCGAAGAATTTCCCCCTCGGACAGGATTACTGTCGAAGCCCCACTTGCCGTTATGCCGGACTGAGTCACGGACACAAGTTCCGGCTTAAGATTTGCGACTATGAAATGGATTGCCCTATGTGCGTCCGTCACATACGATGTCAGCTCCAGGTCGCTCCAGTTTGTTTTATCGGGATCCACAAGGCGATACCGGATTGCCGTCAGGATGTCCGCAATTAAGGTCGCCATAGGGAACCTCCTCTCATCAAAAAATGAGGGGGCAAAAAGCCCCCTCGCGTTTACGTCTCGTCAGCCGTCACCGTTGCGACAAAAGTTGCATCGGTAGCAGCCCAGCCGCCGAATGCCGAGGTGTCGGGGTCGCTCACCGTCAGCGTTGCCTTTTTATCCGCTGTCCATGTTGCCTTCGCCATGGTGACGGTCACGGACAGGTGCCCGTTGGTCATCATGTGCTCCCCTGCTATGGGAAGGATTGCAGCCGTGCAGCCCTCGCCGGTGTCGTCCTCCGCTATGGCGATTTTCACGGGGCCGTTGTACCAGGAATGCACCTCGCCATCGTTCGTCTCCAGGGAGACATCGATGACAAAGGACTGGGCCGCAGCCTTCAACTCTGAAACAAGCGGGGTCGCTGTTTCGGGTGTACACTTGATCTTAAAATCCCCGCTCTGCGCCTTCATGAAGGCCGCCAGAGTTTCCCTGCCATTCTCAGCGCTCCCGGCAACGCCGGAAGTGCATCCGTTGAGCAGATACCTCCGGAGACCTTCGATTCCGGTTCCAAGGGTGACATCAGCCATTGCAGTTCACCACCCTAGTCCGAAGCGCCGCCGGTAATGACGGTGATAACCCCGAAGTCCTCTTCGGAGCCACTTGCGCCGAACTGGGATTTTCGGAACCCGTCTATCACGCCCGTGGCAAACCCAACGCTGTTGTGATAGTCGAAATCGTCCTCTTCCCAGAAGGCTTCCTTCGCAACGGCCCACGCCCCGGCTTGTGCGCCCAGAAGCATATTGAAGCAGCAGTTTGCGCTGGAGCTTCCTTCCGTGGTCAGGCGCACCCAGGGATGCTCCCAGAGAGCAACCCCGTCCCAGATGCCAAGAGCACCCGTGAAGATCGGGTTGTTGGCATCTCCACGGAGGTTGGCGTACTGCTGCGCCGAAAGCCATGCAGAATCTGTTTTGAGATCACGGGCCGCATAGGGATGCACCACCATGACGTAGTACTCCCGACCGTCCACACGAACGGGACGGATCTTCGGGGTTGCCATCATGGCCTTGCGCTTGGCGGTTGAAATCAGGGTCGTGGTCAGCTTTGCGGCTGCCGTGATCTCGCCCAGAGTGTCAACGCTCGAAGCCCCTCCCCAGACGGTGCGATTTGCGGTGGGAGAGGTTCCCAGGGTGGTGAAGAACCGTTTCTCGATGTACTCCACCATCCACGTCTTCAGAGCAGTCTTCGCAGCGGTACGAAGCTTGACTGCGGATTTCTGCTCCTCCATTTTGCCCTTCAGCCTGACCGCATGCCTGATCTGGTCGACCGTCACGGGCATGCTGTAGAAGGTCATCTGCTCTTCGTTGCCCTCAAGGGTATTGTCCCCGCTGATTCCGGAACCAGAGAGCTTCATGAGCAGGGGGATCGTGATCTGGTCTCCGTTATCCTTTTTCAGGTCGCTGACCTTCTGGATAACAGAGGCTTCACCCTCCCCGATGAATCTCTTGAAAAAGAGATCCTCCTGCACCTCCATCCAGAGCTGCTTAGACCATAGCTTTTTTACAAGCTCGGTCGGGATCGTTGTGACTCCGATTGCCATTTCCTATGTTCCTCCTTTGTTAGATTTTGACCCCCATCAGGAGCTTGTTCCTCGTTTCCTGCGGCAGCTTCGCCCACTCGTCACTGGTGATGTTCTCCAGGTCGATGGTCGGGGCCGCAAGCGAACCGCCGCCTCCTATGCCCTCACCTCTGGGCATCGTTGGAGACGGGGCCTTCTTCTGCGCAGGAGGGGTAGGGGAACCCCCCTGTTGGGGTTGTGTTTGTACCCCTTCAGACTGCTGATTCTTCGCCGACATGTACCTGTAGGCGCAGCCAAGCATGTAGGCCATCTCCACGGGATTCGGCTGCAACATGAAGTTCTGGAACTTGACCTGTGACTCCGTGTCCCCCTTCGAGGCCTTGTCACGCCAGTAAGTGAGAAGCTTCATCACTGGTTCCGTGATCTCCTCGTAGTCGGGATGGGACTGCTTCGCCACGTGCTCCTGGGCGCTTATCCTCATCTCAAGCGCCTGGTGCTGCTTCATGGCTGCCGTTTCCTGCTCCAGTGGCCTTAACTTTTCCTGAACCTTGGAGTCGATCAGTTCCTCAAGGGGATCCTTCGGCTCCTCTTCCGGTTTCTGCTGCGCAAATGCCCTTCGTGCCTGTTCGATCTGCAATTGGGCGAGTTGCCCCATCTGGGTTCGGAGAGTTTCAAGCTCCTGTTGGAGCCTCTTTCTCCGCTCCCGCTCCTCATGCAGTGCGGCCAGGGGGACTTTCTTGTCTTCGGGTTTTTTCGCAGCCCCGTCTGCGTCCTTCTCCTTCCCCTCTTCAGGCTCTTTCTCTTCAGGCTTCTGGGGCGCAGCATCAGGCTCCGGCCCCTGATCTGTCGGATTCTCCTGGGGTTCTCCACCCTCCTCCTGCCCATCCGGCGCAGGGGGCGTAGGCTCGATGCCCTCGAAGAGATCCGGCTCTTCCTGCTTCATCTGCTCAAGTATTTCGGCGTTTATTCCCTCGAATTCCGGCATTTCCTTCGTCTCCTTTCAGACGTTCGCCCTTGTCGTAGGCGACACGTGTATAAAAGAAGAGAGAGGCCTCTCCAGGCCCCTCTCGCTTACCCTCGCATTCCCTCTATGATTTGCCTGATTTGAGCCTGGTCAGGCCCCCCTTGAGGCGGCATGGGGGGAGCACCAGGCTGCCCTGCGGGCATCCCAGGCTGCCCCCCTATCCCCTGCGATTGTGCCGCCTGACTCTGCGCCGCCATCATCCGGTTCTTCAGATCCTCCTTCTGGGGGATATCCGAAGCCTCAAGGATCATGTCGGGAGGAACGGGTATCCCGACCTTCGCCATCTCAAGAAGGGCGTAGAACGCTGCCACCCTCTGGGACGGTGTCGCCGGAGTATCCGTGATCACTATGTCGAACTCGAACGTGCTCAGATCGTTCAGCACATCCGTAACAGCCTGTCCGGTGAAAGGGTTCACACTCGTCTGTACGGGCTGATTCACCCCGACAAACTGAGGCTGACCGTTCTCACCGATGATCCGGAACATCTTCGGTTCATCGTAGAACTGCGGGATCAGCCCAGGAGCACCCGAACGGCCCCAGAGCTGCCTCATGAGCCGAAGCTTCGCCGACCGCATCTGGTCAAAGAGCAGGGTGATGTGAGTAACCGCCTGTCTCTGGTCAAGCTCCTTGGCCCGACCGGACTGAGATGCGGGACTGCTTCCAAGCATGGCCTCGTTGATCCCTGAGATCTCACGAAGATCCTCAGTGCTCTGTTTGTCGGTCTGGAAGAACACTGACGGAATCTGATCCGTTGCGAACTCCTGGGGAGCCGTGTCCCCCTGGTACTCGATGACCACGCCAGGAGTCGAACCCATCGTCTCCAGGCGGTTCTTCTCGTTGTCGGTCATCGTCCCCTTCTTGACCTTCCACCCACGATTGGCCATCGTGTTGACCAGGTGGGTCATCTGGCTTCTGCGCTTGTTCAGCTCCCTCTGGGGATCCTTCAGGTCTCTGACGATTCCGGCGGGGGCATCCCCTTCCCCAAGCCAGTAGGAGTTAATCAGCACGTAGGGGAACATTCCGTGCCTGTAGGGACTCTCAATGTCCTCAAGCAACAGGTCGCCGATGAAGGTGGCGCAACGGACGGAGCATTTTTGCCGTGTTTTTTGCTCCCCTACAATGTCCAACATTCCCTCGACCTTGCCGGTGATCTCAGTGCCGTCAGGGAGCACCCAGTACTTCTCCGTCTCATAATGCCGATACCACATGGTCACAAGCCTGGCCTTCTGAAGCTCCACGGAGTACCAGAGAGGCTCAGTGCCGATAAACTCCATCTCCTCCTCCGATTGGTCGTACCTGGAGACGATGCTCTCCACCCAATCGGATGCCTCCGGAAAGGTTGTCTTGACCTTCTCCTTCCCTACCCACCGTGCGTGGCAGAGGAACTCCGCATCACTCAGGTCATCCTTGGTGCATTCGGGATCGACATAGATCTCAAAGGGAGAGACGCTCTCGATAACAATGTTCTGCTCTCCTGTGAACCAATCCTTCTTCCAGTAGGCGTGATACCATCCACGACCAGTGAGCCAGGAACGCAGGGCAGCGTTTGATTCGACATAGTCGAACTCCACCGTATCGAGCAGATATTTGGTCACACCCTTTGCGACCTTCACCTTCTCCAGGTCATCAGCAGTCCTGGGGAGGAACTCCGGATCGTAGCGGTTCAGCCTCTGATACCCCGAAAGGAGATTCAGCAGCGGCCGGATCTTGTTGATGGTCAGACAGGGCCTTTTCGTCTTTCTGAGAGTATCGACATCGGAATCGCTCCACTGCTTTCCTGCGTAGAACTCAATGTCTTCCTTTGCTTCCCTTCTCCAATCGGACTCCACCGTTATCGCCGACTTGAACCGCTCCCGCAGGATCCCCAGTTTCTCCTGTTCCGGCAAATCCGCTATTTGCCGTGACTTCGCCGATATCGACCCTATCGCTGCTACTGGCATCCGTTTTTCCACCTCCTCCCCTCAGAAGGATCCCAACGCACTCCCCGTCAGCTATGAGTGTCCCTTCCCACTTGAGGACGAACACCGAAGACTCTCCCGCCGGGAGAACCCTCGATTCCGTCACCAGCTTGGGGTGCGAGCATAAAAAAGCCCCCTCGAAGGGGGAAGTGACTCTCAAACGGCCTCCGGATGAGGGAATCTGCTCCCCTTTTGCGAAGACAAAATCCAACCTGTGCATCCTACCTACCTCCCATATACCCCATGAAAGCGTCCACAAGGTTGTATAAAACGTCCTCGGCATCGTCCCGTGCGTCTACGGGGGGTCGCTGCGGAGGAATGTATTCGGGGTTTTCCCGTGTCGGACTGAACCACTTCGAGCTATACGCCGGGTGTCCGAACTCCTTGAACTCGTCAGGCCAATGAAGCTCCATACTTGCGGGGTCCACGCCAAGGGAAGCATCTCCCCGGTTCATGGACTGCAACGCCTTGATGTAGTCGTAGTAATGCCTGGGGTCAAAGGGGGAGGAAGGCCACCTGTGGGGCGGGAGCCCAAGCCGCTCCCTTTCAATGGCAATATACTGGCGTATCAGGTCGCTCAGGCTGTCAGCCATGATCCGAACCCCTTTCCACCAAAGACGAAATCTATGTTGTCATCCATGACGTTGCCGCCTCCTTCCGTCTCCTCCGTTTCGCCGCAGCCTCGGCGTATTTATCCCTCGACTTCTTCTCGGCAATCTCCGGAGTCGCCCATTCCCTGTGCATCAGGCCATATCTGAGAGCGTCATAGGCGTGGTCTTCGGTTCGGGTGTCCACATCCTCCGGATTCCGTGGGTCGCTCGACATCATTGGCAGCGTCCGCACGAGGTTCAGGCACTTCTCGCTGATCACAAGCCCTGGTTTCCAGTTCTCAGTGCCGAAGCCCCACCCTCGGAGCCTGTGGTGTATCTGGGCTTTTCCCGCAAGGCGGTTGTTCTGCGCACGGTTGAAGTAAACTCCATCGGAGGCGAACTGGTCTCCGATGCTCATGTCACTCTGCCCCACGTTCCCCCAGATTGCGGGGTCTGCCAGGCCGAAGATCTCCTTCTCCCCTGCGTCACGCTCGATCTGCCGGATCTTCTTCGCCACCTCCGAAGGGGTCTCCCGCACCCCCTCGTCCGGCTTGCCCGTCCACCCGTACAGCTCACGGTAGACAATCACCTGGTCATCGTAGTCGACAGCAAACCAGAGGCAGCAGTAGGGCTTGGCGAAGCCCCAATCCAGTGCCTTCCATCGGGGCCAGGACTTGGGAAGGTCTGTGGGATGCTCGATGACGTGCGCCCCACGATCCCACTCAGTGAAGATCTGTCCGGCGAACACGTCCCAATCCCCGTAGAGAAGCATCTTCTTCTGGATCTCAGGAAGCAGCTCAAGACGCTTCATATAATCGGGATCCGCTTTCATGAGGTACGGGTTGTCCTGCACCCTCGCAGGAATGAAGTACCTCGTCAGCCCTGTCTTGGGATCCACGTAGGGGTGCTCCCCAGACCTGGTGGGGTCAATGAACCGTGCCTTCACCCACCCGTGTCCAGGGCCTCCAGGGTTCGTGGCGGCTCGGACATAGCATCGCAGTTCAGGGAAAACAGTCCTGCACCTGGAGAGCAGATACAGATACTGCTCCTCCCGAAAGTGGGTCAGCTCGTCAAAGGCGATGTACTGATACTCATGCCCCTGATACCTCGTCTCGTCCCCCTGGTACTCAAGGTGACGGAACCGGATAACAGCCCCACTGGGAAAGGTGAACTGGGTGAACTTCTCGTTCCACCTCACCCTCGGCACAACGGACATGTAGATCTGCTTCGCCCGTATGATCATGTCCTGGAGTTCGGGATACGTCCGGCGAAACAGGATCCCCTTGTAGTTCGGGTGGGTCACCTGTCTCAATGCCTCGACTATCAGGGCATCCGTCTTTCCCCCTCCGGCAGCCCCGCCATACAAAACCTCATTCTCACATCGCTTGAGAAACTCGGTCTGCGGCCCTGGATTGGGCTGCCAAAAAATCTCCTGCTTCTTCCTCTTCGCCACATCAACCACACCCTCTAGCGCAGCCTGTATCCAGTGCCGCCCCGCATCACCCTGGGAGAATCATTCTCAAACAAGGCACGTATCCTGTCGTACCAATCCCCACCGGAAGGAGATTCATGCCCCTTCAGCGGGATGCTCAGTATCTGCTCAAGCTCCGCAGGATCCATCCTGGAGATCATCTCCATGATGTCCTCATCCCCGTACTGAGGCTCCTGGTTCTCCGGCATCGCCTGAAACGCCCGAAACGCTGCGTGGGCCATAGTGTCCTGACCGTCTATCATCCTACGGATGTCTGCCATGGGATCCTCTCCCGTCCCAAGACTCCTCATGAGCGCTGAAAGCGGCCCTAGCTCCCTCAACCCCTCGCTCCCTCCAGGGATGCCGAACCCACCTCCGGAAGCACTGTCAGCGGGAAGCCCCTCAAGAATCGACCCCTCCTCGTCTGCCATCCTCCCACTGTCCTCTATTTCATTGCCCTGGGCGTATGCCGCATTCAGCATCAGCATCAGCAGCGCTAAACGCATCTCATCCCCATAAGGCCCTCCTCCCTTGGAAAGAAACTCCTCCACCGGGTTCTTCCATACCCTGTCCTCTACCCACTTCCTCACCCCTGTCGGCTTACCGAACATCACATCCGCTATACCAGGCATCCCAAACCTCCCCTTATTTCCTTATTTTTTTTTCAGAGACCCATATAAATACATACCCCCCATACCCTCTTCAAGGGCATAGGGGGTATCATGTAAATAACCTGAATCATCATGAACACCGAAGAATCAGATGTGTGACGAGAAGAGGATCACTGGAGAAGAGGGAGCTGATTCATGGGGTGGGTAAGCTCTATGAATCACACTGGCCTCCTAGCTCCACTACGCCCCGCCCCTGCTTCGAGGGTGTACCCTCCTGGTCAACTCCTTGATTTTCCGAATGGATCCACTACGGGATTTTAGAATAACCGTACACCTAAACCGTACAAGATCTTTTACACTCTCCTGTATCCATGAGCTTTTACACTGCCTCTTCTGTGTCTGCTGTAGACTCCGAAGATTCTACTTCCGGCAATACAACAACCCCGATATTTGTTTCAAGATCTATCCCTACACTACTGCTAAAATCACCGTCAATCTTGGAGAGTAATTCGGCAGCCTTCAGCCTGTAGTTTATGTCCATTTCTCCATCCCTGAGAATATCACTAAGAAATTTTTGTCTCTCCCTTTTATCTGCTATTTCTGGGTGTTTTTCTCGGTTTTCTCTCTCTTTCAGTGCTTTAAGTACCTTTCCGTTTTTCATCAGATAACATCCGGCTGTACCTGCTGAAGTCTTGCTATATCCTGCTTTTATAGCTGCTTGTGTAGCATTTCCGGCATAATATTGAACAAAGAGTTTTTGTTTTTTAGTTAGTGCCATGGAGTAAGAATCACCTGCCTTTCCCCAAGAAATACCAGGTAATTTCAATAAGTTTTATATATTAAGAAGATCTTTTCTTAAGATCTTTTTTAAGAATGCTTGTAAGAATACCTGGAAGATTTTCTGTTTCGTTTTCGGAGAGTTTCCGGAGATATTCTGCCTGGATCCTGTACCTGGATCCTGTACCTGGATCCTGTTTTCTGGATTGCCTTGCCTGATCCATTCCCTGGATCCGTTTCCTGGATTGTTTTGCCTGGAGTGCTTTTCCTGGAGTGTTTTTCCGGCTGAAAATGTTTCACGTGAAACATTCCGGCCGGAGTATTGCAATACCTGGTATTAATAACAGCCGCATTGCCGGATAATGGCATTATACCACGCTATAAAGTGGAAAGTATTTCCAACTTTATGAAGCCTTGCGGCTACTGGGATTGAATAGCCAAAAAAGCCCATTGTGAACAATATTAAATGACGTTGTATACCAGGTATACAAGATAGTCTTTTTCCTGAGAGAAAAGATCTTCTCCCTGGTCTATTCCCTGGTCTATTCCCTGGTCTATTCCCTGGTCTATTCCCTGGAAGAAAAAAGATCTTCTCTCCCTGAAAAAAAGCCTGGAAGAAAAAGATCTTTTTGTTCCCCTGCTTCCCCTGGATCCATTCCCTGGTAAAAAGATCTTTTGTTTTCCTGGATCCATTCCCTGTATCTTCCTGGTAAAAAGGCACAAAAAAGACGGGAGAGTTTTTTATTTCTCTCCCGCCTTTCTTTAGCTGTTCTGTATTGCTGTTCTTATGTCCTGTATTTCTTCGATCCTTGCCATTTTCTCTAGTGCTTTTCTCTGAAGTGCTGTTACTTTGTCCTGGTTGTTTTCCTCGATTGCTATTTTCATACGGTGTATCAGTGTTTCAGCTGTTCCCCTCA
>Ga0209723_1005535_pt1 | contig 12901 bp, 11 predicted proteins | sample BiotimSIPDNA_2_FD_185750 | JGI IMG/M metagenome (GOLD analysis project Ga0209723, IMG submission 185750) | Anaerobic biogas reactor microbial communites from Washington, USA - Biogas_R2 time_0 SIP DNA (SPAdes) (version 2) | ecosystem: Engineered > Bioreactor > Anaerobic > Unclassified | place... | reverse complement strand
AGAAGCGGCGCCAGGGATCATATCAGCATCGGGAGAGGGGCAACAGTGGCAGCCAACGGGGGCGCAACCAAAAATGTACCGCCCGGGGCAGTGGTTTCGGGATTCCCTGCGCGGGATCACCGGGAAGACTTTCGCATCCAGGCGTCCATGAGGCGTCTTCCCGATCTTCTCTCAAGGGTGAAAAAACTTGAAACTCTTCTGGAAGATCTCAGTTCCCCCCATGGGAGCATCAAAAAAACAGAAAAAACGGATGAGGGTACGAGATGATATTCCGCCGGCTCACCAGGCCTGTTTCCTTTTCCGGAGCGGGGCTTCACTCCGGTGTATCGGGGATGGTAACGGTCGTTCCGGGAACAGAAGGGTACAGAGTGACTCTCAGGACGGAAAAAGAAGCGTTTCCCATAGAGAAATGCCGCTTCACGGGAACCGGAAGGGGGACGGAAGTATTTCTCCCGGACGGTTCATCACTGAAGACTCCGGAGCATCTTTTCAGTGCCCTTTCCGGACTTGGGATCTGGTCTGCCGCCATATCCGCGGAAGGGCCGGAGGTACCTGCTCTCGATGGCTGTGCAGCAGCGTTCGCATCGGCTCTTGAGGAGGCGTCACGCCCTCTCGGTCCTGATGAAAATCTGCCGGAATTTGCCGCTGTCTCAGTCCCTGCGGCAGTTCAGGACGGATCCCGGAGGGGAGTGATCTGCGCCTTCCCGGACGATGAGCTGCATATATCTTCCGTTATTGACTATGAAGAGGAACCTATCGGGACCCAGCTTGTCGACTACAGGTCCTCAAAGGATGATTTCCGGCAGTTTTTTGCACCTGCACGGACATTTGCCCTCGGCTCCGAGATCGGGGCGCTGCTGGAAAGGGGCCTTGCAAAAGGCGGCAGCCTCGAGAACGCGGTGGTCGTCGGGAAAACGGATGTAAGGGCCTCGGGCGGGCTCCGTTTCGCAGACGAATTTGTCCGGCACAAGATCCTTGACATCCTGGGCGACCTGTATCTCCTCGGTCGTCCCCTCCGGGCGCGGATCGTCGCCCTCCGTTCGGGACACACCCTGAACTGCAGGTTGGTGGAAAGAATATTGGCAGGAATGAACCAGAAAATTTCCAGATAAATAAAAGGAGAAAAACCATGTATGACATCCAGAAAATCATGAACTTCCTTCCTCACCGCTACCCTTTCCTTCTCGTGGACAGAATACTCGAGATCGATGAGAAACACGCTGTCGGCATAAAGAACGTGACCATCAACGAGCCCTTTTTCCAGGGCCATTTCCCCAACGAACCTGTCATGCCCGGTGTCCTTGTACTCGAGGCCATGGGGCAGGTTGCCGCCATGATGATGTCGGCGAAGCCCGGTTCCGAGAACCTCATAACCTTCCTTACGGGCGTAGAGAAGGCGAAGTTCAGAAAACCTGTGAAGCCGGGAGACCAGCTTGTTACCACCGCTGAAATGATAAGGCTTCGGGGAAAAATGGGGAAAGTCCGTACCGTCGGCAGGATAGACGGTGCGGTCGCGGCGGAGGCAGAGTTCAGCTTTGTGGCCGCCGAGACTCTGCGGGCTTCCGGGGAGGAGCCTGACAAGAAATGACTTCAATCCACCCCACCGCTATCGTATCGCCGAAAGCGGAGATCGGAGAAGGTGCAGTAATAGGGCCCTACTGCATAGTGAACGGAAACGTCCGGATCGGAGACAGGAGTGAGCTTTCATCATTTGTTACGGTCCTGGACTTCGTGGAAATAGGATCCGGCTGCCGCATCGCCCAGAATGCCGTCCTCGGAGGGGAACCGCAGGATCACGGCTTCAGAGGAGAGGAGTCCTGGGTGTTCGTGGGCAGTGATGTCATAATCCGTGAAAACGTGACCATACACCGCTCCACGGGGGAAGGCACGCGCACCGTGGTGGGTGACGGTTCCTTTCTCATGGAAGGAGTGCATATCGGCCATAACGTCGTCGTGGGAAAGAACGTCACCATGGCCAACAAGGTGGGAATGGCGGGATTCTCCTCCGTGGGCGACGGGGCGGTCATGGGCGGCATGTCGGGTGTTCACCAGTTTGTGCGCGTGGGCAAACTCTGCATGATCGGGGGATTGACGAAGGTCGTGAAGGATATCCCCCCGTTTCTCATGGCTGATGGACACCCGGCGGATATATTCGGCCTCAACCGGATAGGCATGCGCCGCGCCGGATATGACACCTCTGCACGGGCTGCCGTGAAAAACGTGTACGAGGAACTGTTCAGGGGAGGGCTCCCTTTCAGAAAAGCCCTTGAGAAACTGGCTTCGTCCGAACACAAATCAGATGAAACAGTGGCGGAGATCCTTGCCTTCTGCATTGAATCGAAAAGGGGAATTGCCCTGTGGACCAGAGGACGGCAGGAGAAAAACGGAGAAGATGAACATGGCGATTAGGCTTCTCGCCCTCGATGTAGACGGAACACTCACCGACGGAGGAGTCTACATGGACGGCGAGGGAAGGGAATTCAAGAGGTTCGACATCAGGGACGGCATGGGTATTGTCCGCCTGCGGGCTGCAGGAGTGGAGATCGCCTTTATATCCGGCCGTTTTTCCGCAGCTACTGCGCAGCGGGCACTGGACCTCGGAGTTTCCCTGGTTTTCAACGGAGTTGAGGACAAGCTGTCCGTTTTCAAAAAAATAGCCGAAGATCTTGGTATTCCTATTCACCAGACCGCTTTTATGGGCGACGACGTCAACGATGCTGAGTGTCTTCGGACCGCAGGCATGGGGATCGTCCCTGCCGACGGAATGGACGGTGCAAAACGGGCTGCTGACTTCGTCACAGCATCCTGCGCGGGGCACGGCGCAGTAAGGGAGACGGCAGAACTTATACTCTCCCGGAACGAAGGGAGCGCCACATGAGCACCAGGGCGAAGAAGTTCGGCCTTCTGGACAGGTATATTCTGAAAGAGCTCTCAGGCTCGTTTCTTTTCGGCGTCACCGCGTTCACCATAGTGTTCGTGGCAGGGGACCTGCTCTTCCAGGCGGCGAACCTCATGATCGAAAAAGGCATATCCCTGATGGTGGTGACACGCCTCTTCGTCTACCGTCTTCCGGAGGTCATCGCAATGACCCTTCCCATGGCCAGTCTCCTGTCGGCCCTTCTCACGTTCAGCCGCCTGTCCACCAACAGTGAACTGGTGGCGCTCAAGTCGGCAGGCATACCCTTCCACAGGATCCTGCGGCCTGTCTTCCTGGCCTCGATCCTGGTCGGAATAGGGGCGCTTGTGGGAAACGAGACCGTGGTCCCTTTCTCCAACAGGGCGGCCGAAAATCTCATGAAATTTGAGGTCATGAGGGAAAAGCCCACCATGCTCAAGGAAAAGGTCTTTCTCAGAGAAGAGAGCAGGGGGGTCCTGCAGCGGGTCATCTACCTGGATCAGCTGAAGGCCAGTGAAGGAACCATGAAGGACGTCATCATCCAGGAGTTCGAGGGAGGCAGGCTCCGAAGGATTTCCCTGGCGGACAGGGGGGTCTGGGGAGACGGAGAATGGTGGCTGGAGGACGGCCAGGTATTTGAGGTCACCCCTGAAGGCAAGGTCAATCCCATGTTCAGCTTTGAACGGCAGAAGCTCCAGCTCGACCTCACTCCCGGCCAGGTCGAAAAAGCTTCGAGAAAACCCTCGGAAATGAGCTCTTCGGAACTTCTGGTCCAGATTGCCCTCCTTTCGAAGGAGGGACGGAACCTTGCTCCCCTGAAGGTGATGTTCCATCTCCGCATGGCCCTTCCATGGGCGAGCGTTGTGCTGGCGGTTCTCGGGGCCAGTCTCGGCGTGCGGTCGAGCCGCGCAGGCCCGGGTATCGGCTTCGGCCTGAGCGTCCTCATCGTGTTCGCCTACTATGTCACCATGTCGTTCAGCCGGGCACTGGGCGAGGCCGGTTACCTTGCCCCGGTGATCGCCGCATGGATACCGAATATAACGTTCCTTCTCGTGGGCGGTTATTTTGCCCGCAGGGCGAACGGCTAGAAAGGAATGAGCTTCATGGACCCTTCTTTTCTTCCGGGGACCGTGGCGGTCATTGCAGGTGCCGGCCATCTCCCGGTCCTTGCCGCGGAGAGGATGTCGGCAGCCGGTACGCATGTCTGCGTCTATTCACCCATTGATGACGGGCGGTTCTCTTTCCTCCCCGGAGAGCGTTTTTTTCACATGCTTTCACTTCCGGGCGCAGGCGGAAAGCTGAGCCTCGGGGCGCTTGTATTCCACATGAAGTCGCTGGGGGTCTCGGCCGTCTGCCTGGCGGGAGTGGTCCCCAAAACGTTGATGTACGGGGCCCTCGAAGACCCCGGGCTCCGAAGCATTCTTTCCGGAGGCGCGAATGATGATCACAGCCTCCTGGGGCGTATCGTCTCGGCCCTGGAAAGATCGGGTTTTTCCGTGCTGTCCTATGCAGACCTGGTGAGAGACTGTATTGCTGTCGGGGGGAATATCGCGGGACGGGCGGCCACCGGAAAAGAGATGGCGGATATTGCTTATGGCAAAAAAATACTCTCGATCACCCTGCCTCTTTCCTTCGGACAGTCGGTGGTCGTTGCCGATGGGGCAGTGGCAGCCGTCGAGGCCATGGAGGGAACTGATGAAATGATCCGCAGGGCCGGCAGCATACTTTCCCGAGCGGGAGGCGTTATGGTAAAGATGATGCGTCCCGACCAGGACGAACGGTTCGATATCCCCACAGTTGGGGCCGAAACCCTACGGAATATGGCTGCGGCAGGTCTTTCATGCCTTGCGGTCGAGGCGGGCAGGACGATCATTATCCGGCCCGGCGAGTTTTCCTCTGTTGCCGGCGAACTCTCAATAGCAGTGGAGGGAATTTCCCGTTGAATTCTTCGGGAGACGGACTTTTTCTGAGCTGCGGCGAGATATCGGGCGACGGCTATGCGGCGGGCATCGTACGGGCGCTCAGGTCCCTCGGCTTTGATGGTCCTGTTTCCGGCATGGCCGGCCCTCGGGCAGAGGAAGCGGGCATGGAAATTTTTCGTGACTTCCGTGAGCTCCATCTCATGGGAATATCTGATGTCCTTCCGGCGATCCCCCGTCTCCTCAGGCTCAGAAAAGAACTCGTCGATCGGGTCTTCGAGATTCGTCCCGACGCCCTTGTTGTCATCGACAGTCCTGATTTTCACCTCCCTTTCATTTCGAGCCTCCGGAAAAAGGACTGGAAGGGACCGGTGATATACGCCGTGACCCCAACCGTCTGGGCCTGGCGCCCGGGAAGGGTAAAAAAACTGGCAAGGGATGTGGATCTCTGCCTCCCCCTCTTCAGTTTCGAACATGAATTTCTTCTCCGGTCAGGAGTTGCCTCGGCGTGGAGCGGACATCCGTTGACCGATGAATTTGCGTCCTTCATCCCCCGAAAGGAAGAGCCGGGACGGATAGCACTCCTTCCCGGAAGCAGGAGATCCGAGATAACCAGGCTTCTCCCGCCCCTGATGGAATGCGCCCGGTTCCTGAGAGAACGGGGCTTTCACCCTGTCTTCTCCATCGCACCCGGGCTTTCCCCTGACCTTCGCAGCTGGATGGTCCATGTCCTCGAGGGTGAGGACGTGTGGGAGGAAGACGGTCGGTCGCTTCTGTCTTCCAGTATTGCGGCCGCGGGAGCCAGCGGTACTGCATCAGTCGAGGCCATGATGCTCGGCAGGTTCATGGCGGTCCTGTACAGGGGAAGCTGTCTCTCGTGGCTCGCCTGGAAAACCCTCGTCAACACGCGGTTCATTTCCATACCAAACATTCTCGTCGGGGAGGAAGTTTACCCGGAGTTTATCCAGGAACGGGCCACAGGACTGAATGTCTTTCATGCCCTTGAAGGGTTTCTTCGGGGAGGAGCGTACGCACGTCACGTCCGGGGATCCCTGGCCCGGGCAAAAGAAGCCATGGGAACCACCGGGGCATTCCGGTTCTGGGCGGAACGAATTTCGGAATATCTTTCTGAAGGAGAGGTATCCCGAAAGAGGATGGTGAGGTCATGAAGCCCGTTCTGATACTTTCCAACGGCCCCGGTGAACTCTGGGGATGGGTCCGGCCGCTCTCCCGTGAGCTCAGGGCCCGGGGGGTTCCCATTACGCTGGCTCTTCTGCCCTGCCAGTTCGCATCCGGAGAGGAGCTGTCCGTGGCTCAAAACCTGGGCACCGTGGACGATATCATCGCCCCCTCCACACTTTCCGGAACGGTACGGGCCATGAATGGGGCCGGGAAAAAATGCGGCATCGTCTTCCAGCTCGGCGGCGACCTTCTCTGGGGAAGAATGGCGTCCCGGGCGGGGCATGCACCTCTCCTGTGCTATACCTACGGCAGAAAAAGCGGAACAAACCGGTGTGACCGGGTATACACGGCCTTCGATGCCATGGCCGGAAGCATAGGGCCTGCACAGGTGACTGGAGACCTCGTCCTGGATTCCCTTGAAATGGACGGATCCCTGCCCCGTAGCGGGACGGAGGAGAAACAGGCGCGGACCATAGCCTTTTTTCCGGGAAGCAGGCCGTCAATCAGGAAGTTTACCCTTCCGTTTCTCAGGGAGATGGGTGCGGTTCTCAGACGGAAATACCCGTCCTGTGAACTCCGTGCAGTGGTTTCTCCCTTTGCCCCTTCCTCCGAAGATCAGGCGTGGAGGGATGCGGGATTTGTTCCGGCCTGCCGGGAAAGTGCGCTGGACGGAGTGGAGCTTGCGGTGACCCAGCCCGGGACGAACACCCTCGAACTGATGCACCTGGGCATCCCCTTTCTTGTCCTTGTTCCCTTCTCCTCGCTGAGGAATGTCCCGGTCTCCGGAATGGCTGGGCTGATTGCCGGAATACCTCTGGCAGGTCCCGTGTTCCGGGAATGGGTGCTGAAAAGAAAAAGGGCCCGTGCGGGCTTTCTGGCGTGGCCGAACAGGATCGCAGGCCGCGCTGTGGTGGACGAGATGGTCGGGGATTTTTCTCCCGGAGATGCTGCCGAACGGGTTTCGTTATGGATCGACGACTCCGGGCGCAGAGAGTGTGTCCGTTCTTCTCTTGCGGAACTGTCCGCCTCCGCTCCGCGCGGGGCTGCAAAGCGCATAGCAGATGAAATGGAAAAGGAGTTTGCCCGCACATGAACACCTTACCCCCCGTGTCTTCCCATGGCGCCGAAAAAAAGAAGAGGTCCGTTTTTCTTCGGCTTCTCGCAGCCGCCCGCCCCTACAGGAAACGTTTTTTTCTTGCCGTGGGGTGCATGTTCATCGCCTCGGCGTGCAATATTGTTCCTCCATGGCTTTTGAAGAATGTGGTGGATGATGTGCTGATCGCTAAGGACCTTGCCATGCTCAACACCCTTCCGTTTCTTCTGGTCGCCCTTTTCGCGGGGAAGGGGATCGCTTCCTACGGTCACCAGTACCTCATGAACTGGGTAGGCCAGAATGTGGTCATGGACCTCCGCCTCCGGCTCTACGACCACCTCCAGAGGATGTCCCTCAGGTACCTCTACGGAAAACGGCTCGGTGAGCTTATGTCAAGGATCACGAACGACGTGACGATCCTGCAGAACCTGGTCACTTCAGTGATTGTGAACCTCGTCGTCCAGTCGGCGACTTTTCTGGGCATGGTGGGTTTTCTTCTTTACATCAACTGGAAGCTCACCCTAATCACCTTCGCCGTTCTCCCCCTGACGGTGGTGATTCTTGACCGGGCGGCGAAAAAACTCCGCGCGGTCGGGCATACGATCCAGAGCGAGCTCGCGGGGCTCTCCGCCGTTGTCCACGAAGCCTTTGCCGCGGTCCGCATCGTCCGGTCCTTTGCAACGGAAGACCTGGAACTCGCACGGTTCCGGAAGAGCAACAGGGAAAATTTCCGGGCCGTCATGCACGGTGTCCAGGTCCAGGCTGCCCTCGCAGGCATCATAGAAGTGGTGCTGATCGCCGCCCTTGCAGTGATTCTCTGGCTTGGGGGAAGAGAGGTCGTCAGGGGTGAACTCACCCCCGGAGAACTCATCGCATTCCTCGGCTATCTCGGATTTCTCGTCCAGCCCATACGGGTGTTCACATCCGTGGTCAGCTCCATGCAGCTTGGCCTTGCAGCCGCTGACAGGATTTTTGCCCTCCTCGACATTCCGGAGGAGACGACCTCGCCTGCAAACCCGGTCCCCCTGGGAATGGTGGAAGGCCGCGTGACCTTCAGGGATGTCCGCTTTTCCTATGTGTCCGGGCAGCCGGTCCTCAAGGGAATAACCCTTGATGTCCGCCCCGGTGAGCGGGTCGCCGTCGTAGGGGCGACGGGAGCCGGGAAGTCCACCCTTGTTGACCTCATCCCCCGATTCTATGACCCGGACAGCGGCTCCGTCCTTGTAGACGGGGCTGACGTCCGGACTGTGGACCTCCGGGAACTTCGGAAACAGATCGGCATTGTCCCCCAGGACCCACTCCTCATGAAAGGATCCATAGCCTTCAATATCTCCTACGGTCTTCCCGAACTCTCACTTGAAGTGATCCGCGGGGCTGCTGAAACAGCTGGGATCGCAGGATTTATCGAATCCCTTCCCGAAGGGTACGAAACGGAAGTGGGAGAACGGGGGGTGACACTCAGCGGAGGGCAGCGTCAACGGATAGCCATAGCACGGGCCGTGGTGAGAAATCCTAGGATCCTTATACTTGATGAAGCCACGTCTTCCCTTGATCTTGAAGTGGAACGGCAGGTCCAGGCAGCCATGAACAGGGCCATGAAGGGGCGCACCTCCTTCATAATCGCCCACAGGCTCTCCACGGTCAGAAACGCGGACCGCATCATCGTTCTGGATGAAGGTTGCGTCGCTGAAGAAGGGACCCACGAGCAGCTCATCGCCGCTGGAGGCATCTACTGCCGCCTCCATGCGCTCCAGTTCCGCGGCGGGGAGGGAACTGAATGAGCCTGCTCAAGAGCTACCTCTCCTTTGCACGGGGAGAGAGGAGGCTTTCGCCCTGGATGGTCACGTATCCCTTCGGGGTCATTGCACGTACCGTGGTATCCATGAGGAACTTCGCCTTCGATCACGGGCTCGTCTCCTCGGTGGAACCGGTGATCCCGGTGATCAGCGTGGGAAACATCACCCTCGGCGGCACGAACAAGACCCCTTTCGTGGAAATGCTCTGCCGGATGCTCCGGGAGGCCGGAATTCCCGTGGGGATCATCAGCCGGGGATATGGCGGGACCACCGTCGATCCCGTGGTCATATCCTCGGACATGACCGGCGGCGGGGAAGAGGAGTGCGGTTCCCGTACCGCCTCCCTCCGGGAGATCGTCGGGGATGAGCCGCTCCTTCTCGCATCCCGTCTCCAGGGTGTTCCGGTCGCGGTATCGAAGAACAGGCTGCGGGACATAGACGCCCTTCTTGAAAGGAACGTGGAGTTCATCGTCGCCGACGATGCTTTCCAGCACCGCCGGATGGGGAGGGATGCGGACATCGCCCTCGTGGATGCCTGCTGCCCTTTCGGCAACGGATGGGTCGCACCCGCCGGGATCCTGAGGGAACCTCCTTCCGTCCTGTCCCGGGCCTCCCTCGTGGTCATAACAAAATCGGACCAGGTGCCGGGCGAAAAACTCGATGCCCTTGCCGGGGAGATCTTCCGGTTTGTGCCGAAGGAGAAGGTTTTTTTCTCCCGCCTCTCCCTTCCAACGTGGAGAAACTGGAACGGATGCTGGAAGAAAGGGGACCGGAAAGCTCCCGGGTCAGTGATAGCCTTCTCGGCGATCGGCAGCCCGGAGAGTTTCCGGCGTTCCCTCGAACAGCAGGGAATAGCTATATTCCGGGAACACCGGTTCAAGGATCACCACCGGTACAGGAGGAGCGACATGGAAGAACTGGAGCGGTCGCTCTCCGAGTGCGGGGCTGAGGCAATGGCCTGTACGGAAAAGGATATCTACAATCTCCCGAGGGGATGGAAGCCCTCACGGGATATCTGCGTTCCCCTCATATCCACGGAGCTCGATGACGAACCCCGTTTCCGAGCGGCTCTTCTCGAGGTGCTCCGCCCCCGTATCGTCGTGGCATCCAACGGATACGGCGAGGATTCAATGGGCGTTCTTCTTGCAAGAAAACTGAAAGACCGTTTTCCCTGCGCCTCCGTTTCCTCATTCCCCATTGTGGGAAAGGGGGAACACTACATCAGGGAAGGGATCCCCGTGGACTCCGTTCCGGAGGAATCACCGAGCGGCGGCGTGATCAAGTACCGCTTCCTTGACCTGTGGAGGGACCTGAGATCAGGCCTGCTCCGTTCCATCGCGCGGCAGATGAAGGCTTGGGGCAGACTGCGGGGCGCTATACGGACTCCCATCTGCGTGGGCGACGTTTATCTTCTTCTCCATTCCCTCTGGGGACAGGGACAGTTACCCGTACTTGTGGCGACGGCGAAAACAGTTTACCTCAGCGGCCACTGGCGGCTCGAGCGGTTTCTTCTCAAGCACAGGAGCAGAACCACGTGGACACGGGACCGGGAGACGGCGGACGAGCTCCGGCGTTCCGGGGCCAGGGCCAGGTTCGACGGGAATCCTATTATGGACCTTACCTGTGATAATACTATTGAAACAGTGCCATGGGGAGAGACAGGGAAGCCCGGGGTCCTTCTTCTTCCGGGAAGCCGCCGGCGGGCATACGATGATGTACGCCTTCTCCTCGATGCGGTGGAACGGCTGGACTCCGTCGTTCCGTCAGCGTATCTCATGGTTGTCGCCCCCACCCTCGATATGGAGGAGCTTATGGCTTCGTGCAGCGGTTGGGAGCCCTTTGAGGAGACCGGTTGGAAAGGGATACGGAAGGGTGCATGCTCCATTCGTTTTTTTTTCGGCCCCCTGCCCTCGGTGACCGGCGATGCCCTCCTCCTTATGGGCCTTGGAGGTACGGCGAACCAGGTATGTGCAGGAATGGGGGTTCCCGTGGTCTCCATAGAAGAGAAAGGGAAGTTCGTCCAGAAAAAACTGCTGGGAGGATCTGAACTGCTCGTTCCTCCGACGGCCCAGTCGCTTGCTGAAGGTGCCGCCCGCATTCTCTCGGACGGATCCCTTCGCCTGAAGATGGCCAGGGAGGGGAAAGAACGCCTGGGCGGCCCCGGAGCACTGGATACTGTGGTTGCCCATGCAGCGGAATCCATGGGATGGGACCTGCGATGCAGACTCTTTCAGAGGCTCTCGGAGCGATGGAGCGGACTGTAATATTGTTATTCTGTCATCCTGAAGCCGGTTTAGTTATTCTGTCATCCTGAGGCAGTTTCACCGCCGAAGGCAAAAGCTGTCATCCTGAGGGCTGTCTTACCGCCCGAAGGATCCGGGGTGACGACCCATATTAGGAGATGATCGAAGATGAGCGATACCAAAAAAATCGCCGATTTCACCCCCGTCCGGGTGGAAGACCCCTCCGGTGAGGGGCGCTGGGATTTTACAATAGGCAAAGGGACGCTCGCACTCATCTCGGGCCCGTGCTCTCTTGAAAGCGAAGAACTCGGACTCGAGATAGCCGGCACGGTAAAGGATATCTGCAGGTCCCTGGGCATCAATTACATTTTCAAGGCTTCATTCGACAAGGCCAACCGGACGTCCATATCGGGGTTCCGGGGCCCGGGACTGGACGAGGGGCTTGCCCAGCTTTCCAGGATCGGCAAAGAGACTGGAGTTCCCGTCCTGACCGATATCCACGAATCATGGCAGGCGCAGCCGGCCGCCATGGCGGTGGATATCCTCCAGATCCCGGCGTTTCTCTGCCGTCAGACTGATCTGCTTCTCGCGGCGTCAGGGACAGGAAAGCCCCTGAACGTGAAGAAAGCACAGTTCCTTGCCCCGTGGGACATGAAGCACGTCGCGGCAAAATGCAGGGAGGGAGGCTGTTCACAGCTCATGCTCTGCGAGCGCGGGACCACCATGGGATACGGCCAGCTCGTGGTGGACATGCGGTCCCTGCCTGTGATGCGTTCGCTGGGGTGCCCGGTGGTATTCGACGGTACCCACAGCGTTCAGATGCCCGGAGCTGCCGGAAACTCAAGCGGCGGAGACAGGCGTTTCGTCCTTCCCCTTGCCCGTGCGGCAGTTGCGGCCGGCGTTGATGCCCTGTTTCTCGAAACCCACCCGTGTCCCGAAAAAGCGCTGAGCGACGGACCCAACCTCGTCCCCCTCAAAAAAATGAAATTCCTCCTGGAAGAGCTGGTCGAACTGCACCGCTTTGTCGCCCGAAGGTTGGGAATGCCCTCACTTGGCTGGGCTGAGGAGGACAGCTGAAAATGTTCTGCCTGCCATGGGAGCGCGAAGGGCGCTGCCTCTCTGACGAACAGCTGCTCGAGGCGGGAAGGGGGATCCTCAGGTCTGAGGCAGCCGAGATAGAGCGGGCGGCAAACCGTGTAGGATTGGAACTCGTAAAGGCTGCACGGATCATTCACTCATGCAGGGGGCGCCTTGTCGTCGCCGGCATGGGGAAGTCGGGGATCATCGGCAGAAAAATTGCGGCGACCCTTGCCTCTCTCGGAACCCCGTCGTTCTTTCTTCACGCTGCGGAGGGATCCCACGGTGACCTGGGGATGGTCTGCAGGGACGACGCGGCCCTCATATTGAGCAACAGCGGAACCACTGCTGAAGTGGTGTCCATACTTCCTCATTTCAGGCGGCTCGGGGCCCCGATAATAGCTGTGACCGGCGGTATGAAATCGCCCCTTGCCCAGAATGCCGACGTGGTCATTGACTCGTCAGTTCTTTCCGAGGCTGGAATTCTTGCCTATTCCACTCCTGCGGACGGATCCCAGGCGGACGAGGATGCCCTGAACCTTGCCCCTCTCTGCAGCACCACTCTCCAGCTGGCTATCGGCGACGCCCTTGCGGGTATGGTAACGGAGCTGCGAGGGCTGAGGCCGGAGGATTTCGCCCTTTTCCACCCGGGAGGAGCCCTTGGAAGGCGCCTTCTCACGCGGATCCGGGACGTA
>Ga0209723_1005534_pt1 | contig 12902 bp, 9 predicted proteins | sample BiotimSIPDNA_2_FD_185750 | JGI IMG/M metagenome (GOLD analysis project Ga0209723, IMG submission 185750) | Anaerobic biogas reactor microbial communites from Washington, USA - Biogas_R2 time_0 SIP DNA (SPAdes) (version 2) | ecosystem: Engineered > Bioreactor > Anaerobic > Unclassified | place... | reverse complement strand
GGGAGCTGATCCCCGCGGTTACCCTGGGGTTCAACATTCAGGTTATGGCGCTGCTGGACGCCGCCATGAAATCGGCGGCATCGGGCAGAACCGAACCGGTCAGGAGCGAGCTGTGGGCGAAGTGACCGCGCTCATAGCGGACATACAGCACTGCTCGCTTCACGACGGGCCGGGCATACGCACCACCGTCTTTGTGAAGGGCTGTCCCCTGAACTGCGTCTGGTGCCACAATCCCGAATGCATATCCCCCCGTCCCGAGGTCATGTACCACGCCGACAAGTGCATCGGCTGCGGGCACTGTGCCGAGGGCTGCTTCTCTGGCGCGCGGGTGACATGCGGGCGGGAGATGACCCTTGACGAAGTCATGGAGGAGCTGCGGCGCGACAAGCCCTACTACGGCGGTTCGGGCGGGCTTACCCTCTCGGGGGGCGAGCCGGCGATATATCCGGAGTTCTCCGCGGCTCTCCTCGACCGCTGCGCCGCCGAGGGGATAGGCAGAGCCCTTGAAACCTCGCTGTACGCGGCTCCCGAAGTGCTGATGCCCCTCCTTCGCCGCTGCGACATAGTAATGTGCGATCTCAAACACAGTGACCCGGAGCTGCACAAAAAGTATACCGGCGCCGGCAACGCGCTGATTCTCGAAAATCTGCGGCTGCTGGACAGCCTCGGCATACCGATAATTCTCCGCACCCCGGTGATAGCCGGTCTGAATGACGACGATGAGAATATCACCGCCGCCGCCGTTATCGCCGCATCGCTGAAAAATCTCAAGTATTACGAGCTGCTGCCCTATCATCCGCTGGGCGTATCAAAGGCCGCCGCCCTCGGCAGGGAACAGACAATTTTTGAGGCGCCTTCCCCCGAGCGGTTCAGGGAGCTTGCCGAAATTGTCAAAAGCCGTTCGGTTCCCCTGCGGATCGCCGGACGAGGCACCGATATATGATAAGAATCTGATAAAACATGAAATACTGACAACATTCTGTTTGGTGAAATATGAACTACAAAGAACGACTTGCCGAACTGCGAAAAACTAAAATCCGTCACACGCTGGAAAAGCGGGGGCAGCAGGGCTATATGAACGCCGACGACTACGGCACCGTTCCCCTTCCCGAGGGTTATAAGTTTACGCCTGTCCCCAATTCCCCCAACGGCGGTTTTTACGGCTACACCGGCATGGCGGAAAACTACTGCCGCATGCTGGACGGACATCCTATATATGTTGACCCGCTGGAGATGCTCTGCGGGCGCTGGCGCGACATGATGGTTAACTACCGCCGCGCCACCCGCTGGGACGAGGCGCGCTTCCCGTTCGATGAGCTGAAGCCCGCCCATGAACTTTATAACATCACCCACGGCATAGACAACGACTCCCACTTTGCCTGCGATTACCGTATCGGCTTCGAGCTTGGCTTCGGCGGGCTGCTTGACAAGGTGCGCCGGTACGCTGAGATAAATACAGACAAAAAGGAATTTTACAACGCCGAAGAAGCGGTACTGCTCGCAATAATGCGCTTTATCGGGCGGCATATCGACGAGATCGAGCGTCTGCTTGAAAGCGAGGAGCGCCCCGAGATACGCGCCTCGCTTGAAGCTATGCTTGAGTGCAACCGCAATGTGATTGCCAAGCCGCCAAAGACCTTCCTTGAAGCCTGTCAGTGGACGGCGTGGTTCAACTGCGTGTCGCGCATCTACACCCGCGACGGCGCCGGCTTCCAGCTTGACGGCCTGCTCTATCCCTATTACAAGGCGGATATCGAATCGGGCAGGCTTGACCGGGATACCGCCCGCTTCATCATGTCGAATCTGCTGCTCATCGACCCCCATTATTATCAGCTGTCGGGCGTCGACGAGAACGACAAAGATCTGACAAACGAGCTTTCATATCTTATCCTCGACGCGGCGCACGATCTGAACATCGCCGCCAATCTCACCGTTCGGGTGCACGAAAACTGCGATCCCGAGTTTCTGCGCAAGGCTGTCACCTGCCTTTTCCGCGACCGGAACGGCTGGCCCCGCTTCTGCGGCGACGACAGTCTGGCAAACGGCTATATGAAGAACGGCTTCGACAAAGCCACCGCCCGTCAGCGCATCGCCGTCGGCTGCAACTGGATGGCTATACCAGGTCGCGAGTTCCCCATGAACGACACGGTGAAGATAAACGTGGCGAAGGTCTTCGAGGTCGCCATGTCAGAGATGAAGGGAATGGGCGCACGCTCCACAGAGCTGCTGTTCCAGCTGTTCAGAGTCCATCTTGAGAAGGCGATAGCCGCCACAGCGCAGGGCATTCACCTCCACATAAAGCATCAGGCGGACGTCACCCCCGAGCTTGTCATGAACCTGATGATGAACAACTGCATCGAGAAGGGCGAGGATATCTCCCGCTGCGCCGAAATATACACCATAGGCATTGACGGCGCGGGGCTGGCTGTCGCCGCCGACTCCTTCGCCGCTCTTGAACAGCGTGTTGAGCGCGAGGGGATTTTAGACTGGGATACAGTGTATTCCGCGCTGGAGAGCGATTACGCCGGCACCGAGGGCGAACGCACCCGGGCTATTCTCTCATCAGCCGAGCGCTACTGCGGAGGGAACACCGCGGGCGACCGCTGGGCGGTGCGCATAACCGAATACTTCACCGAAGCCATATCGACCCACCCGCTGACCTGGGACGGCTCCATGCGTCTGATTCCCGGCTGGTTCTCCTGGTCGCGCACAATCGAATACGGCAAGGTTGTGGGCGCCACCCCTAACGGACGGCACAGCGGCGCGCCAATATCCCACGGCGCCAACCCCAACCCCGGCTTCCGTCCCGACGGCGCCGCCACCGACATGTCCACCGGCATAGCGGCGGTTCAGCCGGGGAGAGGCAACACCGCGCCCCTGCAGCTTGAGTTCGACCCGAAAATCAGCGAAGAGGAGGGGGGGATTGATCGGGTGCTTGACCTGATAACCACCCATTTCAGACTCGGCGGCACCCTTATCAATATCAACGTGCTTGACGGCGAAAAGCTAAAAGCCGCACACGCCAACCCCGACCTCTACCCCGACCTTGTTGTGCGGGTCACGGGATTTACCGCCTACTTCGCCACCCTCTCGCCCGAATTCAGACAGCTGGTAGTCGACCGCTTCGTCAAGGGGTTCTGATATTCGCGCATAGAAAAGGAGCTGTATCAAAACTTTTTGATACAGCTCCCTGTTTGTTTCCGGCTTTATTCGAGAATGTTGGTAGTCAGCTGATCGACGCCCCAGCCGATGAGCTCATAGGCGCGGTCGGGATCGTCCACCGTCCAGGTGTTGATTACAATGCCCTTTGAATGGAGGACTTTGATATTCTCCGCAGTTAGAGCTGAGTGGTGGATGTCAAGGTTCATTTTATGCTCGACAAGCAGGTCGGGAAGTTCATCGGTATACTTTGAGGTGAGGAACTGGCAGTCCTGCTCGGGACGCACCTGCTTAACGAGTATCAGGTTGTTGAGATTGAAGGAGATGAAGGTGGTGTGCTCCAGATATCCGTCGAAAATCTCAACAAGGGCGCGGATCTCCTCAAGCGTGAAGGCGCTCTTGAGTTCGGGCACGCAATGCTTGCCGTAATGCTGACATATCTTGCGGTACTCGGAGGGCAGGCATAGTATCAGATCGCCCCGATCGCTCCTGCCGTCGATATCCTTCAGTGTCAGGGCGCGCAGGTCGGCAAGGGCGGATTCCTCCATCACAAGGTCTGTTTCACAGATACGCCCGGAACGTCCGTCGTGGTTGCAGATGAAATGCCCGTCGCCGGTGCGGTAGATGTCGGTCTCGACGCCGTAGTAGCTGCGGTTTCCGGCTGCGATGAAAGCGGCGGCGGTGTTCTCGGTCTCCAGACTGCTCACACCCCGGTGAGCCACCATTTTGGTTCCGCCCCGATGTGTCAGTTTTATGGTATCACTCGGCATAATGTCTCTCTCCTTTGCGGGTTATATGAATTAACCGTATTATATCACCCGGTCTCGGGTTTGACAAGTATGTTTGCCTATATTTGCGCAATAACCTGATAAATGTACTTGATTTTACACAGGCGCGAGGTTATAATACGATATGAGCTTCAACAAAAACGAACTACAATACGGAAAGGAAACAACCATGCCGTACACAGTGAAAAAGATAGACGTGCACGTACACACCCGGGATTTCGGCGGCATTGAGATGCCCCGCCGGGACGGCTCCACCTATGCCGGACCGCAGCGTATCCGAGAGATGTACGACGACTGGGGAATCGAATTCGGCATACTGCTGGGCGGGATAAGCACCTTTGCCTCCGCCTGCACCATATCCAACGAAGCCCTCTGCCTCATCGCGCGGAAGTACCCCGAAACCTTTAAGTGGTTCATGGATTTAGACCCCCACATGGGAAGAAACGACGCCACCACCGACTTCACCGCTTTCATCGAGCATTATCGGGCGCTGGGCGCCCTGGGCGTGGGCGAGATATGCGCAAGCCTGCCCTTTGAAGACCCGCTTGTTAAGAACCTGCTTCGTCACTGCAGCGACTGCGGCGTGCCGCTGACCTTCCATCTGGCACCGGCTGCCATCGGACATTACGGTCTTGTGGACTCCCACGGTCTGCCAGGGCTTGAAGGAGCGCTGAAAGCATATCCGAATATCAAGTTCCTCGGTCACTCCATGATGTTCTGGTCGCATATATCGGGGGACGTCACACCCGAAAACATGAATATATACCCCTCCGGGAAGGTCACTCCCGGCGGACGGCTGGGCGAGCTGCTTGACGAATATCCCAACCTCTACTGCGACATGTCGGCGGGCTCCGGCGGAAACGCCTTCTTACGCGACCACGAACACGCCTGGCGCTTCATCGAGAAGTACCCCGACCGGCTGCTTTTCGGCACCGACATCTGCGCCCCGCACAACTTCTTCCCCCTCTCGGGCTGGCTTGACGAGTCGCTGATGAAGGGCTGCATATCACAGGAGAATTACAACCTCATCTGCCGCGGCAACGCCGAGCGGATAATACTTAACGCCAGATAAGGATAACGACCTCATGGATCTATCGAACTTCGCCGTCCCTCTGTTGATTTTCGCTGTTCTGATGAACGGCCTATACTCAATAATACTGAAACCCGCGAACAGCCGCTGTAAGTCCACCGCCGAGCTGCAGCTTTTTAACGCCTGCTTTACGGTGGTGGCGATGCTGCTTGCCGGCGTCTATGCCCTTCTTCGCGGCGGGCTCTATATGCCCCCGTCGGGCGTGCTGGTGGCTGCGCTGTTCGGCGCGGGCTTCTCGGTCTGCGTCTTTACCAATCTGATGGCGCTCAGCTCCGGCCCCCTGTCGCTGACCATGCTGCTGATAAACTTCAGCGTCGTCATGCCCCTGCTTTACTCCTTCTGCGTGCTGGGCGAGAAGATAACGGTATTCCGTATCATCGGCCTGGCGCTCTTTGCGCTCTGCATGATCTTCTTCACCAACCCCAAGGTCAACGACGGCGAAAAGGTGTCGGGCAGGTGGATTTTCTACAGCGTGATCGCAATGCTCACCAACGGCATGCTGGCGGTGCTCTCAAAGATGTACGCAATTCAGACCGACAACGCCTACGGTCAGAGCTACATGGCTTACGGCTACTTCTTCGCGACGATTGCCTCCTTTGTTATCTGCGCCGTTCTCCAGATGCGCACGAAAAAAGAGGAGCGCATCGATCTGAAAGCCTTCTTCACGCCTTCGATGATCCTGCTTTTCTGCGGTCTGGGCATAACCAACTTCGGCTTCAACAGCGTCGTGGTGCTGCTTGCCACCGAGATGGACGGCGCCATAGTCTATCCCGCCATTCAGGGCGGCGGTCCGGCTATAACCGCCCTGCTGTCGCGGCTGATATTCAAAGAGAAAATCAACGCCCTCAAGGCAGCCGCCATAGCGCTGGGCATTGCCGCCATTGTGTTGCTGAATATCTGACGGCAGCCCGAAAGAGCCCGAAATACCGGTCTTATTTACAATTATTGACAGTTCCGATTACCGAAAGGACACGCCATGAAATTCAAGACAAAAATGCTTCCCTTCGCCCGGGGGTATGCCGAAAGCGAGGGGCGCTCACTCGATTACCGGATAGCGTCGGGCATGCTCTGTTCCGCCCGCGACGCCCGGCTTTCGATTGATGTTAACCGCTTCTTCCCCGCCTACACCCCCGAAAGCGTGTGCGGTTACGCCTTCGGAAGCGGCATATATTATAACGGCGGCGCCATAGATGAGCTTATCGCCGCCCATCCCGAGGACGCGGAGGAGCTTAAGACCCTGCGCTCGATAATTTCAAAAGTCAGCACCGGCAGTCTTATCGACGCCGCCCGCACCGACGAGGAACGTCTCGCCTCGGGCATGCACGCCTGCTGGGGGGGAGGCTGGGGCGGTCATGCCAACCCCGACTACGACATGATTCTCCACCTGGGCACCGACGGGCTGCGCGGGAAGATCGAGAAATACCGCGCCGTCAACCCGGGGCGCGACGAGTTCTACGACGCCTGCCGCCTGTCGCTTGACGCGCTGGATATTCTCGGCGACCGTTTTTCCCAGCTGGCTGCCGAAACCGCCGAAACGCTCGAAGGCGAGCGGCGGGAGTGGTTCTTCTCGATATCCGAAGCCCTTAAAAAAGTTCCGCGCCGTCCGGCATACGATTTTCTGTCGGCATGCGTGTTCTTCTGGCTCTCATTCTGCTGCAACGGCATCGACTCGCCCGGCCGCTTCGACCAGTTCATGATTGACTACTGGCGCGCCACCCCCGAAGAGGAGGCGTATGACATTCTCTCGAAGCTCTGGGTGGAGTTCCACTGCACCCGCACCTGGAATCTCTGCCTCTCGGGCAGCGACGAGAACTGGAACGACGACACCAACGAGCTGACCTACGCCGTGCTGAAACTCGCCGCTGAGAAGCTGTGGGAGACGCCGAATATCACCCTTCGCGTGCACCGCAACACCCCCGAAATGCTCTGGAAAGCGGCAGCCGACACCCTCGCCACCGGTATCGGCATGCCCTCCATATACAACGACGAGATTGTCTGTCCGGCGCTGGAGGGGCTGGGCATTCCGCCCTGCGACTCTCACCTCTACTGCATGAACGGCTGCAACCAGATAGATATTATGGGCAAATCCCATATGGGTCTGGAGGACGGCGAAGTCTGCTTCCTCAAATGCCTGGAGTACGCTCTGCTTGACGGCTGGTGCAGCGTTTCGGAGCTTCAGCGGAGCCTGCGCACCGGCGACGCGGCAAATTTCACCTCTTTTGAACAGGTGATGGACGCCTATAACCGTCAGATACGGTATATCACGGACATCGCCCTCTCCATGTCCTGGAAATCTCAGCAGGTCTATGCCGAGCACGCGCCAAACCCCTTCCGCTCCTGTGTTATTCAGGGCTGTATTGAGCGGGGAATCGACTACAAGAACGGCGGACCCCTCTACGGCCACGGTCAGATTCTCATCGAAGGGCTTGCCGACACCGCCGACTCGCTTGCCGCCGTGAAGAAGGTGGTATTCGAAGACAAAGCCTTCACCATGGGTGAGCTTGTGGCGGCGCTGCGGGCGAATTTCGTGGGCTATGAGGAGCTGCACCGCGCACTTGTAGCCTGTCCGAAGTTCGGCAACGGCGACGAGTATGTGGATTCCATAGCCGCCGAGATATTCAAGAGCTTCAGCGAATATCTTCTGACCCGGCACACCTTCCGGGGCGGCATATACGGCTCGGGACTCAGCACCTTCAACCGCGCCGCCGCCTACGGCTCCTGTGTGGGCGCCATGCCAAACGGACGGCGCAGAGGCGATTCGCTCATGGCGGACAGCATCTCCGCAGTGCCCGGGAACGACGTGAACGGTCCCACCGCGGTGGCGCGCTCCTGCATCAGCTACGACCAGACGCTGGCAAAGAGCGGCTTTATCATGCAGATAAAGCTTGACAAGAAGCTGATATCCGACGACACCGGCAAAGCCGCGCTGATTGAGCTGTGCAAAACATATCTGTTCAACGGCGGTCAGAATATTACGATAAACGTGCTCGATCAGGAAGAACTGCTTGACGCCATGAAGAACCCCGAGGCGCACCGCGATCTTATCGTGCGTGTCGGCGGATACTCGGCGCACTTCATCAGCCTTTCCAAGGGGCTGCAGGAGAATATCCTCGCCCGAACAGGATATGCGCTGTAATGCCGTAATGCGGTAACGCCGGGAGTTGCGTTGTATCGGACAGAATAAATCAGCCGTATAATCATAAAAACAGAGCCGGTCTGCCGCTTTCGAAGACATCCGGCTATGTTTTGTTTGTTTATTCGGTTACGGCGAAACCATCCGCCGTTGTTCCATGACCGCGCACCGCACGGATAACGCATTCGGTCGGAGTTGTTTCCGGTGTTATTCGAGACCCGCGAAAAGCTCAAGGGTCGAGGCTATGACAGCCGATATACTCGTATCCATTGAAGCGATTTTTGATTCGAGAGCAAGATCGTGTTTGTCGAACATGCCCGCGAAAACCCCGTCGCGGATGTAGTTGCACCAGATTGTGTCGCCCAGGTCATAGATGCGGTAGTTGAAAATCAAATCCAGCATCTCAAGCGAATCGGCATCCCGCGCGAACTTGTCTTTCAGAAGCGTCTCATAATAGACCGGCACCACATACTCACGGGAATATGCCGACATGACCTCCATGACCGCGCCTATAAGGTCGAGACTTTCTTCAGGTATGGATATCGGCACGATGTTGAAGCATCCGCCTTCGCTTCGCGAGCAGTACTGCTCCTGCGCTTCATCCCACTTAGGGAAGGGGATGATTCCGAAGTCCTGCTCCATATCGCGGTAAAAGCGCATGATGAAATGGGTGCGCACCACATTGAATAACGCGCGGTTCTCCTTGAATACCGTACAGTCGGCGTAATCGGGGAGAACCTTCGTGTTGAACCAGACGTTTCCGTTGTGCATGCGATCCGAGAAATCCATGTAGAACGATGAGAATTTCTCATTTCCCACGAGCGCGAACTGCGGCTCGTCTTCGGAGTTTTTCGTAATGGTGCGCAGACCCGAACCGATCCAGAAGCAGGGCAGCATCTGTTTGTTGTGAGAGGTTATGCCGTACTGGTCGTCGATGGTAAACACTCCGTCTCCGTTGAGGTCGGTTGTCGCAAGCTGGGCATCCGCATAGAATCTTTCAAGCGTCCAGCTGCCGTCTCTGACCGTCTTGTAGTAGTCGTTAAGACCGTAGTTCTCGGCAAGACCGAGGCTGAACATCAGGACATTGACCGACGAGTAGCAGGTCAGATTGTAGTCGCCGTATGAGTAGAAAAGGCGGTTGTATACCGATATGTCCTCGTTTACCGTCTGCGACCACCACTCGCGCTCAAGGTCTATGTAGGGTATGTCGCTGTAAGCCCGGGCAAGACCCTCGGTTGCCAGCGTCCAGGCGTCCCGGTCGACCGTGACGATTAACTCATAATTGTTGTCTCCCGCAAGGATCATGGAGCGCGCGTCGTTGACGCTCACGCTTTTCTGCAGGTTTTCCGACATCTTGAAGTTGTATTTGCTCTGCAGGAACTCGTTGCGGTTGTAGATGGCGTCGTTTAACACCTCTCCGTCCAGCTCTTCCGAATATATCTGATAATAATACGAACCGGTCGCAAGGTTGTATATTGCGAAACGTCCGCCATCGAAATTAAGGTCGTCGGGGATGGCTGTTGTCCATGCCGGCGTTGTCTCTGTCGCGGTTTCCGCTTCAGCGGTGGTGACCGATGCGGTATCATTGCTTCCCGTACCGCCGCATCCGGCAAACACGGCGAGCAGCATCGCGGCTGTGATAAGAAATAAAATACTTCTGACTGATGATTTCATGTAATATTCATTCCTCCTTTTATTTTTGTGTGTTCGTCCTGTGACAGTTTAATTGTATACTTGTTTTATCGTTCTGTCAAGGTGTCTCTTTTTCTACAGAAGAGTGATATTTACAATAAAATAACGACAGTTAATACCGAGAATATTAAAACTGTCATGCTTATGCGGTTCGGATAACATAAACAGCATGATAGGCACAGATATGACAATGCGTTTATTCATTCACCCCTTCAGATCCGCGATTTCGCCCATGTCGGGCAGCCATACGGAGGAGGCGTCGACAAAGCCGCTCTTATCCTCCATCTGCGCCGCGATAGTAGAGGGAATCCTTCCGTCAAGCTGGCCGCGGACGCTTTCAGCCCGCAGCAGACAGAATTTTTCAAGGGTGTCGACGGCAAGCAGGAAATCCTCATATGAGCAAAACGCGGTGGGATCTTTTTCCACATAGGGGGCGATAAGTTCCCGTGTTTCGGCTATAAGATTCTCAAAGTACCCGTTTTCGAAATAGCTTTTTATGAGATGGTCGAAATATTCATGATACAGGGCAAAATACTCATTGTTTTTCATCAGATTGTGATAGAGCGGGCGCTTCCGCATGATCTTTCCTTCGGCGGGCGTGTTGATGGGATAATTGACATACAGTGTCGAGTCGTTTATCGGATTCGGCATGCCGAGGGAATAGGTCGCAAACGCCAGATTGTAGTCCCAGGGGATGATGCTTAAAATCCCGTCCTTTTCATAAAGATAGTAATTGTGCCCGGTTTTCCCTAAATAGCTGTCCATGTTGACCACGAACACCTGCACCGTGAAGTAGCGGATGATCTCATCCACATCAACGGCGGTTTCCAGGTTTTCACCGGTTGACAGGATTTTCAGAGCGTTGATCAGACGGCGCTTGTCCGCGTTTGTGATGCCGAATTTCGCGTTGCGGAAAATGTTGTCATAGCTTGAAAAATCATCGTCGGTGTACCTGAGGTGGACGTCGGCGTTTTCCGCTTTCAGCGACTTATAGTCCGGCTTATACAGCCTGCCGTAGCCGGCGCCGAAATTCCGTCTTGCAAAGGCTTCTTCCGGCTCCTCGATGGCGAGAAACAGCCCCCAGTCCTCACCATTGACACGCACCCAAGCATAGCTGCACAGCGGCGTCGGAACCCCCATGTGCTCCATCATGTCAAAAACGATACGGGTTTTCATATAGCTGTTGTCCTGAAACGAGGTGTCAAGTGAGAATTTGTCAAGACCGTAATAACTGCCATGGACATAGCGGTCAAATTCCACCTTAATGCTGTAGCGGCTCAGCCCGTATTTTTCTATAAGCCGGCGGGAACTGTTGCCCTTGGCGCGCAGACCGACGTTGGTAAATTCCGCTCCGTCTATCACCAATGTGCAGGGGGTATACTCCTCTTTTGGCGCCGACGCGATAAAGGCATCCCAGTCGTCAATAATAATATCAATGGTGTGGACTTTGGTTTTATCAAAAAGGCGCGTTTCATACCCCTGCGAAGCGGGCACAAGTCCCAACGCTTTGCCGTTCATCAGCAGAATAGTGACTGCCAGCGCAATCGATATAATCACGATGCATATACGGTCGATATGTTTATGTTTCAGCATAAGTTTATAAAATCTGAGCCGCCGCTACAGGTTACACGGCTGCACGGCTGATGCCGATTTCCCCGCCGGTTTGTTTCTTTTATATCAAATTGAATCATATAAAGCGCCAAATGCAAGCTGACTCACACAGCAAAATCCGTGTGAGTCAGCGAAAATATAAGCGGCTTTTATTCTTTAATCGTCGTAGTCGGTATCGTCGTCGTAGTCGGTATCGTCGTCGTAATCGGTGTCGTCGTCGTAATCGGTGTCGTCGTCGTAGTCGGTGTCGTCAAAGTCGGTCACACCGTCATTGTTGGGACCGTAGTCGGTGTCGTCGTAGTCGGTATCGTCATTATCGTCAAGGTCGGTCACGCCGTCACTGTCGGGACCGTAATCGGTGTCGTCATTGTCCTTGCCGTCAAAGTCGGTCACACCGTCGTTGTCGGGACCGTAGTCGGTGTCGTCGTAGTCGGTGTCATTCCTGACTTCAACGGGTACTTTCCATTGCTTGTCATCCACACATTCGCGAACATTGGTAAGAATCTCATCCAGGAATGTGGTATGCGGCATTCTGGAACCGGCTTCGATCTCAATGACTATCTGGCGGGAATTGCCTTCCGCTTCCTCAACAAAGTAGCCGGCTTCGCCGATAGCGGTCACAAGGTCGGTCACGACATCACGGATATGCTTTCCGATCAGACCTTCACAGCTGTTGATGATAGCCAGCGCGTCATTGTTGCGGGCGGTCACACCCGTGACTATGCTGTTTTCATCGTACTCAATTGCGATCTCGGGGTTTACGCTCAGTACAAGAACACCGTAGGAATCGCTGTCGCCGCCTCCGATGCCTTTAATGGCGGACATAATCCTGCCGCAGCCGGTGAAGCTCAGTACCAGCGCAAGAGCAAGAAAAACTGCAAGAATTGATTTCTTCATTCTGATATCCTCCTTAACGCTAATTAAAATTCGCAATTTCGCCGCAATCCATATATTAAACTGCCGTTTCGAAAATGCAAAAAAAGAAAAAGCAATAAAACAATCCCGGGACAGAATCCCGGCAAGCGCATATTTCGCGGAAAAATGTCTTATTACTGTTGATATTATAACACAAAACTGTGAAAATGTCAATATAGCGTTGAATATTTATACAACATGCTGTCTCCCCGAACCCGGCGGGCTGCTATATCGGGCAGTCTGCCTAAATATTATAATTTTGCTTATATTTCCAGCAATTGCGGAACAACAGCCGCTCCCGTTGATCGCATCACGGGAGCGGCTGTTGTTATACCAATTTATATTGTTGGAATTACTTATTTTATATAAATCCTCCGTGCGTCAAAGCTGTTTACGCTCTTGTGATGGCTCCGATGATATTATCGCCCCTGCGGCGCCAGTTCCACAGATATACCGCGAAGATAACAAGCACGATCGGGATAACCGATAAATCGATGCCGATAATCGACAGGTA
>Ga0209723_1005528_pt1 | contig 12911 bp, 9 predicted proteins | sample BiotimSIPDNA_2_FD_185750 | JGI IMG/M metagenome (GOLD analysis project Ga0209723, IMG submission 185750) | Anaerobic biogas reactor microbial communites from Washington, USA - Biogas_R2 time_0 SIP DNA (SPAdes) (version 2) | ecosystem: Engineered > Bioreactor > Anaerobic > Unclassified | place... | reverse complement strand
ACCTGCTCAGCAGTGTATATTATATTCCTCTGTTACTGGCTCTCACCACCGCCAATTCTCTGTAAACGTCTGAAATACTTTTCTCTGCTTCAACGCTTTAAATATTAATAGCAATAATAACTTATAAAAATTCTTTTGTCAACAATTATTTTTATGTTATAATTTTCCAGAACTAAGAATCTTCGAGCTAAAGCTCTTAGAATTATCACATGTTACCAAACCAAGATTTACTAATATGCTCTGTTATTGTCATCCTGAGCATAAGCGAAGTACCTCATGAGATTCTTCGAGCTAAAGCTCTCAGAATGACAAAAATGTTATTCATATCAATGACACACAAAGATAATTCATAAAAATAACGAGGGCTATACCCTCGTACTGTGTATTCCTATTTGAGAATGTCCGATTAAATTATATATAGAACATCATAAAAACAATAAAAATATTAAGCGAACATTTGCAGGACACGAGTATAATTCTTAGTGAATAAAGGTTAAAAATCCGTTAAACAGCTTGCATTGTTTGAGCGCAGCGAGTTTGCAAGCTGTAGGATTTTTAACCGGAATGAACTAATAGAATTATTCGTGGCCGAAACCGTGAGCGAATATTTTTATTGTTTTTTCAGTTGAATGCGCTGTATATGGACTTATGACATTAAACCAATGCTGCACTTTTTTCGCAGTCTCATTCACCAATTTATTTGCTCCTTGCGTCGCATAAATTGGGAATTCGTTGCGAATGACCTACCGCTATTTTTCAGAAAAAAGACTCTGAAAAATAGGGTTAGGGCATCTTTAAATTATCAGCTAATCTTTTAAGTTCTTCAATTAATTCTTGGGGTATTGTATCCCCGATTTTAGCATAGAACTCTTCTATATTTTTTATATCTGCAAGCCATGATTCAGTGTCTATTGAAAGAAGTGATTTCAGCGTGTCTGTTGATAAATTAAGACCTTCAATATTAATATCTTCCGGTTTTGGCAGATAGCCTATAGGTGCCTCATTTGCATCCACCTTATTTTCACATCTTTTGAGCATCCATTCTATCACCCTGAAATTATCCCCAAAACCGGGCCAAATAAATTGTCCTTCATCATTTGTTCTAAACCAGTTTACATGGAAGATTTTTGGAGGATTGCTCATTTTTTTACCCATTTCAAGCCAATGCTTGAAGTAATCTCCCATATTGTATCCGCAGAATGGAAGCATGGCCATGGGGTCCCTTCTTACAACCCCGACTTTTCCTGATGCAGCTGCAGTAGTTTCCGATGCAAGTATCGAGCCTACAAAGGTACCATGCTGCCAATCTCTTGACTGATAAACAAGGGGAGCAGTCTTTGCACGCCTTCCTCCGAATATTATTGCCGATAAAGGAACTCCCTCCGGTGATTCCCATTCAGGTGAAATACTTGGACAATTTTTAGCCGGTGCCGTAAATCTTGAGTTAGGATGTGCTCCGTTTTCCTTTGATGTTTTCCCGTTCCATGGATTTCCCATCCAGTCCAAGGCATTTTCCGGAGGATTGTTATCAAGTTTTTCCCACCATACCGTATTATCGTCCAAATTCAATACAACATTTGTAAAAATCGAATTTTTCTTTGTGGACATAAGAGCGTTATAATTTGATTTTGCATTTGTTCCGGGTGCAACTCCGAAAAAGCCTGCTTCAGGATTTATAGCCCATAGTCTTCCGTCTTCTTTAATTCGAAGCCATGCTATATCATCGCCTACAGTCCAAACTTTATATCCTTTCTTTAAGTATATTTCAGGAGGAATAAGCATAGCAAGATTCGTTTTGCCGCATGCTGACGGAAATGCTCCTGCTATGTATTTTACTTCTCCCTGAGGATTTTCTATTCCTACAATGAGCATGTGTTCAGCCATCCAACCTTCCATTCGGCCCTGGTATGATGCAATGCGAAGTGCAAAGCATTTTTTGCCAAGGAGAACATTGCCCCCATAGCCGGAATTACATGACCATATTGTGTTGTCTTCGGGAAAATGGAAAATATATCTTTTGTTGATATCCAATGTGCACTTTCCGTGTACGCCTCTCACGAAATCATTGGAATCTCCTAATGCATCCAGCACTTCTTTTCCCACTCTCGTCATTATATTCATGCTTAAAACGACATAAATAGAATCGGTAATTTCAATTCCTATCTTTGAAAAGGGCGAGCCCACAGGTCCCATTGAATAGGGAATAATATACATTGTTCTTCCCTTCATGGAATCAGTGAAAATCTCTCTTCCCAATTTATAAGCCTCTTCAGGACTTTTCCAATTGTTAGTATTACCTGCATCTTCCTTTTTTCTGGAACAAATAAATGTTTTGTCTTCCATTCTTGCTACGTCATCTTTTGCCGAGCGATGATAATAGCATCCGGGGTAAATTTCTTCGTTCAATTTTACGAGCTCGCCTGTTGAGCATCCTTCTTTGCGAAGTTTCTCGTATAATTCTTCACTTCCGTCAATCCAAATTACATTCGATGGATTAGTCATTGAAATTATTTCGTCAACCCACTTTAAAACATTTGAATTGTCCGTTAATTCTTTCATGGCACTCTCCTAAATATTATTTGTGTTACTATATATAATTTGTGCAAGCTGCTATCGGCTTGCTTTACAGCGATACAATAACAATCAGATCCTTTGCTTGCGCTCGGGATGACATAACGGGGTTTGTCAATAATCGATTTGTATTCATTATATCACAAGTGTATTATATAGCTACTATATAATACATTCAATATTAAAAACAAATTCGAAGATTCTTAACTTTTATTATGTTTTGCTTAAAATAAAACTGTATTTTTCAAAAAAGCAAAATAATTGTAACACTGTAGTACAATAAGAGAATTATGAAACAAATTCAGGTTATGAATTCCTATATTGAAAATATGATACCAGAATTGTAATCAAGGGACAAACAATACATAATACTGCAAATGGAGCATATTGGGCTGCAGTAATTCCCATTACGGGTTTTATTAAAAATGAATTTATATTCCAAGGCATTAGAGGTGCCACAATGACTCCTGTGTCAAATATGGTTCTTGCCAAGACAGCATTGTCCAATTTCAGCTCCTTGTATTTTTCCTGTAATATGGTGCCGGGTAATATTATTCCCGATGTTTGGTCACATGTTGCCACTGTCATCAATATACTTATCAGCCCTGTTCTGCCTATTAAACTCATTTTATTGTTAATTCCGTAAACCAGCTTATCCATCAATGGCACAAGCACATTGCCCTTCTCAAAAAGTTTAATCAATAAATATGCTCCGGCAACTATGAATATTGCCTCTATCATTGATATCATACCTCCGCTGAGCAAAAGTCTGTTTAATTCTTCGGAAGGAGTATTGCCTCGATAACCGAAAATAAGCGCCTTAATAATTGATAAAAACGATTCCTGCTGAAAAATAATACTAAGTATTGCACCTACAGCAATACCTATAGAAAATGTTTTTAATGAATCAAGTCCCGATATGGATAAAATTAAAATTACTGCAGGCAAAATAAATAATGCCGGCGATATATTAAATCCTTCTTGAATTGCCTGTTTATACATTATAAGGTTTTCTGTCTGAGCAATATAACTTGAACCTATAATAAAATATATTACTGATGTCGCTGCTATGGCCGGTATCAATGTTATAATCATACTCTTGAACAGTTCTTTATAGTTTCTGTTGACGGTAGTCATACCGAGATTTACCAAACCTGACAAAGGAGATATTTTATCTGCTATAAAAGCTCCGGAAACCAAGACGCCAACCATCAAATTATGAGGTATTCCTATACTTAATCCGATTCCGCTTAAGGATATTCCAACGGTGCTTATAGTTCCGATTGCAGTGCCCAAAAAATATGAAACAATACTGGTAATTAGAAATACCGCTAAAAGAAAGTTAACTCCCTCCATATATGTGAAACCATAGTACATAATTGTGGGTACGACACCGGATGCAAGCCAAATTGAGGTAGTTGCGCCTATAAACAATATTACAATCAATAAACGTTTAACATCCTTTAAGGCAGACACAGATGTTTCGTATATTTCCCTCATATGGTAACCGCTTTTATAAAGGACTATGGAAGTAAGAACAATCCCCGCCAAAAAACCAAAATATAGGGGGATTGATAAAATAATTGAGCCGATAATAAAAATTAAGCATATAAACATTATAGCCCTTGGTTTTAAAACTAAATTTCTATCCAATTTATTACCTCATCAAAATTATTTGGTATATTATAGGTATAAATATAGACGGCAGCATATTGCCGACCCTCATTCTGTTTTCTATGAGAAAGTTAAGACCGATTCCCATAATTATTACACCGCCTATAGCAGTCATTTCGCTTACTACCAAAGGGTTTAACAAAGATTGCATAATGCTTGCAAGCATAGTTATTGTCCCTTGATACACAAGTACGCTTATGCCGGAAAAAACTACACCGACACCCATTGTTGCTGCAAAAGTAACCGCTGTAATGCCGTCAATCACTGCTTTTGAAAATAAAATTTCATGGTTTCCCGTCAAACCGCTTTGTATTGAGCCTACTATTGCCATGGAACCCACACAGTAAACCAAGGTGCATGCAACAAATCCAAGCGCTACATTGCTTTCCTTGTTTTTCATTTTACTTTCAATAAATGCTCCGAATTTTTCCAACTTACCCTCAATATCAATAATTTCGCCTTTTATTGTACCTATTACCAATGATATGATTAAAAGCGTAAAATTTTCACCGGATAGCATCAAATTTATGCCTATGGCAATTACAGCCAAGCCGATAACCTTTAAAAGCGCTTCGGATATTTTTTCAGGTATTATGTTTTTAAATAAAAGTCCTATTATTCCGCCTGCTATTATTGCAAGTGCATTTGCGATTGTGCCTATCATATGTTCACCTTAACTTCTCAATAATTTTTTTTATTTCCAGCGAAGCTTTATATGCTTCATTTTTAGAAGCAATTCCTTCTAAAGCTGCTTCATTTACGGCTTCTTTTAAAGAATATTCATTTTTGAATAACTTGTCAAACAGAATTGCATGGAGGCTTAGCTGATTGTCTGTATCATCCTTTTCTTGATAATCATTGTTATATCCGACAATTACATATTCGCCTTTTTCCACATCGCTATAATTGTTTAACTGCTCCAGTACATCATCCACACTTCCATAAAAAGTTTTTTCATGAATCTTTGTCAATTCCTTGCAAACACAAAGAGTTGAATTCGGCATATGAATTTTTATGTTTTCAATTAAGCTTATTATCCTCTTTGGAGATTCATAAAAAACAAATGTTTTAACGGGATTGTTAAGCACTCTTTTTAAAGCAGTATCCAGTTGACTTTTTTTACGGGGCAAAAATCCGTAAAATGCAAACTCGTATGTTTCGATTCCCGATATGGAAAGGGCTGTTGTAAGAGCAGATGCACCGGTCAAACCTATTACTTCAATACCCTTTTTCCTGACTTCCCTCACTAATTCGTATCCGGGGTCCGAAATGCACGGTGTGCCTGCATCTGTTACCAAGGCTGCGTTGATATCCTCATTCAAAAGCTTATGTATTATTTCTTCGCTTCTTTGCTTTTCATTAAATTTATGATATGAAATCATTTTTGTTTTAATATTGAAATGATTTAACAGCTTTTGAGTATGCCTGGTATCTTCAGCTAATATTAAATCACAAGAATTCAGTGTTTCAACCGCCCTGTTTGTCATATCGCCTAAATTCCCGATAGGCGTAGGTACCACATATAATTTACTCATCTTTTACACCTTATTTTCTTTGTTAAAAAATTATATCACAAAAAATTATAAATATATAGCTAAAAATGTAATTACCTAAACCAACGCAATTTAACAAATAAAAAAATAAATCGACTATAAGGTCGATTTTATATTGATTATGCCGCAGAAGGGACTTGAACCCCCACGGTATTGCTACCAACGGATTTTGAGTCCGTCACGTCTGCCATTCCATCACTGCGGCAAAATGCTACTTTAAGATAGTAGCATAAACAAAAGTAAAATGCAAGTATTTTTTGCAATTCATATTTCGCTGTATTCTATTTCTGCAATTTCAGGCTCACAGCCCATTTCTACCCTTGATATCTTGTCGAATTTCCTTTCAATTTTGTTGGAAGTTATGTTAATCTTATCCACATCATCTGAAACACGTTTAATATTTCTGGCTAAGGACTCCCATCTGTCCTTGTAGAGCTTAAATTCTTTTCCTAATTTATTAAGCTCTTCGTGTATTATTCCTGCATACTTTTCTCTCTCAATATTTCTTAAAACAACCTGAACCGTTGACAAAACTGACATCAATGTTGTTGGAGAAGTTATCCAAACTTTCTTTTCGCCTGCATAATCCAACAAGTCCTGATGATATGCGTTTATTTCCGCAAATATTGCTTCTGCCGGAATAAACATTATTGCCTGGTCTGAAGTTTGTCCCGGAATTATGTACTTTGAAGATATATCATTAATATGCAACTTTACATTCAATTTAAAGTCTCTTAAATATTGTTTTCTTTCAGCTTCCGAAATATTCACATCAATCATGCGCCGGTAGTTTTCTAAAGGAAATTTCGAGTCTATGCAAAGCATTCCTACCGGCTCCGGGATATATAAAACAGCATCGACAATCATTGAATTTTCTAATTTTTTTTGGATTTCATATATTTTATCGTTCTTTTCCCCAAAGACCACAGACAAAATGTGGTTAAGCTGCACCTCTCCAAAAGTGCCTCTGCTTTTTTTATCGGTTAAAACATCCTGCAAAGATACTATATTTGTGGAAAGGCTGTCTATTTTCTTTTGCGCTTCATCTATTCTTGACAATCTTTCAAGTATGTTGACAAATGTTTTGTTTGTTTTCTCAAACCCTTCATTCAGTCTTTCTTCAACTCTTAAGTTTATCCTGTCAAGATTTTGGCTTACTCTTTCATTCAAAGATATAAAATTTTCATTTAGTGTTTTGGATGTATCAGCGCTAAACTTTGTGAATGATTCTGTCAGCTTATTGGAGTTTCTATCTATTCTTTCAACTGTTTCCAGCTTGTTTGTCAATAATTCCCTCAGCTGCTTCTGCTCAGACTCAGCAATTTTTCGATTTACTGAATCAATTAAATCCAAATTATTATCCCTTAAATTAATTTTAAGCTCTGATATAATGTGCTCGTTTGTATTGTTTCTTAATTGCTTTATAAGTAAAACAATGTTGATTATCAATGAAAAAGAAAGCAATGATATAATAACTAAATCGTACATGGTCACCTCCCGTTAACTAATATAATACTACAGAATCGAACATTTGTCCACTTAAATTGCTCTTCTTATGTCTACAACCTTATAGATTACTCCATAACCGCTAAAGGATTTTTTAAATTTAAATTTTTGGAAGAGTGATAATATAAGTGCATCCTTTATTTAAATCAGTTTTTAATTCTATGTCTCCGCCGTGCAACTTGATTATTTTATATGCTATTGACAGTCCTAGACCCGTTCCCCCCGTTTGAGAATTACGAGAATCATCAATCCTGACAAAGGGCTTAAAAATATTTTTTGCAAGATGCGACGGAATTCCTATACCATCATCACTAAAATTAATTATTACATTTGTTGTATCATCATATAAACTCACTGATAAATTTGCTCCCGTCGGATTGTATCTTATTGCATTTTCAGCTAAATTGAATAGTACACGGTTCATCTGGCTGACGTCCAGCATAACATATACAGCTTTTTCAGGTATATCAAAGCTATATTCAAAACCGGCTTGTTCCAACATAGGCAGTATATCGCCGCAAGCTTGTCTTAAATATTCACAGATGTCGGTTTTATGAAGTTTCATGGAGAATTCAGAGCTTTCCAACTTAGAGAATTCAAACAAATCATTTAGCAAAACACCTGCCCTTTTACTGTTTTTAAAGATAACTTGAAGATAATTATGCAGCTCTTTATCAAGTGACTCTGCTTTTTTAAGACATAGCTCCGTATATCCGACAACAATAGCCAGGGGATTTTTCAAATCATGAGAAATATCCATAATTATTTTCTTGCGTTCAGCTTCCGATTGTTCTCTCAGCTTTATTTCTGTCTCAATTTTTTCAGCCATTTCATTAAAAGTATCCTGCAATTCTGCAAATTCATTTTTTAAATTCATCTTAACTCTTGCAGAATAATCACCTTCTCTTAATGCTTTAGTCCCTTCGTTTAACATTTTTAAGGGTTTAGTAATATGTAACGATGTGATTTTCGAGAAAATAAAGGCAAGCAACCCAAGCAGAAGCAAATAGAAAATAAGCACGGAAATAAATACGAAGGATACATTTTTTAAATCTTCTGATGCAGTTTCCTTGTTGTAAACAAAGGAAACATCTAAGCGCATTGATGTCGGAAATGTTACAATAAGCCAAAACTTTGCCTGCGGATTATATAGTATATCATAATGATACTTAAATCCCTTCTCTTTGCTTTTTACAAGAAAGTCGGTAAATTCACTCGCAGAAAACTGCTTCTTGCCAAGTGTATCTAAACCTTTTGAATATACCACTTCGTAGTTTTCATTTATTACCTGTACTCCACCGCCATGCTGCAATACTAATTCCGCATCAATATCAGCATAATTGTCTTTCATGATAAGTTCGGCAGGGTATCTGTTTTTTACAAGTGTTTTTGAAATCACATCATCTGCAAACGACAACAATAAATAGGCAAATAAAGCTGCTAATAATGACATGAGAAAAAATGTAAGATAATTTAACAGGAATTGATTGGAAATTTTATTTTTCATTATATCCACCTGTTTTATGAAGCTTGTATCCTAAGCCTCTTATAGTCTTTATATATTCGGGATTTTGAGAATCGGTTTCTATTTTATTGCGAAGATGACTGATATGAACCATGATAGTATTATCATCATAGTAATAGTCATCATCCCAAACTGCATTATAGAGCTGTTTTTTTGTAAATACTCTTTCGGGGTTCTCCATTAAATGTAATAATAATTTGTATTCCTTAGCATTTAGTTCTATTTGCTCATTATTTTTGTAAGCGCAGCAGCTTTCTTTATCAATTGTTAAATCACCATATTGAAGCAAGGTTTTATCTTCTTGTTTGGGCAGCATGTATTCATTATTTCTCCTAAGATGAGCCCTGACTCGTGCTATGAGCTCACTCATGGAGAAAGGCTTGGCAATGTAATCATCAGCCCCTAATTCAAGTCCTAATACCTTGTCCAAATCATCTGTCCTTGCAGTAAGAAACATAACAGGCATGGTGCTGTTTTCTCTTATTCTCCTGAGCAGGTTGAATCCATCAAGCCGAGGCATCATAATATCTAAAATAGCCAAGTTGACAGGTGTTTCTTTAAGTATCATTAATGCCTCAATACCGTCGCATGCGGTAATTACGGAATAACCCTCATCCTCCAAGGTTATCTTTATAAGGTTTCTTATATCTATTTCATCCTCTACCACTAAAATATTCAATTTTATCCCCTCTTTTATGAATTTTATATATTTTCAATATAGCACAATATTTATGTTGAATAAATACTTTCTTGTTAATTTAAGGCAAATTTAAGGTTAATAGCATTTGTATTTCAGACTGCCAAAATAAAATATATTTAAAAATCAAAGGAGGATATTATGAAAAAAGCAATAAGTTTAATTTTAGTTTTAATAATTTTTTTCTCAGCTGCACAACCTTGTGTTTTTGCAGCCGATAAAGAAATATACAATCAATTGGATAAGCTGGTTCAAAGGATAGTGGATGAAGGAAAATCTAAAGGTGCCATACTGTCTGTTGTAAAGGATGGAAATATCGAATTCTGCAAAGGGTATGGTTTGGCTGATGATAACCTCGGCATTGCTTCTGATGGAGAAAAAATTGCATTTCGAATCGGCTCAGTATCAAAAACCTTTGTTGCAGTTGCAGCTCAAATTCTTGTTGAGAAAGAATTGCTCAACATGGATAGTGATATATCAGTTTATCTGGATTTAGATTTAAAACTCACTTATCCTGTTTCTATGAGGCAGCTTCTTACACATACTGCAGGATTTGAAGATATGGTTACAGGTATGGCTTTTTACAATGTGAGCGATACTGAGCCTCTTGAAATAAGTGTACGTAAGTACCTGCCAAAACAAATATATAAGCCGGGTGAGGTTATATCCTATTCGAATTACGGTATAGCACTTGCCGCATATGTTGTTGAATGTATTGCAGAGCAGGACTTTGCCTTATTTTGCGAGGAGCAGATTTTTAAACCCTTGAATATGAATAGGACAACATTTAGATTTATGCATGATATAGCCTATGTTTCAAAAGCATATTTACCGAATGGCAATGAAACTATTGAGCCTTACATGAACTTATATCCGGAGGGCTCGGCTGTGTCAACGGCAGAGGATATGGCAAAATATATGATTTGGTTGATGGACGGTGATGATAATCGCGTATTATCACCTGATTCCAAAGAAGAGCTGTTTAAAAAACAATTTACAATGTCAGAGGAATTTGAAGGTATAGGACTCGTCTGGAACAGGAAAGCACAAAACGGAAAAGTTTACTATGACAAAAAAGGAGAAACTTTAAATTTTTATACAAGGATAGCACTTTATTCACAAGCTGATACTGGAATTTTTCTATCATTTAACACCTACGTACCTGAGCATGAAATTAATAATATTATGAATAAAGCCACTGATTTGGTTTATGGCGAAAAAGAAGAATACAATATTGGACAAGCCGGCTCATCAATTAAGATAGGCGGCTTATATGTAAATAATTGGTCAAGCTTCAATACTCCCGAAAAAATTCTGCGTTACCTTATACCAAACAAAATGATTTATATAGATGCGGAAAAAGACGGATATTATATTAACGGTCAAAAGATGACTTTAATCGGTGAGGATTTGTATTCATCAAATTTAGGATTGCTAAAGTTTAAGGAAGTGCAAAATAAAATAATTATGTCTTCAGAATCTGCCATAACATATGTAAAAGTTCCACTGTGGCAGCATAGAATTATCCAAATTTTTATACCGATAATTTTTGTTATCGTAACATTTATCATCTTTATTAGAGAACTGATTATAAAGTTTAGTAATAAAAATAATAAATATTCTTTTGCATTTGCATTTAATTCCTTTTTCCAAATTGTTTCGTTTGTCATCTTATGTTTATTGATGTATAAAGGAATTGCAACCTTTTCAATTCTCAAATATGCTCCTTACATGAAATTTTTCGGATGGTTTATTGCAGCACTTGTTATATCAAATATAATTATTACAATAAAAAATAAAAAATGTAAGGAACTTCTGCCTGCAATATGGGTTCTATCAGGAATATTATTTTCAGCATGTGCTATTCTTTCATATCCTATAAATATACATCGGTGCCAGGCACCACAATGGTGCCTGGCACCGGGAAAATGTGGCACCGAGGAAAACTATATTAAATTTTCTTTAACCAAAACTTCTGCTATTTGTACTGCATTTGTTGCTGCACCTTTTCTGATTTGGTCCCCGCAGCACCACAGAACCAATGAATTCTCGCCGCTTATATCCTTTCTGATTCTGCCTGCATAAATTAAATCCTGGTCTGATGAATCAAGGGGCATTGGATATTTATTGTTTTCCAAATCGTCGATTAACTTAACGCCTGCCGCCTTTGACAACAGCTCTCTTGCTTTTTCTACGGTTATTTCCTTTTCTGTTTCTATGGTAATTGATTCGGAGTGACTTCTGTAAACAGGAACCCTTACGCATGTACAATTCACTTTTAAGTCAGGATTGTGGAGGATTTTTCGTCCTTCATTCTGCAATTTCATTTCTTCCTGAGAATAACCCATTTCATTAAAACTTCCTATTTGAGGAATTACATTGTATGCTATCTGATGCTGGAATGTATTTATTTCTACAGCTTTTCCTTCACTTATATCCTTAATCTGCTGATTAAGTTCCTTTATACCGTTAACGCCGGCACCCGATACTGCTTGAAATGTTGTAACTATCATCCTTTTTATTCGAGAATATTTGTTAAGCTCATTTAACGCCGTTAATGCTATTGTTGTTGAGCAGTTTGGGTTTGCAATTATTCCCTTATGGTTTTTAACGTCTTCTCCGTTAACTTCAGGTACCACCAAGGGTACATCATCATATAATCTGAATGCACTTGAATTATCTACTACAACTGCGCCTGCCCTTACAGCAGCAGGAGACAATTTTTCGCTAATATCATTTTCAGCGGCACAAAGAACAACATCTATATTTTCAAAGGATGACTCTCTTGCTTCTTCGACTGCATATTCTTTCCCCTTGAATTCAACTACTGTTCCTGCACTTCTTTTGCTTGCCAGCAGTTTTAAATCATTTATGGGAAAATTCCTTTCTCCCAACACTTTTAGCATTTCTTGCCCTACTGCGCCTGTTGCTCCCAATATTGCTACATTGTATCTTTTCATATCGTCCTCACCTTCTGCAAGCTTGCCTGCTTTTAAATATTTAAAGAATATTATAGCAATAAATTTCAGCTTGTCAAGCTTTTTGATTTATTTTTTGTACTTTATTTTATGTACATGTGTTTTAATTCAGTGTACATTTTTTCCAATATCCCAGTTTACTTTTACTTTCCAGATGTTAAGTTCTCTTATTGCTTGCCATTCAACATTGTCTTTTTCTATTATCTCTGTTGCATCTCCGTTTTTAACTTCGATTTTATAATATAAGCTTACATTTGCCTTATTGCTGTCATTTGCATCCATTTCATAGCCGTAAACCTTGTAGCTTAAAAGCTTAATATTATCTTCTTCCCGAAGTTTTACAAATTCATCAAAATCATTAACTCTGTCTGAAACAGGAGTCATTAAATATGTGTAGCTGTGCCTGT
>Ga0209723_1005526_pt1 | contig 12912 bp, 10 predicted proteins | sample BiotimSIPDNA_2_FD_185750 | JGI IMG/M metagenome (GOLD analysis project Ga0209723, IMG submission 185750) | Anaerobic biogas reactor microbial communites from Washington, USA - Biogas_R2 time_0 SIP DNA (SPAdes) (version 2) | ecosystem: Engineered > Bioreactor > Anaerobic > Unclassified | place... | reverse complement strand
CACCGGAATTCTTCGTTTTCGGGCAGCGGGAGCTACGCGGTGATGGTGGGGCACATCACGCTCAGCGGGGATTTGAAAGAGGGGGGCGGCAGCGGCTGGTTGAACGAGAGTTCCAGCCAGACGGTGAGTACCGGCGGGGTGACGGTCAGTTCGGGCAGCGGCTTGAGTCTGAACTACTCGCACGGGCAGTACTCGTATTCGGGCAGCGGGACGTATGCCAACGCGACGACGACCAGCAGTTCGGGCGGCTCGACGACGACGACCATCGACGAGTTCCTGGAGGTACACGGGGGCGAGACGTGGTCTTCGAAGAACTCGACGAGCTACAGTTCGAGCAACGCGGGTCAGACGACGGTCACGTCCAGTCTGAACAGCGGGGTGTCGCAAGGCGGGTTCACGTATTCGGGCAGCGGCAGCACGACCAGCGACTGGACGTGGGGCGATACGAGCCAGGGCGGGAAGAGCAACAGCTTCAGCGAGTGGGCGGGCTCCGAGACCGGCCATTACCAGAACAGTTGGGAGAACTCCACCAGCAGCACGACCTATCCGGACGGCAGCACCACGAAGACGGTATCGCAGAGCGGCTCGAACGAGTCGGGCGGGCAGGTGACGTACACCAGCTTCGGCAGTAGTTCGGGTCAGTCGTGGGAGAACTGGAGCGGCTACAGTTCGTCGGACTGGTATGACAGCACGAGCACATACCAGGCGCACGACGACTACAACTACAAGCACATGTGGAACGACACGTCCACGGAGACGACCGGGGGCGGCTCGGCTTCAGGCAGCGGCTCGGGCAGTGGCTCAGCCTCGGGTTCGGCATCAGGCAGTGCTTCGGGCTCGGGAAGTGGGAGCGGCTCGGGTTCGGGCGGGACGAACAACGTCAGCGGATACGAGACGACTTCGAACACTTGGAACGGCGGCTGGTCGGAGACGTACAGCTACGGTTCGGGTTCGGGGAGCGCGAGCGGCAGCGGCTCGGGCTATAGTTACACGTCGGGCTCGACCAGCAGCAGCGGTTCGTCGAGCGGGAGTTCATATGCGGAGACGGTGAATTATCCGGGGTACTACTGGGACGCGTATCTGGGAGGCGGGTACTTTTACCAGGGCGGCGGAGCGGTGGGCGGAGGCGGCTCGCCGGGCGGCGGGGGAGCCAGCCGGGGGAGCATGCCGACATTGGGCACGCCGGGCAACGGCAGCGGCCCGGTGGAAGGCCAGCGGCCCAGCGCCGGGGGCGGTCCGGGCGGTGGCAGCGTGCCCAGCCCGGTCGTGATCCCGAACCTGGGCGGCGGACCGGGAGGCGGAGGCGGCCCAGCGCCGCGCAGCCTGTACGGAGGCGAGTCCTTGGGCGGCGCGGGCGCGGCGCTCGGATACGGCGGGACGGATTCGCTGGCCGGCTACTTCGGCGTGGGCTACAGCGAGACGGGCGGCGGGACCACGGGCGGCAGCAGCGGCAGTGACGGTGGCGGGTACATGCCCAACTACACGCCCACAGGCGGCGAGCAGGACGGCGGGCAAACCCTCTCGCCCACGCTCAACCGCAACGCCGCCGCCGAGGGCAGCACCGATCAGCCCGCAGCCAGTGGCAGCGGCGGTGCAAACAGCGGCAGCGGCAGCCCCGCGGCTCCCTCACAGCCTGCCAGCAACCCCCAAGGCCCGGTTTCCGGCCAGCAGCCGGCGCAAGGGGCTCACGCTCCGAGCCCAACACCGCCCAGCGGGAGTCCGCCCGGAGCATCTACGCCTTCGGGCGAAGATGCTCAACCTGGCCAATACCCAAGCGGCTATGAGTACAACTGGCGTATGGGCAGTCGTGGTGGGCCGACGCCAGTGATTGCTTCCAACCTCTCGCCGCGCGATCAAGCACTTGCGGACATCTCAGCAAATCGCAGTAACTACAAGAAACTTGCGTCGGATAGCTTCTTCAAAATGCTAAAGAGCCATCCCCCAACTGGAAAGAACCTGCCTTCATCTTTCACTGATGCAGATCTAAGGGCAATTGCTGACGCGCTTGCCGACGAATACATCAACGCAGTAGTGCAATTCTTGAAAGATCATTGGGGCGCAGAGCCGTGGAAAGGAATTCGATGGAGAGACGCGGTCAAGACGCACGTATCAGATGACGACAGACGAGCCGCGCCTGTTTGTGAAGATGTCATGCAAGCTATGCAAAACTACTTGGGCAATGTCTTTGATGGCGGATTGACACACACGGTGCAATTGCCTAGCGGACAGGAAATAAGATTGAAAGACGTAGTTGAGTTGAAGTACGGGCAGAGTTGGGCTCCACTTCAACCGAATTTCCCGGCGCAGAAAGTGGGCCAGCACAATTTCATGGTCCTGTACCCTAAGGGATATTCCCCCCCGGAGCATCCAGGACTCGAATCGGATTCTGTTATCCGCATTCTCGATCCGTGGCCCAACATTCGTCCCGGTGTGTATACTACAACCAGCTATATATTTCTCACTCTGCCTTGGGGTATATTCAATCGTGTGAATGCGATTGGTGCTAACAATGATGAAGTTCGGGACGTGACAAACAAGGAGGGGAGCAGGAGGTGGGGTGTCTGGCAGGATTTTTGGAGTCGGTTTCACCCCAATATGCACTGATTTGGAGAGTCTGAGGGTCTGCGTTCAGAACACGGCTGTGCTGGTTCTGACTTCGAGGCCTACGTCGCTGTATGGCCGGTGTGAAAGGTGTCGTTTACTCAGCATTGAGTTGAATGGCGTTCATCGGAGAGAGGTGGCCATGGGTACTGCGTCGACTCCGCGGCTAAGGCTTTGGCCGCCGCTGCTTCTCCTTCTTGCGTTGACGATCCTGATGTTGCCGAGCGAAAGGTATCCTGCGGCGTCATTCGCGTTCTTGGGCATCTTCTTAGTTTTTCTATGCTGGATTGCCGCAGGATGTCTGACACGCCTCGCACGAGGAGTTCCGGACGGTTTTGAATTCGCAGTAGCAAGACTACACAACTGGGGGGTTCCACTTCTTCTCCTGGCACTGGCTGTAATCCTGCCCGCATTGCCACACGGCATAAGTGACCACGTAATGAGAGAACAATGCGCTCATGGTATGAAAGACGTGGGCATGGCATTGCGCGCGTATAATGACGAACACGGTCGTTTTCCGCCAAACTGCATAACCGGCGAGGACGGCCGGCGCTTGCTCAGTTGGCGAGCGACGTTGTTGCCTTATTTGGACCACGTAGAATTGTATAGTGAATTGCGACTGAACGAGCCGTGGGACAGCGATTTCAATCGAGCCGTGCTGGAGAACGACAACACTTCTGCACGAGCAGTATTTCGGTGCTGGGCATACAATGCATCCCCCCGGAACAACGCCAATTACGTGCTCCTTCTTCCGCCAGGGACAGAGTGCGATCAGCCGGTCGAAGTTCAAGATGATCAAGCCGCCACAAACTCGGCAGCCATTCTCCTGATCGAGACAATTGAATCGGGTATTCACTGGGCTGAGCCGCGAGATTTCAGCGTCGGCGACATCAGCTTCCGGGTTAATAATCCGGATCGCAGGAGCATAAGTAGTGTCCATCGAGGAGGGGCTAACGTGTTGTTTGATGATGGACACGTGGAGTTCATGTCCAACTCAATCGATCCGGAAGTGCTTCGCAAGTTAACAAGAGTCGACGCCAACGGCGGCAGAGCAGGATGCCGATAATGCATGCGTTTTGCGCGTCAAAAAAAACTCCTCCGACGGATTAGATTAGATCTTTGGCAATTTGGACTTAAGCGTGAAATCGGGCCCGGGGTACTACTGGGACGCGTACCTGGGAGGCGGTTACTTTTATCAGGGCGGCGGCGCGGTGGGAGGAGGCGGCTCGCCGGGCGGCGGGGGAGCCAGCCGGGGAAGCATCCCGACCTTGGGCACGGCGGGCGCTGGCAGCGGCCCAGTGGAAGGCCAGCGGCCCAGTGCCGGGGGCGGTCCGGGAGGCGGCAGCGTGCCCAGCCCGGTCGCCATCCCGAACCTGGGCGGCGGTCCGGGAGGCGGAGGCGGCCCAGCGCCGCGCAGCCTGTATGGGGCGGAGTCGTTAGGCGGCGCGGGCGCGGCGGCCGGTTACGGCGGGACGGAGTCGCTGGCCGGGTACTTCGGTGTGGGGTATAGCGAGACGGGCGGCGGGACCACGGGCGGCAGCAGCGGCAGCGATGGTGGTGGGTACGTGCCCAACTACACGCCCACGGGCGGCGAGCAGGACGGCGGTCAAACCCTCTCGCCCACGCTCAACCGCAACGCCGCCGCCGAGGGCAGCACCGATCAACCCGCAGCCAGTGGCAGCGGCGGTGCCAGCAGCAGTGGCAGCCCCGCGGCTCCCTCGCAGCCTGCCAGCAACCCGCAAGGCCCCGTTTCCGGCCAGCAGCCGGCGCAGGGAACTCGAAATCCAAGCTCAGGACCCGCGCAAGGCAGTCCGCCTTCGGCTACGATGCCGCCGCGAAGCGGCGGCTTTCCCTACGAGGGATCTTGGGGACGCGGGCGGCGCCGAAATCCACCCAGCCCGGCCAAGTCGCTCCAGGGTCGCCTCCTGCAACAGCAAAGCAAGCCGGACCTTCCGAGCATAAAGTGAAGTTGCCGCCCAAGGGTTTTGGCACCGATCTTTGGAGGACGGTTATCCCTCCATCTCAGAAGTGGATATTATTGCGCGGCGTCAAAGTCCTCCGCTAGAAAGACACATTGAGACTCCCAACACACGCTAAGCCGCTGGGCGTGGAAGGGGACATGGGGTGGGTAGGCGTTGTCAAGCCTGGCGAGTTCGTCGGGCCAACGGGGACTGGCCCTTGTGTAGGTGTCATATTGGTGCCGCCCAAAGCAGGTATGCCGACGTACGTATCCCACTTTTCGAGTGGAACAGATGTGTCTGAGGCATTTGAGAAACTGAATGCACCGCTGAACGCACAGGGCTACGTCGCGTACATCTGCGGAAATGAGTGGAATAAGGAGCCCAGCGATAACGAACAGCGACTACACACGCTCACCAATGCTGTCGGCTGGCTTCGCGACCACGGTTACAGCATTGAGGGCTACGTGCCGGGTGTAGCCATGTACGTAGACGATCAAGGCAACGTGTATTGGGGAACTCCGGACGGCACTCGCACTTCCGATTATGAGCGAGACTTAAGCCCTCCAGGGCCGTCTTCCAAGCAGCGGCCTGTTCCTGATTGGCCTATGAATGAGTGGCAAGGACAGTTTATCGACTAGCCACGGAGGCTAATTCATGCGATTCTCTTTCCCTCGCCAGAGGCGCTTAGTCCTTTGGTCTTGTGGTGCGATCCTTGCTATTCTTGTGGTCCTATTCGTAACTGCCGTCCAAAGGCAACGCGCAGCCGCAAATCGGTCGGTTTGCGCCGGCAGGCTTACGTTCATCTGTACTGCGCTGCATGAGTATCACGACCGCAATGGGCGATTCCCTCCAGCCCAGATCGTCGATAGGCAGGGCCGCCCGATGCACAGTTGGCGAGCACTGATTCTGGAGTTCGTGGACCGGGACCTTTTCCAACTGTACGACTTCTCGGAACCGTGGGACGGTCCCAACAATCGCAAGCTCGCTTATCGTATGCCGCGTCCTTACTCCTGTCCGAGCGATCCCGATGCCGCGACGGACGGCTTCACAAGCTATGTAGTCGTCGTGGGCCACGGAGCGGTCTTCTCTCCCGGACAGAGTGCGTCCATGCAGGAGGTTTCTGATCCCGCCAATACGATTCTTCTCGTGGAGACAGCGGGGACCAACATTCCATGGCTAGAACCCAAGGATTTGTCGTTGGACGACGCGGCACTGTCCGTAAACGATTGGTCGCGGCCGACTATTGCCAGTCGTGATTCGTTGGGGGCGGGAGTCTGTCTCGTGGACGGGAGAAAGTTGAGATGGGAGATTCTCCCGCAAAATGTGAGAGAAATGTTCATGGTGCGGAAGCCAAATAGCAAGTGAACCAGCAAGTCGTTGACACGGTAGCCTCGATGACGCCCTCGTATAGTTGGCTCCGGAATTGTGTCGATCGACATATCGCTCCAGTAGTCCTCTTAGTGGACCATGGAGCACCATGGAGCCAATCCGGTCCATTAGACCCGAATACGTTGTACCCGTAGCCCGCGAACGGTTAGCGGAACGGCCACAGGTTACTTGGCGGGCCATCAAGGACTTGCTTTCACTTGGTTGTGCGAGCGGATACCATGAAATGACATTACCTCTCTGGAATGTTTTTCCAAAAGGAGCAGGCCGTGAGTCTGTTGTTGGTTATTCCTTTATTCTCCGACGTGTTTGGTATGTTCGCAGACGAACTCCTTGGTGCCGATAAGTCGGAGGCGCAGACACTCGTGGAACAACTCGATTCAATCAACTTTGCGGATCGCCAGAAGGCCAGTGAACAGCTTTACGACGCGGGGCAGGCTGCTTTTCCAGCCTTGATCGAAGCCGTCAAGAGCGATAGTCGCGAAGTCTCGACGCGCGCGATCGAGATCTTTCGTCGGCACCTGGAGGGCAGTGGCGAGCAGACGCAGAAGGCAGCTCGCGAAGCGCTGGAATCGCTGGCCAAGAGCAACCACGCCAAGGCGGCCCGACTGGCACAGCAAACGCTCCATCCGAACCCGCATCATTCTCCCGAAGATCCATTCGGCATCATGCCCGCCCAGATCCAAGTCCACCACCGTGTCAACATTTCGATCAAGGTCAACAACGGCATCAAGGTCGTCGAAGTTGACGAGAACGGCAAGAAGATCAAGATTCACGAAGAGCCCAATAACATTACAATCGAGATTAGCGGCGGCGAGAACCAGCCCAAGATCGCCGAGGAAGTTACCGCGAAAAACACAGAGGAACTGGAAAAGAATCACCCCGAGGCCTACCGCCTCTACAAGCGGTATGCTGACGGCAATGCCCGACGCGGTCTTGGCCCACCCTGGGTGCCGCAAGCAGATCGCCCCGCTCACCCGGCCGAACGGCTGTGGAAACTGGACTGACCAATCACCCAAGCTCCAACGGTCAACTGCTCAGATAAGGGGACTTCTCATGTCTGTACCTGGGATTACGCGATGTGTTCTCTCTGTGGTTTTAGCTCTACTGTTCGGAACAGCCGCGACGGCTGAGCAGCCACCCATGCCTCGCTACCGGTGCAACCCTGGAGACCGGTTCTCCTACGACGTCAAGATCGTGATTGACTTGGGCGACGAGGTCAGGACGTTGGCCGGTGCGCCGACGCTCGTGGTCACGTCTCTGCAAGAGGGCGAAATCGAACTAAAGTTAGAAGGAGGACTGAAAACGGAGCGACAACGCAAGCAACCGCAGCCTGCTGGGCCTGACCCTTTCGGCCCGCATTTTGACGTGCGTCCGCCGTTCGCTGGCGATCCGTTTGCTCGCCGGAGTGCGGAGAATCAGCTTACGATCACCGAACGCGGTCGGATCGCCGGCGAGACGGGCAGCGAACAACTGCCGTTCATGCTCGACGGGCTGGCCCACCTGCTGTTGGCGCCTTTTCCCGAGGCGAACGAGCCGAAGTGGTCGCTGACGCGCGAAATCAGCTTTTCGGTCCAGGACGCGAACCCCTCGGCTTTTCCGCATGCAGGTTTTCCGCCGCAGCCGACCAAGCGACTCCGTGCCGACGAGACGGTCACCTTCGAGGTGATGCAGTCGGCCGACAAGGGCTTGAAGCTCGTGGAACGCTACGAATTGAAGTCGGTCAGCACCGTTAAGGGCAAACCCCGGATCGAGGTCATGGGGGAAGGGACGGCAACGATCGACCCGGCAACCGGCGCGCTCACGGAACGAGCCACCGGGCGGACGCTGACAATTCGCGAGGGGAACACCACGATTGAGGTGCCGATCACGATTTCCGTCAAGCTCCGTTGCGAAGCGGCTGCCCCGGCTGAGTTACCGCCAACACGATCGACCGCAGCCCGACGCCGTGAGGTGTGTACTTCTGAGGAGGTTAGTCATACGGCAAGCCTCGCGGCCAGTCCAGTCGTGGCTCACAGCGCGGGTACCGGCAATGCCCTGGGACTCAGGAAAACCCCGGAGATCGCTGGTGCCTGACTCACGGGGAACGCCACCGATTGTGCATTTTGCGTATTCGATCATGGTCCCGTTCACTTTCACTGGAGATACGGAGCACGGCGACGCATGCCAATAAGCCAGCAATGCTGTCGTCCTGACGCTGATCACATGCCTGCAAGGTCGAGAAAGGAGCGGCTGCTGAAGCAGAATCGCGGAATCTCGCAACAAAGGCGTCGAAACGGCCGATGGTAGTATGGATGGACTAGTTGTTGCGGATATACCGGCTGGACAAGGTGCAAACAGTCCTCCTTCTGCAAAGGTTGTCGCGGCTGAATGTCCTGATCGTTGAAAGCTGCGCGTGTACTCGGGACCGATTGTCGGAACCTGTAATACACAAGGGGATACGTCGTTTCGATGCGCGAAACCACAAGGCCGCTGCCGCAGCAGAACGAACGGTCCCCGGAGTCTCCGGTTCCGGTCCAGAGCCTGAGACTTGGCTCACCTGCCGGTCCGATGTATCTGGCCGCATCGGCAGCGTTGCTTGTGCTGTTGTTGGCAGGCTGCCGTAGTGTGGATTCTGCCCCCGGCGCTCAGGCCGTTTCGACGGAGCAGCCATTTGCCGATGTCGACCGATGTCTAGCCGCGTCAGGCGATCGCATTCGGCAGGTCACGTACCAAACTGCGAGTTGTGCGGTCTCGGAATGTGGGCGGGAACCGCTTGACTCGGAGATTGGCTCGTGCTGCGTGCGTTTCGCGCCTCGACCGCGCACTGTGGGAGACAACGCAGATTTCGAGCAGTGGACTCTGACACTCGGGGAGGTGATAGAACTTGCCTTGACCAACTGTCGCTTCATCCGTTCCAACGCTCAGTTCCTGTCCACCAGCAACCCGCTTCTTGCGAATCCTGATCAAGTCCCGTCAGTGTTCGATCCCGCCATTCAGGATTCCGGTTTTCTGTACGGGCAACGCGGCGAACAGGCAGCACTGGCCGATTTCGACACGCAATTCGTTCTGAGTTCGGTCTGGGGGCATGACGAACGCGTACAGAACAACCGCTTTCTTTCAGGCGGATTGCTGCCGGGCGAGACCTTAGTTGAAGATACGGGGAAATTCTCGGCCCAACTCCGCAAACCGATACGGTCGGGTGGGCAATTCGCCTTGATTCACGATTGGGACTACAACGAGAGCAATCGGACAGGTCTGCTGTTTCCATCGGTCTTCGACGGCACGCTGCGACTTGAGTTTCGCCAGCCCGTCTTGGCCGGCGGCGGCTTTCGGTACACGGGGATCGCCGGGCCCATGTCGTCATCGTTGCAGGGCGTCACCGGCGTCTCGCAGGGCGTGAAGATCGCTGCGATCAACACAGATATCTCGGCGATTGATTTCGAACTCGAGGTAACCAAGTTGCTTCGCGACGTGGAATCATCGTACTGGCAACTGAGTCTGGCCTATCTTGCCTATGAACAGGCCGCCAGCGACTTGCTCGATGCGGAACGGTTACTTACTAATGTCCAAACGCGCGTCAGAGCGCAGGCGGGTGGCGGCGGCACCGCCGACGAAGCAGAAATTAAGAGCATTGTGTACCAAATCAACATCGAGAAGAACAATGCTCTGGATTCCATCTACAAGACCGAATCGCAGTTACGCCGCCTGATGAGCCTGCCTCTGGACAGATGTCGTCTGATTTGTCCCGCCGACAGGCCGGTGGAGGCGGAACTGCTCGCAGACTGGGAAGCATCGCTCGGAATGGCGCTCGACAGCCGCCCGGAGTTGCGTCGACAGGGGAAGAGCATTCAAAGCCTCGAGTTGCAGCTTGTGGCTGCCAGGAACCTGACAATGCCGAGGCTCGACTTTGTCTCGGCGATTCGCACCAACGGATTCGGTGACCATTTGCTCCGTGATGAATCGTTCGACGGGCTCACTCGCGAAGGCTACAACAGTGCCTATCACGCCTTGCTTCGCGGCAGCCAGACTGGTTGGGAATTGGGATTCCAGTTCGAGATGCCGCTCGGGGATCGACTGGCGGAAACGCGAGTTCGGAACATCCGCCTGCAACTAGCCAAGGCGCGAGCGATCCTGCGTGAGCAAGAAGTCGAGATCAGCCACGAACTTGCCGACGTGTTCCGCGAATTGGATCGAACATGGATGGACTTCTCGTACAACCAGATGCGGCTCGAAGCCGCTCGTACGCGTGCCGGAGCAATCCAGACCCAATTCGGTGTGAAGGGGGACACAGAGACGCTGATCGCTCTCGCTCGGGCCAAGCGATCCGTTTCCGAGGCAGAGCTGGCACGGGCGTCGAGCCTTGTGCAGTACGCGCAGGCCCAGGCAGACCTGCAGTTTCGGATGGGAACGCTTCTCCGAATGAACAACATCTACTTTTCCGCGGAGGATTTTCGAGTTGTCTGGTCCGTGCCAGATCATTTCGCTCAACGACCGGAAGGGATGGCTCACGGCGACTCGTCTCCGCTGTATCCGGTGACCCACAATCCTGACGTTGGGAATTGACTAAACAGCCGTTCGTCTGAGATCACGCCAGCAATGGGCCGGGTGCCGGCGGGGACGCTTCCTGCCGGTCGGCTCGTGTCACTGAGCCGACACCTTTCAGTTTGCACGCCGAAGCGGCGATCGCCACGTAGGCCGGTGTCGTCCCGCCGCTGAGCCGCCATTGAGACCTTACTCCGCAAGCTCGGAGCTGCCATGCGAGGAGAAGTTCTCCGAGCGTAGGCCGCGTTTGGGCGTGGCGGTCGCGGCCTGCGCATCGGGCACGCCGGCCGGAGGCGACCAGCGAGAGCGAAGCCGAAGAAGGGTGATTGACGGCGCTCATCGGCTGTGCGGCAGGGCCTCGATCCGCCGCTGCGCGCGGTAGAAGCGTTGCCGGTCGGCTCGGTCGCGATGCTCTTGAACACGATACGCTCGGACCACTTCCGGGTGTGATTGCTTCCAGATGTCCGGACGCAGGGCTTCATACACCGGCGCTTCCGCGTCGCCGTGCAGCCACCCACGCATCGTCGACTAGATCGGCGCCGCTACCGGTTGCTGCAAAGCCAGACGGGGGTCCGCCGAATACGCATCTTCGCCCGAACTTCCAGGTCGTACGACTGCTGGACCTGCGCCAGCAGGCTTTGGGAGCGAGGTGGGCGGTTGCTTGGTGCTGCGACGTGACCTGCGGCAAGGTTCGAGTCTTGGCAGACTGGTGACGGCTCAAACCCGTCAGGGCATGGTCCGCCCCCGCGATCCCACGGCGGGAGCCCACGCCGCTGCATCGCCGAGCAAAACCATCAACGAGACGGCCCAAGCCAGTTCTCGACCGACACATTATATATTGTCTGCAAGATTGAATGTCGCGTGGTTGTGGATACAACTACGCAAGATTGAATCATCACGTCGAAGTTGACGCAAGTACTTGCCCCGATAGGCCTTTTGCGATTAGAGAGACGTTCCCACGGCCATGCTGGTGTCGCGAACGGTGCCATCTGGAGCCCAGAGGATTGCGACTCGGCCGGCATGAGGCCGTGTCAGGGGTGGCATGACGGACAGGCAACATGAAGCCCCCGTCTTTTCTTAGAAGGGCATGTGGTCGGAATCGGCGGTCGAGGCATGCGAGCCTGATGGTGCCGCCAGCACGTCCTCGGCGGGCTCGTGCGTCGGCAGCCTGGGGTGGACCGTCCATTGTCTGCGCAAGATGAAATGCTGGGCGGTGGTGCCCACAACGATTGCGCATTCGATTCTTGCGGCGATCTCGGTGCAAGTGCTGAACCAAGGACTTGAACTTCGGCTCGTTCCTCGCGAAGTCAAATCCTTAATAGTAAGCCGCAACGTTCTATCAAGCGATCGGTCCCGTCGCTCCCGCCGTCCGGTATGCGATCCGTGCTGAAAGCCGCCATCGAAAGGAGAAGTCGTTCCCCGGTCCCCGGAATAGGTCTACCGACTGGACGGCTAGGCGTCGCGACCCAGGCGGGCGGTTGTTAGGCGCTGCGACGTGATGTGCTGCCACGTTTGGGCTGGCAGACTGGCGGGCTCGAACCCGTCAGGCCATGGCCCGCCGCCGCGATCCCAGGGCGGCCGTCCACGCCGCTGCATCGCCGGGTGAACCATCAACAAGACTGCCCACGTCGGCTCCGTACCGGCACAGCACAGTATATATTGTCTGCAAGATTGAATGTTGCATGGTAGTGGCTACGACTATGCGAGACCTGATCTTTGCGACGAACTCGACGTAACCCTCTTCTGCTTATACCCTTCCGGCGACATCGCGTTGCGGGAGCCAACCCCGGACGTGTTGCCGCAGGCAGCCTTGCTACCAAAAGGATCGAAAAAGCGACGGTCGGCAACCTCGCCTGGAGCGGCGAATGCCTGTTTTTCACGGGGATGGGAAGCGAACGACTGCGGCGTGTTGGCGTTGGTTCCGCGAAGCAGTCTTGTGGATTTGCCGCCATTCATTCGGCGGGTCAAGCATCTGTACGTGGCTCCCACGTCGCCTCTGAACAACCATGGAGTTGGGCTGGACATCGGTGATTGCCACTGGGACCGTTGGTCCTTGTCTCACGCCAAGATCTTCGCCCTTAACCAACGCCATTGCTCACGGAACCCAATGGCCGTCTCAGCACTCGGCCAAATTGCAGAATCAGGCCCTTCCTGGATTCGCAGGAAAAGTTGTCTGGGATATGGAATACGGCTTGACGGGCGGTTAGATTGGTGGGGTGAGTTGGGCGTGCGTACGCCCATGCAACCGTACGAACTCCTGGAGGACCAACGCGAGAGCAAAGCGACGTGACGCATAACCGGTTGCTTGCCATACTGGCTGGCAACTGACAATCCGAATGACGCGCGAGCGTCAGAAACTGCCCCGCCAAAACCGCCAACCTGAGCCCTCGTGGCTCTTGAAGTACAGAGGCAGTGACTGAGCCGCGCCCCGCAAGGGGCG
>Ga0209723_1005522_pt1 | contig 12920 bp, 9 predicted proteins | sample BiotimSIPDNA_2_FD_185750 | JGI IMG/M metagenome (GOLD analysis project Ga0209723, IMG submission 185750) | Anaerobic biogas reactor microbial communites from Washington, USA - Biogas_R2 time_0 SIP DNA (SPAdes) (version 2) | ecosystem: Engineered > Bioreactor > Anaerobic > Unclassified | place... | reverse complement strand
CTTCCTGATAAATACCAGTGAACAAAGAGGAAAGAAACAGTGTTTTTTCAAATATCATTCCGTGCTGAACAATATCTTCTGATATGATCCTGTTAAATTTATTTACAGAATTCTTATCCACCCTTTTCATTATAGATCCATAATTCTCATTACCTGATCTTAAAATAAGTCTGAAAGCTTCTTCCTGAAGGACTTCTTCGGGACTGAAAAACAATGCAATAACAGAATCTGTGAGAAACTGTCCTGTTATCTTATCCATATTATGAAGAATACATGCTTTTGTCCATATACTTATAGTATTGTAATCACTATTGATAATGTAGTCATTCAACTTCTCCATATCAGGGATCTCTACAGGAAAATATCTTTGCATTTTTCTCAGTTTCACCTTATCGGATCCTGACATAAATTTCCCTGTAAATTTACCGGCCGGTCCAAGAATAATATGAGAAATACTATTAAGTTGTTTTTCTGAGAAGCCTTCAAAAACAGATTTGCTATTTTCATCTCCCTGAAGATAAGGTGCAAAATGATCAAAAGCTACTATCCCTGCATAGAATTCTCTCCAGCGTTTATACTCCTGTTCGATGACATCCTTAAGCCTGCTTTGATCATTTTTTAATAAACAAAGTTTTAAAGCCAGCAGTCGTGTCATTATTCCTGCAGTTTTCAAAAGCAGGAAAGAAAGACGTTTGTTATCCTCAGATGATAAAATAATTCCAGAATCCTTAAGATAAACGACAGCATCCTCTTTTATTTTTCTTGAAGCTGACCAGAGCAACTCAAAACAAAAAGAATGATTTCTTTCAGATTTATTTTTGTTCAATAAGCGCAGGATATTTCTGCATAGCTGTACATTACCGGAGTTTTTAAAAAAGAATTCAATCAACTCATTATGCGCTTCTTCCCCAAATTCAAGCAGAACATCTGATGCGTAGACCTGCAGGCCGGTCACAGACAGATATTCACAAACCTCAGGTATCATTGAGGCTATTCTGAATTTGCCTATCAGAAACAATCCCAGCCTTTTTGCTTCTTCCCGCTTTTCTTTAAGAAGTCTGAGTATTACTGCAGTCTGAGGAGTCCTTGTCCCACTCAGAATTATTTTGGCTGATTGAATAATATCATGTTTATCATACAGATCAGCCGTCCTCCCTTCTATCTCTAAAAACCCATCTTTATCAGCATTTTCCACAATCCCGGAAGCTCTCTGCCGTACTCCCTCATCAAAAGCAGGGTTGGTAACTATATTTTTTATGATGGAGAGCAGAGAGACATCTCCTTCTGAAGCATTTTTAAGTATTTCTTCAACGAACCACCGGTTTTTGGAACCCTTACTAAGCGAGTAAGCACCTGTTACAATACTGAAGAAATTATATTTAAAAAACCGTTCTCCTGAAAACTTATTATTCAGAGAGCACCAATCATCTGATTTACTATTCCTTAACATGTCTTAACCCCCGGCCCCCACTGTTAGTATACAGAAGGAGTAACATACGCAGTATTAATCTTACTAAAATAAGAATTTTAAACTAAAATCTCAGTAATTAAGATACTTATTGATAAGCTTAACCAATAAAGAGTAGTCAACATTAGAACCCTGGACTATAAGATCAGCCATATTATAAAAACATTCCCGTTCATTTAACTTCTTTTGAATATAGTCCTGAAGTTGATAATGGGGTATGTTTTTTATCAAAGGCCTTTCTCCTGATGACTCAATTAATCTCTGTTTTAGCTGTTCCGGGGTCATTTTCAGATATATAGTCAGACCGTTTTCCTTCATAAAATCCATATTACCTGTATGACAGGGTGTTCCGCCTCCTGTTGATATAATACTGTTGAACAGGTCTGCTGTCGATCTCAGAACGAGTGATTCTGTATTCCTGAAACTATCTTCTCCATCTTCTTCAAAGATCCGGGGGATACTTTTTTCTGAATAGTTTTCAATCTCTTCATCAAGATCTATAAATGACCATCCCAGAGAGGATGACAGCTTTCTTCCTGCAGTTGTTTTACCGCTTCCCATAAAACCGATTATATAAACAATCTGGTTTTTTTTCATCACAATTCAAGCTTCATCTGTGCAGGATCGTCATGTGGTGATTCTTTGGGCACATCTTCTGTTTTAACATCCCTTAACACCGGGTTATCTTCTTTCTTAACTACCGGTTCAACCTCAGAAATATTATCTACCATAAAGCTGGTTAATCTTTTTCCCCGGGCTTTATAACTCTTGACGCCAATAAACCTCTCAACTTCTATTATTTCATTATCACGGCTTTTATGTTTGCCTCCGAATTGTATTTCAAACCGGGGATACTCAACTTCAGTGATACTTACCAGTCTTGTTCCGGCACTCTCATTAATGAAATACTGAGGTTTTTCTGATTCTTCTATCATAAACCTCTTAACATAATAATAATTCTGATCCGCATCCCAGTATATTACAGAGTATACTTTCCCTGGCCTGTACTTTTCTATTAAAAGGATGTTCTCTTCAAAATGGTTTGAAAGATCAAAACCGGTATGTCTGTAATATCCGGTTTTTGTTATAACCAGAATTTTGTCATCGGCACTGAACTCCCCCAGATATTTTCCTCTTCCGTCAACATTAAGCCTCAATATTGCATCATCGAACCATATCTTTCGGCCTCCCAGAGTGGAAAGACCTTTTTCTTTAAGTGTAATTTTCTGGACCGGATTTCTCGTAAGAATGTTTCCCTGTGATGATTTGCCTTTGATAGCAAGTTGTCCGAAATCATATTCAAAAAGAAGTTTCTTGAGTCGAGCCTTTGGTTTATGATGTACCTTGATAACTTCAGCTTCTCCGTTAGGATTTGCACTCAGATAAATAATTCTTGAACCATCATTGCCTTTGGTTATATTATATACCTTATCGCGTGTCAACCCTGTTATGGCACAACGTTTTATGTACACAGGACCGTTCCTGCCATCCTGGTAAACAATATTATAAATAGTTCTTTCATCGTTTTTCAGGAAAACCTGTGTATAAAGTATATCATTTCCAACAAAGACTTTATCATCTATTCGTGTTATAAGATAACTGCCATCTTTTCTTATCACTATTATATCATCAATATCGGAACATTCACATACAAATTCATCTTTTTTGAGACCTGTGCCAATGAATCCTTCTTTATAATTAACATAAAGTTTGGCATTATTGGCCACTACTTTTGTTGCCTGTATTGTATCAAAGTTCCTGATCTCGGTTTTACGTTCTCTTCCTTTGCCGTATTTCTTTTTTATCTGCCGGAAATAATTAATTGTAAAAGGAATGATATTATGTAAGTGGTTTTTAACTTCTTCCAACTCTGTTTCAATACCTTTTATATGATCTTCAGCTTTTTTTGAATCGTATTTTGATATCCTTTTAATCTTAATTTCGGTTAACCTAATCAGATCTTCTCTGGTTATTTCTCTTGAGAATTTTTCTTTAAAAGGCTCCAGCCCCTTATTAATTGCTGACAAGACAGCTTCCCATGTTTCACATTCTTCTATATCGCGGTATATTTTTTCTTCTATGAATATTTTCTCCAGCGACGACATGTGCCAGTCTTCCTTTAATTCTGCCAGTCTGATTTCCAGTTCACTTTTCAGCAGGTAAACTGTTCTGTCAGCCGAATTTTTGAGCATCTCACTTACACCAATAAATGAGGGTTTGCTTCCTGTAATGACACATGTATTGGGAGAAATGGAACATTCACAATCGGTAAATGCATAAAGGGCATCTATGGTCTTGTCAGGAGAAACACCGGGCATCAGGCTTATTACAATTTCCACATTAGCCGATGTATTGTCATCTATTTTTCTGATTTTGATTTTCCCTTTTTCATTTGCCTTAATAATGGAATCTATCAGAGTAGATGTCGTTTTACCATAGGGTATTTCTGTTATGACCAGTTCTTTCTTGTCGATTTTTTCTATTTTGGCTCTGACCTTAACTGCTCCTCCCCTCTGACCATCATTATATTTTGACACATCAATCATTCCCCCTGTAGGGAAGTCGGGGTAAATAACAAAATCCCGTCCCTGAAGATAATCAATTGTTGCATCTATCAGTTCGTTGAAATTATGTGGAAGGATTTTCGATGCAAGACCTACAGCTATTCCTTCAACTCCCATAGCCAGTAAAAGGGGGAATTTAACAGGAAGTGTCACAGGTTCTTTATTTCGTCCGTCATAGGATAATTTCCATTCGGTTGTTTTTGTATTAAAAACAACATCCAGTGCAAATTTGGATAATCTTGCCTCAATATAACGTGGTGCTGCCGCACCATCACCTGTCAGTATATTGCCCCAGTTACCCTGACTTTCAACGAGGAGGTCTTTTTGTCCCAGCTGCACCAGGGCATCTCCAATGGATGCATCTCCATGGGGATGGAACTGCATTGTATGACCAATAATATTAGCTACTTTGTTGAAGCGGCCGTCATCCATCCTTTTCATTGAATGAAGTATACGGCGCTGTACCGGTTTTAGACCATCATGCAGGTGAGGCACAGCCCTCTCCAGAATCACATAGGAAGCATAATCAAGAAACCAGTCGCGGTACATGCCCGACATGGCCGTGACGGAATGCAGTATTCCCTGTTCTTCAGAGGCATCTTCCTCTGAAAAAGATTGTTCATTTTCAGGTTTCAATTCTTCTTCCATGATCATATCAATCCCTTCCCTGCAATTATTTTATTGTATCTCTTCAACAACATCCTCCTCTATCCTCAGGTTCTCTATTATAAAATCCTGCCGTTCAGGAGTATTCTTTCCCATATAAAACTCAAGATAACCATTGATAAAATCATTTTTTTTCATTCTGACCGGTTCAAGGCGCATGTCTTTTCCGATAAAATGACCAAACTCATCAGGAGATATCTCACCCAATCCCTTAAAACGGGTTATTTCAGGATCCGGTCCGAGATCCTTAATAGCTTTTGCCTTCTCCTCGTAAGAGTAACAATATCTGGTCTCCTTTTTATTTCTTACCCTGAAGAGCGGAGTCTGAAGTATATAAACATGTCCTTTTCTTACAAGTTCGGGAAAAAACTGAAGGAAAAAAGTGAGTAAAAGGAGTCTGATATGCATACCGTCAACATCAGCATCAGTGGCTATTACCACATTATTGTATCTCAGGTTTTCTATGCCATCTTCAATATTCAGTGCAGCCTGAAGAAGATTGAACTCTTCATTCTCATATACTATTTTTTTTGTCAACCCGTAAGAATTAAGTGGCTTCCCCCGGAGGCTGAACACAGCCTGAGTCTCTACATTCCTGGATTTTGTTATTGAACCGCTTGCCGAATCTCCCTCTGTAATAAAAAGGGTGGAATCAAGCTTGTCGGGATCATTTGTGTTGTAATGAATCCGGCAATCCCGAAGTTTCTTATTATGAAGACTAACCTTTTTAGATCTCTCCCGTGCCAGTTTCTGAATAGAAGAAATGGCTTTTCTCTCTTTTTCTGAATCCTGTATCTTCTTCAGAATTATTCCGGCAGTCTCTGAATTTTTGTGAAGAAAATCATCAAGATGCTTTTTGATAAAGTCATTGATGAAAGCTCTCACAGAAGGACCGCCGGGTGCTATGTCTTTCGATCCCAGTTTTGTCTTTGTCTGTGATTCAAAAATGGGTTCTTCTACTTTAATGCTTATCGCTGCAATAATAGAGGAACGTATATCTGCAGGATCATAATCCTTCTTAAAAAACTCTCTGAAAGTCTTAACAAGAGCTTCACGAAAAGCAATCAGATGTGTGCCTCCCTGAGTTGTGTTCTGTCCGTTTACAAAACTGTAATAATCTTCACCATAATTAAAGCCATGGGTGAAAGCTACTTCAATATCATCACCTCTAAGATGAATAAGAGGATAAAGACTCTCCTTGCTCATATTATCGTTCAGCAGGTCAGCTAATCCGTTACGTGAAAAAAATTTGTTGCCGTTAAAATTTATTACCAGCCCGGAATTCAGATATACATAGTTCTTCAACATTGTATCAACATATTCCGAGATGTAATAGTAATTGCCGAACAGGTCTTCATCAGGCTGGAAGATAACCTCAACACCGTTTTCTTCTTTGGTCTCAACAACCGGTTGATCATTGACAAGGAGGCCACCGGCAAACTCACTGGTCTTAAGTTGCCCGTCACGTACCGACCTGACAATGAACCTGGCTGACAAAGCATTAACCGCTTTGACACCTATGCCGTTAAGACCGACAGATTTTTTAAAAGCCTTCGAATCATATTTGGCCCCCGTATTCATCCTGGACACAACATCCAACACCTTCCCCAGAGGTATACCACGACCATAATCCCTTACCCTTACTTCACGGTTATTGATGGACACATCTATCTTCTTCCCGAATCCCATCATGTATTCATCAATGGCATTATCCATCACCTCTTTTAACAATACATATATACCGTCATCTTCTGATGATCCGTCTCCCAGTTTCCCTATATACATACCCGGACGAAGCCTGATATGCTCTCTCCACTCAAGAGTTCTTATGTGTTCCTCTGAATAACCGACGACTGTCATTGGCCTGAATTTTTGCGCAAATATAACTAAATAGATACCTCGCTATTTATCAATTTTTCAACAATAAGCTACAATAATCATATGTGATTACAGGACAATCAATTGATAATCAAACTAAATAATGAATGTCAGGCCGTTCAATAATTTAGAAAGTCCCCAAAGAAAATAATCAGTCCAGAATACCCATCTGCTTCATCAGCAACACTGCATTCTTTTTACTGGCTACTCCATCCCTCAGGATATAATCAAAATGTATTATTTCCCCGTCTATTTCAACTTCTATACATTTATTTATTATTCTGTCGGGATACTTTACTTCAAGAGCTCCCAGTGAAAGATCATGTGTGGCAATTAGCCCTGAACCTCCCAACTCAATCAACTTATCAATGAATATCTTTGATCCCAGACTTTTATCTTCTGAATTTGTCCCTTTAAGTATCTCATCAAGGAAAAAAAAGACATTTTTATCTTCCTGTAGTTTTTCCTTCAGTATTCTCAGTCTCTTAAGTTCAGCATAAAAATAGGACTCATTAGAAGAGAGAGAATCAGTTGTACGCATACTGGTAAACAGCTTTACCGGTAGAAATTCAAGTTCTTCTGCACAAACAGGAGCCCCTGTCATAGCCAGTATAAAGTTAATGGCCAGGCTTCTTAAAAAGGTACTCTTACCGGCCATATTGGCACCTGTAACTATACATATCCTCCCCTTCATGTCAAGTGTAAAATCGTTGCATACACGGTCTTCTCCTTTGATCAGGGGATGACCTGACTGAACAGCTCTGAATAAGTATTTCCTGTCAGATGAAATAATCGGGAAGGTATAATCCCTGTTGTTATAGCTAAAGTTTCCAAGACTTATAAATGCATCGATCTGACCCACCATATCCAGCCATAGCGGAAATTGTTCCCTATAGGTCTTTTTCCATTTTTCCAAACGTCTCTTACAATGCTGATCCCAAAGAAAAAGGCCATTGAGAACAAATCCCACAATAATATTCAGTCTGCTGTCAAATGCCCTGATTATTCCCCCAAGTTCGCGGAGAGCAATAACAGCAGATTTTTCATCAGCCAGTACCCCTTTTTTCATACTGTTAATCAATGGCGCCTCAAACGACTCATTATTAATTAATTCGAGCAGATCGCCCAGCGAACCTAAAAAACTGAAACGTCCACTCAGATCTTGATGTATGGCTGAAGTCTTCCTGAGATCCATGCCAACAATGAAAAGGCTTAGAAAGAAGAAGAATATGAACACTATATAATTAAGAAGTCCAACTATAACCAATCCGAGAGATAGCACATTACACACAGGTAACAGCCAAATTATTATTTTTCTGTAAAGGGATTTTTTTTCTGTACTCTCTTCTGAGAGCCATCTGGAAAGACCTTCTATATGTGAACGATCAAGATTATTTTTCATTCCTGTCGCCAAAAATTTCTTCCTCCAGTGATCCTTTTCTGATAATTCCTTTATTGCTACCTGTCTTTCTTTCAGTTCTGATACTACAGAATATGGATCAGATAACCATCCTGCCAACACTTTACTGCCATACCCTGTACAGGTCCTGCAGAGATACTGATACAAGGATGACGGACCAAAAATATCAGAGTCATAAGTAAAATCATGATCCTTCTCAATAAATACATTCCCTTCATAAAACATCGAAAAATCACCCTTTAAAGCTGATGCTTCATTTGTATTCAGTAATTTAAGATTCTCCAGAAAATCTTTATTAGCTGAATGAAGAGCATGATACTTTAAAAGGAACAGAAAAAAAGACGTTAAAAGGACAAGAACTGCCAGACCCAGGTATTTTGATAAATCAAATGATAAATATATTACAACCAGTCCTCCGGCAAAAGTGATCAAACGAAGCATTGATATAATAAAAAGCAATTTCTCTTCTTTTTCGATCTTTTTTGCCAGATCTGCTGCTTCATTTAAATAATTCTCTATCAGTACTTCTTTATCCATTATGATCAAATATAGCAGCTATTACGTCCATTACAGATTTTTTCCGGTTAAAATTCGATCCTTTCAGATCCAGATCCCATGTCCAGGTCTCTTCTCTAAGGCATTGCGGAAGCCGGGTAAGCATAGTCCTTTCTTCTGTTGTCTCTCCTGCAGAATCCATAAATATTTCTTTTGTATCACTTATCAGAACCGATTTATGCTGTTTCAAAAAGCAGATATGCTTATCCTGTATCCTTTTTCTGAAACTGAATATCTTTTCCTTGTCTTTTACTGCTTTCTTTTCAAGTATTCTTAATGGCAGTGTTTCAAGCTGTGTCAATACATTAAGCGAGATAACCATTCCCGGATCTTCAAGGTGATAATAAGGTATGTTTATCATTTCCGGAAATGATTTTCTGTTCAGAATAGTACCTTTCCCTGCCCATTTCCAGACTTTCTCAACAAGACCACCTGTTATATCATCTTCAATAAGCTTTAAATGTTTTATCCCTGCTGTTTGAGTAATTACTTCGGGAGGATGGATAATATCAACCAGAATAATCTCATCTGCTTTTTCCGACATTTCGAGCAAAGGTAACTCCAAAAGCCAACCGCTGCCCAGCACTGTAATTTTCTCAGGCAGGAAAAAATCTATTGCATTCAGAATAAAATCCCGGCATTTTTTCTGGTGACTCAACCAACCTTCTCCCTGATTCATATAATTGACAATAAGGCCCTGCTGGTAATCATAATAGCCCATCCTGTGCAGTATCCTTCTGTATGATGGGGAATGTGTCATAACAGATTATCTTTGTTTTTCCTCAGTTCATAAAGCTCCCGTTTCATCATTTTGCTGAATTCAAGGGCCAGCTCGTCACAGTCGTCTGTCCCGAAAGAGCCGGGCATAACAGGATCCAATACTTGGATTGTGACTCTGTGATATCCCCTGAAAACCAGACCATGTTTTGGTAGTATCTCTCCGGTACCATCTATCAGAACAGGGAGTATTGGTTTTTTTGTTGAGATAGCCAGCTCAAAAGCCCCTCTCTTAAAGAACCCTATCTCTCTGTCGAACGACCTCGTACCTTCAGGAAACATCATCAGAGAAATATTTCGTTGTAAACATTTATATGCTTCCTCCATCATCTTTTCCTTACTCTCCTTATTGCCCCGGTCCACAGTTAAATAATCTGCCATCATAAGATACCAGCCCAGAAACGGAATCCGTTTATTTTCAATCTTTGAAATCCATTTATACCTGTACATCAGGCAGTTTAAAAAAAGAATATCGAGTATCGACTGATGATTTGAAATAATAACATAGGTAGTCCCCGGAACTGCCTTACTCCTGCCCTCAATCTTTAATTTCCAGACTGGCATGCAATGGGATAATATCAGGGACTGCCATACCAATATGCGGTGGACCACCTTCCTGTCTCTGTCGAAAGGAAGAACAATTAACCATACGATAAAGGTCACAGGAAAGAATAAAAGGATGAAAAGGATTCCGGTTAACCACACAATTATTGATTTGATAACAGCCATACTATAATTAAAAGAACTTAAATATATCCGAATCCTGTATAATTATTCTCTCTTCTCTGAAAAAATCCTTCAGAGCCTGAGGCATATGCCTGCAACCTCTTATTTTTTTCAGTATTGTCAGCCGATACCTATCTGATTCATCAAATTCAGGATCTGTGATTATGCCATCACTGACCCTGAATCTGAAAAAAACCTGTCTCCCACTGATATCTGTTCTGTTCTCAAAAATATAATCCGGCCCATATCCATAATTCCATTCCCAGGTGTTGTATTTTTTATCTTCAATCATTTCAATCTTAACAATATCTTCCTGAGTCAGTTCCGTCATTCTGTCAGCATCTGATCCAAGAAAATACCTGAACATGAGATCTCTGAATTCATTAATATCATCCAGACCAATAATATTGCGAAAACAGGTCACAGGTGAGGGATTTGATCTTACAGCTTTTGTAGTGTAGTGAGATATGTCCTTTCTGAGGGATGCATGCAGTGCATCAAGATCTGAACTGTATAGTAATGTGCCATGATGAAGTACCCTTTCCCTGTAAATATGTTCAGCATTTCCGGATATTTTATATCCGCCGGTTCTGAGATCATTCTTATCCTCAAATTTTGCATCCAGGCCCAGAGAAGAAAGGAATTCCGTTACCGGACGGGTATATTTCCTGAAGTTAACCTGATTACCTGCAGTGCTGTTCAGGATAAAGGAAAAATTCAGGTTGCCATAATCGTGATAAACACTTCCTCCTCCTGTTATACGGCGGATAACCGGAATATTATTTGTTGTAACATACTTCGTATCCGATTCTCTGTGAGCTACCTGATGCTTGCCAATTATCACTGAAGGTTTATTAATATACAATAATAAGTACTCTTCATTACTGTTTTTCAGAAAATATTCTTCTGCAGCAAGATTAAATGAGGGTTCTGTTGATTTCAGATTAATACAAAGCATCTGATTTAGCAGTTCGTTGACAATTCTTCAGGTCAGCACAATAATTCTTATTCTGTTACTGGTAATATGAAGGTTTAGTAAAATGAGAATCCACATAAGCACAGATGATCATTCTCTCGGATTCCTCTTCCTGATGGCATTATCAGTTAAAATACTCCGGGTATAAATATATAGTCTGTAAAAGCTCCATCCCGTCAATGCCCCCAGCAGAGCCCCGCAAACGACATCTCCTGGAAAATGAACACCCAGGTAAATACGACTGTAACCAACAACAGAAGCCCACAGGATAATGGAGACGGTAAACCATCTTTTTTTTATAAACAACAGACTCAGAAGGGCCACATTAAAGGAATTGGATGCATGTGACGATACGAATCCGTACAATCCACCACATTGTCCCTTTACTATATGCACAAGGCCCTCTAATTCAGGGTCATGACAAGGGCGCAGTCGCTGAAAGACATTTTTAAAAAGATGTACTGATGATTGATCAGCAAAAAGAGCTGCCAGGCCAATGAAAACAAGAATAAGGAGAAATCTTTTTTTATATTTTCTACCTATCCATATCAGAATGGCAATATAAAGTGGTACCCAGATTAGCTTCCCGCTTATTGCATACATTATCTGATCCCAGAAAGGGGAATTAGCTGAGTTAAGTAACAAAAAAAGCTGTTTATCGAGCTGATCAAGCATGTTCCCTATATATCAATCGGTTACAAGCTCCTTCCAGAGTATATCCTTAAGTTTGTCCAGGCCCTGACCAGTAACAGAAGAAATAAAGACAGACGGAATATCAGGAAGATCTTTTTCTATCTCTCTCATGAGTTCCTCATCCAGAAGATCTGATTTTGTGACTGCCAGCGTTCTCTTTTTATCAAGTAATTCCGGATTATACATTTTCAACTCATTGAGGAGTATCTGGTATTCATTTTTTATATCCTTACTATCAGCAGGTATCATAAAGAGAAGGATTGAATTTCTTTCTATATGTCGCAAAAATCTTATTCCCAGTCCTTTCCCTTCATGTGCGCCTTCAATTATTCCTGGTATATCAGCCATTACAAATGATTTATCATCGCGGTAGCTAACTATTCCCAGACTTGGGGTAAGTGTTGTAAAAGCATAATCAGCGATTTTCGGTTTTGCAGCAGAAACAACAGACAGGAGTGTTGATTTACCGGCATTAGGGAACCCAACGAGGCCTACATCGGCAAGTATTTTTAATTCAAGGATGAACCAGTCCTCAGACCCAGGTTCTCCCGGCTGTGCGTACCGGGGTGTCTGGTTGGTGGATGATTTAAAATGAACATTGCCCAGTCCTCCTCTGCCTCCCCTTACAAGTATTTTTTCCTGGCCGTGTTCTGTTATCTCAAAAATAAACTGCAGATCATCAGCCTTTTTTGCCACAGTACCAAGAGGTACTTCGATAACAACATCATTGCCATCAGCTCCTGTTGATTGTTGCAATCCCCCATTCCCTCCGTGACCTGCAAAAATATGACGTTTATATCTCAGATGAAGCAAGGTCCACATCTGATCGTTTCCCCTGAGGACAATATTCCCTCCTCTGCCTCCGTCACCTCCGTCAGGTCCACCTTTCGGAACAAATTTTTCCCGTCGCAGGTGAGCTGAACCTGCACCGCCCCTGCCTGAACGGCAGAAAATTTTGATATAATCAACAAAATTGGATCCGGACATTTTATTAAGTTTTGAAAGGCTAAGAATAAGCCGATTACCTCCAGCTACCTGCCACCAGGAAACTTTATGACATATTCCGACAATCTGCCGAATATTTCCTCTATAGTTCCCATACCGTTAACAGGCTGATATATACCTTTTTTACGACAATAATCAATTATCGGTTCTGTTTTTGCCTTATAAACATCTATACGGTTCTCTATTACTGCA
>Ga0209723_1005513_pt1 | contig 12926 bp, 12 predicted proteins | sample BiotimSIPDNA_2_FD_185750 | JGI IMG/M metagenome (GOLD analysis project Ga0209723, IMG submission 185750) | Anaerobic biogas reactor microbial communites from Washington, USA - Biogas_R2 time_0 SIP DNA (SPAdes) (version 2) | ecosystem: Engineered > Bioreactor > Anaerobic > Unclassified | place... | reverse complement strand
TTATAGCTTTGATCAATATACACCTCGATGTCTTGATATCTTATCCCCCATAACTCCAAACATCGATCACGGTACAACTCGTATGACTTATCTAAAAAGTGTATACCATGTGCTGACCTACTCACACATGAGAGGATAAACACCATTTCCTTTCCATTATAATTGCTTAGGATGGAACAAATGGATGGTCTGACAGTTAGTTATCCTAAAGAAAAAGCACTGATCATTGTCAATCCCTTTGCCGGAGTGATTACTTCCAACTTTACGCAAAATACTATCAATAATTTTCTTATTAAGAACCAGATCCAGTTTGAAATTTACCAGACAGCAAGAGAAACATCGTTAAGGGACCTGATAAGCAAGAAAATCCAGGAGGGATTTAACAAATTTATTGTTGCAGGGGGCGACGGTACGGTAAGCCTGGCAGCAGACGGGCTGGTTGGTACCGGGTTCCCCCTGGCAGTCATCCCGACAGGCACTGGTAACCTTTTAGCCCGGGAGCTGCATATCCCACTTTCTGTGATCCCTGCGCTTAAGCTTGCATTTTCATCAGAAGCTGAAGTAAGAGCCCTGGATGGGATGAAAGTCAATGGTAAAAGGGTGTATCTTCTGAACATCAGTATAGGGATTTCGCCTGAGCTGTTCCAAGACGAAATTCAGAAAGAAAAGCGTTTCGTGGGGCGCGTTACATACATAATGCATTTTATCAAGTTGATCTTAAACCTGAATATTAGGAATCTAAAGGTCGATATTGATGGTAAAAAACAATCCAAATGGGCTTCTGAAGTTTTTATCTCCAATGGGAAGATACTGGGGTTTCCACCCTTCTCGTGGAATGAATCTTCAGCCCTGGATGACGGTTTCGTTGGTTGTCATTTCATCAGGGCGATCAAATTTTCGGATGTGATCAAATTCGTTCTCTCGTTATCATTTGCGCCAAAAAAGCTGGAACCTTTGGTCAAGTATTATGAAATTCGCGATCGGTTAAGAATTTCCTGTAAGAAGCCGTTAAAGGTCCAGGCAGATGGAGACCTGATTGGTTATACACCCATCCTTATTACGATTGAAAAGAATTTATGTAAATTTATCGTTCCCCCCGTATCCCACGCTTAGGGATTAGTCTTATAACGATCTATCTTCCCCTTCCTGCGAAGGATTTGTGTCTTTTTCTACCTCAAATATTTGACCAGGCAAAATTGTATTTTCCTTGACCACATCACTCAGCGAATTCAGTTCTGAATCAAGGTCTGCTTCGCGCATGATCTTCTGGGGAAATTCCTTGATCTCATTTGAAGTCATCACCAGGTCATGCCAAATTTGTGACTGGGAGATTTTTCGAAACCAGGTCCCCATCCTCCTGGCTGATGAAACGATCCTTCCAGGACCGAGGATAATGAATATCAATAGGACAAGTAGAAGGCCTTCAGGGATCCCAATATTGAAAAGTTTCATTGTTATACAGTGAAAATTCTACTGTTTCTTCTCCTGATCGGATGCATTCCCATCTTTTTCATCTTGTGTCTTCTCATCATCCGAATTGGCTTTCTTTCCAGTCAGACCTTCCTTAAAGGCCTTGATCCCTGAGCCCAATTCCCCGCCCAATTTGCTGATCCTGCCTATGCCAAATAGCAAAAGGATGACCACCAGAATGATTATTAATTCTATCGGTTTTAAACCTGCAATCATTTTATTTCTCCATCTTTAACATTGCGAATATTGGCAAACTTAGCCATCAATACACTCAGGATATATAATACCAACAATGGCGCCATTAATAAAGCCATATTGACAGGGTCACCGGTCGGTGTGATGACTGCAGCGAGTATTGCAATTACGACCACGGCAATGCGCCAGCCTTTAAGCAGCATTTTGGCATTGACCAATTTTAATTTTGCCAACACAAAAACGACCAGAGGCGCTTCAAAACAAATACCGATCCAGAAAACCAGGTTGGTCACAAAATCTATATAATTCTTCAGCCGGATATTGGTCTCGATCCCCAGGAACTCTGTCATAAAGGTCAATGCAGGAGGCATCATGATGTAGAAGCTGAAGAAAGCCCCGGCGAGAAAGAATAATACTGCAAGGGGAATGAAAATAAAGATCCAGCGGCGTTCCTTCGGTTTCAGACCCGGTAAAAGGAAGATCAATAGCTGCAACAAAATCCAGGGGAGAGATATGATAAAGCCGCTGAGTAAAGCTACGCGCACAAAGACATTGACGTTTTCAGTGACTTCGATGGCCTGGAGATTTTCAAAACCACCAATCGGGGTGGCGAGAAAAGCAATGACCTTATCAGCAAACAAGAAACTGGCGGCAACACAGATGACCAGACCTATTATCGCGAGGATCAAACGTTTCCGAAGGTCCTTCAGGTGGTCCCAGACGGTCATTACTTGTGGATCGTTTTCCATAAATTTATTATACATGGAGATTAGACAGGGTGTTTGATAATACAAACCTCATAAGAATTTTGTCAACAAAAACTGATTATTGTATGGTATAAGAATATAAATAATTTCAATAAAATTTCAATCTACGAGTAGGATACCTATGTCAAAAATCAGAATAGTTACAGATAGCGATTCCAGCCTTCCAGAACAAATAGCTGCGGAATATGGGATCATCCAGATACCGATCACAATCCAGTTTGGAGAACAATCTTACCAGTCCGGGATCGACATAAATGACGAGTCACTGTTCAAGATGATCGACCAAAAGCATACCCTACCCACCACATCGGCTCCCTCACCCAATGCTTTCAGTGATGCATTTAGCCAGGCATTTTCCCAAGGAGCAGAACAGGTCATTTGCATCTGTGTATCAAGCGTCATCAGCGGAACGTATCAATCAGCCTTGAGCGCCTTAGAAATGCATCCTGGAAAGGATATTACCATCGTTGATTCCCTGAACCTGACCATGGCGCAGGGTTTTATCGCCATCCTAGCTGCCGAAGCTGCCTCGCAAGGAAAGAACAAAGAAGAGATACTCAAGGTGATCGAAGATGGAAAAGCCAGGGTGCATGTGTATGGTGTTTTACCAACATTAAAATACCTGGCAATGGGCGGCCGAATGGGCAAGATGGCAGCCGGACTGGCCGATTCGCTTAATATCAAGCCGATCCTGACCTCGCGCAATGGGAAGTTGGACCTGCTGGAAAAAGTTCGCACCATTCGCAAAGCGGAAGACCGCCTTGTTGAACTGGCACATGAATGCATCCAGGGAAAAAAGGTTCAGCGCATGGCGATGATCCACACCAATAACCCCGATGACGCAAGAGAACTTTTTCTCAAGATCAAGGCTGATCAGCGCCTGGAGATCGAACCTCTAATGACCGAGTTTTCTCCCGGTTTGTCGGTACATGCGGGAGCCGGGATGATCGGGTTCGTGTTACTTACCGAGTAACCTGTTCTTGTGTAAGGACAAGGCCTTATGGAGCAAACGATCGATCATTGGTCGCCGTTCAGGTCTTTGATATAGATCCTGCGGCGTTTGTGCTGGCGTTTCTCATAGAGTTTCCAGAGAGACTGGACATTGGCATTCGTTTCCAATTCCGGGTTCGATTCAACCCTGGTAATTCCACGCCTGTTAAAGACCTTCGTCATCTGATCCATCAGGACAGCATTCAACCCAAGCCCCTGGTACGATTTCCTGATAGCCACAAGCATCAGGTCGGCCCGGTCGTTACTTCGCACCGCTTTTAACAAATGAAACCACCCAAATGGCAGCAATCGACCGCGCGCTTTTTGAAGTGCTTTGGATAGTGAGGGAATTGCTATCCCAAACGCAACCATTTTCCCCTGCGCATCCAATACTGCAGGGATGAACTCGGGAGGAACGAAAGATATGTATTGGTCAATATAGGAATCGATCTCTTTCTCGCTAAGTGGATTTACGCCATACAGGTCCTTATACTCATCCACCAGAAGGTGAAACAGTTCTTTAGCATACGCCAGCATTTCTTTTTTGTTATGGAAGATCAATAAGCGAAGCTGATTCCTTTTCAATACAATCTCAGCAGCCCGCGAGATCCTTTGATCAGGAACAGGAGGGACTTTGATCTCAAATTCCATCCAATCAATGTCTTTCTTGTACCCATGATGTTCCATGTGCAGCGGGTAGTATGGATGGTTATAGAAGGTCGCCATTGTTGCCAGCTCGTCAAATCCCTCAACCAGCATACCCTCCCGGTCAAGATCGGTAAAACCAAGTGGACCATGAATGGACTGCAGGCCAAGTTCCCTAGCCCATAATTCAACAACTGAAAGAAGTTTGCCTGAGACTGTCAGATCATCCTCAAAATCCAACCAACTAAAGCGCAAGTACTTTTGTCCCCACTTTTCTTCATGTCGCCTGTTGTAGATCGCCCCAACGCGACCTACGATCTTGCCATCTTGATAAGCCAGCCAGAAACGGGCACTGGAATAATCAAAAGCTGAATTTTTCTTTTTATCCAATGTGTTCAGGTCATCGCTTATGAGAGACGGAACATAGTTGGGATTGCCTTTGTACAACTGGTTGGGGTAATTGACAAATTTCTCCAGGTCTTTTTTCGTCGTGACTTCAACAATTTCACAGGGCATTAACAACCTCTAATAATTTTATAAGTGATAGGTTCATTATAATTGATTACTGTTTATTAAAGTCACAGAACCAGGTCACAGATTGGGCTTGACGGATTGAGGATGATAGCCTATAATACCACCCTTGCACTGCGGGGTAGAGCAGTGGCAGCTCGTCGGGCTCATAACCCGGAGGTCAGTGGTTCGAATCCACTCCCCGCTACTATTTTCCAGACGACCAGTAATGGTCGTTTTTGGTATAAACATGCGTTGATTCCTTGAATAATTTAATTGAGAAGAGAAATTTGTGTTGACCACTTTATGGTTCTCTTCTTGAGATATATCAAGGTTAACATTCCAACGATTTCAACGCAATATACCAATATCGGTAGGTTTTTAACCTGAAAACATATCCATTTGGATAGGGCTGGGGATTCAGATACATTTATTGTCGAAAAAAGGGTTGATCGATATATGGTTTCTTAGCCGTTAAGGTCCACCAAACCCGCCCGTAGAGCAGCTACCACCGCCTGTGTCCGGTCAGACACGTTCAATTTGGCAAAAATAGCGCTGGTGTAATTGCGCACGGTGCCCTCAGACAGGAAGAGCCGTTTGGCTATATCTGCATTTGAAAGCCCCATGGACAAAAACCTAAGCACTTCCAACTCACGGTCACTTAGCAAAGTATCCACATTGGGCGTCCGTTGGGGGATGCTTTGCGCAACATTGTTCAATAATTTCCCTGCGACAGCCGGGTCTACGTACGATCCGCCGCTGACCGTGCCCTTGATCGCGTTGATCAATTCACTGCGCGGTCTGTCTTTCAACAAATAACCAGAAGCACCGCTGCGGATGGCGTCGAACAGCCATTCGTCATCGTCGAAAGTGGTTAAGATCAATACGCTGATATCAGGATGTTTATCGCGGATTTTGCGAGTGGCTATGATCCCGTTCATCTCAGGCATTTTCAGGTCCATCAATACCAGGTCAGGTTTGGTTTTTTCAACCTTCTCAAGGGCTTCGATGCCGTTATGCGCAGTTCCCAGAACGCTGATCTCTTCATCCGATTCGAGGATGCGCTGCAATCCCTCGCAGACAATCTCCTGGTCGTCGCAGATCAACACTTTAATCATTGAACCGCTCCCAAACAAAACGGATGGTGGTACCGCTGCCGGGCTGGCTTTCAACCACCAGCTTGCCGCCAATCGAAGCCGCTCGTTCCTGCAATCCACGCAAGCCGAATTTCTCTTCGCTGGGTACCCGCCCCGGGTCAAACCCAATGCCATCATCATGGATTGTGAGCTCCAATTTCTCAGCTGCCACCTCTACATTTACTCCTGCCTGGGTGGCATTGGAATGCCGTACGATATTTTCAAGCCCTTCCTGAGTGATCCGGTAGATGCTTTGCTCCACATCCATGGGCAGCACGGGCAGTTGATCGGGGCAATTTAGTGAGACAGGGATCGAACAGCGTGCCGAAGCAGCTTGAACGAGGTTTTGCAAAGCCAGTTTCAAGCCCAAATCTTCCAAAGGACCGGCACGTAACGCCTTTATAACCCGGCGGGTTTCATCCAATCCGAGCCGGGTGGTATTTAACGAGTGATCCAACATTTTTTGCGCTTCAACCTGAGTGGGCTGCACCACCGTCTTGATTGCTTCAAGGTTGATCGATAAGCCGCTGAGTGTATGGGCGAGGGTGTCGTGAAGCTCAGCAGCCAGACGATTGCGTTCGCGGTTGGTGGCAAGCTGCTCTAGAGTGTTCAAGTATTGATTTAACCTCAAGTTGGTCTGGATCAATTTTTGGTTTTGCATGCGCTGGGTTTCGATCAATCTGTTTAAGATATACCCCACCGTGCCAAACGCAAAAGCGCGGATAAACGGCACGCTTACCAAAGGTAGTATCTCGTGGTTAAGTTTATCCACCAATGAAAACAATACGATCAACTCCAGCCCGTTGGTGAAAACGATGTAAACCAGCACCGCTCTAAAGTTATACTGCCACGCAATTAACACCAGGGGAACAAATAGGATTGGCAGCCACAACCAACTGCGGTTGATGATCGTAAAAATCGTTGCCTGCTGAGGATGGAGGAGGTAAACAAAATTTCCAATGACTGGAAGAACCGCGGCAATCAATAATCCCAACGGTAAAAAGAATTTTTTTAGCCGATGTTCAATAAAAGGAAAAATTAGATAACCGTATAGACCAAGATAAACCACAAAATTACCCAAAAACTGGAACTGTACGGATTCTTCCCAGCCTGAGGCAAATAACGTATACCCCCACAAGATGGCAAAATAGATTACTGCCACTCCCGTAAAGTATCGAAATATTCTCAACAATCCCGGTTCGATCAGTGTTTTCATCTGTAATTATCATAACATAATCACAATATGGGGGTGCAAGAGTGATGACTGCAGTCATGCATGGTCATGTCACGTGTCACCCGGGGGAATGCTGCTCAACATCTGGTGAATCTTCCGACACATGAGTATAGTGAATACTAAATCTTTGATTATCTAAGGGTCAATCCTTTAGGAGAACCTATATGGATTATGTAATTAACGCAGAACATTTATCAAAACAATTCAACAAACGCACCACACAGCCCGCGGTCGACGATCTCTCCATGAGCATTCCGCGCGGCATTTTATTCGGGCTTGTCGGTCCTGATGGTGCCGGAAAAACCACCACCTTGCGCATCCTTTCTTCGGTCATGCTACCCACAAATGGAACTGCGAACATAATGGGATACGACACCCGCAAGAATCCCAATCCCCTTCGGCGACAAATCGGATACATGCCACAAAACTTCAGCCTGTATCCAGATTTGAGCTTGCTTGAGAATCTGAACTTCTTTGCTGATATCCAGAAGGTCAAAAAGGAACGTAAACCTGCCCGTATAACTGAGATGCTGCGCTTCACACGTTTAGAGGAATTCAAGCATCGCAAGGCAGGTACCCTCTCCGGGGGAATGAAGAAGAAGCTTGCCCTGGCATGTGCGCTTGTCCACGAACCACAGCTCTTGATCCTGGACGAACCCTCGACCGGGGTGGACCCAGTGTCGAGGCGGGAATTGTGGGTCATCCTGGCAGAAGTGGTGCAGCGCGGAGTAACCGTTGTGGTAAGTACCCCTTATATGGATGAGGCTGAACGCTGTCACCAGGTGTGTTTTTTATCTCACGGAAAGGTGCTGGCGACCGGTACCCCCAATGAGCTGATCAAAAAACTACCGTTTGAGATTCTTGAGATGAAAGCCAGTCCGCGCAAGAAAATGCGCCAGATCGTCGATGAGACCCAGGGTGTTTTGGATTGGCGTCCGGTGGGCGACTCTTTGAGGTTGAATGTGCCCAATAATGGCATGGCGCAAAAGGTTTTGCTCTCCCTGCGGGAACAACTAGACGTCAACCAATTAAAAGTAACACTGCTAAGGCTAACTCGTCCAAGCATGGAGGATGTGTTTGTCCATTTGGTGAACACGCAACGAGGTCAGGCATGAACTCTGTTGAGGTTGATCACCTGTCGCGGAATTTCAATAATTTTGCTGCAGTTGACGACATTAGTTTTTATATCCCTCAAGGCGAAATCTTTGGCTTGTTGGGTCCAAACGGTGCAGGAAAAACCACTACGATCCGGGTTTTGTGTGGGATCATGCTTCCCTCTTCCGGTTCAGCCAACGTGTTGGGGTACGACGTCACCCGCGATCCCAACGAGATAAAAAGCCGCATTGGATACATGTCTCAAAAATTCTCACTCTACAACGACCTGACTCCTGTAGAAAATATTAATTTTTATGCTTCCATTTACGGTGTACCCAAGAAAGATCGGACTGATCGGGTGAAAGAATTGATCAAAATGGCTGACCTGAGCGGACATGAACGGCAGCTGACCCGCAACCTTTCCGGTGCCTGGCGCCAACGACTGGCGTTGGCTTGCGCCATCGTGCACCGCCCATCCATGATCTTCCTGGATGAGGCTACGGCGGGGGTGGATCCCGTTTCACGCCGAGAATTCTGGGATCTGATCTACGATCTCGCCAGTGAGGGCGTCAGCGTTCTCGCCACCACCCACTATATGGATGAAGCCGAGTATTGCAACACCATAGGCATGATGTACCAGGGCAAGCTGGTAGCGTTGGCCAGTCCAGAAACCCTCAAGAATAACCTGCCGGGTGTACTGGTACAGCTGGAGTGCGACCGCCCGGGAGAAGTTGTAAATATTGTCTCCGGACTGGATGGGGTCATGAACACCACCATCCACGGCGCGTTAGTACACCTCACCTTGAAAGACCCGAGCGTTGAGCAACCGGTGAAAGAAACGCTTGCCCAAGCTAAGATAAACATCAATGTATGGGAGATCATCCAACCCTCACTTGAGGATGTTTTCCTGACAATGGTTTCCGAACAGCTCTCAAACAACGAAATACCTGAAAAAGAAGGAAAAAGGAGAAAAGCATGAACCGTTTATGGACAATCATGCGTAAGGAGATTTTTCATATCTGGCGTGATCCGCGCACACTTGCGATGATCGTGGCCCTTCCAGCGTTGCTCTTAATCCTGCTGGGGTTCGGCATTTCCTTCGAACAGCAGTCAGTTAAAATGGCGGTCGCTGATTTTTCAAAATCCGATTCCAGCCGAAATTTCATTGAACAATTCACTGCCAGTAAAGATTTTGTATACACCTACGATGTTTCAAATGAAAAAGCCTTGATCGATCTGATCAACCGCGATCTGGTGGATGTGGGCATCCTCATCCCTGAAAATTACGACCGGGACCTTTTGAGTGGTACCCAGGCGAAAATTCCTATCTATATTGACGGTTCAATGCAGCCGACGGATTCGCTGACGCTCCAACTCAAACTCAATTCAATCACCTCCATGGTTGCCCAGGATATGCTCATTGAAAAAGTAGTAAAATCCGGACTTTCAAACAGTTTGAACCTTCCGGTAATAGGAATTTTAAAAACCTTATATAACCCGAATGGTGACTCCAAGATCTACATGATCCCCGGTTTGATCGCCATTCTGCTGCAAGTTCAGACACTGATCCTTTCAGCACTGGCTATCGTGCGTGAACGCGAACAGGGCACCATGGAACAGTTGATCGTAACCCCGATTCGTTCATGGGAGCTGATGTTAGGCAAAATCATCCCTTACCTGGTGGTGTGCGTTATCAACCTGTTTGCGCTGTTGTGGTTGAGCCAACTCTTCTTCGGCGTTACTGTGGTGGGCAATTTCGGTGTGCTGATCGGATTAAGCATCATCTTCATCCTCGGTTCGTTGGGAATGGGCGTGTTGATTTCGACCATATCCCAATCCCAGATGCAAGCCATGTACATTCTATTATTTGTAGTACTCATGCCGGCCATCATCCTCTCGGGGTTGATGTTCTCACGAGAAAACATGCCAGCCTTCACTTATTGGTTCAGTGAAATGCTGCCTGTCACCCAGTACCTTGAAATCACGCGCGGCATCATGGTGCGCGGGGTGGAAGCCAGTTCGCTGTTCTTCTCTTCCACATTACCATTGATCATCCTGAGTGTCGTTTATTTCGTCGCCAGCATCCTGGTATTTCGAAAACGTATCTAACTTACAAAACAAGGAGAACCCTATGAAACAACACTTATTTAAGGTAGTCAGCCTTGCGGTTGTGGTCACTTTCGTTTTGAGTGCCTGCACAACCGCTGATTCAGGAAAAATTACCGCCTCCGGTACATTTTCAGCCATCGACACATCCATCGCCCCTGAGCTCAGTGGCAAAGTCACCGAAGTCAGCGTGATTGAAGGTGAGAGCGTATCTGTCGGGCAAACCCTTTTTAAGATTGACGCGGAAGTCAGCCAAGCCCAATATGACCAGGCTGCTGCAGCAGTTGGCGTAGCCGAAGCCGCCGTTGATGCCAGCCGCGGACAGGCCGCCAGCGCAGAAGCCCAGTACCAGCTGGCCTTGCAGGGTGCCCTCATGCAAGATATGCCGTACCGTCAAACAGCTTGGGCAAATACTCTGCCCGATGATTACCAGGAAGCGTGGTACTTTAATGAAACTGAATTGATCGAAGCTGCCCAGACTCAGGTGGAAAGTGCTGAAAAGGCTCTGGAATCCGCACGAACCGAACTTGAGAATGAACAAAAGAAAGCCAGCAGCAAGAACTTCATGGCGGCTGAGAAGAGATTGGCACTCGCTCAAGTCACTTTGACAGTCGCCAGCGCGACGTTGACCCAAGCACAATCCGCAAAAAACGCCGACCTTGAAGACGCGGCTATCGAATCTAAAGATGCAGCTCAAGCCGAATTTGACGCAGCCCTCATAAACTACCAGGGCATGCTGACCTCTGCTGGAGCGGATTCTATCCTCGTGGCGCGCTCACGCGTTGCAGTCGCCCAGGCGACATTGGATAACGCCCGTGATGCCTTGCTAGCTCTGCAAACCGGCGACAAATCCCTGCAGGTGGTGGCTGCTCAAAAAGCCGTTGAAGCAACTGACAGCATGGTAAAACAAGCTGAAGCAGGTTTGGAACAAGCTAAACAGGCACTCAAAATGGCCCAAATGCAGCTCGACCGCACCACAATCACCTCACCTGTGGACGGTGTTGTGCTCACCCGCAATGTAGAGATCGGCGACCTGGCTGTGGCCGGAGGAACCGTAATGCGTGTGGCGAACCTTGATACGCTCGACCTGGTGGTTTATTTGTCCGAGGATAAATACGGACAGGTCAACATCGGCGATGAGGTCTACATCACAGTAGACTCGTTTGCTGGTAAAACCTTCGTAGGCACCATAGTGCGCATTTCAGACGAAGCCGAGTTCACGCCCAAAAATGTGCAGACCGAGTCAGGTAGAAAATCAACGGTATATGCAATAAAAATTCTAGTACTGAACCCTAATCATGATCTGAAACCGGGTATGCCTGCGGATGTAGAGTTTAGGGTCCATTAGAGTGTTTCTAAGGAATTCTTATTGGTTAGCGTATCAGGAATTCTTGCATGCCAAAGAAGGCATTATCATGTGCAACGGAAAAGAAACAAGAGTGACAGCCCAAAACATGCACCAATAACCAAGATGTATTCCATCACTATCTACACAGCCCGCCGGGTAAGTTTGCCCGAGCGGGTTGCTTTTTCAAGAATAATAAGCTCAGCCGTGACAAGCAGAGTGAGAGATGATCTTTGCACAGATTTCCTGACCGTGCACGTGTTCCATTATGTTTTATATCGATCTCATTTCATGGTTATCTTGAGAACAAAGGCACCATACTTAGGTTGAGTTTTGCGCAGGTGTAAAAATGTTTTAGTCTAAAATCGGCATAAACTACCAAATTCCTATACGCACGAAAATTCGACCATTTATGGATATGTCGAAATTTATGTAAACTTGAGAGAAAGTCAAATATATCTATTTGAGTATGTTTTAAAAAAGGGAACGGCAAAGGTGAAAATTGATTTGACGAACCCGCGTAAAAGGGCTACTATACGAACATCGATCAACTACTGCTGCGTGCCGGGCAAGCAATAACCAGCGTTCGTCGGTTTGGCTGATTTGCAGAACCCGCCGCACAAATGGCACGGATTCAGGATCTTTGCTCATAACCCGGAGGTCAGTCGTTCGAATCGGCTCCCCGCTACTGAGAAGGAACCAGAGTACGCAATACTCTGGTTTTTTGTTGGCCGCGCGTACAGAGGTTGCTCATATTTTAGAATCGGAGGATTTAAATATGAACCACTGTTCGCCGGGCTCAAAACCCGTACACACATCAATTTTGCTTTCTAAAGCCATTGACGGCTTTCTGACTTTCAAGCTTGCAGAGGGCTTAAGTAAGCGCACAATCGACTCGTACGAGCACACGTTAAGGCATTGGCTGGACCATATTGGAGACCTAAAAGTCTCCCAGATCAAAACTTCTGATTTGGTTGCTTTCCTGGCCTGGATGAGGACCGATTACAAACCCAGAAGATGGAATGGAAATACTGAACCACTCTCTGCCAAATCGCTCAGGAATGTTTATGTCTCGCTTCGAGCCTTCTTCTCTTGGCTTGAAAAAGAGTTTGGGATAGAGAATCTTGTTAAATCTATTCCATCTCCTAAATATCCACAACACGTTATTCAGACATTTTCTAAGGAAGAGATCGAAAAACTGATCAAATCTTGTCTTTATACAAGAGAATCTCAACCCTATAACCGCAGGAGTTTTGTGATGCGTCGTCCATCTGCCAACCGTGATCAGGCTTTGATCATGTTCCTGTTGGATACAGGCTTGCGTGCATCTGAATTATGTTCTTTATTGGTAGGTGATGTTGATTTAAAAACCGGACAAGTCAGTGTTCGACATGGTGTTTCCGGAGGTGCAAAGGGAGGTAAGGGTAGGGTAA
>Ga0209723_1005507_pt1 | contig 12940 bp, 1 predicted proteins | sample BiotimSIPDNA_2_FD_185750 | JGI IMG/M metagenome (GOLD analysis project Ga0209723, IMG submission 185750) | Anaerobic biogas reactor microbial communites from Washington, USA - Biogas_R2 time_0 SIP DNA (SPAdes) (version 2) | ecosystem: Engineered > Bioreactor > Anaerobic > Unclassified | place... | reverse complement strand
TCACAACGTGCTCAAGCGAGGCCGAGATTCGGTGCCCATCATTGCTGTAAGTCCAGGTTGCCAAGGATCAGAAGCGTCGTTCGACTATTTTGACCGGACGGGCTATTCCTGGTCGTGAATTGAAAGTTGGATCGTGTGGCGGTTGGAGAGAGATGAATATGGATGTGATCTTGTTGGTTGTTTCGGTAACAATGTCGAAAGTCGATCCCGCATCCGCATCCATCGTTCAATTACTACTTGCATCTACTGCGTGGCAAAACTGGGGCGATCGAGTGACAGGACCCGACTTGTATCCGTCGCGTCAAGGGCATTCAGGAAGTCAGGGATACTCCGTCGGGCCATATCGGCTTCTTCGGCGTAAACCGGCATGACACAGAAGAGATGGACGGTTTGGCCGTCTGAGCGAGGAAAGCCCTTATCCGCGATCAGGGCGGTGGCGTCGAATTTGACGTTCGGCCCTAGCGGGGCAGCAGGCTCACCATTCGCAATGGTGGTTACCGGAACCGCGAAGTAGCCATGGTTTTCTTCTGGATACGCTGCCAGATCCAACAGCAATTGGACGGGCCACGAGTATCTTGGATCAGCGTCTTCAATCTTCCAGTCGCCGGGAAGTTGCATGTAGAGTTCGCCGTAAGCGTGCTCGGCAATTTCTTTCGGAACCATCATCGGTTTGGAAGACATACCCGTCGTGAATAGGGTCAGAGAACCATGCGGCGACGTTGGCTTGATGACGTGCACCGAGATTCCGGGGAAAGCGGTTACGATCTTTCTGAACGAACGTTCTTCAGACGTGCCAAACACTCCTTCAACATACGCTCGCACCTCATCGAGATGTTTGTCGCCAAGCGAAGTACGCATGGTCGATTCGCGTCCCGTGAGTTCAGCTGCCGTCTTCGCGCCAACGCTTCGCAGATACTCTTTCACTTCGTCGCTTGTCGCGAAATCGAGGGCTGTGAACAGCTTGTCCTTGTCACCGAAGAGCGTGAACAGGAAGTTGACATCGACTCCATGTTCGACCAGCAGTCTGAGCATCTCGAGTTGCATGGGAACCGGCGGGGGATCGCTACCACCCATCAACGTGATGCGATGATCGTCAAGTCCGGCATTAGGATCAACTCCACGTTCAAGCAAGTACTTGAAGCAATCGATTCGCTTAATTCGCTTAGCTTCTCCAAGAGGTGACTGATAACCCTTCTTCGGAAGCTCGAGAGGGTCGACTCCGGAATCAATTAGGACCTGCAGCACGGGAATTCCTACGGAGTGTCGTATGGCTTGAGTGAGACGATGAGTCTCCCTCGCTTTGTCAAAAAAAGTAGTGAGCTCTGCTCCTTCGCAAAGTTGCGCCAATCTTTCAGCGTCATTCTCGCGTATGGCGGCATATAGTTCTTTGGTGTCAATGCCAGGAATATCGTTATATTCGCTCATATTGAAGAACGCCTTTCTAATAGCGCTGATTATTCTTTTCATTGTGCCTATGACCATCTTGCTCAGCTTAATGGTTCCCAGATCTTGTTCCCACTTTCAAGCCGTTGCTTCCACTCTGCAAGCTGGGATTTCACGGCAACGCCGAGATCGTCACCAGTTTTCAGCGCATCCTTTTGAATCTTCTCCAGTTCCAGACAAACGTATCTTTGGGCCCTTGTTGTGTGTGTCCCTCGCCCATTTAGGGCATAGCACATATTATGCAATCCATCCGAACCAGCCCTCTCAAAGGACGCCACGTCTTCCAGCAGTTCGATTTCGGCTTTCGCAAGGATTTTTTGTGATCGTGACGAGTAAATCTTTCCGAGAATGCCTGTCCCAACCTTCTGAACAATATGATGCGCGTGAACATAAGTTTCGGGTTTGCCAAGTTCTTTGGCAAGGTTCAACAGCGCAGCTGGTTTTGTGGAACCAGCAGGAAGAAACCTTTGATAGAGTACACAGAAGTTCTCTCCATTGTGTGCGAGAGCCTCGGATGCCGACACGAAGAAGTTGTGACAGCTTTCGACCGTGAGATTGCAGATCGGTTGATCTTCAACGTGACACACTTCGACGCTTGTGACTATCGCTTGTTCGCCCGTTCGAGTGAGGAAGACGTCGCCGGGCAGCAAGTCTTGACTGAAGACCCATTTGCCGTTTGTTTGTGTCTCCTCTCTCAGTTCCCGGTCATCATGAACGGGGATGGGACGCGAGTCAAGGTCGGCTCCGGCCGAAACCCAGAAGGGATGGTTGCCGGTTACCTCGATCTTCTCGCCCGAGTCGAGCGTCAGGCTGACCCACTTACCGGTGTACGAGTTGTGTTTTGTGGCGATGACTCTGGAAAAGACAATCCCGTTGCTCTCGAAGTCAAAGGAATAGACGCGATCTCCAGGTCTGATGTCACCGATTAGGCGTTTTCCGTCTTCAGTGGAAACCAGAGTCTCTGGAGCGAAGCAATACGTATCGGGGTCGCGGAGCAACTTGACGAAATCGTCTCCGGCCGATCGAATTGCCTTCACGGATCCGGTGACCACGTTCTCGGCGAAGGTTGCGACACCTTTGATCGATTTGAAAATCCCAGGACCGAGTTCGACGACGACGACCGCAATGTCTGCGCTTAATAGGATGTCGTCAGTTGTCTGTGCGTTGCGAGTGAAATACGTCAGGAGGCCCTGACCAAGGGTCTGGTCAAGAACGCCGTCCCCGTCATGGTCAACGACCTGACCGATTGTATCGTCGGCGGCCCTGGCAATCGCGTAGGCGGATCCTACCGCGACCGCTGCCTGGCCGAGTCCGGCCGCTGACACGAGGGTGACGCCTCCATACGTTATCGCACCGGTGTAGGCTCCGGCGGCAGCCCAGGCACCGGGGCCGGCGATAGCTACGGCCGACGCTACTGCGATGAATTGAACGTTCGGGTGAGTGAAGAACGATGTGGCACCGGCCACAAATGGGCTTTCAGGTGGTGTCAGCCCTGTCCCCTCGAAAGTGATTTGCGGGTTCTCAAGATACTCAACGAGGATCTTCGCTTGATTCGCAATGCTGATGTCACAATATGGAGTGCTCCCAGAATCATAACCAACTCCATATCTGATGAATCGCTTCCCATCCGCGTTCGGCGTCAAAGCAACGTCTCGGTTGAAATCTACCATAGCTGCCATTATGGGTGGCGCCAGGGGGGAACTTATTCTTGAAAGACGCTTGGCTTCAAAAGTCCAGCCGTACGAAAGCAATTGAGCTATCCGCTGCAAAGTTGGTTCTGATCCACCGGGCCTGGTAATCGTCGGATGGTTGTTACGCAGTTCTGTCGCGAGGGCTTCACCGAGGTTCTTGGCGGCCGTTCGGTATAGCCAGTCCTGGTAGTCCGCAAGCAGTGCAGCATGAGATGCGGGGTCCAGGTCACTGAGTGTAATCTTCCTGACCGGATCCTCTCGTTCAATGGCGACGTCGACCTCTGCCAAGAAGCCTTCACCGAACGAGTTCGTTGCCAAATAGGTGAATGTGTCCCAGCCTCTTGCTTCAGGCGTTGGCGTGTAACGGATCTTGTTTCCAACAACGGTGATCGTGCCCTTGCTGGCCTCAGATGCAGATACTGAAGTGATCGTGAGCTCGCCGCTCTTGTAATCGTTGGCCAAGACGTCGAACTCCCAGACCTCCCCTCCCTTCTCGTAGTCAACTCTGAAAGCGTCGTCCTTTGGATACGCACCGTCGCGGAGGCGGAACTGTACGGAGTCGACGACGGTGCCTTCGGTGTCGCTGGCATCCTTGTGATAGCGAAGTTCGATGTAGTGATCTCCCGGTTGGGCGACATCAATCTGCATCCGCTTCGGCGTGTCAATCAGCTTGTCCGCGCTATCCAGAAGGACCACGTCGCGGTTTCCGTTCTCGGTCACGGTTTCGATGACACCGTCGCCAATGGCGTGGACGAATAGATCCTCGTGACCCGTATGAATGGTCAGGTAGGCACCATCCTCGAGGGTGTCAAACTCTTTGATGCTCAATTGGCCTGCATACCAATCCAAAGTCCCAAAGGTCGTCTTGGAGGGGTCGTCCTCGTCCTCTTCGGAGACGGCTGGCCCTTCGCCGATGTGCAGTTGGAGATCGAATCTTTGAGAAATGGAGCCGATTCCCGCCCAATCGCCGCTGGACGGAGAATGGAGAGTCAACAGCGTTACGGCTTCACCGTCAGCGACCCCGAAGTCGGAGAGGTCATAGGTACTATAAACCAGTTCGTAACTGCCGGCTGCTTCCTCTTCCGCAAGGCGATACCATTCGTGATACTCTCCAAATGACGTTTGGCTGCCATTCAACGGCCCAGTGCTGCCACCGTCTACCTCCAGAGTGAAGCCATTTGCCGTTGACACATAGGCGAAGAATACAAAGTCGTCGCCTGGGCCGTTCACGAGATCACCTTCGGCAAACTCGTATTCGAATACCGGAAATGGACCCTCCGCGTGTCCAATACCAGCTTCGATGATGCTTTCTCCCATAAGTGCTTGCTGTAAGGTGGGTTTGCCGGTTCCCGGCTTACTCCAGTAGAAATACAGGTCACCCGAGATGTGTCGCACATCTTCGGGATGCGTAATCCAGATGTCGTCAATAATCTCGTCACAGTTCTTCTTCAGTTCACCGGTCACGGTCGTCGTATTCCCGTCCAGCGTCGCTTGTACGGTGAACGATCCTTCCTCGAACGGATCCGGGGCCGTATACACGCCATCCGAATCGAGTGTGCCATCGCCACTGGTCAGTGTCCAATTGAGTGTGGAGCGGTCGTAATCCTGCCCAAACTGGTCGACCGCCGTGATGCTGAAATGTCGAGTCTTGTCTTTTCCTACAATCACGTCCGGCTGGTCGATGTGGAATTCGGTCAGCGTCTGCTGGACCGCGACCGCCACTGTACCGAACACGGTCAGGCCGAGCCGGTCCTGCACGCTGACACCCAAAACGTAGTTCCCCGCTCGAGTAAACGTGGCGCTGGTGTATTGGGCGGCATAGCTCTCGTTCTCGGAGAAGCCGGCCGTTCCATTTCCGGGGCCAGACAGCACCGCCCAGGTGTAGACCAAATCGCTATCGTTCGCATCATCTGTGCCGTAGGCAGACAAGCTGGTTGAGCTTCCGGTGACCAAGCCGCTACCGGCCGTTGGCAGAACGGCAAAAATGGGCGCGAAGTTCTGAGTGCGAGCGGCCACAACGGTTGATGTAGGAGAGGCAAATCCATCTGTGCTGACTGCCGATACACGGAAGGAGTATTGGGCGCCACCGGCCTGCAGGCCGGTGATCGTGTATGAAGTGGCGGCTCCACCGGTGGTTGCAGCAAGAGTCCAATCTGAGTCGAACTCTGACCTCTGTTCGATCTGGTAAGATGCTGCGCCCGTCGAACTCGACCACGACAGTTGGATGCTCGTGCCCGACGTTGCCGTTGCACCGACGTTGGTGGGCGTCGGCGCAGCACTGTAAGTCGTTGCCGTTGTGGTGGGCGAAGTGCTGGCCACTCCCGACGGCGTCACGACCGCGACCCGGAACGAGTAACTCGAGTTCGGGTCCAAGCCCTCGACGGTGAGGCTATCGCTCGACCGATTGGGATAGTGAAGTGGAACGAAGGCGCCGCCGGACGTCGCCATCTCAAGCTGCAGCGCGCTTTCATCTCCGCTGTCTCTATTCCAAGTGACCGTGACGGCAGTGGGCGATACCACGGTGGTGGAGATCGAAGTGGGCGCAACAGTAGTAGTCGTCACGTTTGTAAGATTGGACGGTTCCGAGTCACCGGCGGTGGAAGTTGCAACCACACGGATTTGATAATCCGATCCGGCCTCCAATCCCGTGACTTCATAGGTCGACGCACTGAGCGGCAGGATGTCGATGATGTGGAATGTAATCCCCTCGTCGTTTGAGACCTCGATTCGCTGCTCGGTTCCTGGATCGCCGCCGGGCACCCAATTCAGCGTAACCGACGTGTTCCGAACGTCTGCGGTGGCCGCGCTGGTTGGAGGAGTGATGTCAGCCACCGATGCGTTGGTGGTCGTCGAATAGGTCGCAGAGCCGTTCGAAGTGGCAACGCGAGCCCGGAAGGAGTAGGTTACGCCATCAACCAGACCTTCGACAACGTATGACTGTCCCGTGATGGCAGAATCGACCGCGGTGTAGTTCACCCCATCGGAAGACATTTCCAACTCGGTGATGCTATTGTCACCGGCGGGATACTGCCACTGGACTTCGATCGCCGTGGTTCGGATACCCGTGGCGGTGAGCCCTGTCGGAGGATCGAGCGTCGTTGTGGCGGTGGGCACGTTGGACGGCGTCGAATCGACTGTATTGGTCGCGATGACTCGGAACTGATACAGCGTGCCCGGCTCAAGGTAATTCAAAGTGACCGAGTCGGCATTGACGCCGACGGTCGCCAGAGTCTCGAACGTGCTACCGCCATCCGTGGAACCCTCCACGCGATAACCTGTTTCGTTGGTCGCGTTATCGACCCACTGCAATTGCGCGACGGTATTCGACATCACGACAGCGGTGAGGCTCGTCGGAGCCGAAACTGCGGCAACCGGTACGGTTACGGCCGGTGAATACGCTGCATTTCCTGCGGGCGTGACGGCGCGAACACGGAAATAGTAGATCGTCCCCGGAGTGAGGCCGTTGATCGTGAGCGTCTCTGCATCGATCCCGCTATTCGCGGTATTGAATACCGTACCGTCTACTGACAACTCGACTTCAATCACACTCGTATCGCCAGGCTGACGGTTCCAGGTCAGAGTTACTGAATCCGAGGTCGTCTGTGTGGCCGACAGCCCCGTTGGCGGTATGGACGTCGTGGTCAGTGAAATCGGGGTCGACAGGGTTGAAGCAGATCCTTCGGTCGCGACCAGACGGAACTGGTAGTCGGTGCCAGCGTCCAATCCGGTGAGCAAGTACGTTGTGACGCCCGCACTCGGTGTGGCGACGGTTTGGAAACTCACGCCGCCATCGAGCGATTGTTCTATCGACTGGGCAACCGTGCTTCCAGAGTTGTCGGTCCAGTTCAGAGAGATCTGAGTATTCGAAACGGCTGTCCAGGCAATATCGCTTGGGGCAATCAGAGCGTCCGTCGTTACCTCAATCGGTGCCGAGGGCACAGCGTCCCCTGCATCGGTCTGCACACGCAACTGAAATCGGTACGTCGTATCCGGTTCCAAGCCGTCGGCCGTGTGTGCCGCTCCATCGATTGGCGAACTCGTATCGACCAGTTCCCATGTGCCGTCGTTGTCGGCGTCCGTCAGACGCTCTACTACGACCAGACTTTCATCGTCCACCGGGCGATTCCAAGTCAGGGAGACCTGTCCCGCGGTGACCGAGGCCGTGGCGAGGTCTGTCGGGGCGATCGCCGTGGTGAAGACATCGTCGGACTCGGACGGTGCGGATTCCGCCGGGTTCAACGCGACCACTCTGTAGACATACAGGAAGTCGGGGTCGAGAGCCGTATCGAGATACTCTGTCTCAGTTGCGGGTAATGTGGCGATTGGAGAGTAGGTCAAACCAGAGTTATCGGACCGTTCAATCCGGTATTGGGAAGGACTCCCATCGGCCGCAGTCCACGTCAGTTGAACTTGCGTGTTCGAGGTTGCCTCGGCAACGAGATCTGTGGGGGAGGGAACAGCAGCGGGCGTCTGAAACACGACTACATTTGAATACTCAGAGCGGCTGAATCCGCTCTTGGCTCGAACACGGAAGTAGTAGGTCGTTTCTGGTTGAAGAGGCCCAGTAACAAACGATTCGGTGTCTGTTGGCAGGCTTCCAGTAAGGGTTGTCCACGGTCCATTGGGTTGCTCGGCCCGTTGGACCGAATAGGCTGATTCAACGGAAGACAGATCGGTCCATTCCAATCGCACTCGATCGAGCCCTTCCAAGGCAACCGTCAGACCGGTTGGGCCTTTCATTTCGGTCAGGCGATCCACGACCAGAGATGCAGGAGAGTCTCCGACTTCATTCACGGCAATGAGCCTGTAGAAGTAGCGAGTCACCTCGTCGAGGTCTTCGGCAATGAAGGTTGTCGTAGTGTCCGCAAGTACGCTGTCGATCGATTGCCAGTTGATTTCGTCTTCACTTCGCTCAATTCGGTAAGAGTCTTCGAATTCAACATCCGTCCAAGCCAGCGTGATATCTTCCAGGCTCTGATCCACAATCTGCAGCCCAGTCGGACGTTCTGGCGGCCAGGCCGGCGTGGGCACGTCAAGTTGGTTGGATGGATCCGAGTATTCCGCCAACGAGGGACTGTATGCACGGACACGGAAGCTGTACGACGTGGAAGGCAAGAAGGCGTGATCGATCGTGCCCATGGTCTCCGTGGCCGGCACAGAACCAATCTGTGTCCAGGTGCTGCCGACTAGAAGTTCGACGCGATATTGGACATCACCGCCCGAGTTTCCTTGCCAGTCGAGGGCCACTTGGGTATAGCCAATCGATGTTAATGCCAGGTCGGTGGGCGCCGAAAGGGGCGTAATCGCGCTGCTGACGTTAGAGTAATCGGAGTCACCTTCAGCATTAGCTGCCTGGACGCGGTAATAGTGCAGTGTGCCGTCCGTCAAGGAGGTGTGGCTGTAGCTGGTCACATCCGTTTCGACGGTGGCCAGCGTACTCCACGCGTTACCGTCGAGGCTCCACTCGATCTTGAAGGCGTCTTCGTCGCCCGAGTTGTCGGTCCAGGCCAGATCGATCCGGGTATCGGAAACCGCCGTGGCCGACAGGCTGCTGGGGACCGCGGGCCAGGCTGGCGTGGTGACCTCGACCACGTTGGAGTAGTGCGAGTAGAGTCCGGTCGGAGTCCACGTGTGAGCCCGGACGCGGAAACTGTAGGCCGTCGACGGTTCGAAAGTCCGGTCGACTGTGAACGATGTCGAATTGGCGGCAACCGATTGCGATACCCAGTTGCCGGCAACCAGGGTCTCGACGTAGTACTGGTACTCGATGCTGGAGTTATCCTGCCAGTTGAGGACGGCCTCGGAGCCGCTGATCGACGTCAAGGTCAGACCGGTGGGCGCGGTGGGCAACGTGGCCGCATAGCTGGTGTTGGTGTAGTCGGAGTCGCCGTAGGTATTGGCGGCTTGTACGCGGTAGTACCGCCCCGTGCCTTCGGTCAGGCCGGTATGGCTGTAGGTGGTCACACCGGCGGCCACGGTGTCGAGCAGCGACCAGGTGCTGCTATTCTCACTCCACTCGATCTTGAAGCCGTCTTCGTCGCCCGAGTTGTCGGTCCAGGCCAGATCGATCTGGGTGTCGGAAACCGCCGTGGCTGACAGGCTGCTGGGGACCGCGGGCCAGGCCGGCGTGGTGACGTCGACCACGTTGGAGTAGTGCGAGTAGAGTCCGGTCGGGGTGTAAGTGTAGGCCCGGACGCGGAAGCTGTAGTCGGTGGACGGCTCAAAGGTCCGGTCGACGGTGAACGACGTCGTATTGGCGGCAACCGACTGGGACATCCAGTTACCGGCAACCAGGGTCTCGACGTAGTACTGGTACTCGATATTGGAGTTATCCTGCCAGTTGAGGACGGCCTCGGGGCCGCTGATCGACGTCAACGTCAGACCGGTGGGCGCAGTGGGCAACGTGGCCGCGTAGCTGGTGTTGGTGTAGTCGGAGTCACCGTAGTTATTGGCGGCTTGCACGCGGTAGTACCGTGGCGTGCCTTCGGTCAGGCCGGTGTGGCTGTAGGTGGTCCCATTCGCGGCCACCGTGCCGAGCAGCGACCAGGTGCTGCTATTCTCACTCCAATAGATCTTGAAACCGTCTTCGTCGCCCGAGTTGTCGGTCCAGGCCAGATCGATCTGGGTGTCGGAAACCGCCGTGGCTGACAGGCTGCTGGGGACCGCGGGCCAGGCCGGCGTGGTGACCTCGACCACGTTGGAGTAGTGCGAGTAGAGGGTGGTCGGGGTGTAAGTGTAGGCCCGGACGCGGAAGCTGTAGTCGGTGGACGGCTCGAAGGTCCGGTCGACCGTGAACGACGTCGAATTGGCGGCAACCGACTGCGATACCCAGTTGCCGGCAACCAGGGTCTCGACGTAGTACTGGTACTCGATATTGGAGTTATCCTGCCAGGCGAGGACGGCCTCGGGGCCGCTGATCGACGTCAACGTCAGACCGGTGGGCGCAGTGGGCAACGTGGCCGCATAGCTGGTGTTGGTGTAGTCGGAGTCACCGTAGTTATTGGCGGCTTGCACGCGGTAGTACCGTGGCGTGCCTTCGGTCAGGCCGGTATGGCTGTAGGTGGTCACATTCGCGGCCACCGTGCCGAGCAGCGACCAAGTGCTGCTATTCTCACTCCACTCGATCTTGAAGCCGTCTTCGTCGCCCGAGTTGTCGGTCCAGGCCAGATCGATCTGGGTGTCGGAAACGGCCGTGGCTGACAGGCTGCTGGGGACCGCGGGCCAGGCCGGCGTGGTAACCTCGACCACGTTCGAGTAGTGTGAATAGAGGGAAGTTGGAGTGTAAGTGTAGGCCCGGACGCGGAAGCTGTAGTCGGTGGACGGCTGGAAGGTTCGGTCGACCGTGAACGACGTCGAACTGGCGGCAACCGACTGCGATACCCAGCTACCGGCGACCAGGGTCTCAACGTAGTACTGGTACTCGATGCTGGAGTTGTCCTGCCAGGTGAGGACGGCCTCGGGGCCGCTGATCGACGTCAAGGTCAGATCGGTGGGGGCCGCGAGCGGCGTGGTGCGCGAGCTTTCATTGGTGTAACCCGAGACGCCGTGGGTATTGGTGGCCTGGACTCGGTAGTAGCGAAGTGTGCCTTCGGTCAGGCTCGTGTCGCTGTAGCTGTTCACGTCGGCGCCAACCGTCGTGAGTAACGACCAGGTGCCGCCCTGCTGCTTTGATTCGATTCGGAAGCCGTCTTCGTCGCCCGAGTTGTCGGTCCAGGCCAGGTGGATCTCCGTGTCGGAGACGGCCGATGTGGTCAAGCCGCTCGGCGCCAGGGGGGCCGTGCTGAGATCGACGAGGGCGACGTCGTTGCCGCCCGAAAGCTCGCTCGTTTCGGCGTTGTACCCATACGTGATTGAGTAGACCAAGCCGCCAGCGACGACCTGCGCTGCTTCCGCCAGGCCGGCGAAGGTTCCGGTCACGGCGTCGGAACCGTCGTTTGCGATGAGGACGAGAACTTCGCCGTCATTGTTGGCACGTGTGGCAGAGACGTTGAGACTTGCGCCGCCCAAGTCGACCGCACCGGTGACGTTGACACGATCGGTTCCAGTTTCAGTTAGATCTACGCGGAAGCTGGCAACTGAACCGAGGGTGAGGCTGCCGGTGTCGAACTGGCCCACCCCGTTGACGCCGGGCGAGAGAATACCGGCCGTTGCGGTGACAGTGCCCAGCGTTGCGGCACCGGACAGCGTTCCACCGCTGATCGTTACCACACTTGACGCAATCGACCCCGTAACGCACAGTTCACCCTGGCTGATCGTGGTGGCGCCGGTGTAGGGATTGACGCCGGTGAGCGTCAAGGTTCCGGTACCGGTCTTGGTGAGAGCCAGCGTGCCCGAGCCGTTAGCGATCGAGCCGTCGAAGGTGCCGGTCTGGTTATTGGCACCGACGGTGAGTGTGAGGGCCGCGGCCGCTGTGGAAGCAAGGGTTCCGATACCGGACAAGCCGTTGAATGTTGGGCTGACACCATTCAGGTCGAGCGTGCCATTGACGACGACGTTTCCTTTGCCCGAGCCGCTTGGAATGACGTTGGAAGCACCGAGTTGGAGCGTGGCGCCCGAGTTGACAGTCGTGTTGCCCGTGTAGGCATTGGCAGCGTTGAGAACCAGCGTTCCCGTGCCTTGTTGAACAAGAGCGACGGCGCCGGTAATTGTGTTGCCGATCGTCAGTGTATCACTCCGGTTGAACGCGAGTTGGCCGCCACTGCCGGTCGAGTTGACGGCACCTGCCCCGAGATTGCCGCTCGTTCCGCCGTTGCCGATCTGTAAAGTGCCGGCGCCGATCGTCGTCGTACCGGTGTAGGTGTTGGCGCCGGTGAGTGTCAGGACGCCGGTTCCCTTCTGGGTCAGGCTGGTTGACCCGGCGATCACGTTGTCAACGGTCACGTTGTCGCTGCGGTTGAACACCAGGGCACCACTGACGACGCTGCCCGTACCGAGGGTTCCCGTGGTTCCGCCGTCTCCGATCTGCAGCTTTCCGTAGCTGATGGTTGTGTCACCACTGTAGGTATTGGTGCCGGTGAGGGTCAGCGTTGCGTAGCCGGAGCTGTACTGCGTCAGCGTGCCGGTGCCCGAAATCGCATTGGAAACAGTGACGTCGTTGGAACGGCAGAATCTGAGAGCGGCGTTGTTCACCACTTGTCCCGTGCCCAGGGTGCCCGTCGTGGACCCGCCGCCAATCTGAAGCATTCCCGCGCCGATCGTCGTCGTGCCGCTGTAGCTGTTACTGCCGGTAAGCCTCAGTGTTTCTGTGCCAATCTTCTCCAGAGCCACCTGAGCAGCCCCATCCTCGATGATACCGGAGAAGACGCCGTACGCAGTGCCGTCCGCGGCCAACGTGACGGATCCCGGCTGGCTGGAGGTCACCGTGCCGCTGCCCTCCAGGCCGTTGAGAATCGGGCTGAAACCGTTCAGGTCGAGAGTGCCGTTGACGGTCATCTTTCCCGTGCCCGAACCATTCGGAACCGCGTCCAGGCTGCCAAACCGAAGCGTTCCTCCCGCCTCAATGGTCGTTGCACCGCTGTAGGTGTTGGACCCTGTGAATACCAAGACACCTGCCTGCACCGTCGTCGTGCCGCTGTAGGTATTGGCTCCGGTGAGAGTCAGGACGCCGGTTCCCTTCTGGGTCAGGTTGGTTGACCCGGCGAGCACGTTGTCAACGGTCACGTTATCGCTGCGGTTGAATACCAGGGCACCACTGACGACGCTGCCCGTACCGAGGGTTCCCGTGGTTCCGCCGTCTCCGATCTGCAGCTTTCCGTAGCTGATGGTTGTGTCACCACTGTAGGTATTGGTGCCGGTGAGGGTCAGCG
>Ga0209723_1005501_pt1 | contig 12956 bp, 12 predicted proteins | sample BiotimSIPDNA_2_FD_185750 | JGI IMG/M metagenome (GOLD analysis project Ga0209723, IMG submission 185750) | Anaerobic biogas reactor microbial communites from Washington, USA - Biogas_R2 time_0 SIP DNA (SPAdes) (version 2) | ecosystem: Engineered > Bioreactor > Anaerobic > Unclassified | place... | reverse complement strand
AATAGGGGCCGCCAGTACGATGGTCTTTTTACCCGCCTCAGTATCTTTGTCCATTATTGTAGATGTATTTATCAAAACAAGCTCCTGCCTTTATTTACGCACAAAACGGATCTCACAGACATCGTCGCCCCGGGCAATGGTTTTCGGGAGTTCCAGTACACAGCCATAACTTTCGGCAATACCCCGGTCACCGCACATGGCAATATCGCAGTACATGGAAATCTCTTCATCGGAGCAGCCCTGCTTCTGCCAGGTTTTCACCAGGGGGCAGTAATGGAAGTCGATATCCAGATGGTCGTCATCGCAGCGCAGGATTTTCATTTCAAAGACCATTTGTGCCGGTTTGGTAAAAAGAGTCTTTTTAAGGCCCTTAAGACTTTTGGTTCCGCCTTTATCCACCAGGCCCCCGCCCTGAAACAATCCGCATTGATGAATTGCCTCCGGTGCGTATGCATCCGGTTCCAAACCCTTTTTGCGCGCTTCCTCGCATAAAAGATACAGCCACAGAGCCCGGTGCTCTAACTGCTCCCGCACTGCCTTGATGACAAAATTTTTGTTTTTGGGTTCATTTTTGACTTTGGACATTTTTCTTTCCTCCCCCATGCAAATATATCGTTCCCTGTTCTTCCCGGGCTGAGGCCTCAACTGACAGCCCTACCATCCCATTACTACTCCAACCCATTACTGCTTGATTACAGATGTCTTATGCGGATCTCTTTGCTGGTATAATTATCCTTCATATATTGAGCGGCAAAACTCCGGTGACAGTGTTCCGGTTTTTCCTCTGCGCAGAGCAGACAAATAGAATCCGGCTGGCGGCTCAGGTCAAAGCTTTCCAGCGGCTTTCTCTCCAATAACAGAGCAATGTACATATCCCGGAATTCTTCCCGGGTGATTTTCTTGCTGCGGTAATTTTTCATTAGTTCTTCCGTCGGTGCCAGCTCCAATACATGCTCATAATCGATCCCCACCAGTTCCAAAATATACTGCAAATCCTGTTTCTTCGTGTATCCAGCCAGCTGTGATGTGTTGTGCACCCGCACATCGATAACCTTCTTTACACCTGCCTCTTTCAGCAGTCTGATAAAATCTCGCAAATCTTTTTTTGAAAACCCTATCGTACAAATTTCCATCTTGTACCTCCATTATCCTGCAGTCTGCAGGGCAAAACCATTTACGTTTGCCATGGGGTATGCAGCACCAGGACCAGGACCAGGACCAGGACCAGGCCAGATTACCCCTTCGCTCACCGACAAATCTAGCGATGTTTCACCTTGCCTGCATACATGCTGTCGATAGCATCCACATAGTTTGACAATATCGCTTTTTTCTTGGTCTTCTGGGTGGGGGTGAACTCACCTCTTTCTTCAGTGAATTTATTGGTCAGGATGGTATAACGTCTGATCACTTCGAATTCTTCCAGTCGAGCATTTACTTTTTCAATATCAGCAGCAATCATCTCCTGCAGCAGAGGAACGGCAATGAAATCTTCCCCCACCTCTACGCAAATAGGAGCCCCGGCGGCATGGGAAAATATCAGTTTTTCCCGGTCATAATCGATACTGTTTTTCTCGAAAAGATCGATGAAGAAATTATAATCCGGCACCACCAGGATGCTGATATAATTCCTTTCATCACCGATGACAAATATTTGTTCAATGGCCGCACTGGTTGAAAACAGATTCTCGATCTTGGCTGGCGCAATATTTTTGCCGGTAGCCAGACAGATGATGGATTTTTTGCGGTCCACGATCTTGTAATAGCCCTGCTGGTCTTGTTCCACCATGTCACCGGTTTTAAAATATCCGTCTTCAGTAAAGCAAACCGCGTTTTCTTCCGGTTTATTAAGGTAACCGATAAAAATACCGGCTGAGCCGATTTCCAGTTCACCATCCGGCGCAATCCGGGCTGTTGAACCATTGGCAGCCGGCCCCACATAACCCGGTTTGCAGGCGGTCAGCTGGTTTAATAAACAGGCATTGGTGGATTCTGTCGAGCCGTAACCTTCGATGACGGGGAAACCCAGAGCATAGAAAAACCTTAACAGATCCGGGGCGATGGCAGCACTGGCTGAGAAAGCATAACGGAAGCGATTACCAAAGAGTCCCCTGACTTTGGCGAATAATTTATCGGCGATTTTGTATTTGATTTTAAGTCCCAGGGGTAAAATTTCAGTCACATCGAAATGGGGGGACATGTTAATGGCACCATTAGCATCGGTCTTGTACTCCAGGACCTCCATCCCTACGCCTACCGCCCAGTCAAATAGTTTCTTCTTAGCCGGGCTGTCAGCCAGCTGCTGATTGAACTGGATGTAGATTTTTTCATAGAGCCGGGGGACACAGTTGAACCAGGTGGGATTGTATTTTTGCATATCCGGGATGATGGTGGCCGGACTGTCTGCATAAGCAATGGAGGCACCATTAACCAGTGCCATCCACTGACAGGAACCCCGGTCGAAAATATGGGCCAGGGGCAGGAAGCTTAAAGTGAGATCATCCTCATTATTGGTCATCCCGTAACGGGCAAAATATTCATTTACCCCCTCGATGCGGGAAGCAAAGCACCAGTGGGTCAGGATCACGCCCTTACCCAGGCCCGTGGTGCCTGAAGTATAGATGATGGTGGCCCAGTCATCCAGAGTATTCTCCTGCCAGCGCTTTTCGTATTCGGCAAAATTATCTCGGGCATAAACTCTCCCCAACTCCATCAGCTGTTCCAGACTTATAATCCTTTCATCCTTACTCTGATAGGCCCGATCCAGAACTATTATCTTCTCCAGCGAAGGCATTTGATTTAAACCAGGCAGGACCCGGGCTAAAACATCCTCATTGCCGACAAATAAATAGCGGGAATCAGAATCGTTAATGATGTAAGTGGTCTCATAAACAGACAGGGTGGGATAAATAGTCACCAGACAGGCACCAGTGTTGATCACCGCCACATCCACCTGCGTCCAGTAGGGGCTGCTGGCCGACATGATAGCCACCCTTTCCTGGCGTTCGATACCAAGGGACAGCAAACCGCAGGCAATGGCCTCGATGCGTTCATTCATCTCCTGCCAGGTAAGCTCCCCTTTGTCTTCCAGATTATAAAGTTCTTCATTGAATAATTGGGCTGTACATGATTTGAGTCGGTTGGCTGAATGGTAATAGTACGCGCTCATGGTCTTTAGCTGGTTTTGTTGCATGAATCGTTCCTCCCAAAATCATTTACTACAATTGTTATTTCGACAGTATTCGGTGATATGGAAATATTCTGTAAAGGTGATGACTATTCCTGCAAAATTGTCCTGGGGGCAATTCCCTTTTCATGAGAATTATGTTGTTGGTAGATTGCTCTGGCACCGATGCCGTTATTCATTCGAGCGGGGAAATGCTGAATGGGCACGAACCCGGGGGCACCGTTTGCTTCGCTAATCATCGGCCCGTCGCTCGAAATGGCGATATCCCTATTCCCTTACCCCGCTTTTTACTTTCAACTTTCCGCTTTCTGTCTCCAACTTTTGAAAGCCAAAAGAACATCCCCACTCTGCCGCCTATGAATACTTTACCGCCAAAACGCAGAAAATACATGGGAGATTAGCGGTACCCGGAGAAAGCAGTATAAAAATAGCCGCCAGATCAGGGCAAAATAATATTATCTAAGGAGGAATGATTTATGGGGATCCCCTGGGGAAATTTCGATAAACCGCCGCAATCCTACTGGATCGCCTCGGTACAGTTCCCGCAATTTGAACAGCTAAACGATGATATTGACGTAGATGTTGCCATAATCGGCGGCGGCATTGTCGGCATAGCATCTGCCTTCATGCTAAAGCAAAGCGGCCTTAAGGTGGCGGTCCTGGAAGCTGCCAAAATCCTGCATGGTACAACGGGCTATACCACCGGCAAAATCACCGCGCAGCACGACATAATCTACACAACCATCAAAGCCAATATGAGTCAGGAAAATGCCCAGCAGTACGCAGATGCTAATAAGGCGGCGATTCTGGCCATCCACGAAAGCATAAAGCAGAACAATATACAATGCGATTTTTCCTGGCAGCCAGCCTATATTTATACCCAGGATGAAAAGGAAATCAAAACCATCCAGGATGAGGCTAATTTGGCGGCCAGCCTGGGCTTTAAGGCCTCCTACCTGGAAGAGATCCCGCTGCCAATAGATGTAAAGGCGGCTTTAAGATTTGACGACCAGGCTCAGTTTCACCCGTTAAAATATCTGCTGGCCGTCGCCAATCTCATTCCCGACGGCGGCAGTCATATTTATGAAAATGTCATCGCCATGGATATACAAAAGGAAAACGGGTATCTGGTAACGACTAATACGGGCCGCCGGGTCAAAGCCCCCCATGTAATAATTGCTTCCCATTACCCGTTTCATGACGGCGGCGGCCAATATTTCACCAGGCTCCACCCCAATCGTTCTTATGCCCTGGGCATTAAGATAAAAGAAAAATTTCCGGGCGGAATCTATATTACCGCAGAAGACCCTGCCCGTTCCTTCCGTTCTACCCCCCTGCCAGACGGGGGCGAACTGGTACTGGTAGTGGGAGAGCACCATAATACCGGGCAAAGCCCCGACACCAGTGTCCATTATCAAAATCTGCTTGAAACGGCCGAGTCTCTATTTACACTGGATGAAATCCTGTACCGCTGGTCCGCCCAGGATTATATCACAATGGACCAGGTACCTTATATAGGCAGCCTGTCCCCCGATACACCGGGCATCTATGTGGCAACGGGATTCCGTAAATGGGGAATCAGCACCTCGGTGGCAGCGGCCATGATCATCAAGGATTATATAAACGGAAAGGATAACCCCTGGGCCCCGGTCTTTGACCCCACTAGGTTCAAACCGGATGCTGCCACAGATAAGGTCATGGTGCAAAAGACTGATCTGGCTAAAAAAATGACCGACAGCAAATTAATGCCGTCGGCCAGCAAGGATGATATACCGCTGGGTACAGCAATGGTATCTGACACCAATGGCAAAAGAATAGGCACCTTCAAAGATTCGCAGGACGGTTTTCATACAGTGGAATTAGTTTGCACACACATGGGCTGTGAACCGCAATGGGACTCGGCGGAACAATCCTGGGACTGCCCCTGTCACGGTTCTCGTTTCACCTATGACGGGGATCTCATCGAAGGTCCGGCCAAACAGCCCTTAAACAAACCAGCGAACCAGGCAGGGACCTTAAAATAAACAAATATTACCTGAAAAGCAACAGGCGGTGCCCTGAAACTCCGGGTGGCATTATGAAGGGGCACCAGCGCCTGTTTCGTAAAGAGACGAAGTGAAAACTGCAGAAGACCGAAAAAGCTCTATATTTCCCGATCAGGAAGAAGGAATCAAATGCAAATCAATGAAGTTATGGATTTTTTAGAAACTGACAAATTAAGTGCCACCTTTTCTTCCCAAGGATTGAAATATTTATCCTTAAGGAACCATAATGGAAAACTGACCGTAGATCTGAAAGACTACCCCAAAGAATCGGAGCCCCCTGATCCCAGGGCGAATCTACTCATCAGCGAAACAATTAAGTTTCTAAAAACGGGAAATCATGATATGAAACTGGATCTGAGTGAATTTACTGCTTTTCAGCAGTCCGTTTTTCATGAAGTCAGCAAAATTAATGCCGGAAATATATGTACCTATAAAGATCTGGCAGTCCGGCTGGGAAAACCCGGCGCTGCACAGGCAGTAGGCAATGCAGTTTCTAAAAATCCCGTTTCCTATTTTCTCCCCACCCATAGAGTATTGCCGCAGAAAGGCTTAATAATTTGCCGAAGCGGTGCCGGTTTTTTACGGGAAAAACTCCTGCAGCATGAAGGGCAGAATATTGAAGAATTAAGGAGTAATTATGTTTGCCAGAGAAAATGCACAGTGGACTAACAAAACTTCATGCAATCATACCCATCTGCAAAGATGACCTGACGGTCTATCCTCATAATCCAGCAGCTCCGTGCAATTAACCCGCCTGGATTTGTATCAGATTCCCTCCCAGCAATTCAGCTGTTTCCGGATCACAGGTAGTAAATATCACCTGGTGGCGAACAGCAAAATCTTTGATCAAATCAGCTGCGCTTTTTTTCCTGTCCGGATCCAGGTCCACCAGACAATCATCCAGTATCATGAAGCCTTTGTGATCCCCCAGGATATGTTCCAGTATGGCCAGCCTCAGAGCCAGGGCCACCGAGCCGTAAGTTCCAGTTGAAAGCAGGTCCATTGGTATTTCGGTGTCATTGTTTTTTGCCAGTCTCAGGGCAAAATCATTTTCCACCTCTCCTGATTTGAAGCTGCCCCTGGTCAACAGTTTTACATAGCGGGAAAAGGCCCCTGCCAGGGGTTTGAACGAGTCCTCATCAATGGCCTGGCGGGTTTCCCTGAATACTTCTTTAATTTTCAGAAGTTTTTTTGCTTGCGCCATTTTATGGACAAAATCTTCTTCGGCCTGTTGCATTTCTTTTTCCAGTTCCTCATATGGTGTTATGGGCAAGGCGCTTTCGCTTTTATAGTAATCCTCCTTCAGTTTCAGAAACAAGGCCTGCATCTCCCCGCTGGCCTGGCGCAGTTCCCCTAATCGTCTTCTGAATTGGACCGCACTTTCATACCCTTCCGGCAAAGGTGCCAGACCGCTGAGCTTTTCAATGCTTTGCTTCTGAGCCATCTTCACCTCAACTATTTTGTCCAGCAATCCTTCCAGGTTCCCATATTCTTTGCTCCATTCAGCTATGGAGTTTTCCGCATTGATTTTGGCGGCCAGCAGTTCGATTTTTTCTTTATCGATATCTTTTATAGCTGCTTCTATCGCCGGCAGTTTCCTTACGCCACTTAGTTCACCATAGCCCTGCAGTTCCTCCTCCAGATCCTTTAAGGTATCCCCTTCCAGCAAATCCATCAGCTGTTTTTTCTCCAGAGACAATTCCCGGCTCAGATGGTCCCGGCTTTCTTTTTTGGACCGGGCTTCTTTTATTCCCGCTGCACCCAGTTCCAGCAGGGTCTTTTCCATATCCCGCTTGTTATTTTCATATTGGTTCCTTAATTCATTAAAATCTGTTTCCCCGGTCTTTATCTCCAGTGAGATGGTGTCGCTTTCCAGTCTCAGAAAAGCATCGGCTTTAAATTCGGTTCCTTCTTCCAGCAATACAGGTTCCTCCAGGTCTTTGATCATATAAAGATCTCCCTCCCCGGAGTAATGTATGAGCTGACCGAACATGGTTCCGGCCTGCATTTTAGCAGCCAGACTGTGCATCTCCCGCTGATATTCTTCCAATTTGTCCATATCTTCCGGGGTTATTTCTTTCGTTGATTCCAGTTCTTTTTGCTTTACCTCGATTCTTCCCTGCAGTTCAATGAGCCGGCCGATCCTTTTTTGCAAGGCCTCTTTTTCCTGGATCCTGGCCGCCCGGATTTTTTCCTCTTCCAGCTTGTTGTATTCTTCCCCCATAGTTTTAAGGGCTTTTTCTATTTGCTCCAGCTTCTCTTCATTTTTAGGCCATTCTATGTTGATCTTCATCAATAGGCCCAGATCCTTTTCATACTGCCCCAGGAGCGGCTCCATCTGTAATCTGGCTGTCACATCTTCTTCTATTTCTTCCATAGCCTGAAGCTCGTCCTTTTTCTCTGAATACTCCTTCTCCAGATCCTTCAAACTGCTGCATATTTCATCAAAATTCAACTGTCTGGCCAGGGCTTCCTCCATCTCCAGACGCAAGCCTTCCTTTTTATAATAACTGGCCAGGACTTCACCAATTCCTGTTTTATAAGGATTGTGGATACCCCGATTATTTTCCGGATAGTTTTTTTCCCTATCCCATCTTTTGAGGAGACCTTCTATTTCAGTGTCAATACGACTCTCCAGCTCATCGATGGGAACGCCGTCCATTTCCATTACTGCCCTTTGCAAAAGGGTACTCACTTCATTGACTGTTTCAATATCACCGGTCATATTATGCAAAGCTTCCCGGATTTGATCCTGTTTGGAGAAGAGGATATTACTGTAGGTCCCTTCACCAAAAAGCAATATCTGTTGTAAAATCTCGTCGATGGTCCCTTCATTGACGATTTTGTCATTCTGCGGCGTTATCATCTGTATGGAAGGCTCCCCACTCCACACCCGGCTGATCCTGTACTCACCATTATCACCAATCAAGACCAGTTCCCCGTCAAAAACATCCCCATCGGGCAAAGGCCGGAATTTACGTTGAAATTCACTGTCCGCCGTCAATCTCCTGTCATTTTTTATCGATTTGAAGAGCACGGCATGGATCCCTTCGATCAATGTGCTCTTCCCTGATTCATTCTTCCCCAGGATCACATTCATGCCATCTTTAAAATCGATATTTTTATCCTTGATTCCAGCAAATCTCTGGCAATTATAGTTTTTAATGATCATTTCTTTACCCCCATTATCAGCTCATAGGCTATTTGCAGGGCTTCTTCATCTTCGGCCAGAGCATTTAAAAACTGACTGGGAAAAGAGCCCCGGGTAAATTCCTGTTCGATTTTTTCCGGGGTGATTTTGATCCCCAGATCACTGTCATCGATAAGCAGATAAGCCAGCTCCTGTTCCAGCTGTTTATATATTTCCTGTCGATAGATAAAATCATCTTCTGTCAACCGGCCGGCCAGACGTATCCGGGCTATGGTCTCAAGGGCCCCCTCCCCGATCAGGGCATCCCGGAGAATATCCAGATCAGCCCCGCTGGCTGCTTTGTATTCCAGGTCCTTAAAACGGTATAGGCCCGTCCTGATCAGTTCCCCCCGTACAGATTTCTCCTCATTAAGAGTGATCAGCCAGGCATGGCCTTCATGGCGGCAATCCAGCCCATCCGGCTCCGGGGTGCCGGGATTGAATATCTTCCAGTCCTTTACCGATGGGCTGTCAGGATAAGGTACATGAGTATGGCCCAGCAGCCAGAGGTCTACGGGCAGATCCTCCAACTCCTTATGTTCCATATAGAAGTAGGAACGCTCCATATCCGGAGAAATACCCTGCAGTGCCCCATGGGCCAGGCCAATATTTATCATGACCGGGTCGATTGCTTCTGCCCGGATCCAGCCGATATTATTGGTTTCACTATGTTTGGAACGGCAGGGAGCAGGATAAACCATCACATTCAGGCCATAATCTGCCAGAGAAACGGTCGTTTCCTCCTTTAACAGCAGGATTTTATCACTGGCATTTTTCTTGAAAACCTCCCAGAGTTCGATCATATCATTGTCATAATCATGGTTCCCGGGCAGGATCAAAACACATTCCCCCAGAAAACCATTCAGGTGTTCCGCTGTCCGAGCGATAGTCCCTTTATCTATGCCTTTGATATTGTGGAACAAATCGCCAGCGATAACGAACAAATCACAATTCTCTTCATTAGCTCTCTGGATCATCCTGGCAAGGACCTCTATTCTGGCCTCTTGCAGCTTACCCCTGATCGGTTCCGGATAGCCGTTGAACTTCATCCCTATATGTAAATCCGCCGTATGCAATATTTTGACAGACATTCTATCCCCTCCCCGGTTTTCTTCGGTGACAAAGGGACGGTCCTTTTGTCACCCCTGACAAGGGGACGGTCCTTTTGTCACCCTGACCGACTAGCCTGATTTTCTTTTTCTTCCCCCGACCCCAAATCAGCTCCTGCGGATACATAAAATATTCTATCATTTTCATCCAAATACCTTTAAAGCTGAGGTGACGTCGGATCAGTCCTTTGGCCAACTTCAAACAATTGTGACACAGGGACGGTCCACGGTCCTTTTGTCACCCTTGCCCAACAAACCAGCTAAAATACTATCAACAATCCCGCACTTCAAGCGATCATCTCTGCTAAGCAGCGAGTCGACAGTAACGTCGCCTCCTTCAAGCTCACCAGCCCAGGCTGCCCCGATGCCGCTAACAATCTGACTATTTTGGTGACATCGGGGCAATCCTTTGGCCGACTTCAAACAATATTGTCGCCAGTCCCCCCCCCCCTGACAATTCATGCAGGTAATTTGTGGCATTATATAGAACTTTATGTATAAAGCTAATTATTGGAGGAAGAATAATGCAGAAATTCAGCAAATGGCTCCTGGTCACACTTGTATTTATATGTTTAATCGCAGCTCCAGTCCTTTCCGCACCGACAATCGACCTGGACGGCCGACAGTTATCTTTCGACGTTTTGCCCACCATTGATGATGGCCGCACCTTAGTACCTCTCAGAGCAATATTTGAAGCCATGGGGGCAACTGTAAACTGGGATCAAGACAGCCAGACTGCCACCGCAATGAAGGACGGAAACACGGTTATATTACAAATCGGTTCAACTGCTCCGACCATTAACGGAGAAATCAGGGAATTGGATGTGCCGGCAAAGATTATTGAGGGCCGCACACTGGCGCCGCTGCGCTTTGTTGGTGAAGCTTTCGGCGGTACTGTTGACTGGGATCAGGCTTCGCAGCTCATTTCGATTACTTCTGTTCCTGCCCCGGCTGCTTCCCCTGAAACGCCCCCTGCCCCAGAAGATGCTGAAATTATTAAAGTACATTACATTGATGTAGGCCAGGGTGACAGTATATATATACAGCTTCCAGATAATAATGACATATTGATTGATGGCGGCAGCGAAGCCCACGCAGAAACCGTGATCAATTACCTCAAGGCACAGGGGGTTGACGATATTGAATTAATGATCGCCACCCACCCGCATGAAAATCACATCGGCGGACTGCCTGCTGTCCTGAAAGCTTTTAAAGTGCAGGAAGTCCTGGATTGCGGACTGCAAGAACCTTTTTCAGAAGCATATAAAAAATATGCTGCAGCAGTGATGGCAGAAGGCTGCCCCTGGGTATCTGCTTCATTCCAAAAATACATTTTTGGTGATAGTGTTTTAAAAATCCTGACCGGATCGACCAACTGGGTCACCGTGGCAGATAATTCTGTGATATGCAGACTGGAAACAGGTAAGACCCGGTTTCTTTTTCCCGGTAATGCAGGAATGCTGCCACGAAATGCATTAAAAGGAAATATCCCTTCAGAAATATTAAAAGTATGCGGCCATGGTGGTATAAGTACCGTCAATAAAACTTTTCTTGACAAAATCAAACCGGAAACAGCGATCATATCTGTCGGTGCAGATAACAGCTTCGCACACCCATCGGCATTGACCCTGTTTGAATTGGAAGAAGACGGTGTTTCAGTTTTCAGGACAGATCTGAATGGAAATATTGTGGTCACAACTAATGGGGATACCTATTCAGTAAATACTGATAAAAACCTGCCCGCACCAGCCAAACCAAAAGCCGGCAAATTCGTAGCCAATATCAGAATCACCCAATATCACGATCCCACCTGCGAACTTGCACAAAAAATCGCACCTGAATCCCAGGTCTGGTTTGTAACCGAGGATGAAGCCATAAGAAGAGGATTTATGCCCTGCAATAATTGTATCGAAATAAAAGATCAGGATATATTCCCCTTATATAAAATTCCACAAAGGTAACGGTGACACGGGGACGGTGACAAAAGGACCGTCCCTTTGTCAGTCTATCAGCGGCGGTCTCTTTTCAGATCATAAATCGCCTTTTCTATGTACCAGGCCATGTCTTTATTCGGATGTTTTCTTTTCAGTACATCTATCTGCCGGTCCAGTACTTCGGCAGCCGCCATTCGGGTGCCACCATGTAAACTGATAAATTCATTTCTTAATTTGATGGTTTTAGAGTCGAAGTAACCCTTGTTTAAAAACTTGTCGTTCTTGCTCCGCTTATCATTTCTGATTTTAATAATGTATAAGACTATTAATACCACCAGAATCAATATGATCAAATTAATTATTGTCGTTCCGTTAATGTTGGTCATAGCCGCCTCCCCTGCCCTTTATATTAACCTGAACGCTTTTTAAATGACAAGTGACAAAAGGACGGCCTCCTTTGTCAAGGTTGAGTTTTCCTTGTTTCCTTGCTATTATTAATCAAAGATTCTTTGCATATTTTCTATTGGATCAGCATAGATTGCCAAAGGAGGAGTACAAATGTCCCGGGTTAGAACCAAAGGAGAAAACCCCATGATTAAAAAACGTATTTCAGTGTCACAGAAACGCCAGATAACCATACCGATAGAATTCTATAACAGCGTCGGCATTGACAAGGAAGTAGAATGCTATGTCGAAAATAATGCCATCGTCATCCGTCCCGTTCGGGAAAGCAGCGGAGAATTTGACGAACAGCTCCTGGCTGATTTAATAGCTCAAGGTCTTTCCGGACAAGAACTACTGGATAAGTTCAAAGAAACCCGCCGCCAGATTCGTCCCGCCGTGGAACGCTTGCTTGACGAGGCTCGTCTGGCAGCTAAGGGTCAAGCACCAGGTGATAGTTATGAAGATGTCTTCGGCTCAGAGGCAGACTGATGGCCAAATTAATCATTTTGCCCCCGGCTGCCCGCTATCTAAAAAAGCTTAAAGAAAAGTCGTTGAAAGATAAATTCCAGGCCGCTATCGATCAGATTCTAAAGGATCCCTATTGGGGTGAACCTAAAACCGGCGATCTTAGCGGCATATATTGCTGTGATATATTCCACAATAAAACCAACTATGAACTGGCTTATACCATTGTTGAAGAAAATGACGAAATAATTGTTATTATAATGGCGGGTACCCGCGAAAATTTTTATGAAGAACTGAAAAGATACATGAAGTAACAGACCTTTCGGTTCATGCCCCATGACCTTTTTCGCGGACGGTGATATCCAGACGACAGGACTCCGAGACAAAAGAAACAAACAGTCCCCTTGTCACTGTTAAATAAACTGCAGGCTTACGGCAATGAGCAGCTGTCCCAGATAATACAGCGAAAGATTGGCAACCCGCAGGGAGAACTTCTGCGTTCCGCCGAAGGTGTTAAATATCAAAATAACATCGCTGGCGGTAAAGAACAGTGCACCGATGACATACAGCAGAGCGCTGGTAGAA
>Ga0209723_1005499_pt1 | contig 12960 bp, 15 predicted proteins | sample BiotimSIPDNA_2_FD_185750 | JGI IMG/M metagenome (GOLD analysis project Ga0209723, IMG submission 185750) | Anaerobic biogas reactor microbial communites from Washington, USA - Biogas_R2 time_0 SIP DNA (SPAdes) (version 2) | ecosystem: Engineered > Bioreactor > Anaerobic > Unclassified | place... | reverse complement strand
CCGGTACCTGGACTACACTCGGTCATATTCAGGAAAGTGAATTTAACGATGAAACTGAATTCGAAAAAACTTACAACGAAGCTGGTGAGCTTGTTGGGATTGACGAAGGGAACCGTGAACCGCAGATTAAAGGTTTGTTGATGCAGTCCAGCAAAACGATTCTTGACTTTCTTGGAAAGGGATGCCGTGATAAATACTTTGCTATTTACAAGTATGAAGGCATTGTTAATAAAAAACACCAGGAACTTTGGATTGCAGTGGCTCAGATACGTCCGCTAATTCAGTTAAAAAGCGGCACTAAACGCCCGCCTATTGAAATTACTGCGATGAAAGTTGATTCGGCTGTAACAATAACAACAACATTGCCGAGCGTTGCAAAAGCTTCAACTGCAACAATTCCGGCAAATGATTATTGGGTGATAACTGAAACGGCGGTAAGTTGATGGAAAAGAAAATATATGAATTTAACGGCATTAAAGTGGGAGAACTTCAAACTCCCACTTTTGGCAAGCTTAAAAAGCTTAACGAATTAGGCTGTAAAACTGACGATGTGGAATCTATCAATAAATTCTGGCTTTCGTGTCTGTCGAATTTCGGCAATGCGCAAAAGCTTGCATCGGTAGTAATAGGCAGTGAAATTGATGAAGAATTAAGTCCGGCAGTACTTAAAGAGGCGTTCTTGGATTTTTTGGGGGAGTGCGGACTGCTTATAACATAATTGAGGACTTCGCCTTTATGAATGAAGGCGAAGCGGCATTAAAAGCGCAGGGAGTAGCGAGCGAAATGGAAGAAGAATATATACTTGATTTTATGATATACAGAGCTTGCGCAAGCGCGGCTGATTACAATGTTGTGCTGAATATGCCGTTACGCGCTGCACTTGAAAGAATTGTATTTGGGAACTTTGAGAAGTATGTGCAGGAGCGCGTAAATGAAAGAAGCTAAAGTAAAATTAACGCTTGATGCAAAAGACTTTGAGAAGAATGCCAAAGTTGCAACCGGATCAGTACAGGACTTAAAAAACCGGTTGAAAGATGCCACGGATACTTTTGAACGCTCTGCAAAAGGCAGCCGCGAATATGAGAATTCCCTTAAGAGAATACAGGTATTAAACGGTCATTTAACAGGCTCTGTAAGTCCGTTAAAAGGCGAGATGAATGGGCTAACTGATGTAACAAACAGAACCGCGCTTACATTAACCAATATGAAATATGTAGTGCAGGATTTACCCTATGGATTGCGAGGCATCGGCAATAACATTACTCCTTTAATTTCTTCAATAACAACCCTTAATGCAGTTACCGGCAGCTTTACGCTTACAATGAAAGCTTTATGGACTACGCTTAAAGGACCGCTTGGAATTATACTGGCAATTGACGCGTTAATTACTGTTCTTACGATGCTTGAGATGAAAAACCAAAGCGTTGGCAAAAGCACAAAAGAAATGGGTAAGTCAACCAATCAGTTTTTACGTGATTTGAAAGATGAGATGAAGTATTTTAATATGTTTAATCAGCCGGGAATGCATTCTCCGCTTCCATCTCTCCGGGACCGTGAAAAATCGCTTAATGGTATGGTGGATATGAGCGGGTTAAGCAATAAGCAGATTACCGGCTTAATCACTAAAATGCAGGCTGTTACAAACGAAGCACTCCGCAGTAAGAATAAAGTTTACGAAATATCTTCAACGGTAACAAATATGCTTCGTAAGGAATTAGAACTGCGCAATAAATTATCGCAAAACAAACATTTCCTTACACAATACGGACTATTAAAAACAGAACTGCAACCAGCTACTGCTCCCAATTACGGTAATATGTCGTTTGGAGATTTAATCCCTTTAGGACCTCAGGAAATTGTTGATTATAACCGTCCGCTTACACCAGGGCAGCAGAGATTACGCGATTTACTGAAAAACGCACAGATACAGCCGAAAGCCGATCTTGGTCTTAAGGAAAATAAACCCGATACACGTTTAATTGAAATGCAGCAAATGGATAAACTGCAATTAAAAGTTGATTTATTAAGTACAACTTTCAGCAAACTTGGAGAAACAATTGCAGATGCATTTGTGGACGGTAAAGTTAAACTTGCCGATTTCAGCAGGGAGCTTTCTAAAATGCTTATTCAGCTTACAGTTTCGGGTCTTCTTAAAAGCGCAATTATCAGTCCGCTTATGGCTGCCGCAGGCGTTACATCCGGAAGCGATTCAACTTCAATTATACCAATGCCTGATATATTAAAAAATACAATCGGCGGGGGGATGGGTTCCGGCAGCAACGCGCCTGTAAAAGTTGAAATTGCCGCTAGTTTACGTAAATCCGGTAACGAATTTGTTGCAGATTTCAAGCAAGCTGAAAGAAACTTTAATAAAAACGTTGTGGTATACAATGGGTAGGCTGATTGTTACAAAATATAACCACAATATTCCGGATAATAAATATATAAGAAAGTATTTCCGTAATTATTACCTGCAGGAAGTTGAAAGATACGATCTATCGGGTGCCGTATTGGCAGATAAAGATATAATTACTAACAACAGGCTTGAATACGAGGATGTATTCAGCTTTGCGGCTTCCGATTTTACAATTGTAATTGACCGAAACGAGCTTACAAACTCTGTGTTCAATGAAAGTAATCTGGAAAACTACACATTCGGGCTGGAATATGCAGTTGACGGCAGAAATGTATACGTTGGTCAGATTGTGCCGGAAAACATCGAGGGTGACTCTTCTACGGATTACTTTACAATTATTGCCAGGGATTGGATTAAGTGGCTTATGGAAAGATTTGCCAGTTGTATGCTGCCAAGAAAAGAATCTATGCCTTATGATATCGGCGAGGATGATTTTACCCTTGAAAGGCTGTTTAATATAATATTCACGGATATCCCATTTCTAAAAGGTATTAACATAAATGTAGGGTCAAACGATACAAGGCTTAAAGTTGCAGAGTATAACCGGCTGACTGTATATCATTTTGACGGGCAGATAAACGAAAATTACCACTTGAATTTTAAGGTCTGGGTTGAAAGAATGTACAACATAGGGTTGCTTGATGAAAGGATGCGGGATTTAATGTATTTGCGGACAGACGCAGAAGATACCGGGCTTGTTAGTTTTTACGCACCGTATGCAGGGCAAAGAATACGCGCGCTGGGAAACAAGTATTATCAGGAATCAAGGTACTTGGTGCCGGATGTTTCTTTATCAATTGCTGGTTTCTTATACAGATGCCAGCTTGAATATGGTGCGTATATGTGGATTGATGAAAATGGAATATTAAGGTTTGAAACCCGCAACCGGCTCGGTGCTTATTCCGGTCCTTTTATTGAGGATACCGAAGCAGTTAATCTTGACGATAAAGTGCTTATTGAAGTTGACGGTCAAGGACTAAGCTCGCAGGAATCTTTTACACAAAAAATAAGCGACTATAATTCTGTTTTGCTGGACTATTATGTATTTTTAAGGCAGGACGGAACCACAACAATATATACATCTGGTTATTATATACTATACTTAGTTAACGGAGCTATAGAGAAAAGGAAAATCACATTTTCGGGTGTGCCTTTCGGTTATAACCCGCTTGATTTAAGGCACCCTTTTTATCCGCTTTACTCGGATGAAAATGAAAACATAACCGGTTTTACATACGAAGATCCTTCGAAGGCTTATAAGTTAGTATTTAATAACGCCCGGATCGACTCCATTATTCTTGAATCGTACAAAGACGTATTAGTGCCTCATAAAAAACTTGTTTTGCCTTGCGACGGAGACGATTATACCTTGAATTTAAAATGCAGATACAAGGGTGAAAACTATAGGACTTACAATATAAAACGGAATCACACTCAAAAATATTCAATACTGGAGCTGCTTAATGTCGTATAATGTTATTCACGGAGTTGGAACACCAAGGATTATTACAAGCTCTGTTAAAGTTGCCGAAGGCGACATTGATACGGTTTCTGATGCTGTAACTTTAACAATTCACGATTTAGCAGGCTCGAAAGTAGTTTTTTTGCTTGATAACGGAATCGGGCGGCTTGCAGTAACAAAAGACGCAAACGGAGATACTATATTCAGTCGTGTTATAAATGTGTTTACAGATTACAATACCTTCGTTTTTTCTCCCTGGCTCGGCGGGGATCCTTCTACAGGGAATATTCCCGTTTTGGAAAATAAGGTTGAGTTTTTCGGCTTTGTACTGGATTTGCCGTTATGCGAAAACTTAATTGAAGGATTTAAGCTTGAGGGTTACGATAAAAAATATGAGAACGGAGATATAGAGCCTGTAAAAAAAGGCTGGTATTACTCTGCTGTTCTTGATTATAGCGGTTATATAAAAGCAGAAGTATTGAAAAAAGTCGGCATATTGATTGATGTTACGCAGAAAAAATTCCTATTTTACCCAAGAAGCGATAATCCGGATGTTAGTTATATAGTTGATTTTCCTGCAGGCTTTGCATTTCAGTTTCAGCAAAAAAAACACCACAAAAACCACAAACTTGTTATGTTGGAATTGCGCGGGCTTAAAAGATTAGTAAAGCCGGATTTCGATTCGCTGCCGAACGATCAGATGTATGGGTATGGCGAATATTTTGGCTATTATCATTAAATAAGAGTAAGAGTAAGTTTACCCGCCTGTGGCGGGAGTAAGAAGTAAGAAAAAACATTATTGGAGTTAAAGATGAAAAAATACATAATTTTATTATTATCGGTTCTTTTTATTGCTGATTGTGCGGCTCAAATGCCTACGCCCTCTGCAAGTAAAACAACTTATCTGCGTTTGAAAAAATACAATTCCGGCGCGCGAAATGTTGCTGATTCATTAAACTGGAACATGGATCAGATTGATGCAGGCTGGAAAATTAACGACACCAGGCTTGATGAGCACGATGTTGATATTGAAGCACTCGATTCCGCTATTACGCAAAATAACAGCTGGGTATTAGGAATTTCCGATTCGTTAAGCGCAGTTTGGGTAAACGGTTTATATACTAAGGTATGGGCAGGGAGTTTCCCAATGGTTCACACATCTTACAATGTGAACCAGGAGCAAGTTATGTTTTATAATGCCGGTTCGTCAACATTAACACTCGTGGATAACACTAATATACATACAATTACGGGTGACGATTGCGTTCTTGCAACGGGAGAAAGCGCTATCTTTATTAAGAAATACACATCTTATTGGCAAGAAGTTTACAGAAGTAATCTTTCGGAAATAATTGATTTATACAGGCCGCAAACACGGGAAAGGACTATATATAATGATTTTGTAAATATAGCCGACGATGCTACCGATCCGACGATTGCGTCAAATACATTAACTGCTGTATTAAATACACCTGTTACAAATGATATAGTACAATTTGCTTATTATAAACGCCCCGGCGATACACGCCTTACTGTTACCTACCAATATAAATGCAGTAACTATTCTTTGGTTACGTACGGCGCGCTTGGATTCGGTTTTGTAATTGACGGATCAACTACGTTATATGATAACCTTAATACAGGCACAACAACCGGTAACTGGGCAACGAGGGTGTATTACATAGATATATCCGGATGGACTGATAATACGTATTATTTAATTGACTTACAAATGTATGCACTTGTAACAAATTTAAACGGACAAACAAGCATCTTTGAAATCCGCTATCCAATTGTAACAGCGAGGTAACTATGGAACAGAATAACACTGTAATTAAAGGCAGCAGACAGGATTTAATATTTGAAGTTAGCGGAGATTACGCTAACGATAAACTTCTTTTCACGGTTAAAGAAGATGTTAATTATACAGCCCGCATAATTTATAAACGCAACGTTATCGGCGGAGGATCTGCTAACGAAATTGAAGCTTCGTACAACTCTGTTTCCGGATTAACAACAATAAACGTTAAAATATATCCGGTTGACACAAGAGACCAGGAACCGGGCGTATTGGTTTACGATTTGGTAGCGGAAGATGCGGATAACGATAGTAATGTAATGCCACTTTTTGACGGGTCTTTCAGGGTTGAATCTTCAGTAAGAAGTTACCTTGATAATTCGCAAAGCGCGAGAAGTTTCAGCAATTACTTAAAATTTACAGTTACAGCTCCGGATACTGTTGAAATTGACGATAACCGAATTGGTTATGAAGATGTAACAGTTGAAATGGTTAACGGGAATATTGTTGTTGCAAGTCCTTCCGGATTATTAACAGACGGCGAAACTCAGGTTATTCCTACATTATTCCAAACTTGGGAACACACAGACGGCGATTATGCAATTACGCTTGCGCCGGGCGCATTTTCTAAATTTAGCGTGGAGATTTACGACTTATGAAAAAGATTAAATGGTTAATGGTAAACGGTAAAGGATTAACGGTTTTAATGTTCGCAATATTATTCTTTAATCTAACGACTGCACAGGTGCGGGTTGCAACATCCGGAGACATTACTTCTTTGCGGGATTCACTGCAGGCGAAAATTGATTCACTTCAAGCGGCATCTGCAAAAGAAGTAAAGCAGGATGTTACTAATTCGAGACTTTTAACAGTTATTACCAGGCTCGATTCAACAGTTTCGAAGCTTCAGAAACAAATAACAGACTGGAACGCCGGCATATTGATTGAACAAAATGCCGGCGATTCTTTGAACGTCCGCGGCACTTTTGTCAATTCCGGAAGCACAACCGTTTCCGGATCGGTTTCGATTACAGGAACTCCTGCAGTAACTGTTTCCGGGATTGCGACTGCTGCATTACAAACAACGCTGAATGGCTATGTTGACGGGCTTGAAGCTTCGGTTGACGGGATTGAGGGATTACTTACTACTGGAAACGGAAGTCTTGCCACAATTGCAGGAGCAACGACAATATTTGATGCAAATGGCACAAATTATTATTCAGTTTCAGATTCTACCAATACGAGCTGGGTTTCTATTTCTTTTGGTTTTACGCCTAAAAGGGTTACGCTTTCAGCAAATCCTTCAGGTTTAGAGCGGGTTGAATTCGCATGGTCAAATTCTCCTGCGGCAGGAAAAACATTTTACCTGGAAGAGTTTAAGAAAAGTCAGGTTATTTCCGGACAAGGGACTACCCTGTACGTGAAAAGCACTACCGATAATGTTCATTATAACGTTGTGGCGGAGTAAGTTATGGTAATTAAACCAGGTGCATCAATACAAGGGTTAAGAATTGAAATGCGTAAAGCTTTAATTGTTGCCGAAAAGGTTTACAGAAAATACGGCAGATCCGAAGGAATTACAATCACTTCCGGAACTGAGGATTATGCTCACTCTGCCGGTTCTTTGCATCCGTTCGGTTATGCAGTCGATTTAAGAACCTCATATTTTAAGACTGGAGTTATCGGCTCGGTTGTATCTGAGATAAAAAAAGAACTCGGAAGCGATTACGATTGTATTTACGAAGGAGACCACATTCATTTAGAATTTGACAGGATACTTAGATGAAAAGAACAATTTTAGCCTTAACTTTCTTCTTAGTCCAACTTCAAGCGCAAACCTTGACTAACCCCGATTTCCTTTCGGGAATTATGGGAATTACTCAAGACACTTCTTCAACCACTACAGGCGGAAGCGAACCTCCTGTAGGAGATTATGGACCGAACTTAGTTGATAATGCAGGCTTTGAAGATGGCGAACTGGGCTATTGGTGGGTTAATAATTATGGCAATACAGGCGCAGTGGTTGAGGTTTTGAATGTTGAAGACGGGGCTATTGACGGTAATTGGTCGATGCAGTTTTACCAATTTGGAACAAACGGAGATATTACAGACCGGCCATTGCTGGAATTTGAGTTTATTGAAGCGGTTGAAGCATCAACTACGTATAAAGTGGAGTTTGATTACAGTGTTACAAGTGGCACGGCACGGCTTGTTTATATCCATTTAGGAACATTGAGAACGCAAAATATCAGCTTAAGCGGATCCGGGCATTTTAGCGCAGACATTTTATCCGGTACGTCAGGATCTCAGTACCTATGGACGTATTGGAATGGAAGCGCGTACGACTGGAATATAATTATTGATAACGTTCAAGTAAGGAAAATATTATGAAAAAACAGTGCAGAGCGCAGAGCGCAGAGCGCAGAGTTAAAAAACTCTTAATTTTAATCATATCCTTAATCTTAATCCCTGTTTGTAACGGGCAGGCGATTATTAAGACAAAAGCTCCGGCAAAGCCAAACCCGCCGATACTTAATAATTTAACATATTCAGATAGTGCGCTTACATTATCTTATTATGTTGGCAGCAAAACAGACTATATTCAGGTATATTTATCAATTGCCCGCGAAGGTGCTGAAATATGGAATCTTGTTTCAACCACTTCGCAAAACCCAGCAATTATTGCTTATACGCCGATTGGTATTTTTAGTGAGCAAGTGGCTGTATATGCGGTTGCAATCGATACTAATAGTGCAGAACCATTTCGTACATCATTAAATAGTAATGTAGTTGGCACTGAAATAACACAAGGAGCTCCTGAAGTTCTAACCTCTCCAACGCTTTCCGGAATTTCGCTGCTTGACGGCACTGTTACTTTAACTTTTATGGATAATTCCACTTCGGAAACTGGACACAGATTATATCGCGGGATTAATTCTAACGGTTCAGGCAGGGCTGTTGTTAGTTCTTTGGGAACTGTAACAGGGCAAGGTATATCGTCAATATTTACAGATGAACCCGATGCAGGTTACAACTATTATTATTGGGTGTCTTCTTACAATGCCAGCGAGGAATTGTTTTCGCAGAGCTTGACGGTTAATATTCCCGCGCTACCGCCCGCCGAAATAGCATTTAGCAACGGGTTGTTTAGTGACGGCACAACAACCGGTTGGAGCACTTCTAACAATTTAGGCGAAGCTGTTTATTCTTTTACAAATTCGAGCAACACGGGGTTGTTGCAGGTAACAACTGCAGGAACTAATAATTCACGTCCATTGGTTTGGGCTTATTACAATGGTTATCTTGAAGCCGGACAGGAATATAATGTTCAATTTGACATAACTGTTAATTCGGGGGTAACGGAACTTTACGCCGTTTATACAAATGCAGTTGTTGGAGACCATACCGACTTAACAAGCGGAACATATCATTTTAATTATACATTTACAGCTATTACAGTTAACGTGTTCGGTTTATATTTTGACGGCACGTCCACATTTTCAATTTCTCTTGATAATTTCATTTTAACAAAAACGAGCACGGGGCTTGCAGTGCCTCAAAATCTTACAGCTGTGGGAAGCTCTAATTCAATTGCGTTAAGCTGGGGTGCCGTAACCGGAGCAATAGGTTATCAGCTTGAATATAAACTTGCATCCAGTTCTACTTGGAGCGAAATAAGCGATCAGGCAGGTACAACATATAATCACACAGGGCTGGACAGCAATACGGCACATAATTATAGAGTACGTGCTTATAACAACGAAGATGTAACGGCTTATTCAACTGAAATATACGTACATACATTAGGCACTATATCAGTAACAAATTACTACATATCAAGCTCAACCGGTAACGATGCCAATAATGGCAGATCGCCTGCAACGGCTTGGAAAACATTAGCAAAGCTCAATACAACCTTTTGGCAGAATCTCAATCCCGGTGACAGTGTTTTATTCTGCAGGGGTGATACCTGGACCCGTTTTGAACCGGATAATTTTGGACGGCTTGAAGTAGGGGTAGCTTCTGAAGGGATTATTACGGGAGTAACAATTGGAGCTTACGGAACAGGAGAAATACCGGTTATTACAGATATAGATTTTAAGGCTGGTTTCCAGAATTGTGTTATTGAAAATATTGAGTGGAATTACGCGCGGTTATTTGCAACGGCTTACGTATATCTATCAGGCAGTCCGCCGTTGCAAGTTGTAAGATATACAGGAAGATGGGATACAAATCATTTAATCTTTCAGGATTGCGTTTCGGACGGTGTATTTGCTGTTCAAAATTTTTATAAACCGTCAATACTTCCGCTTAATAATACAACCAAGAGTGAACTTGGTACTATCAATAATTTAACTTTTAGAAGATGTATATTTAAAAACAGTAACATTGACAATATGAATCTTGCTGTTAACGATTCGCTTAAAATATACAATTGCGAAATTTACAATGCATCTTCAGACGGCATTGATATTCCAGGTGGAATAGGACATAAAATATACAATAACAAGATAGTATCAATTGCAGCTAACGGCGTTAAATTACATAGCCAATTCAGTCCGCTTTACGATTATGAGATATATGGTAATTTCTTCCTTCGCTGCGGGCGAGCAAATTCGGCAGGCACAGGAGGCTATGCAATAGCGCTTGAAAATACTTGGGACGGGAAGATATACAACAACACAGTTGTTTCAACACTTAATCAATTTATTGGCAACAGGGATAGAAATCAGTTAGAGGGTTATTATGGCAACTATGTTGGCAATGAAACGTACAATAATATATTTATAGGCGGATTTAACGTTGCAGGAAGCTGGGGCATTATAACTGATTGGGATTATTATTATCAACTATCACCAAGTCCGCAAGCTCCAACAACATTTGTTTCTGTGCCGGTTAGCCCTCAGATAGATATTAAATATCGCGCTCTATCAGACTCATCATTAATTTGTACACTTAACGATTTCCATCACAACACTTATTATGATGGTTCGGGTCAGGGTATAACAAGCTGGGGTTTTTTATTGCGCTGGGTAAAAACGAATAATTACCCGGATGACGGCTGGGCTTACGATAATAGCAAGGACATTTCAACTGGGAACGTAACTAAGTTCACATCGAATTGGCTAAACCTGACAAGCCCGACAGAGGTTTATCGCAATCCATTGTTTGCTAATCCATTTTACACAGATTTACAAACTTATGGTGATTATAGTTTACAAGCAGGTAGTTCCGAAAGGAACGCGGGCTCCCCGGTATCAGGAACTGGCTACACGATAGACCTGAACGGAAATGCAGTAAATCAAACAAGTCCGCATCGAGGATGTTTTCAAAACTAAAAATAAAAATAAAAAGGGCAGCCGAAATGCTGCCTTTAAATACCTCTCAGGGTTTTTCCGATGGGTTTTTCCGATGGGTTTTTCCGATGGGTTTTTCCGATGGGTTTTTCCGATGGGTTTTTCCGATGGGTTTTTCCGATGGGTTTTTCCGATGGGTTTTTCCGATGGGTTAGTTTTCCCTCCCTCTCGGCTTTCGTCTACCAAGTTCATTCATCGCTTTCTCAAAAGCAACGTTCAAATCAGTCTTTCCTTCTTTATCTTCAAAGAAGAAATTAACCCCGATTGCATCCGCAAGTTGCAAAAAGTAGTCCAGTTTCGGGCAAGATCTTAAACTAAACGTCCGCGCTATTCCGGATTGAAGCAGCCCTGTTTTGTCTGCGATTTGCTGCTGTGTAATGCCCTTTTGCTTTGCTATTTCTTTTAAAAGCAAAACAAGGACTTGCCAGTTCTTTTCGTTCATAAGTCTCCTATTTTATAATTTTTATGCGCGAGTTTGTATTTTTCGCGAATCGTACTAAGCTTTCGTTTAACCCTCATTCGCTCCATTTTCCCTTTTTTTTCGAACACAATGCTTAAAAATTTGTCGTCTAATTTTTTTGTTATAAGCTCATAAAGTGCGTACTCGACAAGAAACGAATTAGAAAAGTTTCTGCTTTCTTTCAAATTGCTAAGAACTTCATTAAATGAATTCGTATCAGATAAAATTTGATCGCACCACTTCGGCGCATTTCTAAATTCTTCAAGTTTTTCAGCAAGACACCAATTAATAAACTCCGCACGCATTGAAACAGGAATAGATTCCCACGCAGTTATATTTTTATCTCTTACATACACGCTTTTTTGATTTTTATTTCGGTTCATAAACTCCTCAAAAAAAAGCCCCCGAAGGGGCTGGAAATTAATTTGATTCAAACCACTCTTTGTATTTCAATAGTGCTGCATATAACATATTTTCAAGTTTTTTGTTCGCTGCGGGGGTCAAGGGATACCTCGTAAATCCGTAAATGTAATCAGTTGACTGCGCATAAATTAAAATATAATTTATCGAATTGAATGAATAAACTTCATATCCTTGACGATGTTCATCGTCCGTAAACGCACGACAAATAAAAATATTTCCTTCACTTTCTTTTGCCTCCTGTCCATTTTCCAAATGGTTCTGATGAAAAAACATACCCGGCACACCCGATTTGGTATCTTTAATTACAAAATTTCCGTCTGCGAGTACACTCTCAAGCCATCCAAGCGTACCAATTTTTCTCCCTTTCACTTCAATATTAATTGTTAATTCCATTTTATCCTCCTGTGGCGCACCACTTTTTAAGGGGAACATCTCGACAGCGCACCTGCGCCCGACTGACCCCTGTTTCCATTTATTAGTTTAATAATTTCTTAATTGCTGTAATGTTGCTTTTCTTTCCGTTTTTAGTAATAGAAAGTGTTTTATAAACGTTTTTGCAGCTTTCTGAATAATGAAAAACAACTTCAACTTCTTCTTTTGTTGCTATAACATTATCGCCGTTTCTTTTTACATTAAACCCGATTTCGCTAAAAAAAGACGCGACTTCGTTTTGTCTCTTTTCTTCGCAGTATCTTCTCGAAGATGCAGAATTTGCTGAGTTCCAAAAATAGGTGTTTGCTGTTAAGATTGACGGGATGCTGATTTGATTTGTCATTTGTTCCTCCGCCGAAATTTTAACCAGGTTGCCGCCCTGGAATTGTTATTAAATAAAATAAATAATGAACTTGGTTAAATATAACGTTTTTGATATAAAAAGGCAAGTAAAAACGATGGACAAACACAAGTATTTTAAAGTATTTTAATGGCAGTTAAATGCATGTAAAAAGCCGCTAAAAAACAGCGGCTTTTTACTTATATTTCGGCACAAATAAAAATCTCAAACTAAATGCAATGAAGTCTCAAACTAAACGCACGGTTATATTA
>Ga0209723_1005498_pt1 | contig 12963 bp, 15 predicted proteins | sample BiotimSIPDNA_2_FD_185750 | JGI IMG/M metagenome (GOLD analysis project Ga0209723, IMG submission 185750) | Anaerobic biogas reactor microbial communites from Washington, USA - Biogas_R2 time_0 SIP DNA (SPAdes) (version 2) | ecosystem: Engineered > Bioreactor > Anaerobic > Unclassified | place... | reverse complement strand
ATTGTCATGAGAAACTGTAATAATATCAGCGCTAATACTTGGTAAATCAAAACCAATGTATGAACCAAATGGATCCGTGACAACTGTACCATTGCTCCCCCTAAGTTTAAAACAAGCATGACCGTGATAGTTAATGATCATAAAACCTTTCTGTTTACTGGTATGATTTTTTTAATGAAGGAATACTCTACACTATAACAGACAGAAAAGAAAATATGTTATTCTTTAATAGTTTTTAATATTTGTAATTCTATATTAATTGTCAATAAAAAAGTGGAATAAGGATCGGCTACTAGAAACAATAGGTTATAATACCCTTATATAATGAAAAAAGAAGTTTTAATCGCCATCATCATCGGATTAGTTATGGGACTATTTATTACCTATGGGTTTTATCATTCTCAGCGAACGACCGAGGTTAATCAAATCACAAACACTCAAGATACAATTCCTGAGACAACTCCGCCAATTCAAGAAACCGGCAGATTGACGCTTTTTAGTCCGGACAACGAAAGTATCCAGTCAGAAAAAACTGTTAAGGTTACAGGAAATACTACTCAAAATTCCACTGTTATAATTTACGTCAATGACACTCCATTAATTACTCAAGCAGATGAAACCGGCAACTTCTCAAAAGAAATTGAGCTAAGACCTCTTGCCAATATTATTAGTGTACACAGCATAGAGTCCACAGGAGAAACTAGTGTAATTACCAGAACCATAGTGGTTTATGATCAAGACCTCTCCGCCGATGAAAAACCTGAAGATGATAGCAATGAAGATCAAGCTGAATCTTAAAAAATTTTTTTATGAAAAAACCACTTCAAACTTTTCTTAAAACATCAATAATTTCTCTTCTTGTTGTAATCCAGATGGGAACAATGATTCTTTATCAGAATGTTGCAGTCACAGCTCAAGAAGAAGGACTTGAAAAGACTCAAGATCAAGAAGCTACCTCCGCCACGACAACTTCTCTTAAAGAAAGAATTGAAAAAGTAGTTGAAGAAAAAGAAGGTAAAAATAACTCCACAAATGGAGAGACAAAATATAATCCAAGAGCGATAGTTGGTATTATAGAAAGAGTATCTGAATCAGCGATTACCATTAGCAACAATTCTGGTTCCATTATTATTCCAATCACCAATGAAGTTGAACTAACGAAAGACAATAAATCATTTGAAGTAAATAATATTGAGATAGGAAACTCCATAATTACTCTTGGTTTACAAGCTGGAGAAACTTTCACTCCAATAAAAATTATTATTGAAGATAATCGTATTTTGCCAAGACCGCAAGTTGTGGCCATTGGAGCTGTAAAGGAAGTTTCAAAAAATAGCCTTACTCTAGAATCAAGATTAAATAACTCAACATTTACTTTTTCTTTAGATAAAGATACTCAAATTTTCGATGCAGAAGATGATGAAATCTCAACTTTAAGTCTCTTTGAAGATGTCCAGGTGGTGGTAGCTGGATACGTAAGTACTGAAAATGACGATGAACAAAGCAATACTGCTCAAGTTATCAAAGCTCTCGTCAATTTAGATTAAATTTTTCTAATGATTGATGTGTTGTGGACTTGAGGGGAGTCGAACCCCTGACCCCTGCTGTGCGATAGCAGTGCTCTACCACCTGAGCTACAAGCCCTTAATTACCAGCACTCAGATTTTATCACAGCCAACAATCATTTATTTGCTCTGAAAGATTAAGGCTGATATAATAGCACTTATGTTAATCAAAGATGTGCAAAATCAGCTTCGCCATCATCACCACGCTATCTAGCGGGGTGATTTAACATGCTTATTTAATAAAAATTCATAAACAGTCACCACCCCCGCTAGCACAGCGGGATTTTTTGTTTTAACAGAAAAACCCGGGTGACTGTTTTTTTGTAATAAAAAGAAAAAATGAAAATACAAAACAATCAAAAAAGATACATCGTTGCTGGAGGCAATCTAACTGCATTAGTAGATCAGCAACTAGATCAAAAAAATAATAAACTGACACAAAAATTACTTTTAGAGGTCGAGCAAGTTGGCTATGTTTCATATAAAGAAGAAATTCCGAAACTTACCATGATGGGAAATGAGCTGTCTGTTAATGGCACCATTGCGTTTGCCTCTACTTTGGGAGATGAGGGAGAACTTCTCACTAGTGGTCTTGGTAACTCTAGAGTACTCTACTCCAACCAAAAAAATAAAACCACAATACAGCTACCTATCTCTCCCCAAATAATAGATAACAATATTGTCTTGTTGAAAGGGATTGGCTATTTGATTCAAAAAAAATCAGCCTCTTTCTCTAGTAGAAAATTCAGAAACCAAGCAAAAATATATTGCAAAAAGTTAGGTTTACCTGCCTTTGGAGTAATTGAGTATGTGAAAAATCAAATCTATCCTATCGTTTATGTAAAAAAAACAAATTCACTAGTAAAAGAAACGGCTTGTGGCTCTGGCAGCATTGTCTTTAGTAAGTACTCTGGATACTCAGAGATAATTCAGCCAAGTGGTGAAAAAATCTCGGTTATAATTGATCAAGCAAACAACTCAATTACGGTTAGTGCAAAAGTTAAAGAAATTAATTATCAAGACCAATTGATCATGAACAAACAAACATTGCAAACACTAAAAGGATTTAGAGACTTTTTTCCAGAAGAAAAGCGACAACGTGAGTATGTAGAAGGAAAGATTATTGAGGTTTTTAATCTTTTCGGATTTGAGCCGCTTGAAACCCCCACTCTTGAGTATGCTGAACTGTTGCTGGGCAAATATGGTGATGAAGCTGACAAGTTGGTTTATACGTTTAATGATAAAGGAGGTAGAAATATCGGCTTGAGATATGATCAAACCGTCCCCACTGCTAGGATTCTTGCCCAGTATCAAAATAACTTGCCTAAATTTTTTAGACGTTATCAAATACAGAATGTGTTTCGAGCCGACAAGCCACAGGCTGGTAGATACCGAGAGTTTTGCCAATGTGACCTTGATATATTTGGAACAAAATCTACTGTAGCAGATGCAGAGATCCTAGCATGTTCATATCAGTCATATAAAAATATAGGTTTTACTCAAGTCAAGATCTTGATTAACGATCGTAAAACCTTAATCTCTACCATTAAACCCTATGCCACTGATCAAGTAAACATTTTTAGCATTATCCAAAGTATCGATAAACTAGATAAAAAAACTGAACAAGAAATAATACAAGAGCTAGAAAAAAAAGGTTTACCATCAACCCAAGCAGTTAAGCTTCTAAGTAAAATAACTGAGGTAGCAATGAGTAGTAATCTACAAAAGATTGTAAATCAAGCTATAGCTTTTGGTATACCCAGAGAATCTTTAGTCTTCTCCCCTACTTTAGCAAGGGGATTAGACTATTATACAGGTCTAATCTTTGAGATAATTTTGCCCGAATACTCTGGAGGATCTTGCGGTGGAGGTGGCAGATATGATAGCTTAATTGAAGACCTTAGCAACACATCTGTTCCCGCTGTTGGCGTTAGTTTTGGATTTGATAGAACTGTTGAGGCTGCAGTTGAGCTCGGACTCGTACCAAGTACTAGTACTTGTGCTCAGGTATTAGTATCAGTTTTTTCTGAAGAGTTATTACCCGAATCGTTAAAAACTTTAGCACAACTTCGCCAAGAAAAAGTTAATGCTTATGTCTATCCAGAATTTGATAGTCTTGGAAAACAGTTCAAGTATGCCAACCAACAAAAGATTCCTTGGGTAATTGTTATTGGAGAAAACGAGGTGAGCTCAAAGACAATCTCTCTAAAAAATATGATTTCCGGAGAACAAAGACAGCTAGCAACTCAAGAGGCATTAAATATCATTAGAAAAAACTAATCGCACTCGCGCTAATAAATAATTATGCTATAATTGCCTCTTGCAAATTTGAAGACTAGAAAAACTATGAAAGCTAACATTCATCCTAAGTGGTATAAAAATGCAAAGGTAACTTGTTCTTGTGGCAATACCTTCACAACTGGTTCAACCGATCCAGTAATCGAGGTTGATATTTGTTCAAAATGTCATCCCTACTTCACCGGCGAAATGAAGTTTGTTGATAGGCAGGGTCGCGTTGAGAAATTTAAGCAGAAAATGGAGCAAGCAAGAGTTCTTAGCGAAAAGAAACAAAAAGAGCTTGAAGAGAAACTTTCGCAGCAATCAGATACTCAACAAACTGAAGAAAAATCTTACCAAGACATTCTCAGAGAAAAGCAAGCTCAACTAAGACAGTCTGATTCTACAGCAAAAGCAAAAGTAGCAAAATCTAGCAAAACTGATTCCAAGTAGCGAATTTTATCATTAAAGTATCTTTCTACTCTGAAAAATTTAGCTAAGTGTTATCATGGTAGCTATGATGTCAAATCAACTTCATCCATATCAACATCAAATTGATCTTATCGATCAAAAGATTAAAAACAGCCAAGAACTTCTCAATGATCCAGAACTAAAACAATTAGCTCAAGAAGAACTTTCAAATTTAATTAAAGAAAAAGAAAGTCTATTGGCTGCCTCTACCTCTTATCAGCAGTCTCTTGAAGACCAAGGTGATTTAGGGCAAGACCCCACCGCTAAATCCAATGCTATCTTAGAGCTACGAGCTGGAGCTGGCGGAGATGAAGCAAAGATTTGGGCTGAAGACTTGATCAGAATGTACTTAAGATTCGCTGAGAATAATAACTTAAAAGCAGAATACCTTGACGATTTGTCAATTAAAATTTCTGGGAAAATTAATCTAGATATTGAATTAGTAAATCCGGAATCAAGTGAAACAATAATCAAAACTCAAATTTTTTATCCCTATCAATTATTTAAACATGAAGCTGGAGTTCATCGAGTTCAACGAGTGCCAACTACAGAAGCCCAGGGAAGAATTCATACCTCGACAGCTTCAATAGCCGTTTTACCAGAATTGAAAGCATCTTCAGCTATTGTTATTAGAGATGAGGATCTAATTTGGGAGTTTATGAGATCTGGCGGAGCAGGAGGTCAATCAGTCAACAAAACCAGCAGCGCTGTCAGATTAACCCATAAACCCTCTGGAATTGTGGTTAGAGTTAGTCGTGAAAGAAAGCAGCTACAAAACCGAGAAATAGCTCTTGATCTCCTCAGAGCACAGTTATGGGAAGATCAAGAAGAAAAGCGAGCTGCCAAGATCGATTCAGCAAGGTCAGCAATTGGCAGAAACATGAGAGCCGAAAAAATCAGAACTTACAATTATCCTCAAAACAGAGTAACCGACCACAGGATTAACCAGAGTTGGCATCAACTTGACTCAATTATCGAAGGTGACATCTTACCTGTAATTAAAGCCGTTAAAAGCGAGTTAATCAAAGAAAATCTAGAAAAAAAAGCTGAATAATTGTATTTACCAAAATAGGATTTAGTCTTCAAGATCATCATCATCATCTAAGGGTAAATTTTGAACTGCTTGGCTTTTTAAAAGAGCAATTAATTTTTTTCGAGCTTCTTCAAGCGGAATACCTTTTACAAGAGCAACCTCTTCTTGTAATCTCTTTAAACCCTGTCGAAAAACCGTCTTTTTGGTATAGGTAAAGTTAACGTCAGGATCTCTTTTAACAATCGCTAATTTTTTTAACATCATTGCTATTTTTTCTGGCTCATTCGACTTCAAGACATCCTTTGCCAATCTAGTGTTAAATCTTCCTTTCATTTCGTACTGTGAATCCAAAAGCGTGAGTAACTGATCACATTCCTCTTCCGACATTGGCAATCTAATATTTGTGAGTTCGATATTGTTAATTGGAATTGCACAAATTAATGTTTTATTAGCTTGAGATTCATAGACTGGTCTAAAATACATCAGTTTTTCCATTTCTCCAGAATCACAATTCTCCTCACTGGATATCTTAAAAATCTCATAAACTCTTCCAAACCGAACTATTTTGTCTCCAACTTTAAATTCGTGGTCTATCATATGCTTTCCTTAATATTACGGCAGATCATTATTAATATTGCTTGTTAATGTAATATCTATATCTTGAAACTCTCCCCCTCTCCAAATTTTTATCTTGACTTTGCTTCCCACTTTCTTTTGATTAATCAATTGAGCTAAATCTTGAGTTTCAGTAATATTTTCGCCATCAAACTCTACTATTATATCCTGAGATTGAATTCCCGATTTATCAGCTACACTTCCCTCGACCACATCAACTACATAAGCTCCCTGAGGAACTTCATTTAACAGAGCAGCTTGCTCACTGATTATAGAGTAATTCACACCCAACATTGGTCGATCAAACTGGCCCGTTTCATTGAAAGTACTAATAGCTGAGCTAACAATATTGATTGGAATAGCAAAACTTATGTTGTCAGCAGTGGCAGTAGCAACATTAACTCCAACAACCTCACCTTCTGAGTTAATTAAAGGACCTCCAGAATTTCCTGGGTTTATCGCTGCATCAGTTTGCAACATATTTTGCAGATCCTCTATCTTATCTGCACCAGCTGCCGTAATTGATCTTCCCACTCCGGAAATTACGCCTGTTGTTACGGTGTGTCTAAATTGGCCAAGAGCGGTACCAATAGCTATTACCGGTTCGCCAACTCTAATTTGATCACTATTTCCTAAAGTCAAAGCAGGAGCATTAAAATTATCAACATGCAAAATCGCCAAATCCAAACTCGGATCTCTATAAATTTGAGTTACACTATACTCGTTTTCTTGATAGTCAATAACTTTAAACTCGGCTGTTAGGTCACCAACTACATGTTTATTAGTTACAATGAGACCACCATCAACCACAAAACCAGTACCAATATCTCTTTGAATTTCCTCAAATTTCGGTTCTTCATTATTGAGTCCAAAAAAACCAAAACTTTCAAAAATGCTACTTGGATCGATTACTCTTTGTTGAGTTTTAATTGAAATAGTTACTACTGATTCTGAGGCTTTCTGAGCAACATCAGCTACACTATTCTCACCTTCTTGCATCATTTGTCTTAAAGATGTTCCTTGAAAACTAGAAAGACTGTCTTGAGACATTGATAAAGATACTCGATTTGATCTTGACGAAAAGTAATCAAGGGGTTTTAATACAAAAACTCTGTCAGCCAAACCTCCTAGAAAAAAACTAAATATAACAATCAAAGATATTGATAAACCAATTAAAAAATATTTCGTTTGTTTATTTTTCATAACCAAAAAAGCAAAGACATTTTACGACTTCTCAAACGAAATTTCAAATCATCGTTATATCATTCAAACAGCACCTGCATTCCCTTAAGCAAAACCTCATCTTCATCTGTATCATAATTTTGCTCAACCTCAACATCAACTGGAATACCTTCATCATGAATCCAGTCTCCTTTTGGCAACATCCATCTACCAATGGTAATGTGTAAACCTCCCCCATTTGAGACCTCTTTTCTTTCCTGAACCGTCCCCTTGCCAAAAGTTTTCTCTCCAATCAACTTAATTCCAAGATCATCTCTTAACGCTCCAGCCACAATCTCAGATGCTGAAGCACTTCCGCGGTTAACTAGAACTACTAAAGGATAGTTTTTCAGTCTAGCGGTGCCCTGTGTCCTGTAGTCTTTTTCAAAATACTTTCCTTTTTGAGTGACAACTACATCGTTTTGAATAAAATCACTAGCAAGAGTAATTGAGCCATCAAAAAAACCACCAGGATTATTTCTCATATCTAAAACGATACCATCAATTTTGGGAGGAGAACTAATAATTTTTTTAACTGCTTCATCCCACTCTTCCTCAGTTCTTCCGCCAAATCTAGATACTTTAAGAAGTGCCACTTTTTTGTCATTTTGTTCTAATACTTCTAGATCAACAGTGTTAACAATAATTTCATCGCGACGAACCACAACATCGAAAGTATCATTTTGACCTTCTCTAAATAGAGTTAAAATTACGGTTGAATTTCTTGGACCTCTAATCTTTTCAACAGCTTCAGTCAAACTCCACCTTGAACTATCTTCATCAATTCCTTTCTTTTCATCTTTAACATGTAGAATTAAATCTCCTGCTTGAATACCAGCTTCTTCAGCGGGAGTACCTTTTAAGGGTGCTACTACAGCTAAAATCTCATCAATATAACCTAACTCAATACCCACACCATAAAAAGATCCCTCTAAATCTTCTCCCGATCGCTTATTATCTTCGGGAGGAAGATAAACTGTATATGGATCTCCAGCTGCCTGAACTAACCCACGAACTGCTCCATCAACAAGTTCTTGCGAATCAAGTTGCTCAGCCTCGAGATACTCATTTTCAAGCAAACCCCATACTTCCCAGAAAACATTAAAGTCTACCTCCTTGTTTTCAGGTGGAACAAATTTTCCCACCAACCTACCTAAAGTAGATGAAGAGTTTGATGAAGCAATTTGTGAAGAAACGAGTGAAATCCTGCCTCGATAACGCTGACCAATCACCATCCCAAACACAAAAAGCAGTATGCCAACAATTATATTTCTTAAAGTATAAAAACTAACAATTTTGTGGGATTTGGGCATATTGCTGATTAATTGTAACAACTAACGTTATTAATAAAATTCACTCTTAAACCCCTCTAAAAAAACCGAACAAGAATAATCAGTACAATACAATGCACAAAGCAGATAATTATAATGTTTGGGTATAATTGATTAAGGCTAAATGACGGGCTCTCTCAATCTCTTTGGCTAGTCTATTTTGATCCTTCTTTTTTAGACCAGTTTTTGAGCGAGGAACAATCCTACCCTGTGAAGTGACATACTCACGCAATTTATCTGGGTTTTTATACGAAAAATCTGTAGTCATAATGGTTATTTCTTTAATTTACTAATATTATTTACTAAAAAGGAATATCGTCAGCTACTTCCTCAACATCAACCTCTTCTTCTTTTTTCTTTTTTGTACTCTTGTCATCAGATTTTGAACTCGAGCTTGTTTGAGATTTTTTTGAATCATCAGCAGAGCTTGAATTCCTGTGATCCGAAGAGCTATTTTCGTCATATCCACCTCTTGGGGAAGATAACTTAATCATACTATCAAGAACAATTTCAGTAATTCTTCTTTCATCACCATCTTCAGTCTTCCAATCTCTAGTTTGAATTCTGCCTTCTAGATAAACCTTATCTCCCATTTGTAAAATCTGATCACATATCTCTGCTAATTTTGCCCAAGCAACAATGTTATGGAAATCTGTTCTTTCTTCTGTACTTCCATCTTCATTTGCCCATGAACGATTAGTAGCAAGCCCAAAAGAACAAACAGCTGTGTTATTTGGCGTATATCTCAAATTTGGATTTCGAGTGAGATTCCCGATCAACATTACTTTATTTAATGATCTGACAGCCATTTTATTCCTCCTCTATCAGACTAACTTATATATTCCAATTACTATTATACGGCATTCTGAAAAAAAGCGTAGAATTTTTAAAACTGCTCCATTCTATTTTACCAAACTCTACTCCCTAACAACCAATAGATAACGAATAATATTTTCTGTGATATTAATTGTATCTTTAATGGCAGTAGCATGATCAGCCTCAGCTTCAAACACAAAATGATAATATAAAGCTTGATTGTGGCTTTTTCCACCATTTTTTATGGTATAAGCAAGATCCTTTTTTCCCCACTCTTTAACCTCTTTTACTTTTCCATTTGCATTAGTAATAACGTTGCTAATCACCTCTTTAATGCTATCCAATTCTTCTTTAGTGTGCTCGACAGAAACTAAGCAGGTTAACTCATAGGTTCTAACTCTTTTTTCTTCTGGTATCTTCATATCTTTTTTTTCAATTATTGTTTACTAACTTTCAGTGTTTGAAGTGGCTATTATACCTAAAGTAGCAAAAAATTCTAGATGAGAGTTTAAATAATTATTGAGTTCATCTCTACTCACTCAGCTGAACATAGCTCTTAATCAATTTTACCATTTGCTGGCTGGCTTTGTTTGCCTGAGCTAAAACTTCTTTATGATCATGCTTCACAAAAGCTAAGTTTGTAACTAGAGCTACGCCTGCAACCCGCATCTTTAGCCATCTTGCCATAAGCACTTCTGGCACAGTACTCATGCCCACCACATCTGCACCTAAAAACTTAAGTGCCATTTTATCAGCCGGAGTTTCAAAACTTGGGCCATGATAATACGCGTAGCATCCTTGTTGAAAAGGAATGCTGTGTTTTTGAGCCGTCTCTAACAAAATCTGTCTCAACCTTGGATCAAAAAGCTCTGAAGTATCAATAAATTGAGGACCTTGCAAAGGATTATCTAAAGATAAAAATAGAGTTAATAAATCATTAAGAAAAACAAATTCTCCTACCCTGAATTTTTCGTGTAAAGCTCCAGATGCCGCCGTCACGAGAAGCTGTTTCGCGCCAGCCTTGGCGAAAACTCTAATTGGCAGAGTTGCTTGTTGTGCACTGTAACCTTCATACATGTGAAATCGACCAACCATGACCGCCACTCGAACACCCGAAACCTTGGCTATAACCAACTTGCCTTCGTGTCCTGGCACAGAAGCCTCAACATCAAAAAGTTCTTTGTATGAAACTTTTGTTTCGATCGGAGAATCTTTTAATACCTGATTCCAGCCAGATCCTAAAATTAAAAGTTGTTTTGGAAACTTCTTGATTTTACTGGAAAGTATTTTTTGAGATTGTTCTTGAGTTAACATGATGGATTACTCTTTAGACTGATTAATAACTTGCTTAATTTTTGCTTGGAGATTATTTAGTTCTTCGTCACCCATTTTTGGACCGTTATTGGTTACTACATAGCCAATATACTCTGGAAAAAAGCGATGATCGGCTTGCCAACTCTCACTATTTTCAAGATTTCCATGCAGCGGAAAAAGTTTAATGTGTACATGCGGCACTCCCAAACCCTCAATGACCAAAGCTACTCTAGATACCCCCAAAGCTTTTTTTAGTGCCATAGCAATTTTTTTCGCAACCGACATCAGTTCTTGATAATCTTCGTTTTTTAACTCAAAAGCATCATCTCCGATGTTCTTTTTTGGAGCTACAACCGTCACTCCTGGCGTGTTGGGAAAAGGTGTTAAAAACGCCATGTGCGTTTCATTTTCCCAGATTTTCCAACTAGGAATCTCGTTAGCTGCCAGTTTTTCAAAAAGAGTTTTTGGTTGAGTCATGTTCGTAGAATAGCTGATTTTTTAGTATCTTTTATCATAACTCATATTCATAGAGTTTCACTTTTATCACTTTTTCCTTGGCTTTATTGATTGTATCTAGTGTACCAGCGCTTTTATTAACCCAAAAAGCAATTAGTTCATCGGCGCTCTCAATAATTTTTGTGTTTCGCTGAAAGTAAGTTTTTTGATTAACAACTTGTTCTCGATTATTTTCAATTAAAGATTCTTCGGATATTTGCTGAATTTGTGTTAACTGCACAATTAAATCTTGGGCTTTTTCATGAGAAATTACCCCTTCATCTGCTCTTTTGCGATAATGGTTTGCATAAATTTTTAGAGAAGTTGGTAAAAATATCTTGATTTTTTGTGGAGAACTGTGGTTTAGCACCAAATTGGTGGCAAGATAATCAACTCCTAAAGCACCACCAACCACTACTCCCCAACCTTGATTGACAATACTAAGTACTTCAGACGTTAAATCTTGAATCAACTTTAGTGGAGTGTGCCTCCAACTACCGCTAATGGCTATCCATTTCATGAATAATTTAGTAGTTTATGCTCCTATCATAAACTCCACTATATCATTGTCTCTCATCAGATAATCCCTACCCTCCAGCCTCACCTTACCTGCTTCTTTTGCCTTTGCCCAGCCCTCATATTTTACAAAATGTTCATAACTAATCACCTTAGCCTTGATGAATTTTTTCATAAAATCAGTATGAATTACGCCAGCAGCCTCAACTGCTGTAGCTCCCTGTTTAATCGTCCAAGCCTTAACCTCCAGCTCTCCAGCTGTGAGATAACTTTGCAGACGCAGAGTTTGATAAGCAACTTCAGCCAATCTTTCCAAGCCAGACTTTTCAACTCCCAAGTCTTTGAGATATTGAGATTGGTCATCTCTACTCAAAGAAGCCAGCTCACTCTCGATTAAGGCACTGATCACCACAATCTGGTTTTCAGAAATGGGTTGTTTGTCGGTTGAAAGTAACTTGGCATATTTCTTCTTGATCTCGGATGAGTTAGCAAGATCTTGTTCATCAACATTAAGTACAAAAATTTCTGGTTTACTGGTTAATAGATTTAGTTCTTTGGCAACTTTAAGTTCCGTTTCTAATGCTGAGACAGATGAAGTGTTAGCGACAACAACAGCTGCTGCCTCTCCTGCCTCCAGCCTGTGTTTGAACTGCTGAATCATCTCCCAATGGATTTGCTGATCCTTGTCCTTGATACCTTTGGGTTGTTTTTGTTTGTCGATGGTATCTAAATCTGCTAACTGCAACTCTGTACGAACCGTTTCAAGGTCATCTACTGGATCAACTGCACCTTCGCGAATAATACTCTCATCTGAAAAAGCTCGCAAAACATGACAGATAGCATCAGTTTCGCGAATGTGAGACAAAAACTTATTGCCAAGACCTTCGCCTTGGCTAGCACCCTTAATTAAGCCAGCAATATCGGTAAACTCAACCAGCGCCGGTTTGATCACTGAGGTTTTTACTAACTTGGCCAAGACCGCTAACCTTTCATCAGGCACCTCCACCACGCCCACATTGGGCTCAATGGTGGCAAAGGGGTAGTTAGCTGACAAAGCAATCTGCTTTTTTAGCAGAGCATTAAAAAGAGTGGATTTACCAACATTGGGCAGACCAACAATTCCGACTTTAAGTGATGACATAGTCAACAGATTTTATCATGAAAAGCACCTTCACTGGTTACTGTATTGGTCACCCACATTTCGGAAAATATGTTTGTAAGAACTGACTAGGCGACTGATATTTTAAAGCCATGTGCGGTCGCTTGTTGTTATACCAATTAAGATATTCATTTAGTTTAACTTGAAAAG
>Ga0209723_1005495_pt1 | contig 12969 bp, 13 predicted proteins | sample BiotimSIPDNA_2_FD_185750 | JGI IMG/M metagenome (GOLD analysis project Ga0209723, IMG submission 185750) | Anaerobic biogas reactor microbial communites from Washington, USA - Biogas_R2 time_0 SIP DNA (SPAdes) (version 2) | ecosystem: Engineered > Bioreactor > Anaerobic > Unclassified | place... | reverse complement strand
CTTCTTAAACTGTGTAGTTTAATATTTAAGGGCTAATGTTAATTAAAATTTGATCAAGAACTATCCCCCAAAAGCGTGAATGAAGCCATTATCAAATCCAATTATCAATTATAGGAGTACAAAATTTTACATCATCATGGGCCAAGAAAGTTAATAGACATTGATTATGATATATAATTTAGAGGGAGTGATACTATCATACTGGGAATCATCATACATATAACTCCACAATAAACCCAATTTTGACATACATTTCATTAGTCTATTAATAACAATGAGGAATCTTTCTTTTTCTTAAATAAAAAAAAAGTTGATGGGATAAATATCAAAAATTCAATGAATATATGTCCTTTTTAGAAACTGATTACTGATAATAAATTAAATTTGACTCTCAATTATTTGGTTATATTCATCCTCATAGATGTATTTCCCTGCAATAGTAACGTATCTATCAGGTTTAACTTGAATTTTAAACTTTTCAAAGTTCTCAAATTCAATAACATTCATTTCAGCCTTACTTCTAGCATACTCTTTAAGTTCATCTTCTGTGACCATTAATTTATTTTTATATTTGCGAATAATTTTATTTGGCTCCATTTTTCCGATAAATTTTATATCAGCCATGCCAGTATAAGCCCTAGCTCCATGCGATTCATATAAAATAAATTTATCTCCAGATGATACTTTTCCCAAATATGATCTCCCAACAAAAACTGTTTTACCTTCTTTATATATTCTTTCTGCATATTCTGTTGGTATTGGATGAGATACTCCAATTAATTTCATATTTTGCCCCTTTTTATGATAAAGTACTTAGTTTATTTAAATTTGATAGTTAATGCTTTTTTCTATGATACTAATTTCCTTCTTTTTTAGCCCATATAAGTTATATACTTCACTTTGAATCTGGTTATTAAGAGTGGATATTTGACGTTTGAGCATTCTTTCATCGTTTTGGGTCTTAACTTTGGCATAAGCCTTTTTTCTATTAATTAATTGACCTACCCACTGGACTATTCGATTATATGAATTTAATTTAGTCGAATCAGAAAAATCTATGCATTTAATTGGTATCTGGCCAGCAAACTGCTTATTAGTAGCATAATATCCCCCACTAAGAAAAATACTAGTTTTACTTATGAAAAATGAAGTAAGTGGATTATTAATAATTGCTAAAAAATAATATGGATGCTCCTTTACGCAATCTTTTAAGATTATCCCATTTGCTCCCACATTATCGAGACAATAAGCTCCTTCTTCATCTATAGCAGATGCAGCAGTCTTTACAACATGAGGTATTAGCATTTTACTGAGATTTTGTTTCTTTAAATTTTTTGGATAAACATAAGCATACCATTTTGGGCCTTTCATTCTCCCATTTTCGCGACCAGCTAAAACTTTTCTATTTTCAGATAAATATTCCCATGTTTTAGGAAATAATGTCATTAATTCTTTCCTAGAATATAATTCAGGTTGATTTCCATCTACTTTGTATGGAAAAATTACATATTCACTTGCTGGTTCAACGTAATATGGACCAATGTTAGTATTATCAATAATTGGTTTAACTATCCCTTTCTCTAAGTTAACATTTTTATCGAGTTCTTTAGAATATAATCGAAAATCATTTTCTGTTTCACTAATGTATTTTAAAATATAAACGGGATCTTTACTTGTTTGTATTCCAACAAAAAACTCCTTATAACATTTTTCAAATTTATCATTCTGGATTATTTTATCAAATACTTTTTTCTCCTCTTCAGTCATAAAATACCAATTATTTTCCTTCATAAAATCAGGTTTAAGTGTATCTAATACAAATAATCCATCTGATTTCTTTAAATTGTTTAAACAGTGCGTAATATAACTTTCTTCATCATTATATAACCCTCTAAATTCTTTATACATTAAATTCTTCTGCTGTTCACTATTTTGTATAAATAATAAACATGTATACGTATCTGCTTTTTTAAATACTAAATAATGTCTAAAATTAACTAAATGGTATAAATTATAATTCTGAATAAATTCCCTTAAATTATTCCCATAATCACTGTTAAAAAATCTGTTAGGACAAATAAAGCCTAAATAACCATCATGTTTTAATAAATGAGACAATGAACGTTCGATAAAAGGCACGTAAATATCCACATTATTAGAACTTGCAGTATGATATTTTTGTTGGTAATATTCAACTTCCTGGGGATAAAAACTATTAAGTTTTTGAATAGAGATGTAAGGAGGATTTCCAATTATTAAATCGAATCCATCATTATCCATAATTGTTTTAAATTCATTAAACCAATCAAAATCATTTATTCTGTATATTTGATCCTCATTAACTACTAATTCATAATTATCATAAATATCTGGGCTAATTAATGTATTTCCACATTTAATATTGTCATCAAGGTCAGGTAAAGCCCTTTCATTATACAGTTTTTTCTGGGCTTCTATGACATCTTTATTTTCACCTTCAAGAACTCTTAAAAGAAGACTTAATTTAGTTACCTCAACAGCTTGTGGATCTATATCCACTCCAAATATGTTTTGAGTTAATATTCTCTTTTTTTCTTGTATAGTAAGAGCCCAATCTCCCTTAAATTTGTATATTTTTTTATTTTCCAAGCGTGTTGTATCTAAATTCACATAGTAATCTAAGTGCCATTTAAGCAAATAATTATATGCTCCAAGTAAAAAAGACCCTGATCCACATGCAGGATCTAGAATACGTATCTCTGATACTTTTTTGGGGCTTTTACCTTTACAGAGTTTACCCAATGTTTTTTCTACAATATAATCGACAATGTATTGAGGGGTATAATACACCCCCCCAGCTTTTTTGACCTCAGGTTTATCTTCAATTTTTGCCTGATGTCCTGGAGTTAATCTAATAATTTTCCCCAAAAACTGCTCATATGCATTACCAAGTATTTCTGGAGGCATTACAGAAAATTCAAACGGACTTTTAGGATAATAAAGATCGTCGATTATTTCTTTCCATACCCCATCATCAATTTTAAGATGCATTGTTAATTTATCAGGGGGTGTCTTTCTACTTGCTTCGTCTTTAAAATGAAAAAGACCCGAATTATATTTATCATCTGCAGTATTACATATCTCACAAAATCCAGAATAAATATCAGATTCGTTTTTAAGATTATAAAGTTGATTTTCAGGTTCTATACCCCTATCTTCAGCCATTCTCAAGAATATTATCCTATCAATGATCTGTTGAACAGCAAAATTCAACTGTTTTGCATTAATATCAGAATTTCTAAGTGCGATATTTCTTGCTAACTTTTTTCTCCATTTATTTAATTCTTTTAAAAATGAATCATCCACTTCCAGGGTTCCACGTTTTCTCTTATTATCTTTTGCATATTTATCAAATTTACCTTTAGTTACAGCATCTTTTGAAAATATTTCGTAAATTTCATCCCATTTATCTACATAATCAGAATATACATACATTTCAAGCCTGTCAATACCAGCATTATCTGTTTTTTTGGGTTTAATCTGAGATCCATACAACGCGAGTTCTTCAAAGTCCGTTAATATAGATAATTTTAACTTAGCGCTCCAACAATATCTTCGTAGCTGATATGCTGCACTTTTATCTTGTTTTATATTTATTGATGGCTTTTTAGCCTCAACAAAAAATATACGCCTTCCACCTACTCTAAAACAATAATCAGGCGCTTTTGTACCTCCAGCTACCTTTATAGAATCTTCAAATATCACTTCTTTATAATCTGGTGCAGCACCATTATCATTATGAACATCCCAGCCCAATGCTATAAAAAATTTATTAATAAACTCCGTTTTCATCTGTTCTTCATTATAAATAGACTTATCCGTGGCTAATATCTCTTCATACTTTCTTACCAAGTCTTTTATTATTTCTAATCCTTCTTCTTTTGTTACAGCCACGATAACCACTTGATCCAAATATTTACAGCTCCAAAGTTTAAATAGGGTTCAAAATTTGAACTCAATTACTTTATTTCGGATAATAGATATTTAACCCCTTTAAACCTAAAATTATGTAAATTGAAACAGAAGTATATTTTTTACTATTTCGATGTAGAAAATACACTACGTATCACAAGAGGTTATTTTCCTTCCAAATATTCTGCCAATGCTTGGCGTATATGGAAACTTATGGGATTATAACTTTTTTCAGACAATTCTCTTAATTCATTAAGCATTTTAGGCGGTAATTTTAAAGTTATTTGTTCCATTGGCTCCTTTACTTTTGGTCTTCCTCTACGTGGATTAAGCATGGTTTCACCAACATTTGCTATATTTATGTAGTTTATAAAAGTTTTTTATAATTTATTGAACTTCGTTATATAGAAATTTAACGAAATAATCGCAAGGATCGATATATTAATTACAATGACCTAATGGTCTTCATGCGTAATAATCCAGACCTCGTTAATCATTATCTTAGATTTTGTCGATTAAGATCTGATTATTTAAGTTCTAAAGATTTAGATGTGGGCCGTTATAATTTTTATTATCCTGTGACAATTCTCCCACTTATCAATTTTATAAAAGAACATTCCATAAAGTATGTTTACCATCCTAACGCTGGTGTAAATAGATACTTATCAATAATCACGTCTTCTTCACCTTATCGTTCAGGGAAAACTTACGTTCCTATCGTAGAATTGCCATATGCTAGGACAAAACTGGATTTTACCCTAAAAAGGATTATCAATTTGGTTTCTAAGTATGGAGGATCTGATGCATTCAATTATGTCATTTATGAACTATCAGAAAACATATACGAACATTCTAACTTCCGAAACGCTTTTTTAATGGCCCAAAGATACTCTAATTTTCTTGAGATATGTATATTGGATAATGGAGTTACTATTCCTGGAAATATTATGAACAATTATCCGGATATGAGTAAAGAAGAAGATTATCAAGCTATTTATGATGCAATAGAAGGTTTGTCGACAAAAAAAGAGGAAGGAAGAGGCTATGGTCTTGGTTCAAGCGTAAAGTTGTTTACTAAAGGTTTAGAAGGTAAATTATTTATTGTATCTCGTTGTGGGGCTTGTTATATTGATAAATCAAAACCCACATATTATAAACTGAATAGTTCTCATAGGTGGGATGGTACTCTTATCAGTATGCGAGTTCCATTACCACCAAGAAATGTTGATATATACCAATATATATATCCTCAATCCGACAAAAAATTATAATAATACATTTTCTAAAGGAGGTGGACAAAATAAACAATAGAAGAATATTCATAACAGAAGAGATATCAGAATCTTTAGGTCTTCGATATTCTGCTAAACAATTTTTTAAGCACATAGAGTCCATTCCTGCAGACAGTATAACAGTGGACTTTGTAGATACTAAATTTATTAGCAGATCGTTTGCACATGAGTATCTCTCACGAAAAAAATCAAGCCACAAGAGAATTATTGAAGTAAATACTCCCGAAAACATTAATAAAATGTTTAGGGTAGTGGAAAATTCAAATAATAAACGTTCTAGGAATCCTAAGAGAATTAAAGCGGTAATACTTTAATCATCATTTTTTTTCTGATTTAACTTAAAGTTAATACTTCAGTTAAAACCCAGTATGTATAATCAGTCAGTAATAGCCCTTTTCTTTACCTCTTTTAGTTTTTTTAGTCCTTCCAGTTCATGATCTGCTAGATTTTCTTTAGATTCATAAAAGATTATGACCCGATTTAAGTCATCTTTATGGATTACTAATTGTTCTACGGTTTTCTCTTTCACCATTACCATCATTTTCCTTACAAATTTCAAAGAACGTTCTGGATCCAATCCCTCGTCTATATACTCTACTAGTATTTTTGAGAATTCTATTTCACTGGCAAGGCTTAATAAATAAACAAGGTACAGTAAAGCCCCAAATTCCCTCTTTTCCTCAAGATTAGTGTTATGTTGTTCTATTAATACTTTTAATGGTGCTTCGACTATGGCTTCTCTGGATGCTCTGAAGACTTTATGGGACTCATTTTCAGTATTAAGGGTTTTTATCAAGGTTAAAGCTTTGTGATATTCATCATTGTCATTTTTTATGAATTTACTATGATAAGCCTGATAACAGAGTTTATCATATAATTCTTTTAACCTGTTCTCAGGGATCTCACTTAAAGCTCCCTTGTATTCTTTTTCAATTTTAGATAAGTTGACCACCATTTTTAGCCTCCTTCTCTTTGGGTAGGTCGTCTAACATTTCTATATGATTTTTTAGGGTTTCAACCTCTTCACGTAGTTGATCTAATTCAACATCCCTTTTTATTTGATTGTAGATACTGCAAGAATAAGCCAATGCCTTAAACCAGGCTATTCTGACTTTTTCATTCTTAGCATCGGTGACCCTGCCATTAAGGGCCTTATTATGAAGATAGTAAATCGCATCATTCAGCTTACGCAGGATTAGATCCCGGTCATCAAATAGAATGGCCACTTCCTTATCATGACATCCTTCTTTACTTCTTATCGACATATTATTCCTCCTATTTTTCACGTTCTGTTTGTTCTTTGACTTCAATAGAATGAAAAAACCAATAATGATTTCCTTATAAAATTAGGGGGTGGGGGGTCTGTTCTTCTTAATTTTTAGGTAATGTTTAACCTCTTCATCATTCCATCCATTGTAATCTTTAAGAAATTGGAAATAATTGCCCTTCCTTTGGCAACCATAACACTGATAACCGTTCTTATGGACTCTGAAAGACGGGTTACGGTCTTCATGATCCAGGAATGGACACCGGTACATGACATATTCCTTATCAGGGTAGATCCCTGCCGGGTCTCCCAGGAGGGCTTTGAAAAATTCTCTATGGTCCAACCTCGACCCCATATCAACTTTAACATGAGCTTTTGGGATTTTTTTTCGTTTTAATAGTTTTATCCTTTCATTATCGGTGAGTGTTTCATCTATTCCCTGGAGGTGGGTGTGAAAATTAGTTAAATGATCCAGGACCTGGAATGATTCAACGTGGGGATTCAGTGCTTTCTCCATGATTTCATCATAATTATCATCAACGGAAAAAGGAACCACACTTAACAAGCTGTATTGATGTTTACTATAGGGAACTCGGCTTAATCTGACCATAGCATCATGAAAAACAGATAAATCGAGAGTTTTATACTTGTAAACCCTTTTAATCTGTTCTGCGAACCATGAAAGAGTCCGGTTAAGGTTGGTATAATTTGAAGGTTCGAAGAAGAGATAAGCATGGCATCCTTTAGACCCACTGAAGAACAGGGCCGGTGTTTGGCCAAAGCTTTCTTTAAATATTCGTGAAAAATGTTTAGCTTCATTAATAGCAGGTTCAGCAATTCGATCATTGATGATTAGATCTCTGAGTTGTTCCTGCAATTCCTGTTGTTTTTGTTTCTCATAAATCAGGCTTTGACTTCTTAGTCTTTGCAGCTGCTTCTTGAGTTCATTGGCCATGGGGTGGCTCACGTCAAAATCAAAGAAGGCCCTGTCAAATATCATGACTTCGGAGCATCTTCGTTTTAAATTACCCTTAATGCCATGATCATAAACACTAGCCAGACATGGGTAATTGCCATTGTTCCGATGGACATGTAGCCATAAATTTTTAGGTGTTTCAGTGGAAAACTGCACCCTGAACTTACGTTCTTTAGAGTTAAAGTCTAGTGGCCGTCTGAAGTGCCTATAAAAAAGTGATCCATAAAAGGAGTTGTAAAAGGGTATCAGGCCTTTCATCCCACTACTCCCTTTATAAGGTTCCTGTTAACTTGTATGCTCTCATTTTGTAGTTTTATTAACTTTTTCCAAAACAAGTGTTGGATTCGGATTTTTACCTCACGTTCATCGCCATACCATCCTCGGCTAACGACTTTCCGGGAAAGAGTGCTAATATTTGCAGCTTTTCCCATGATATTAAGTTCATATAGGATAGCAAAATCAATGTAAAGTAAAGAATACTTATATTTGAATCTGGTTAGTAATTGTTCATCAGGATCTGCTTTATTTGGAGGGTACACCCGGTTAGTTATACTGAAGAAATATCCTTCCCTTAATAGTTGTACGTATGCTAGTTCTATCAGGTTGTTTGTCGGGTATTTCTCTGTTATTTCTTGGATTTGTTCGCCTATCCAGTAGGTTAGATTACCCTTGTAAATGCCTGGCATTTTGAATATCAGCTTTTTAGCTATCCCACTTATGGTATGAGGGTCTTCGATTATTTTTTTTGTATCATTGTGGGCGGCCACGTTATCCGCCCCTTTCTTTCTCAATTTTTAGAAGTCTTTGCTCCAATATGGATTGGGCTTCTTCGTCTTGCCCTTGGAATGCTGCTGCTGTGAGCTCTTCAGTGGTCCATTTGTTTTTGTCTTCAGGTAGATCTTCCAGAGGTGTAAGAGGTGTAATGAAATTGGGTAGATTTTTTATTTTTTCAAGATAGAATTTTTTAAAGCTCTCTGTTTGCATTACACCTCTTGCAGGTCTAAGGTTGGGTGAGAATCTAAGCCATACCCATGATTCATGACTACCTTTCTTGGACTTTATCCAATTATTTCGCTCATGTTTCTGCTTGATATTAATAGCTTGCCGCTCTTTGACTTGGAAAACTTCCTGAATCTTTTCTTTATAATTACCAATAGATACCGTTGAATTCTCCCTGGAAAATGCACCTTTATCGTGTAACCAATTTAATAGCTCCTTATCTTTATCAGTAGCCCCATTCCATTCTTCATCATAATCAATCCCTCCCAGGATCTTAGACTCCACAAACAGGTACAAATGTTCAAGGAACTCAAACAAATCAATAAATGCACAGGATACATGTTGGTCCGTAATCACATCCATCCCATTCTGGAGAGCTTGGACATAGCTCATCTTCAATAATATATCTTGGATGGTGAAATCGTAAAGATCAACAAAATTTCGGACCTTCTTAGAATAGCTAAAACCCCGTTTCACTAAGATGTCAAAGACATTTAAAAATTCAACTTTCCCCTCAGTAGTTATATTATAATTATTCGCGGGATTTAAGGACCTCATGAATTGGATGAAACTATTAACTGAATCATCACTACTATTAATCTCTAATACTCTACTTTTATAGGCCTCTGTACGGTCAATCCCTGACATATTAACATATGGCACTAAAAATCGTCTTAAATCACCATCTGTAGCAAAATCTTCTTCAAAATAATGTGGCTGTGTGAAAATACAACAACCCATGTAAGGAGTATATTCTAATGCATTTTCATGGTTGATATCCACAGCACGTTTAGTTATTTTGTTGTGAGGATACGGATCTAATGCTAATCTAAGGTACTTTCTGGATTCGGTGTAAAGGAGTTCATTAGAAGTTAGTAGTGTACGGCCTTCATCGAATATTAGATAATCTCCATTAAAATCTCCAGGAATGTTTTCATAAACTGTTTCACCTTTCTTAGTATGCTTAATTGTTTTTCCTACAAGTCTTTCTGGATGAATAGATGTGGGTTCCTCAACAAGTTTGCCTATACTTTCCAAGACTTCTTTAATTACTCTTTTAAGCTCTTTTTTCCCTTTACCTGACTTTAATGGGATTAGTAAGTGGATTCGGCCATCAGTAACTACTTGATTAAGTTTCAGTTCTACATCCTTATTTTTAATGGATAATAACCCATACCATACAGCTTTGAGAGGCAGTGTATATTCTTCCCCATGGAGCCTGGTTGCTTTTTTTAATTCTTCGAAACCTTGTAAATGATTCGTCGGGTAGACAAGTTTGATGGATTTGTTCCCATATTCTTCTTTTTTGGGGGTGGTGACTTCCTGGAGGGCCGGAGTTATATCCGATAGATATTTATCCTTTAAAATCCTACCTTTACCTGTAGGGGCCTGGCCAAAATCCCCTTCTTTTTCTTTTATCTCCTCCAAGTCTAATCACCCCCTACCGAGTTATCTTCATCTAAGTGTACTCCTTCCAGGACCAAGTATTCCTTAATGGTTTCTAGTGGTATGGGTGGATCCAGATCATATTTCCAGGAGTGGTATGCCTTTTTGAGCAAGTTATTAAGTTCTTCAGACATGGTTTTGCTGCCTCCAATAATTTGGAATCGATTATTTTGCATTATCGAGCTCTTTCTGGATTGCATTCTGGATAAATTCACTTACACTGTTTATTTCTCTGTTTTTAACTTTTTTATCGATTTTGATTAGGTCATTTACGTCTATCGTAATTGTTTTTGAGACCATCACGATTTCCACCTCTCTAACGTATTTACATAATTATTATAAGTCTGGACGTATCATAGAAATTATTGGTACTTATATGGAAATAAGAGGTTTAATATGTCCAATCCAAGATTTACAAAACAACAAAGGCAGGTAAAAGATTTAATCGAAAATAATAAGAAAATAACTTATGCAGAACTAAAAAAGAAATTTACTGGTGATATTCGAAGCCCTTTAGCATCTCTCCTTGATAAAGAGGAAATTAGAATTTCAGGATTTGAAAAGAATGACAAGTTTAATGGGGATAATATTTACTTCGAAAATAGATTACCACATAAAACTATCCATGATGTTATCTTACTTTTCAAGCAGATTGAATCAAATAATCCTATAGACTACGAAAAGGCTTCAAAGGAATTAATAGAATTATTCCATGATAAACTTAAGGAGTATGAATCTCTAGAAGACGAAGCTATAGATTACTTAGTAGATAATGTAGTTAAACTGCCTTTAAGGGTTTTAATTGAGGAAATGGAACTTATTTCTAAAAAGTGGAAATTAGAAAGTAGTGGAGGATCTGTAGAACCTGTAATTAACGAAACAAGAAGGATCAGAAAGGAATACATATCAAACTATGATAATACTCTTGACGAAGAATTAGGATATTTCTTCTATTCATATTGGCCAGCTCCTTTCTTGGCTGATAAGTCTATAATGGAGCCTTTACAACGTAACATTTATTCTTATCTGCAAGAAGAGGATCATAAACCATCAGAAGGCATATATGTTGGGTGGGAGGAAATATCTGAAAATGAAGAGGCTCAAGTACTATTTTTAAAGCCTATTTATACAAATCCACTCCTAAATCATGAACCACTCACTGGAGATTTGCCTCTTCATAGACTTAAACTGGATTACAACCCCATTGTGGATTTAACAGGGGTAATGGATGAGGGATCTTATCTATCAAAATGTGGGTTAATGAAAATTAACCGAACACTTAACTATTGTTCAAATCTATTTTACAAACTCTTGTTTTACATAGAGAAAAAAAACGATAACATAATTAAAAACACATTGATAAACTGTTTGAGTGGTTCTACAAACAAAAAAGAAGAAATGGAACGTCTTATAATGTTTGACAAGTTAATTAAAAAAGTGGAATATGTACCTGAAACTCCTAAAACTTCAGATTTGAAGGAATTGGATAATGCTCTTAATGATGGATATAATGAAGAATATACTTACCAAGATTCCATGGAGCGAATGGGTCGAGATGTATTTGGGAGAAAAGTTCAAAAAACTTCTGATCCTGAAAAACTTGTTGAAATCCTTAAAAAAATCCTAAAAGACTGAAATAATGGAAATATACCCTTTAATTTTCCTCTAATTCTTTTTTTAATAACCCCTGGATCATGGCCTCCAATTTATCCATTTTCTCATCCATTCTTTTTTGTTCTTTTTCTTTCTTTCTTAACTCTTTGAGAAGCTGATCATATTCTTTAGTAGTTATTTCTTTAACTTCAACTCTTTCAATGCTTAATTGTGGAATAAGGCGTGTGTATTCCTCTTTTAAAGCAGTTATATTAGGTTTAACATATCGATCAACTGTTTGATTCGCATTGTGACCCAATAGCCACTTTGTAAACATTTCTGGAACCCTATTGGAATTCAGAGTTGATGCAAAGTATTTGCGCAGTTTATGTGATGTGAAAAATCTGTTTTTCCCGCTCTTCCCAAATTGGCAGGTGTCGTTTAAATATACAAAATATTTCTGAGTGGACCATCTGCTTATCCGTGTGTTTCCGGATAAAAATAGTGGATCCTCTAAGTTATTGATGGGTTTATTTTCAGCATTCCTTTGATTTAAATAGTCCAATATGGCCAGGTTAGCTTCTGGTGTGCTGAAGGTAGTGTATGGATGGCTCGTTTTGTATCTGTGAATGTCCCATGTTAAAATTAAATTCCTGTTTTCTCTCAGTTTCTCAGTTATATATGGTATATCAAATTGTTCTTTTCCTACCAGGTGTATATAGTCTGATATAGCATTAAGGAAGTGTTGCCAATTGAGATGTATCATCTCGGCTGATCCCATTCCTGAACTACTCATTAATAATATTATAGCCCGATATTTGATATTAGAATGTTTTAAAGCTTCTTTTATGTGTTTCTTGCCTACAATGTCATCAGTGGTGATTCTTTGCTTTTTTTCCCTGTTTTTAATCCTTATTCGGGGAGTATCTATGTCATGTTCGTGATAAAACCCTTTAACAGTGGCCATGTCAGTTTTGATGGTGTTAAATGAGCTTCCCTTTTCTTGAAGGTGATTCTTATAGCTGACTAAATGTTTTGTTATTCTCCTTTCTTTTATCCAAGGATTTTCTATTTGGTCAGTTTTAGCTTCTTCTATTAGCTCCGTTGGTGTGAGGCCTGTGAATTTAGAGTATTTAGTAAGTCTTATTAGGTAGGTTCGCTTAGTTGATTCTCCTAAATCTCTGAGCATGAAAAAATCTTTTATACGTTTATCATCAGAGATATCCATATGATTATTTCCAATATTTTTGTCTTGGGTCATCATAATGATTTTGTTTGATATACTATTTATATCTAAAGCGGAGTTATTAATATGAAAATACTGGGAATATGTGGAAGCCCTAGAAAACAGGCTACGGAATATGTTTTGCAAAATGCTCTGTCCATGATGGAAGAAAAAGGGTTTGAAACGGAATTTTTCACGGTGCGAGGGAAAAATATTAGCC
>Ga0209723_1005493_pt1 | contig 12981 bp, 6 predicted proteins | sample BiotimSIPDNA_2_FD_185750 | JGI IMG/M metagenome (GOLD analysis project Ga0209723, IMG submission 185750) | Anaerobic biogas reactor microbial communites from Washington, USA - Biogas_R2 time_0 SIP DNA (SPAdes) (version 2) | ecosystem: Engineered > Bioreactor > Anaerobic > Unclassified | place... | reverse complement strand
TTGAGGGCCTTGCCGAAGCCCCCGCGTAGAGGCGGCCCCACCAGACTCGGCAGGCGGCCCGGTCCCGTCGCGTGGAGCATAAGCCTGTACTGGTTGACCTTCAGTCGCGTCCCTCTCACCCCCCCCCGGCAGCGCGACAGGCCTTACCCTTCCCCCTCGGCGCCTGCATACCTTCCCTATGCCACACATTCTGGAGCCACACGCCGTCCCCATGTGCGCGACGGCCCCCGGGGCTTGACGGGATGCGCCTACAGGGGGATGATGTGGCAGATCTGGGTGAAGAAGGGAGTGGGTGGGATGAACCCCCAAAAGCGTACCACATCGATAGGGTGGCGTGTGCTCGGCTGGGCTCTGCGTCTCGCGTGGCACGGCGTGGTCATGCTCGCCTGCGGGGTCTGGGCTCTCCTCGGCACGGTGCTGGATCTCCTTCGGAACTCCCGCCGCTGCGACGATGAGCTTCAGCGCCTAGAGCAGCGCCTCGGGGCGCAGGTCGCCGAGTACCAGCGGCTGGCCCAGGCCTATGACGGCCGTTGGTGGGCTCCCGACACCGCCTGCATCGGCGGCACCGTGCTCGTGGATTACCTCACCGGGGCGGCCCAGGTTCCCGAGGCCGTGGAGACGGCCTACGCTTTCGCCTATCCCGGCCTGGCCGCGAGCGAGTCCTTCCGGCAGGCGGCGGGCCGGATGGCCGACGATCCCGAGAGGCTGGCCGGATTCCTCAACGGCGTTCGCGGGAAGCTCTTCGAGATCCAGTACGCGGACTACCTCAACGCCGGCGTTCTCCCGGACGGAGTCCATGCCGCGCTCGCCCCGTCCGCCACCCAGCCGAACTGGGACATCGCCATCCTGGATGACCGAGGCAATGCCATCGAGGTCCTGCAGGCCAAGGCGACGGACAGCGTGAGCTACGTCAAGCAGGCCCTGGCCGAGAACCCGCAGATCGATGTGGTCACAACGGACGAGGTCTGCCAGCACCTGGCCCTGGCCGGGGGCGGCGAGGGCGTGATCGAGAGCGGGATACTGGACGCGGAGCTGACCGCCACCCTCGCCGATCACGTCTCGGCGGGCGACCACTCCCTCCTGGACGGCATGATCCCCGACCTCCTACCCGGCATCCCCGTGACGACCCTGGCGCTGGCCGCCTTCACCTCCTACCGGGACCCGTCGCTGACGCCCCTTCGCCGCTCGGCCTCGGTCGGCGACCGGGTGGGCCGCGCCGTCCCCTCGTACCTCCTCGCCACTCTGGTGGCGGGCGTCCTCTCGGGTCCCCTGGGAGCCGTGGTGGTCACCGCGAGCGCCGTCGGCGTCTCCCACTTCGCTCGCCGTGGCCGGCAGCGGGGGTTCGAGCGGCGCGCCCTGCGCGAGCGCCTGAAGGTGAACGACCGGATCCTGCGGCGGATGCGACGCCCCGGCGCGCGCCGCAAGCCGTGGGGCCGTGGCGGGATCACCACTCACCGGACCTGAGCGATGCATCCCCTCAGAGGCCCTCGGCGCCCTCAGGGGGAACCCCGAAGCACGACCCGAGAAGGCGGCGTAACCACCATGAAGCGTCTGATCACCGTTCTGGGGCTGGGCAGGCTCGATCCTGGCTCCAAGACCCGCTCCTACGAGGAGACCACCTACGCCTTCCCCAGCGGGCAGCAGCGTCGCGGCAGCCTGTTCGCGGCCATGGCCGCCACCGAGTACGAGGTGGAGCGGATCGACTGCCTCGCCACCGAGGACGCCTGGGAAGCCCACGGTAAGGCCCTCGAGGACGCCTCGCCCGCCCCCGTGGAGCGGCATGCCGTCGACGCCATCGGCGGCGAGGCCGATCTCTGGCGTCTCTTCCAGACGGTGGTCGACATCCCCCAGGCGGGCGACCGGCTGGTCCTCGACGTCACCCACGGCTTCCGTACCATGCCCCTCATCGGCGTCGTCGCGGCGAGCGTCGCGACCCTCACGAAAGATGCCACCATCGAGGGGCTCCTCTACGGCGCCTTCGATCAGCGCGACACGGGCACGAACGTGACCCAGGTGATCGATCTCATGCCCTTCTACAACCTCCTCCAGTGGCAGGCGGCGTGCGCGGAGTTCGCGCGCACCGGCCTGGCGGGGGGGCTCCTGGCGGCCCTAAGCGACGAGACGCGCCTCCCCGGCTCTGTCGCGAGCTTCCAGCAGCACGCCGGGGAGCTGGCCCTCGCCCTGACCATGATGAACCCCTCGGCGGCGCAGGCGTCGGCCAGGGAGCTGGCCAAGGCGGCCAAGAAAATCGACACCACCCCCACGGGTGAGAAGATCCCGCCCGTGCCTCCCGCCATGCGCGCCGTGGCGGGCTGGGTCGGCGAGGCGTGCGCGCCCCTCCTGCAGCACGACTGCGCGGGGGCGCCCGAGGACCGCCTACGCCACGAGGCGGCCCTGATCCGCTGGTACCGCGACCGAGGCCACTACACCCAGGCCGCGACCCTGCTTCGCGAGTGGCTCGTCTCCCTCGCGGGCTGGGCTCTGCTCGGTGAGTACCCCGTCACCAAGAAGCAACGGGATCGCGCCGAGTCTGCCATCGTCTCCCTGAACTGGAAGCGCCAGCACAGGAAGGGTAAGTGCAACGCGCGGCCCCTGCGAGTGCACCTCCAGCGCCTCAGGAGCCAGAGCTGGCTCCCCGCCCTGCTCGACACCTGGGAGACGGTAACCAACGCTCGGAACAACATCACTCACTGCGCGATGCGGCGGGAGCCCGACCCGCCGAGGACCCACAAGGACAGCCTCGACGCCTTGGTGCCCGACCGGCTCGACGCCCTGCTCGCCCAGGCTCACTTGAACAGCAGCCGGTAGAACCCGATGGCGGCGATCGCCAGGAAAACCCACATGCAGCACTCCACGGCGGTCCCTCCCTCCTACGAGGGCCCCAGACGCACGAGGCGCCGTCAAGTCACTCCGACTCTTCCTCCTCCTCATTCTCCTCGGCCACCAGGTCCTCCACGGTGGGCGCCTCCTCCTCACCCTCGAGAACCCTCAGGCCCCGCTCACCGAGCTCCACTGTTCTGTAGTCGCCCTTCGCGAGATACCCCTCCCGCGCCATGGACTCGACGATCTTGCGGAGGGGAGTGGGCGGGATCATGCCATTGAGGATGCCGTGGCAGTAGGCGCCCCGTAGCTGTTCGGGGAGGGGAGACTCCTTGCCCTGCCAGTAGGAGTTCTCGAAGCCGAGGAGGTGGGAGACGAACTTGTGCGCTCCCACCGTCCCCGGGGACTCCTCCACCGCCTCGAGAATGCACCAGACGGGGTCGAGGGACTCGGGCTCCAGGGCCTTCAGCACCTCCGGCGCGGGCGGGGTCCAGAGCGGCTCATCGCTGCAGTGATCGCACCTGCCGCAGGCGGGTTCGTCGCCCCCCCTGCCCGAGAGATACCCCTCCAAGAAGGCCATGCGGCACTGGCTGTCGGGGAGATCCACGTACTCCAGCATCCGGTTCAGGGCGGCGTGTCGGTGGGAGGCGACCTCGCCCATGCGCCGGCCCGCCTCGGCCGCCGAGCCCTTGCCGGTGAGCCGGACGAGATGGCGCCGCTCGAAGGGCCGGTAGAGGAGAGCCTCCTTCAGGGAGGCCTCGGCGAGGATCTCGCCGATCCGCAGAGGATGGATCTCCGGGCACTCGTCGATGTCGACGATGGACGTCTCCTCCTGGGAGAACCCGAAACGGTGGGCCAGGCGCAGGAAGTCCCCCACATGCTCCTCGCCGAGGGCCGCGGCGACCTCCTGCGTGTCGCCGTTCAGCACCACCGCCGAGCGCGTGTCCACATCCTCGACCCACTTCAAGCAGCCGGCTTGCTCCAGGTGGTAGAGGCAGATGGTCACCGTGTTCTGGTCCCCCCCGGCCTTCATGGCCTTCTTCACGGCGGACTCGCTGATCAATAGGGCGCCGTCCTCCAGCGCGCGCACCCCGTCGCGGGGGCGACGCCTCAGCACCCCCATCAGCTTGGCGGGCAGGCCCTCCTTGCCCTCCTTGGTGCCGAGCAGTCGCTGGCAGGTGGATCCACAGCCCGGCCATGACAGCAGCAGGCAGAGCGCGTCCTTGCCGTCCCGGCCGGCCCGGCCCGTCTCCTGGACGTAGGCCTCGATGGACAGGCTGGGGCCGACGTGAACGACGTAACGGACGTCCGCCTTGTCCACGCCCATCCCGAAAGCCGTCGTCGCGGCGATGCAGTCGAGCTGACCCGACATGAACCGCTGCTCGACCATCCCCCGGCCGTAGCTCATGCCGCCGTGGTAGTGGGCGGCTCGCATATTGCTCTGCCTCAGCGCCGCGGCAACGGACTCCGCGTTCGCTCGGGTGCGGCAGTAGACGATGCCGCACTGGCCCGCGTGGCTCTCGGCCACGGCGCAGGCCATGGCGATCGCCTCCGTGAGATCCGCGCACTTCTGGTGGGCGTACCGGAGGTTGCCTCGGGCCTCCCTTCGGATGATGGATCGCGCCTTGGCGGCGCGGCCCTCGCCGAAGAGCGTCGCCTCGATGTCGCTCCGCACCCGATCCGTGGCGGTGGCCGTGAGCGCGTGGATGGGCGCCCCGCCAAAGCACTCGGTGAGGGTGCTGATCCGCAGGTACTGCGGGCGGAAATCGTGGCCCCACTCGCTGATGCAGTGCGCCTCATCGATGACGATCTGCGCGAGTTCGATGCCGCGGAGCCAGTCCCGGAACTTGGGTGACTGGAGCCTCTCGGGCGACACGTACAGGAGGCGGAGATCGCCATCGCGCGCCCGCTTCAGGGCCTCCTCCTGGGCCACGACGGGCGTCCCTTGGGTGATGTCCGCGACCCACTGCGAGCCGACGCTGTCGGCCAGCTTCCTCGCTTGGTCCCTCATGAGGGAGATCAAGGGGCTGATGACGAGGGTCAAACCTCGGCGACAGAGGGCTGGGAGCTGGAAGGTGAGCGACTTGCCCGACCCCGTGGGGGCCACGAACAGAACGTCCCGACCCATGATGACCTCTTGCAGGCACTCGTACTGAGGACTCCTGAGCCGGCTGATCCCCAGCAGCTCCTCGGCCGCCTCCTGGAGCAGGCTCATCGCCCTCCCGATCTGCTCGGGGCTCGCGTCCGCCGGCAGAGGCAGGTCCATCTCGAACCGGGCGAGACGCTCCTCGTCCGCCGAGATCGGCCTGGGCGGCAAGTCGCCGTCGCTCACCCCCAGATCCAGGAAGCGGTTGATCTCCCGGTACATCTCGATATCCGAGGCCATGCTCCTTCGGGCTGGGGGCAGGGCGCGGAGGACCTGGGGTCGGTACCCGGCCCATCGGAGGCGCTTGTCGAGCACGACGACGACGCCCCGATCCGTGGAGCGGCGCAGCAGCCGCCCGAAGCCCTGCTTGAGGCTCATGATCATCATGGGCAGAACGTATAGGTCGAAGGCCCGGCGGCCGTCCGAGCCGCGCCGCTCCTCCATGTCCTGACCCCGCGCGACCTCGACAGGGTCGTAGGGGCGGCCGAAGGGTAGCTTGCTCATCGCCACACACCGCAGCGCCTCGCCGGGGACGTCGATCCCCGTCCAGAGCTTGGGGCCGCCCAGGAGAACGGTTCCCGGCTCCTCCCGGAACCGCCGCAGGGCTCCGGAGTCGGTCTCCGAGAGGACGTTCACCCCCAGGGATGCCGCCCTGTCCGTCAGCAGTCGGTGGACGGCGTCGCGGCGCGCCTTGGCCGTGAAAAGGCCCAGGATGGCCCCTCCGAATAGCCGGATCAGCCGGTCCAGCTCGTCGGCGACCACCCCGGGGTAGTCCCGGTTGAGCCGCTCCGGGCGCGGGGTGAGCAGGTGGTTGGGCAGGCAGAGCAACGCGTTCGAGGGGTAGTCGAACTCGTGGTCCAGCACGAGGGCGTGCCGTCTCTCCTCCTCGACCTCCGCGAGCCCCAGCCGGTCGTTCATGAAGTCGAAGGTTCGCCCGGGGGCCGTCAGCGTCGCCGAGCACAGGACCACGGTCTCGGCGCTGTCGTACAGGCTCTCCGCCAGCGCCGGTCCCACGCGGATCGGCACCCGCTCCAACCGCCAGGGCGTCTTCCCCCTCTCGCCAGGATCGACGCTGATGGTGCAGACCCTGGTCGCGGCGCGCTGGGGCTCGGGCCGGAATCCGCGCAGGAGGCGACAGGCCGCGTCGATGGAGCGCCCGCAGCTAGAGGCGAGGCGGACCAAGCGCCGGTACTGCTCCGACGAATCGGGCTCCACCCCATCCAGGCACTCCCGGAGCCGCTCGGCGAGGGTCTGAAGGAAGCGTCGGGTCTGGCTCGCGCGCGTCAGCACGTTCGAGTGGGGCCTCGTCCCCCGCATCTGAGCGGAGAACGCCACCGTCGCGCCATAGGTCCTGAGCGTCGCGTCGTCCGGGCTCGCGGAGAACTCCACGTACTGGCGGGCGGCGTCTCCTAGGGAGACGATGTGGGTCCCCAGGCCGCCGGCCAGCTCCCGAACGGCGCGAAACCCTTCCCGCGCCTCCGCCGGGGCGCCCTTCCACTCTCGCGCCAGGGTGGCGAGGGAGTACCGGCCGCGACCCGTCAACAGCTGAGCGATGCGCCCCAGGTCGCTCTCGGCGAGGGACTCCGTGAGAGCGAGGGTGGCCGCCGACTCCAGCTCGTGGGCCTCGTCCACGATCACGTGACGGGGGCGATGCTGCCCCTCGGAGTCGCCCTGGGCGAGGGCCGAGGTCAGGAGCAGGGCATGGTTCACGATCACCACGTCCGCCTCATCCGCGTTGCGCTTCGCCCGCGCGTAGAACTCCTCCAAACTCAGGCTGGGGACGCAGCCGCTGTCCACCACGCACTGCTCGTAGGCCGCGTAGAAGTCCGCGGGGGAGCCCGACGAGTCCGCGAGCCTGGGGAGCGTCGAACCGACGACCTGGTCCAGGGCGCCGTCGGTGGACGCTACCGCCAAGCGCAGGACCATGCCCAGGGAGTAGGCGGTGCCTCGGGACAGCTCCGACGCGCGGAGCGCGTGCGCGACCTCGCGAGCGAGCCCCGCGATCCAGACGTAGTTGGACATCCCCTTGAGCGCGCAGATCGCGGGCCGGCCATGGAGCAGGGGCGTCAGCTTGGCCGCCTCATGCTCCACGACCTGGTTCTGAAGCTCCCGCGAGTAGGTGGAGACGGTGACGGACTGCCGTGTGCCCTGGGAGTGGATGATCGCCGGCACCAGGTACCCCAGGCTCTTGCCCGTCCCCGTGGGCGCCTCGCAGATGAGAACGCCTCCCTCCTCGAGCCGGGACGCGACCGCCCGGCTGAAGGTCCGCTGGGACTCGCGCCGGGACATGGAGCCGAGTTCGAGGCGATCGAAGGCGGCGTCCACATCCACCAGCGGATCCAGGCCCTCCGCTCGCTCGGCGCGCGTCGGGAGAAGGCGCGCCAGCCTCCGGGTCGCCAGCCGCGCGACGGCCTCCGCCGCGGGTGGCTCGGGCCTCGGCAACCCAACAAGCTCGGCGAAGGGGTCGTCGGTGAGGCTCAGCAGCGCCGCGACGATCTGGCCGTCGGCCGTGGTCGACATCTCCGCGACGAGGCCGGCGACCACCTCCACCAGGGCCTGAACGTCATCCTCCGCCCGATGGGAGGGCGGCAGGGTGACCCCGAGGTGCTGCGACAGGACCTCCAGGCTGTGGCTCTCCAGAAGCGGCGGGGGGTAGAGCATCCGCGCGATAGGAAGCGTGTCGGCCCACCGCGGCGGGGCGGCCGGCGTCAGCCCGAGCCGCTCCAGCTCGCTCTCGAGCACCACCTGGTCGAATCCCCACGCGTTGTGAGCGACCAGCAGCCGGCCACCGACGAAGCGGAGCAGCTCCGAGAGGGCCTCGCCCCTCTCGCGCCCACCGTCGATCTGGTCCTGGGTCAGCCCCGTGAGATGCAGCACCTCCGGCGCTACCTCGTCCTCGGTCCGTACCAGACAGCCGAACCGGCCTGCGGGGACCCCGTCGCACACCACCGCGGCGCCGATCTCGATGATCTGGCACGTCCTCGGATCGGGCCCCGTCGTCTCGAAGTCGATGACGACGTACTCGGGCGAGGGGTGGCGCAGGAGCGGCTGAGGCGCCGGCGGCGTGGGCTCCTCGTCGGCCGTCGCGCCCACCAGCGACCAGTTGTCGAGCCCGTCCGTTCGGAACCGCTCGGGATGGCGCTCCAGCAAGCGGCGGAGGCCCGATGGCGGCAGGGGCCGCCCCTTCTCGCGCGCCACACACTCCCGGAGGTACTCGAGGGTCGCCGTGCCGCCGGCCTCCTCGATCGCCGCCACGAGCAGTGCGGCGAGGCCTTCCGGTGGCTGTGGCTTGCTGCTCAAGAGGCTGCCCCTTCTATATCGGCCCACTGGCGATCCCATCGCCCGCGCCGCCCCGCCGCTTCGCCCCGCGAACCCGCGCGTCCTGCCCCACCGTCCCTCCCTCGCGTGCAAGCACCTCGGTGGGCCCCTATCCGACCCGCGAGGCTCGCGCTCAGTCCGCCTGCCTCATCGACACCGTGCTGCCCCGCTCACGTCCCTCTCTCGCGTGCGAAGCCGCGGGGGAGGGATGGCCGAAGGCCAGGGAGGGGGGCACTTCGGCAGCGTCTATCGGCCTGTCGCGCTCAACCCGCCCACCCGGAACTCCCGGCCGACCGCCTCGCCCACCCGAACTTCCGGCTCATGGCCCTCCTTGCCCGGATACGTCCCTCTCTCGCGTGCGAAGCCGCGGGGGAGGGATGGCCGAAGGCCAGGGAGGGGGGCACTTCAGTACCCCCGACGCAGTACGGGGACCTCAACAAAAGCCGTCCCGCACGGAGTGCTTCCCGTCCCACCACATTAGGCTTTGGGGCCCATGGCCCCAGAGCCGACCGGGAGGCCGCTCGGGATGGCTCGTAGAGAACAGGGAAGAAGCGCTCAGTAGGAGGTCTCCGCACCGGCCCTCGCGAACCGTTGAGGACAAACGGTCCCGGGAGGGTATCCCCAGAAGGCCGCCCTGATGAACAAGGGATTGAGACGCGCCTTCCAGCCAGAAGCGGTAGGTTCCGGCTGGCATACACACGCTCTACAACGCCCCCGATGACCGAGCCCCGCAGGGGCCGAGGAGGGAGCCCCATGGCGCACAAGGTCAAGTTGCATGGCACATGGGTAACGGTGCAGAATCGGCCCCGAATGCGACTCAAGACGAGGAGACCCATAGCGCGCGTGAACTGGATTCGCGCCGCCATACGGGGCGACATCGGCAAACTCAAGCGCCGCCCAGGTTGACGTTGTCCCTTGCCCCGCCCAACGCCTCGCCCACCCGGAACTCCCCGCCAACCCATACCCCTTGCCTCGCATCCGGCCCTCCCTCGCGTGCAGCGCCGCGGGGGAGATCCTGTGTTGCTGGTCAAGCGGAATTGAGGGCTCGAGTGGGGTCATATGGTGTCCTGTTCTTGAGCACTCCGTAGATGATACGGAGGAGCCTGTGCATGACGGCGACGACGGTCTTCATGGGCGGTTTGTCCTTGGCGGCGTGCCGTTCTCGGAGGGCTTTGCAGCCGGGATCATGTCGCAATGCCGTAAGGGCGGGGAAGTAGAGAGCTTGTCTGATCCGGCGGTGGCCATACCGAGTCGTAGCATTGCTGCCACGCACCGAGGTGCCAGACTGTCGCTCCTGGGGGCAGAGCCCGACGAAGGCGACGAGCTGAGAGGAGCTGTCGAACTGCTGACAGTCGCCCAACTCAGCGAGCACGAGGCGGGAGGTGGCGGCGCCGATGCCGGTGATGGTCTCCATAAGTTCTCGGCTCTCTCGGAGGCCATCGTCCTTCGCGATGAGTCGATCGATCTCAGCCTCGACCCGCTCGCGTTCTCGGTCCAAGTGGGTGAGGTCCCGCTTGTAGCCGCGCGCAACGAAGGCGGTCACTTGGGGGTCCTTGGAGCGGTTGACGATTGCGGTCCGGGAGGCGATGAGTTCCTCGAGCCGACGGGAGAGGGCTCGAAGCTCGTACTGGACTGCGCAGGGCGGCTCCCACAGGCGGATGACGGCGCCGGGCAACGCCATGCGGCTTACGATGTAGGCGCCGATGTGCCGTGCGTCCTGCTTGTCGGTCTTGGTACGTTCGAGATCGCTTTCGATGAAGCGGCGGATGGACAAAGGGTTAGCGCGGTGGACCTGGTGTCCGTGCTCATAGAGCCAGGTAGCGACGTCCACCCAGTAGTTTCCCGAGGCCTCGACACAGGCCAGGACCTGGTCGGCGCCGTTCCGCTTGAGCCATCGGCCGAGCTGTGCGCAGCCGGCGCGGCTGTTGGCGAAAGAGTTGTCCATCCATCCGTTCTCGCCCTGGAGCGCGACATGGAAGGTGTCAGAGGAGACATCGATACCAAGGACTCGCGTTGTCATAGGAGAACTCCTTTCGCTGGAACGAGGAGCCCTCGACCTCGACCTACCTTGCAATGCAGGCTCACCCGCAGGGGGGGCCTCAGATCCTGTCCGGTCTCTATCGAGGGCAGAGGCGAGGGGCGCTCATCTCCCCCACGGAGTCAATGCTCCCGGGACGGCAACAGCGTCACCCTCGCCTCCTCGTTCCGCGGTCTGGCCGATATGTTCGGCCGGCCAGACCGCGAGACCCTCAAGCCCCATTCAGGGACAGAACCAACATACAAGGGATGGCCGAAGGCCAGGGAGGGGGGCACTTCGGCAGCGTCTATCGGCCTGTCGCGCTCAACCCGCCCACCCGGAACTCCCCGCCAACCCGCACCCGTTCCTCGCATCTAGTCCCTCTCTCGCGTGCGAAGCCGCGGGGGAGGGATGGCCGAAGGCCAGGGAGGGGGGCATTTCGGCAGCGTCTATCGGCCTGTCGCGCTCAACCCGCCCACCCGGAACTCCCGGCCGACCGCCTCGCCCACCCGAACTTCCGGCTCATGGCCCCCCTTGCCCGGATACGTCCCTCCCTCGCGTGCAGCGCCGCGGGGGAGGGATGGCCGAAGGCCAGGGAGGGGGGCACTTCTCTATCGCCCAGCCAGCAGCCCCAACCATCCCGCACACCTTGCTCGGTTCGTCCCTCTCTCGCGTGCGAAGCCGCGGGGGAGGGATGGCCGAAGGCCAGGGAGGGGGGCACTTCGGCCTCGCCCACCCGGAACTCCCGGCCCACCCACCACTCACCACCCGCCCCCTCACCGCACCTCACGCACCGCGATCAGGATCTCGCCGACCCGCACGTGGTCCGTGCCCGTGGCGTCCAGCGTGAACTCGAGGCTCATCTCATCCCCAGCCACCCAACCGCCACCCAAGTCGGCACGGTCGAACGCGACGTACGACCACGCGGCCGAGCTAACCTGCGCCAGCGCGGACGCCACCTGCGTCACGCCATCGCGCACCACGAGATCCATGCTCGCGCCCGCCGCGTCCGTCGTCCACAGCGCCACCTGGATCGCGTCCGTCTCGATCCACGGCCCCGTCAGGTCAGCCGCCACCACATCGGGCATCCGCCACTTGACCACGACCGTCGCCTCGGCCGCGTTCGTGTCCGTGCTGCTCCAGTCGTAGTAGACGCGTCCGCCCGTGCCCTCGTAGGCCACATCGAGGGAACCGTTGGCCGCGACGCCGGTCCACACGCTCCCATGCCACTCGGGATACAGGGCGTGCGTCACCTCGACCACGTTGTCGGCAGCGCCCGTCACGCCGTTCAGCGCCGTCACGATCTCGTTCAGCCGCGTCAGGACCGCGCTAGGCCCCATCGGGGATGTGAAAGCATCAATCGACATCAGGGCACCGCCTCCCAAGTACTGCCGCCATCGTTCGACCGCTTCATCTCGAGCGCCCCGCCCGTGAGATAGGACACGTGCAGCACGCCGTCAGGCCGCTCCACGATGGTCGGGCTCACTTCGTCCACGCTCGAGGCCACGAGCGTCTCGCTACCTGTCTCGACCACGGGCTCACCCGCCACGATGGGCGCCCGCCACGCATAGAGATCCCACGCCCCGCCATTGTCCTTCAGCCCAACCACGTAGGCCCGGCCCCAAAAGGCCGACACCGTGAAGCTCGGACACTCCAGGTCAGTCAGCAACGCCATCGGCGCACCCCACGTTCCGTTCCACACGCGACACGTCAGCCCCGTCGCGTCCGCCCAGGCCAGGAACACCCGGCCCGTCCCATCCCTCGCGAGGTCAGGGCAATGGCCCTCGCCCATCTCCTCAGCCGGCATCCAGTCCGCATCCGCGCCGGGCGAGTAGGAGCACCAGATCGTCTCCTCCGCACACCACGCGACCCACTTCCGGCCATCCGCCCAGGGCGCCAGCATCGCGACCCGGTCGCAGCCGCCGACCACGGGCACGCCCTCGGTCACACCCAGGGTAGGGATCACCTGGTAGTGGGGGAGCCCGAACGCGAGGTCGCCCGTCACCTCGTCCGGCCTGAGCACATCCGACCGGTACGCCCCCCGGCTGATGTAGTCCGGGTTCGTGCCGCCGTCCGCGCCATACTCGTTGTGACGGAACTCGTTCACGCCCTGGGCGAAGCGCACCCAACTGTCCGCGTTCGTGCTCGAGGTGTCCACGAATCGCGTCGACCCGCCAATCTCTTCCTCGTAGAGCTTGAAGCTCTCGCCCGAGCCGAAGCGCCCGAGCGGGGTATCGCCATCGGTCGCAAGCTCGATCCGCGCCCCGTAGAGGATGATCTTGCCGCCGAAGGTCGGCGCGGTTCCTGCGCCCGAATGAGCCCAGTTCAGCCCGCCGCACGGCCGGAGACAGCCCGCCCGCACAATCACAGGTAGGTCCGTCGCGCCATCCTGGTCCCGCCCGCCCGAAAGCAGGTCCTGGCTCCCGACCGGGAAGCCCAGGAGGATCGGCACATGGGTGATCCAGCCCGCGCCATCCGCCAGCCCGAGCGGCGTGCTGCTCGCGTCCACCCAGTCCGCCATCGCCGTGTCCGTCAGCGCATGGTGGATCTGGCCGTAGAGCCCCTCGAGTCCCCAGTCGCCGACCCGCTGGCCGTGCCACGCCGAGAACTGCATGAGTTCGTCCTGGAGCGCGCCGCAGTCCGTGACGCGCCGGATAACGAACGGCATCCCCCAGTCCGG
>Ga0209723_1005489_pt1 | contig 12992 bp, 9 predicted proteins | sample BiotimSIPDNA_2_FD_185750 | JGI IMG/M metagenome (GOLD analysis project Ga0209723, IMG submission 185750) | Anaerobic biogas reactor microbial communites from Washington, USA - Biogas_R2 time_0 SIP DNA (SPAdes) (version 2) | ecosystem: Engineered > Bioreactor > Anaerobic > Unclassified | place... | reverse complement strand
GAAGATAACGCCTTGTTCTAAGCAAAGTTCCGCCAGCCGCGCGAATTCCACCGGTGTGCCGAAATCGGGATTCGGCGGGAAGATGTGGGGCAGCCGGTAGTCATAGCCCCAGCGCTGCCAGTTGTGCCAGACCAGCACGCTGTGGGTCAGGCCGTAACGAAAAGCCTGCTTTAAGGCGTCACCGGCATCACCGTAGCGGCCGCCCCAGACGTCGAACACGAAACGTCCCGCCAGGCGCTCCACGGCCGGCGCGGCCTGCAACCCGTTCAGATCATGCCAGGCGCGGACGCCCTGCCACACATCGCGTGCGGGTATGAGGGTGAATACCGGCTGAATGGGCGAATGCAGGGTGTACACGCCCGATACCGGCACCGCCTCGAATTTGGACGGCGGGGCATGCACCGCCTGCACCAGCGACATCCCGTTTTCAAAATCGAGGCCCACAAAGGAAGTGGACAGCTGATGCCCGTCAAAATAGAGGGTAAAAGCCTCCGGGTCCTGCAGCACATTGCCCACGCCGGCATACACCCGGCGGGCCTTGCCGTTCCACGGGCCAAGCGCCGCGTCCTCGATCACCGTGTACAGCCACGGCTGCGGTTCAGGTTCGTTCTCAAGGCGAAACGACACGCGCAGGGAGCGCCCATCCGCCACGCTGAGTTCGCCGATCAAGTCAAAAGGGCCGGTGGGTCCGCGAAACCGGTGACGAATCCTGTAGGTGCCGGGAATGGTCGCATCCTGCACCATCAACAGTTCCACGGCGCTGTCACCATCTTCGAGGGCATCGTCCAGCACCGTAATGCCAAACCCTTCGAAAGAGAGCGACGTGTCCCCGTTTATAAAAGCGATTCGGCTGTCCAGCAGCCCCCGAGGACCCGGAGTCACCTGCACCTCATAGGTGTGCGCGTCATCCGCAATGTCACCGAGTGAAACGGGCTCCGCGTCCGGTGCGGGGCCCCTGGGTGGCGGTGTGCCGGCCACTACCATCGGGTCGCCCCACAAGGCGCGGTCGCAGGTGGTGTCGTTCTTTGGTCCGGGATGGGTCTCGAGCTGGAGGCGGACGGATTGCCCGGCATAGGCCGACAGATCAACCGTCACAGGCACCCAGGTCTGGCTGTCCGTATGCAGTTCATACAGCAACGCTCCCTTCTGACCGTCCGGCGCGTCGAAGGGCAAGGCGTACACACGAAAGAAGGCCCCGTCGCTGGGCGGCTCCCCGGCCGCAACTTTGTTCATGGCAAGAGCGCAGGTAAAAATCAATGGCTGTGTATCGGGCAGCGCCAGTGGGAATTCCAGGGTCAGCGACCCGGCGCGGCCCTCGTACCATGGGGGATGAACGAATAGGGTTTTGCGCGGTTCCGGAAGGGAGATAACCCCGTGAACCGACAGCGCCGTCCGGGTGCGCGGTTCCGTGCCGCGCCAGCCGATGGGCAACAATTCAGGCGCTTCGTTAAACACTTCCACCATGCCTCTGTGCACTGGCAGCAGGGCCAAGGATCGCCGGCCGTTGACCGGCACCTTCAGGGGCGCCCATGGCTGTGCCGGTTCCGGGTGCAACACGGCGGGGACATTGGTGCGGACCATCAGGATGGGATGCACCGCCAGCGGCGTATTGCCAAGCAGACATTCGGCATATAAATGTATCGGATACCAGGCATTCAGCGTGTTCTTGCCGGGGATGACCGAAAAAGGAACACGCAGATCCGCACCCGGCTCCACGGTAAACGGCCGGGGGGCCGGATCATCCACCTTCCAGTCATCTATCACAGTCATCCTGAGGGTACCGGTCAGCGCTGTATCGCCTTTGTTGGTCAATACCGCTTCGCAGGCCAGCGGTGTTTCCACGGATTCAATGGATTCCGGCCCGTTGATTCGAACCGTAAGCGGGCCGGACTGGTCTTCCGGACCGTTAAACGCCCATGCGGAAACAGCGCAGGCCAAAATCATGGAAAGCACACCTAGAAATCGCATAAGAATCCTCCTGAACTTGAATATCAAAAGGTCTGGACAGTCGGACACATCCGATCTTGTCCGACTAGTCCGTTTTTCTTGTCCCGTTGCCGTGATACTCGATATGACAGCAGCCGGGGCAGACGGGAAAGAGTCCTGAGCGGCAGGCACGACGGAATCCCTTGGCTTTTTCGGCATTCCAGATCGTTTTCAGGGACTGCTCGCGCACATTGCCGATTTTCATCAGCCAGCAGGGATATACGTCGCCTTTCCTGCCGACAAAAATGGTGTTCCAGGGATTGCGGCACTGGTAGTCTTGTACATCGACACCCGTGCTGTAATAACGCAGCAACTCCTCACTCGGCATGCGCGGCAGGCGCAGTTCGATTCCATGCCTGCGCGCCTCGTCCTCCGTTTTTTCCAGGGCGCGCTGCAGATCGTCGCGGGGGATGCGCGGCCAGTCGAGGTCTTCCGCGCGCCATCGGCCCGGCGGACGTTCGTCCAGCCCGGGCAGATCGTGCATGCGCGTCTCGGTGACGAAATTGAGCACGTCCCCGCCCAGTTCCGCCGTAATGCGCGGCATCTCCGGAAGCACTTCCACGTTGCGCTGTTGTATCACCGAGGTGATGTGCACCAGGGGGCAATGTTTTTTTGCGCGCGCCCGGTGCTCCCGCAACAGGGCGAGGCCGGCGGCGGCCTTGTCAAAAGCGCCCGCCTGGCGCCGGATTTCGTCGTGAAACGCAGGCGGTCCTTCCAGGGACACGCCGATGAAATTCAACCCCCGCCCGCCCGTGCGCCGGGGCGCGAGCCGGACAAAGGCCGCCGCCATGGCGTCATTGAGCAGGGTTGCGTTTGTTACCAGGTGCGTGCGCGTACGGAGGGAGGCATATTCGAGCAGTTCAGGGAAATCCTTGCGGAGCAGCGGTTCCCCCCCCGTAAAAGTTAAAAAACTCATGCGACCGGTCTGGCGGATGACCGATTTCCATTCTTCCGTGGTTAGTTCCCCCTCTTTTTGCTCCGCACCGGGCACCCCTTCCAGAAAGGTGCTGTATTGGCACATCATGCAGCGCAGGTTGCACCGCCGCGTCAGTTCCAGAAAATAGTGCCATGCGGGAAAGGCACGGCCTGACCGCGACAGACGGTACGGCGCCTCGCTGTACAGGCGCTGCACCGCGTCGTAGGACCATTGCATCAACCATTGGTAATTATAAGACATAGTCTCTCCCGGCATGCTGCATGCCGATGATAGGCAAGGGTTTTCTTACCTGTAGTGAAGCGCTTGCATCCTAGGAAAACGTTTCATCTCCTTCGTGTATTTCTCGGGCGGTTGTCTTTCCAGATCCATCGTAGCACACCTCCGCAAGCGCCAGGCCCCGGGCGGGCGCACACATGCCCAGGAACGGGCCGCCCCGTGCCAGGGAATCCACAATGAACGCCTCCGTGAAACGGCCCCGGGCAACTTCGATCAGCGTGCCGGACAGGTTGCGCACCATTTTGTACAGGAACCCGTTGCCGGTTATTTCAAGGGCATAAATGCCTTGAGCATCTTTTGGCGCCATAAGTCCGCCTGGACGCAGCCTGGCCTCGTACAGGGTGCGCACCGTATTCTTCATCTGGTTGCCCGTGCTTTGAAAACCGGCGAAATCGTGGGTGCCGATAATCAGGCCCAGGCACCGTTCCACCAAAGACAAGTCCACCCGGTACGGCACGTGCCAGGCATAGCGCGCAAGAAAGGGATCGGGACACCGGTTGAAATCAAAAGTATATACGTACGTTTTACGCACCGCGTCAAAACGGGCATTGAATTCCGGCGGTACCGCTTCGACAGATTCAATGCGGATCTCCGGCTTCAGCATCCGGGACACGGCATGGGCAAGCCGTTTGGGCGGTTCTCCCGGCCAGTGGCAGGAGAATACCTGGCCCAGGGCATGCACCCCGGCGTCGGTGCGTCCCGCGCCCTGAATGGCCACGGGCGCGGCGGCCACGCGCGACAAGGCCGCTTCCAGTTCCCCCTGAACCGTGCGCCGGCCGTCCTGGCGCTGCCAGCCGGAAAAATTCGTGCCGTCATAGCGCACGACACATTTTAACGTGGTGGGAGTCATAAGCGGCATTTTACCGCACCCGGCTGCAGCGATACGAATCCCCGGGACCGCAACTGTCATTTTTGTGACCACAATCACCGACAAAAAAGCCGTGCCACATGCCCGTCACCTTTCTACCGGCCGGACAGCCTGCTCCCCGGACAATACCACCGGGCAGGCGACCTCGTACCCGGCGCCGCAGCGGGTCAGCACAGGCGTTTCAGATGCGCATTCAGGCCGGGCCATGGGGCAGCGCGGATGAAAGGCGCACCCGGAAGGGGGATGCAGGGGGGAAGGCGGCTCACCCCGCGTTTCCGGGCGCACCCGGGCGCGTTCCGTTTCGGGATCCGCCACAGGAATGGCGGCAAGCAAAGCCCGCGTGTAGGGATGGCGGGGCGCATTGAAAACGGCGTCGGCGGGACCGGTTTCCACAATGCGGCCCAGGTACATGACGGCAATGCGCTGGGCCAGGTGGCGGACCACGCCGAGGTCGTGGGAGATGAACATCATGGCCAGCCCGGTCTCGCGTTGCAGGGCGGCGAGCAGGTTGATAATCTGCGCCTGGACCGACACGTCCAGAGCGGACACCGGCTCGTCGGCTAGCAACAGTACGGGTCGCAATGCCAGGGCGCGGGCGATGGCGATGCGCTGGCGCTGGCCGCCGGAGAATTCGTGGGGATACTTGCGCACAAAGCGGCGCGCCAGGCCCACCTTCTCCATGAGTGTGGACACCTCGGAAGCCAGGTCCTGCCGGGCCAGGCGGCGGTGCGCCCGCATGGGCTCGGCAATCGCATCAAACACGGTCATACGCGGGTTCAGCGAGGCGTAGGGGTCCTGGAAGATCATCTGCACCCGGGGCCGCAGCCGCCGGAGCGCCCGGGCGTTCATGACCGCCAGGTCTTCCCCGTCAATGCATATGCTGCCGGACCGGGGTGTTTCGAGCCGCACAATGGCGCGGGCGAGGGTCGACTTGCCGCAGCCTGACTCGCCGACGACGCCGAGCACTTCGCCCTTTCCCATGTGAAGGGACACATCATTCACGGCGCGCAAATATACCGGGGGCCCCGGCTTCCAAAGAGAAAACGCGCGCTTCACCGGAAACCATACCTGCAGCGATTCCACACGCAGCAGCTCGGACGATTTTTCAGCGGGCGTCATAACAGCGTCTCCAGGCGTTCCCCGCGCTGCACGCGCAGGCACGCGGTGCCGTGGCCGGATGCGCCGCAGGGCTGGAGAACGCAGTCGGCAGAAACACATTCGGCAACAGCCGCCGGACAACGGGGCGCAAAGGGGCATCCCTGTTCGGGTGCGCCCCGCTCCGGGGGCAGCCCCGGAATGGTGCGCAACGCTTTTCCGGCGGCCTGCGTCCCAGGCAGCGATTCCATCAACGCCCTGGTGTAGGGATGCATGGGTGTCTTGAACAGGGAGACTGTGTCCGCGGATTCCAGGATGCGTCCGGTGTACATGACAAGAATGCGGTCACAAAAGCCTGCCACCACGCCCATGTCGTGGGTGATCAGCACCACGGTCATGCCGAATTCCCGGCCCAGATCTTTCAACAACGCGAGTATCTGCGCTTGCACCGTCACGTCGAGCGCCGTGGTGGGCTCATCCGCTATCAGCAAGTCCGGCCGCGCGACCAGCGCCATGGCGATCACCACGCGCTGACGCATGCCGCCGGAAAACTCGTGGGGATACTGGTCCATGCGCCGTCGGGCGTCGGGAATGCCCGCCGCCGTCAGCATGGCCTCGGCGCGGTCCCGGGCCTCATCGCGCCCGCAAATGCCGTGGGCAAGCAGCGGTTCCATGACCTGACGCCCGATCTTCATGCAGGGGTTCAGGGCGGTCATGGGATCCTGAAACACCATGCCGATGCTCTTGCCGCGTATCCGGCGCAACGTCTCCGCGTCCGCCTGCAGCAGGTCCGCGCCGTGAAATAGGGCGGTTCCGGATTCTATCTTGGCCGGCGGCATGGGCAACAGCCCGAGCATGCCGTAAAAGGTGACCGATTTCCCGCACCCGGATTCGCCGACAATGCCCAGACTTTCCCCGTGTTTCACGGAAAAACGGATACCGTCCACGGCGCGCGTAACACCGTCGCGCGTGTGGAACCAGACGCGTAAATCATTTACATCAAGTAGGGGCATATTCGCTCCGTCATCAAAATCAATCCCTCGAAATGCGCGGGTCCAACGCGTCGCGCAGGCCGTCACCCAGTGCGTTCAAGGCGAACAAGGTCATGGTAAACACCAGTCCGGGGAACAACAACAGCCAGGGATACTCTTCCATGGTCTCCACCCCTTCCCGGATCAACAGTCCCCAGGAACTCATGGGCGGCTGCACCCCCAGCCCCAGAAAACTCAGGAACGCCTCGAGCAACATGACCCGTGGCACGGTCAGGGTGGCGTAGATGATGATGGGGCTGAGCATGTTCGGTATTACATGACGCAGCAGAATGCGTGCGCGGCTGAACCCCATAACCACAGCGGCCTCCACAAACTCGCGCTGCCGCAGGGACAGGGTCTGGCCCCGCGCGATGCGGGCCGTGGTCAGCCATTCCACGGCGCCGATGGCAATGAACAGGAAAATGAAATTACGGCCGAAAAACACCATCAGGATAATGACAAAGACGGTGAAGGGAAGGGCGTAGAGAATGTCCACAATGCGCATCATGACCATGTCGGTGCGTCCGCCGGCATAACCGGACAAGGCGCCGTACAGAACGCCGATCAGCAGCGAAACGGAGGTGGCCGCAAGGCCGACACCCAGCGACACCCGTCCACCGTACAGCAGGCGGGTAAGCAGATCGCGGCCCAGGATGTCCGTGCCCAGCCAGTGCCGCGACGAAGGCCCGGCCGCGCCCAGGGCCGTGTCCTGGGTCTCATAACCATACGGGCTGAACCACGGCCCCCCCGCCGCGACCAGCGTCACCAGCAACAGGATGGCCAGGCCCGCCAGGGCGAGCCGGTTCTTGCGCAGCCGGCGCCAGGCATCGAGCCAGAGCGAAACGCCCTTTTCTATTTCAGGCGATGGACTTGTCACTCGTTATTCTCGTCCCGTTACAGCATTAAAAACGAAAGACGGCCTATTTCCACCATTTAATCGCCTGCAAGGCGTGATGATCCGCCGTGAAATCAAGGGAGAAGGCGAACTTGCCGGGAATTTTCGCCCCCTTCACCAGGACCGTATTTTTCCCCTGCTTCAAGGTGACCTGCACGGCGTCCCGTTCAAACTGGTCATGGGGCACCTGCCGTTCGGTCTCATACACCACCACGTTGTTTATCCACACCCGGGTTGCGTTCTGAATGCCCAAATGCATCACCGTTTCCAGCCGGCGGTCGCAGGTAACCTCGGCATAGGCATAGGCCACCGCGCGGTCGAACTTGGGATAATATTCGAACACAGGTTCCAGCGCCTGCTGGAAGTCCACCAGGTACCCCGTGTCACCGAGGGCATACCAGCGCCGCCACCGCGCCGCCTGGTACCATCCTTCATAGACGGCGTCAAAATCAACCCCTTTTTCGGGCGGATACATGATATTAAACCCGCCGTTCCGGTTCCAGTTCGGAAACTCGCCGATGACCATCCAGCGGCGCACGTTCGTGTTGCGCTGCGTGCGCAGCCATTCCACAGCCTTTTGTTCCGGCGGCAGCGGGCCGAGCGGGGGCACGCTACGGCGTCCGAAGTGGTTTAACAGGTTTACGAACAGGCGGGCGGCTACCGGATCCTCCCGCAGGTGTTGCAACAGGCGCAGGTGCGTCATGACGATTCGGCCCGACCCGTAGGAGCGCACGAGAATATCGCTGCCCCACCAGGCGGTGATCCCGTTGACCATGTAGTGCCCGGACGCCGCGGGAGACGCGTCAAAAGTGCCGCAAATATCCTCGTCCCCCGTCTCCGCGAAGGTCTTGTTAGGAACAATGTTGCAGTAGGGCTGCTGCATGAGGCAGCGCGAGGGCAGCTTGTCGAAAACCGGGTGCAGCTTGACATAGTGGCATGCGGGCAGGAACGCGCCCACCGAATCCCTCGGCGTCGCCGTCACCTCCTCGCCGAGCCAGGCGGCCAGGTCATTCCAGTCATCGGGCGGGCACAGGAAAATGGCGATCGCACCGCCTTTCACCTGGGCCAGGATCTGCATCAGGTCGTTGTCCGGATAGGCGCGTATGGTATTCGCCAGCGGCGGGATGATGTGCACGGGCGCGAGCAGGTTTTCGGAACGGCTCAGCCCGGCCAGGATATCCAGGTATTCCCGGTGGGGATCCAGCAGGTGCACGTTCACCTCGGCCGCGGCAGGCGCTTCAAAAACATGAAAAGTTTCCGAGGCCTCGGCAAGCACGGTCATTTCCCGCATCAGGCGCACCACAAAGCGGTGGCAACCCGGCGCGCCGGAGGCGCTGATGGCGCCATGCCACAATTCCTGGTGGTTCCGAGGCAGTTTCACGGCCCGTTTCTTTTTCCAGAGCACCTGGTTGGTGGGACCGACCACCTGAAGCGAGAGGTCCGCCGCGGCGTTGAGCCCTTCCTCGTTGTACAGCACAACGGACACCTCGCATTCCTCCCGGAGCGCCAGGTTCGTTTTTGAGAGACGGATGAGCGGGCGGAGCGGAGACTGCACTTCGGCAAGCGTTGCCATCACCGGCTTGGGCCGCCGCCACCGGTCCAGGAAACCGGCGCAGAATTCATGGCCCGCGTCGGCGAGTTGTGTGTAGCAATAGCCCGAAAGGTTCGGGTTGGACATCATGGCCTCAATCTGGCTTCGCGCCGCGTCACATTGCAGCTGCTGCGCTGCGGCGCAAAAACCCGAAAAATCGCCGAACATCTTGTCGAGTCCCCGCTCCTCAAAGCCCGGCAGGATGGCGTCGAGCATTTGTTTCAGGAACCGGGCATCCTTGAGACGCTCACGGTCTTCTCCATACCGGTCCAGCACCTCCGGAAGATCCTCCGGACCGCCGAAGCCGAATTCCGAAATGAGCGCGAGTTGGCCCGGCTCGCCGTTGTTGGCGTAATAGGCCCGGATCAGGTTGTCCACCGGGGCGCGCTGATAGATGTGCAGGTCGTCAAACTCTTCAAACACGTCACGGTAAGGCCGGATCAGCCGGGACGGTTCCCGGGTGGCGTTGACGCCGGCGGAGTCGTCGATGATCACCCGGGTCGGATCCAGGCCGCGCGCGAGAAGGCACAGGTCGTCCTTGATTTCCTGGGCGCCGCCATGGGTGACGTAGTCCGCATTGCCCGTCTCGTTCAGCATGCCCCAGATAACGACCGACGGGTGGTTGCGGTCGCGCAGGATCATTTCCCGAACGGATTGTTCACACCGCGCCTTCATAAACTCGGAGCTTTTAATCCATCCTATGGAGGGTTCCGCGTACAGCAGCATGCCGATTTCATCGGCAAGTTTCAGGAGGATTTCCGGGGCGGGCCGTATGTGCAGGCGGAGCAGGTTGAACCCCGCCGCCTTGGCGGATTCGATTTCATGGCGGGCGGCTGCCTCGCTCTCCGGGGCGGCAAGACTACGCGCATAATCGGGCTGGTACAACGCGCCGCGAAGAAAAATCGGGCGGTGATTGAGATGGAAGCGGTTGTCTTTCACCCCGAATTCGCGCATGCCGAAAGGCAGGGTGATACGGTCCAGGATCTCGTTTCCAAGCCTGAGCACGGCCGACATCCGGTAGAGCACCGGGTGTTCATGGCTCCAGGTGTCGAAATGTTCCATGTCCACCAGCATCCGGCCGGGCCGACCGGATGCGGCATAGTCGGTGTCCTCCACCCGCAGCTGGACCTCGGCGCCGTCCGGACAGCCCGACACGTACACATCGGCGACCACGCGCTTGCGCCGCAGGTCGGGTTGAATAAACACATCCGTCAAACGGGCATGCGGCAGGCGAGCCAGCCACACCTCCCCCCAGATACCCCCGAAAGACCAGTAGCCCGTTTCCTTGGCGATGGGCAGTTCCTTCGGCTTAAAGATGCCGAATCCTTCGGGACCTTTCGGGTCGATTACGCGGACCACGAGTTCATTGCCGCCGGCCCGCGCCCGGCCGTCCAGATCCAGCGCGAAGGGGGTATACCCGCCTTCATGAAAACCGACCGGCTGGCCGTTCAGCCAGGCTTCGGCAAAATAATTAACACCGGCGAAGCGCACTTCCAGGTGACTGTCCAGCCAGGAGGCGTCCAGTTCAAACATATGGCGGTACCAGCCGACCCCGTCATAATCGGGGATATGGAGATCCCATACCGCCGGAACCGTCACGGGCATCGCCCGGTCTTCCGGAAAGCGTTCATACCAGCCGTCACGGATCCCGCAATCCTCCGGGTCCGTCGCCAGCAGCCAGGTGCCGCCGAGATTCAACTTTTCACGCGAATAAGACATATGCAGCCTTTATGAAAACAACCTTGCGCTTCTTCTCCGTCCAGCCAAAGCACACTTGTGCGGACGGCCTACTCGAGCAGTTCACCGCCCTGCGCCAGGTTTTCTTTGGTATAGAACCGCGAGGGTAACACCACTTTCTTCGAAACCGTTTCGCCCTGGAGAATGGACAGGGCGTACTGGACGGCCTCGCGCCCGCCGGTCGGATACTCGAAAGTCACACTCAAAATGCCCTGCTCCACATAGGCCATACCCTCCTGGGGCAGCCCGTCAATGCCGACAAAAAGCATTTGCTGTTCGCGTCCTGCCGCCTTGGCCGCCAGGTAGGCGCCATAGGCGCCGGGGTCGTTGTGGGCGTACACCAGGTCGATTTCCGGGAAGCGGGTCAAGGCGGATTCCATTTCGCTCTGCGCGTTGGGCTGCAGCCACCGCATGTCGGCCTCGAAAATCACCTCGATGGCGCTGCCCTCGATGCCCTTCCGGAAACCGGCGTTCCGGTCCTGGCCCGGGATGCTCGTCATCAGCCCCTTGAGTTCCACCACCTTTCCCGCGCCGTTCAGCCGGTTCTTGATCCAGCGCCCCGCCGCCTCGCCGATGCGCACGTTGTCCGCGCCGATGAACATGGTGAAATCCTCGCCCAGCACGGCGCGGTCCAGCACGATCACCGGGATGCCGCCCTTGTACGCCTCGGCAATCGGGCCGGTCAACGGCGCCGCCTCAAGGGGGCTGACGATAATCAGGTCCACACCCTGGCTGACGAACTCGCGGACATGGTTCTGCTGGATGGTCGTCTGGTTCTGGGCGTCCTTGAAAATAACGCGCAATTCGGGATGCTTTTTCGCCTCGGCTTCAATGTCGCTATTCATCTGCACCCGCCAGGGCTCGCCGAGATTGCACTGGCTCATGCCGACGGTGAAGGTTTGGTCGGCCGGCGCCGCATCGGACGCGGCCTGGTCCGGGGCGGGCTTGGAACACGCGCCCAGCGTCGCCGCGACCAGCACGCACAACACCGCGCACAACAATCCCGTGATAGGCTTTTTCATTCGGGCATTCCTCATCTTGTTGGTTTCTTGTACTGCTTGATCCGGTTGTAGGCCTCGTTCAGGGCGCGCATGGCATCCTCATCGCCGCCCCGGTCGGGATGATGAATCTTGGCCTTGGTGCGGTACGCCTTTTCCACTTCCTCCCATCTGGCCGAGGGCGAAAGCCCTAAAATGCGGTAGCACATATCCATATCCTGGCTGTTCTGCCGCGGCGGCGGGTCCGGCACATAGTCGCCCCGCAGTTCGCGCAGGGCGCGAATAACAATGGGCCACAAGCCTGTCCAGCTCAGGACAACGATGATGATGACGATTATAAGAAACTCTTGTATTCCGGGCATGATACGCCTCACAGCCCGCAGGGACTGCTTGAAAGTGCTTACTGCTTTTTATGGTTGCGGAATATCCTGTCCACGGCCTCCCGCAGCCGCTCGCCTACGGGATCAGCCCCGGTGGCCTCTTCATCCGCATTATACAGGCGGAGCCGGGCGTCCTGAAAACGCCAGCGATGATAGGCGGGAATGGCCTTCATCAAAACCCCGCCCGTCAACATGCCGCCGAAGTGGGTCGCCACGGAAATATTCGTCGAACCCGAGCCCGCCGTCACCAGGTTGAATATCACCACCAGGATGACCAGCCACACCGCCGTGATGGGAACGGGCAGCGGAAACAGGTAAAACTGTCGATGCGGGTCAATCATGGCAAAGGCGACCAGTACGCCCATGGCCGCGCCACTCGCGCCGATCACCGGGGCGTAAGGCGCGCCCAGCAGCCAGGGCAACACCGTCGCCAACACGCCAACCGCGCCGCAGGCGATATAAAAGCGCACAAACTGGCGTGTGCCCAGAAGGCGCTCCACCTCGGGACCGAACATGAACAGCCAGAGCATGTTCATCAGGAGGTGCATCAGGCCCCCGTGAAGAAACTGGTAGGTAAAGGGCATATACAAGAAGCCCCGAAAAAACAATGCCGGGGAAAAGCCCAGCAGGCGGGTCACAATATCCGGCGCGCCCAACAGTGTCTCCAGGGGCCCCAGAAGCAGTTGCACGATGAATACGGCGGCATTCAGCAGGATGAGCCGCTGCACTCCCCAGGTAATCCGGGGCAGCTGCAGGGTCATGCGGGGTTGCTGATAGTTATACTGGTCCATGGTTTCAGATAAATTTCCGCCCGTAACCCGTTTCACCGCGCCTCATCACGCCGCACGAATACGGGACCGCGCCGCGTTTCGCCAGTATTGTACACGAAACGCCCCGCCGCTGAAAATCCGCCTACATTTCGGGTAGCTTTTTTCCTGAAGCAACGGGGCATAGGAAAACCAATCGTCTGAACGAAAACAGGGACTGGTAACCGTGCGCTCCAAGGGCCTGCACCTAATGCACTTCGCCCCGGCACCGCGCACCGGTACCTGTCCTCTCGTTTGTGGTACGTGCAAAGAGATCGTAATAGGCGCTTAAGGCCATTTTGCTGACAATTAATTATGAGTTCTGTGTTAAGTATAGGTAACCGAGAAGAATGTCATGTTTTGATTTGTCTCAAAGACCCAAAAACAACGCG
>Ga0209723_1005483_pt1 | contig 13010 bp, 7 predicted proteins | sample BiotimSIPDNA_2_FD_185750 | JGI IMG/M metagenome (GOLD analysis project Ga0209723, IMG submission 185750) | Anaerobic biogas reactor microbial communites from Washington, USA - Biogas_R2 time_0 SIP DNA (SPAdes) (version 2) | ecosystem: Engineered > Bioreactor > Anaerobic > Unclassified | place... | reverse complement strand
ATTTTATCGTCATTTCCGACGATCATGTTTCCCGGGATGCAGTCTCCATGTACGAATCCCACCTCATGGAGTCTTGCCACCGCCCGGGCTGCGGATTTTACCAGTAGCTCGATCTTATCCTGGTCGTTTCCCGTGTCCTCCAGGAGCTTCTTGAGATTGTCGCCCTTGGCTTCCAGGGTGATGAAGATGTCTGTTGGCATTTTCCCCGGGGTACGTTTTCTGGCTGCGAGGATTGGGGTTGGGCAGGGTACTCCCGCTTCCAGCATTTTCATGGTTGTCTTCATCACGGAGATTGCGCGTGACGGTCTCAGCAGCCACCTTAATTTCCTGGTGAGATTTCGCAGGAAGCGTCCATCGCCTACGGCGAGGGTTTCCACGCGTTTGACGTACAGGATGCTATTTGCCATTGCCACGCGGGTGACGGTTCTGGTTGGCTTCTCGACGATGGTTTCGCCTGGGTTTTGTTCCAGCCACTGGTCGAGATCGTCGAAGGCATCGATCCATTCGGTGTTGACGAATCCCTTCCAGCCATTAGCATTGTAGGATTGCATCTTGGTCATGTCTTTTCACTAGCATTTCTTGGGAAAAGGTCCAACAGTTTCCTGGCGATTTCCGTTGCCTTTTCCTTCGCTTTTGGCGGGCATGATTCAAGCGCCTGTTCGACGGGGCGAATGGCGAAAAACCTTGCGAATTCGTCTTGTTGTTCCTGTGAAATCTTGTGTTTCCGCAGGATTTCACGGCTTGCATTCAGGAAGTCATGTTTTTCCTGGCAGAGTTTTTTGAATTCATCCAGGTTTTTTGGTGGTTCTTCGTTGTAGCTTGCTGGCGGCTTCTCAAGCACGGGTTCCTGACAAGCCGCGAATCGATATGAAGACGCGTTTGCAAAGGCATTGACAAGGAGTGTGCGTTCGTTTAGTTGAGTTTCATCATCGATACCGTCTGCAAGTACGTTTCTCTGGAAGATTTTCGCCGCCAGCGTCCAGTTGTAGCTTCCTCGAGTCGGTTCGTAAAGAAGTTCGAGAAGGTTATTGCCATTTCGTACATTATCGGCATTGGTGTTGAGCATTCTTCTTCTATCGGAAAGCATTTCCGTGAATGGGAGTTCGAGTATTTGGCATGGGTAGTTGGCGAGAATTTCGGCGGCGTTTTGGATAAAATCCGGTTTGATGTTATACGATACGTCAATGCACGTGACGTATGGTTTTGATGCGTTTTGCAGCAGCGTATGAATTTGCGGACCATTTCGCTTAAGTATTTTGATTCTGTTGTCGTCCTGCGCGAGTTTTTTCAATTTGGGTTCCGGGTTGTCGTCGCAGAGTAGGAGTTCGAAGTTTCGATATGTTTGCGCCCTGACATTTTGTATTGCGTTCCAGGCTGCGTTCTTGTCTTTTGGGTTTGTAGCTAGCAGAATCGAGATTTCAAAGTCCTTGGTATCTGTTTTGATCCTGTCCTTGACTGCTGGGATTCGTTCGATGACCTGCATGACCCGTTCAGGGGTTATTGCCTTTGTGCATTCGTAGTCCTTTTCGGCGACGCACTTGTCGAAATCGTCGAATCTCATATCGCCCCAATTGTAACATGCGTGGCAAACCGATCTGTCGATGATCCTGTATGGCGTGATGAATTCGACCCAGCTTTCCGTACATCCTGAGATCAAGACCACGGGAATCTTGCAGGCCCATGCGATCCACGACAAGCCTGATGGACCGCCAATGAAGAATTCCGCTCCGCTAAGAAGGTCGATTCTCTCGCGCAGAGGCAGGAGTCCCGTTGCATTCTCGGCGTTTGGCGGCATGGCGTCCGCATCAGCGTCAATGCAGAAGACACGATAGCCAAGCCCCTTGAGGTAATCGACGATTTTTTCCCAGGCTCCAGGATGGTTCCATTGCTTCATTTTTTTGGAAGCCCTGGTTGCGATGCAGACATAGGATCCGAATTCCGCCTTGCAGTCCTTGGTTGGTTCCGCTAGTTTTGGCGGTTCCTGATTGATAGGAACGCCGAGGATGTTGCAGGCGTGCACAATGAGGTTGTCCTCCTGGAAATGGGTGGGATTATGGTCAAAGTTGCCATATCCCCAGACTCCAACTGGATAGATGGCGTAGTAGTCTTCGGGACGGAAGGTTTCCATTGTTACGAATGTAACATCTGGGTGTGCAGATTCGAAGATCTGCGCATGCTCAGGTCTTAAAAGGACATGTAGCCTGCAGTTGGTTTCACGCTTAAGAGTCAACGCAGCTTGCAGCCAGGCGATTTGGTCGCCCAAGGCGCCAGGGAGGAGATTGACGCAGACGTCCTTGCCCGTCAAGTCCATGCGATAGAGAAAGATGCGTTGTCCCTTTTGCCTGACTTCGACTTCCCAGGGAATCCTGTATGTTTGCCTGGAACTGAATGAAATGGGGCGGTATTCTTGCCTTTTGAGCGTTTCATCCACGATGGACTGTCCATTTCCGAGGGATGTGATCCTCAGGTGGAATTCGCGCCTGTCAGCAGGAAAGTCGATATGAACTCCATTTCTGAAGTTCATACGGATTCCCAATGGGAAAGAAAGGTTGCCGTCTTGCTTCATTGCTGGCTGAAATCCTGTTGCTCTGGTCATTCAAGGACGCCTTCAATTTCGAAAAGGCGAAAAACATACAATAATGCAGAGCCGAAATAAATCCAAAGAGAAAATACAAGGTGCAACACAAAAAACGTACAAAACAAAATAATATGACCGGAAGTGGACTTCGCTAGAAAAACATTTACATTTTCTGCTGGAATTGCTACGTACATGATATGGCAACCAGAAAGACAATGACTGATAAAAGGGAGAACTTACTGATGAGAGCGATCTTATGTTGCATATTGGCGGTGTCTGCGGTTGCCTCGGCTCAATTTGCTGTCAACGGCGATTTCAACCAAGTTGAGCCATGCGGTGCTCGCGCAAGCGACGATCTTGGCTATGGCGTATGGGAGGTGTCCGGCACGCCTACGGTGAAGCCAAAGGGGTGGGTTCTGAATCCCAATCTTACCGGCAAGCTGGAGATGGTGCCCTCGGAAGGAGGCGGATATCATTTGAAGCTGACGAACAACGACTTGAAACGCTCCGGGCACGTATTCCAGCCCGCTCCCTGGTTCAAGAACTACCAGTGGTACAAGGTATCGGCAAAGGTGAAGGGCACGAAGGGGGCGATAGGATTCTATCGTTATCCGCCAAGCGGGGAAGTGGTTGTGAAGCAGGACTTCGTCTTGTCGTCGCCAAGCTTAGACTGGCGCAATGTGTCCTTTTGGTTCATGGCTGAGCCGTCTGAAGCCGGCAACGTATCTTTGTTTGCCTGCGTTCTTGGTAAAGAAGGCGATACGTTCGAGGTTGACGACTTGCGCGTGGAGATGGTCGAGACCCCGGCCTTTGCGAAGTCCGATCCGATCGTGATTGAGAATCGTCATTGCCGCTTGGTGTTGTCGTCCAAGGGCGAGTTGGTCGAGGCGGTTTCGAAGCTTCCTGGCGGGAAGTCGATCCTGGGTTCGGGTTGTTTGTTTTTCAGGATGAAGGCCGGCGATCGCGGTTGGCTGCCCTTGGTCGGCCTGGAACGCGGTGTTGGAGACCGCCTGACTTGCGTCTTTGCGGAACCAGGCTATTCGATGGACGTCGCGTTCAGGTGCTATGACTCGTACTTTACGTTCTTGGTGACGGATGTTCGTGGTCCGGATGTCAGCGAGGTCAGTTTCCTGAAGATGAACCTGGGGTTGCCTTCAAATTACGGCGGCTTGCTGAACACGGCTTCGGGCGATGGCGTTTCGGCTGTATTGCTGTCCTGCAACGACAAGACGCATGCGTCGAGTTCCATGTCCAAGGAGCTGGGCTTGACGGCGACCGCATATAGGGAATTCGGGATGCCTGGCGCGAAGGTTGCGCTGGCGATCGTTCCCAGCGAGTCGCTGCTTGATACCGTTGAGATCGTCGAGATCGAACAGGACTTGTTCCATCCTGTCCGCGACGGGGTGTGGCTGCGTCGCCATCCCGGGCGTTTTGCCTCGTACATGATGGCCTTCGGGGTAACCGAGGCGAATGTTGACGAGGTGATTGAATTTGCCCGCGGCGGATTTGGCTGCATCGAAATATCGGATGGATGGTGGGAATCGACTCCGACGTATGCTCCTAATCGGGGGCTGTACCCTGATGGCATGGAAAGCCTGAAGCGAGTCTGCAAGAAGATCCACGACGCGGGGCTTCAGGTCGGCTTGCACGCGATGCAGGGGATGGTGGGCTGGGGAGGTCGTCTCGGCAAGCGTGATCCCTACGTGTCGCCCAAGGCTGACAGCCGATTGCTGCAAAGCCACAGGAGTGTGCTTGAGCAGGACATGGCTTCCGATGCGAAGGAACTTGTCGTTGCCGGCGACTTGTCGACATGGCCTGAACAAGGCGACTTGAACCTTGCCGGCGAGGTCGTGAGGTATTCTGGGAAGGACGGAAACCGCTTGACGGGTTGCGAGCGCGGGCTTCATGGAACGTTGCAAAAGGCGCACCCCAAGGGCGCCGCCGTCGGTGTCCTGGTCAATTGCTTCCCCATTTGGGGGCATACCATATACACTCCTGACATCGAGAGCACGATGTTCGAGGAGATCGTCGATAATCTCGCCTACGTGTTCAATGAAACCGGCGCTGACATGGCGTATTTCGACGGTGGCGAGGAATGGTCCAAGAATCCGCCTGGCTGGCGGAACGTGGGCAAGTTCGCCTTGGCGTTCCAGAAGCGTTTGAGGAAGCCGATCTTCCTGGGCGGCAACAACCTATATACCAACTTGTCCTGGCATGCCATTACGCGCGGAGCGCCGAACTTCGATCCCATCACCCACGGGCGAGACGAATTTTCGTTGCGCTTCAAGGGTACGAATCCGATAAACAACGGGAGGAACTTCCTGGTCGGCGACACGGGTTGGTTTGCCGCCCACGCCCATTCGCCGTCCGTTTGCGCCGTGACTCCTGACGAGCTGATGCTGATCTGCCTGAAGGCGGTCGCAGGGAATTCCCCGTTTTCGTTCCATGCCCCTTACGGGAGTTATTACACGAACAAGCGGAAGCCCGAGATGCTTTCGATCATTAAGTTGACGGATCAGCTGAAGCGAGAGGGCAGCGTTCCCGAGTCGATCCGCAATACGATGTGGCAGCCCAACATTCGTCATACGCTGGACTTGGTTGAAGGTAGTGGCGGAAAGCGTTGGCAATTGCGTCCGAATCACAAGACCCAGCACACAGTGCTTCGTGAAGGCAAGATGGGCACGTCTGAAATTCAACTGTCCAATCCCTTTGGCAAGCAACGCCCGCTGGTACGGCTCAGGGCTATGAGCTTCGTGGAAGAGAAGGGCGACGTGCAATCCGTAACCCTGGCGGATTTCGAAAAGGGAACGGAATTTCCCGAGGTGAGTACCGCAAACGGGGCGCTGAAGATGGAGCTGGTCCGTGGGGAAGGGACGGCGCCCGACGGGTCGGCAATCCTGGAAATCCATAGCAAGAACGAGGGAAAGGGCAAGTCATCGTGGCTGTGCGCGTCGAAGCCCCTGTCTCCAGCGTTGAATTTGGTTGACCATCGCCACTTGGGGCTGTGGGTTCATTCCGATGGTCGCGGCGGAATCATGAATGTTCAGCTTGGAAGCTCGGAAAGCGCGGGATCCGTTCGCGAGCACTACATCGATCTGTCGTTCACCGGTTGGCGCAGGTTTGTTCTGGATCGTCCTGAAACGGAACGGTTCTACCATTATTCCTGGCCCTACGGGATGACTGCCCCGATGTATCGTGTTTATCCGTATCATCAAGTCACTGCAGTGAAGGTGTACTTGAACGGGCTTCCTGCCCAATCCGAGGGCGTGGTGAAGATTGGTCGTCTGGTGGCGTTGGCAGAACAGCCGTATCCCGTTGAAAATCCGCGACTCGCCGTTGGCGAAACATCCTGCTTGGTGCCAGTCAGGATGCGACCGGACGACTATGTGGAAATTTCTCCCGAAGGACGGTATGTGTTGTACGAGGCGAACGGCGGCGTATTGGCGACGGGGCGCACCGAGGGTGTGCTGGAGCTTCCCCAGGGCGATTACCGCGTGTCATTTTCGAGCCGTCGCGGCTCCGGATTGTCGAACCGTGTCGATTTGACTGTTTTCACGGAGGGCGACATTGTTCACGAGATCGAATTGCAGTCTGCGTTCGAGCTGCCATCGGATGAATTGCGATGCCGTCGCGGCGATCGTGGCGCCTTGCGTGTGATGAGTGGCCTATCGCAGTTGGTTCCCTTTGATTTGCCGCGTGACGTGGACGTCTTTGGCGGCGCTCAAGTCTCCTGGTCTAGCCAGGCGCCCTGGCTGGACGGCAAGGAACGCGGGGCGGCAGTGTTCATTCGAAGCCTGGCTGGCGGTTCTCGGTTTGACATAGCTTCCAAGCCGCAATTCGAGTTGAGCGTCGATAATTTCCAGTCCTTGGACGGCTTTGCCGAGGATGCCGGGAACACATACGAGAAATGCGTTTCGGGCGCGGGCAAGTCGATCACGGAACAAGGAGTTGTGTCCCTCGGCGTGACCCAGTCCGTCAGCTTGTCTCCTGAGGAGTATCGCCCACATGGTTTTGCGATGCGCTATGCGGCGAAGGCGACTGGCGAAGGGAACTGGTCCGCCAAGGGACGAACGTTTGCCAAGCCCTTGGATCTGTCACAGGCCAATGTGATTTCCCTTTGGTTGCATGGAGACGGTCAAGGCGAGGATGTCAGGATCCAGTTCTGGGACGTCAACGGCAAATATGCCGATTGGATCATACCTGTGAAAATGTCAGGATGGAAGCGGCTTGTGTTGCCGACGTCCCAGGCCTCGTCCGGTTTTGATTGGAGCAAGGTTGGATATTTCGTTGTGCTGTTCAACAAGCTGCCGCTGAATCGTGAATGCGTCGTGCATTTGGCGGATCTGCGTGCCCTTAACCTGCCGAAAGTCGCCGAACAGGACGTGACCGGCCTTGAACTCGTGCTGAACGATGCGAAGATCGCCTTGCCCGAAAAGCTGGCGCGGGGCGAATCATTGCTTCTGGACGAAAATGGAAATGGAACCGTGTGGACTGACGGAACCAAGGCAATTCGAACTTTCAAATTGACTGATGCGACGAATGCCTTGAAGCTGAAAGCAGGCGAAAACAAACTCTCGTTGACCGCAAAGACTGGTTCGGAAGTTAATGTTCAGGTGTTTGCCGTTCCCGACAAGAAGTGATGACCGCCTTTGGCTTCTCTTTTGCCTGAGAAAACAACTTGGAATGAACAGGCATCGGACTTCTGGTTTGCAGGTGGAGAAAACTTGACCTTTGACTATGGCGAATTACATTCAAAAGGTTTTTTTCAAGTGTTTTAACAAGCGATTTGCAAATATAAAGTTTTTGATGTTAAAGGGCATTTGTAGCGAAAATCATTTCGTTTTTGCCTGTTGGCATCGTCAAGCGATCGTAGGCTATTGACCAATCGGGGCTAGCATGAAGAGAGTTATCTTGTTTTTGATGGATTTGGTTGCACGGATCAAACAATTTTTCCTTGAGGACATGTGGCTGACCGATTTGTCGCGTGTTTCGTTTTTCACTCGTTTTTATGTTCGCACCTCTCGGATTGGGATGACTGCGGTTCGAAGTTACAGGCAGGACAAATGCGGGCTTCATGCATCTGCGTTAACGTATATCACCTTGGTTTCCCTTGTTCCCATGCTTGCAATCATGTTTTCATTCACGAAAGGCATGGGCATGCAGCGTTTGGTCCTAGACAAGATTGGGATGGAGAAAGTCGAGCTGGCTGTTCCGAATGTTGAGGGCGAGTCGTTCGAGTTCAAGGTTCTGATGCCCGTGGTTGACGAGTCCGGCGCGGTCGTGTCCGAGCCTGAGGGTTTTGCCCACAAGGCTCCGGAGGCCGTGCAGAAGGCTTTGATTGGAATATTTACCTATGTTGAGCATACGAATTTTGCCGCCTTGGGGCTGATTGGTTCATTGATGTTGCTTATCAGTGTGGTGACATCGATAGCCAAGTTGGAGACTTGTTTCAACATCATTTGGGGAGTGACGGTACCGAGGAGCATGTTACGGAAGTTTTCCGAGTATCTGATCGTGTTGATCTTGGCGCCGTTGGTGTTTGTGGTTGTGACGAGCATGAACACCCTGCTGATGAGCGAACGGGTCATTGGCTTGTTCCAGGATTACGCGGGCACGGTTGCAGGGCTGATGTTTTTCTTGATTCGACTGATCAGCTTCGTTTTGATCCTGCTGACTTGTGCGTTCTTCTACATGTTCATGCCCCATACCAAAGTTCGGCTTGTTCCCGCCTTGGTTGCCGGAGTAGTGGCTGGATTGCTTTGGTTTGGTGTCCAATGGGCGTACATCGTTCTCCAAGTAGGACTGTCCAAGTTCAACAAGATTTACGGGACGTTTGCCGTGGTGCCTTTTTTCCTGGCGTGGCTGTATGCCAATTGGAGCATCATCCTGTTGGGCGGCGAATTGAGCTATGCCATCCAAAACCACAAATTGTTCAGAACCTCGAAATTGCCGGAGACCATGCCTGAAGGCGCATGCATGCTCCTGGGACAACTGATCATGTATGAGGCTTGCAAGTCCTTCGACCAGGGCGAGAACGGGTGGTGCCCATCCTTGTTCGGCTTGAAGAATAGCATCCCATTGAGGCAATTGCGCTATTCGGTCGAAACCCTTTGCCGTGCCAAGCTGCTGGTTGAGGTCAATGGAGATACGTATAGTGAAGCCCGCTTCCTGCCTGGACGCAGTCCATCGCTGATTACTCTCGCCCATGTGGAAGAGGCATTCCGTGAAAGCCGAACTGTTGAAGCCAGGGTCTATCTCAAGCTGCTGCCGGAATCGTACCAGAAGGAAATCGAAACCTTCTACGGCACATTCGCAAAAGGATTGTCAAAAGTGAATTTTTCCACCGTTGCTCCCGAGGTTTCCGAGGTGTGAAAAAGGTATTTTTGCTCATCGTCCTGATGTTCTTGTTTGAGGCAAGCTCGTTTTGCCTAGGCGGCGAGCCTATCGGGATTACTGTAAGCATTGGTCCCCAGGTCGAGTGTGTTCAGCGCATTGGTGGCGATCGAGTTCATGTTACATGCCTAGTTCCTCCCGGCATCAGCCCGGAGACATTTTCGCCTGGTCCGAGGGAGTTGGGCGCATTGGCTCGTAGCGCCATCTACGTGACAATCGGCTTGCCCTTCGAGGCGGCGCTTGTGCCCAAGGTCGCTGCAACATTCCCCAAGGTGAACATTGTCGATGGGCGCAAGGGAATGCATTTTCGCCGAATGGAAGGAGGTGACCATGGTCATCACCATGGTCATGGTGGACATGAATGCCACGAGGATGAAGGACTGGATCCGCATGTCTGGCTGAGTTGGGAAAACATGGTCAGGCACTCAGAAGTGGTGGAAAACGCCTTGCGTGAGGTGTTGCCAAAAGACGATCATCCCGGGCTGGAACGTCGCCGCATGGACTATGTCCTTGCGTTGCAACGCGTACACGAAGACCTGCGTCAACGATTGTCTCCATTGCGTGGTCGTTCAGCCGTCGTCTTCCATCCTGCTTTCGGGTATTTTCTTGACGACTACGGGCTAGTTCAACAAGCTGTGGAAGTCGAGGGCAAGGAACCTGGCGGCCGTCATTTAGCCGAGTTGATCAGGAAGGCTCGTGCGGATGGCGTGCGTGTTGTGTTTGTTCAGCCCCAGTTCAACCGCAAGGCGGCACAGGTCGTTGCGTCTGAGATTGGAGGAGTTGTCCGCGTGTTGGATCCGTTGCCTGCACCGTACCTGGACGGGCTTGAACGATTGGGAGCCACGCTATTGGACGCATTTCAGGCCAAAGGAGTAGAGTGATGGATGATTGCTACCTGGACTACGCAGGTTCGGGATTGCCCTCCGAAACCATCATGGCACGATATGCCGAATACGCGAGGGAATTTTCGTTGAATCCCCATAGCGGGACGCGTCAAGCGGAGGCTGCGCGCCGAAAAGTCCTGGATGCCGAGTGCAGGATTTTGGAATTGCTGGGGATTCGCGAGGGCGAGGCGCACGTGGTTTGGACAAGCGGCGCCACGGAGGCTTTGAACTTGGGCATTCGCGGATATGGCGTGGAGAATAGCATGGCCTGCGTGGATGGAGCCGCTCATCCTGCGATGCTGGAAGCTTGCCGATGCCGCGCCAATTGCGTCGAACTCGCCCCAAGGAATTTGCCGGAAGCGTTGCCTGTGGGATGCGAGATGCTTTGCGTCTGCCATGTGAACAACGAGACTGGTGCAGTGGCGGATTTGATGTCTTTGCGCAAGCGTCTCGATCAGGTTGGTGGCAGATCCCGTTGTTTTGTTGTCGATTGCGCACAGAGTTTTTGCCGTCAAGGCATACCTTGGCGTTCCTGCGGGATTGACCTTTTGAGTATATCGTCGCGGAAAGTCGGCGGACCTGCCGGTGTAGGTGCCTTGGTTGTTCGGCGAGGTGTTGCTTTGCGTCCGTTGATTGTCGGTGGCGGGCAGCAATCCGGCTTTCGTTCGGGGACGTTGGACGTTGTTGGGATATCGTTGTTTGCCGATGCCGCCGAAGAGGCATCGCAATGCCAGTCTCAAGCGGATGCTCGGATTCGCCAATTGAACGAAGGGCTGTGGCATGGGCTGGAAGCTTTTTCGGATCGCGGCTTGATACGGATCAGTCCTGCTGATGGTTCGGCGCATATCGCGACATTTTCACTGGTCGGGTATGAAGGTGCGGTCATCAAGCGTATTCTGGCTGATCGCTACGGGATTTTGGTCGGGTCGGGTAGCGCGTGTTCAGCTGAAGCCGGGAAGCCAAGCCATGTGTTGGCGGCAATGGGGTATGACGAATCGGTTTCCCGTGGCGCAATACGCGTGAGTTTCGGACCGTGTACGCGCCAGGAGGACGTGGATCGATTCCTGGTTGCTTTAAAATCGTGCCTTGATCAGTATTGATTTCAGAAGTCGCATCAGGCTTTCAAGGCAAAATTCCCGACGAGTCCAGACGCAAAAGAAATCACGATTTCGTACTTGAACGGCATATGGCATGCCTCTTTGGTTCTGTGCTTGGGGAAACTCTGTGAGCCTGACCTTTGCGTCAAGAAAATGCAACATCTGCAAGCGATTGTCGTCAGGTTATGGGGAAGCTGCGAGTTTTTTGGAATCGTTGATGTGGTTCGGCTGGAATGGATGCTATATTAGCCACAGCGATGACAGTGATTTGTTGAACTGACTTGAACTCAAACCAGGAGACCGCTTCAATGAAAAAGTATGCAGTGGATGGACATGAAGACAGTTGGTTGCCAGAGGGATTCCAATGGAAATTGGTGTGGGGCGACGAATTCGACGGTGATGCGCTCGACACGGACAAGTGGGATTTCAGGACAACGATGATGGGAAAGGTACATCCCGCGTGGACTCGAAATGGGGTGAGGCTCGATGGAAAGGGAAACGTCGAATTCAAGCTGATTATTGAGGACGGAAGACCGGTAAGCTCGCAATTGCAAACGGGATACAACTTCATGGACCAACCCGTGGTGCCTACAAAATTCGGCAACGACTACCTGCAATGGCCAATCGGCAAGCTCCATCAAAGCAAATTCCTTCACAAGTACGGATACTTTGAATGCCGGTGCCGCCTCCAGCAGAAGCCTGGCTGGTGGAGTGCATTCTGGATTCAATCCCCAATCATCGGAGCGTCACTCGACACGGGTCAGGTCGGTGCCGAGATCGACGTAATGGAGAGCTTCCGCCCGGGGCAAATCGCCAAGCACTACGTCCATGCACGTGGATACGGACTGGATCGGGTCAGCGTGGGGACGGACAAGGAACATACTGGCTTGTCCGTGGAGGAATTCCATCGCTTCGGTGTCCTTTGGGACGAGACGGGATATACCTTCTATATTAATGGCGTGGAGGATGGTAGGGTGACCGAGAACATCTCCCATTGTCCTGAATTCATCTTGATATCAACGGAAGTCTCAGGCTATCGCGGGAAGGATCACGCTCCCGTCCAAGCCGCGTTCGACAACGTCGGAGACACGTTCCTCGTCGATTACGTCAGGGTTTTTGATGTCGTTTGAGATTAAACCAGTAACAAGGAGGCTTGTATATGAAACGGTTGCTGCTTTTCTTTTTGGCTGTTTTGTTTGTTTTGTCCTCAAGGGGCGCCCTGCAGATGCCGGGGATTTTCGGTAGCGAAATGGTTTTTCAACGTGATATGGCACTTCCCGTCTGGGGAAAGGCTTCTCCGGGAGCCGAGATAACAGTTCAGTTGGGCGATGCGACTGCGAAGGCGGTCACCGATGATGCGGGCAATTGGAAGGCGGTTCTGCCATCGCGTCCTGCAAGCGCCAAGCCATTGGAACTGGTCGTCAGCGGAGACGGCGATCGACGCGTGTTCCAGGATGTGCTTGTAGGCGAGGTCTGGCTATGTTCGGGGCAGTCCAACATGGCGATGGTCGTTGATTCTTGCAACGACGCCGAACGCGAAAAGGCTGATGCGGCGAACTATCCGATGATCAGGCAGTTTAAGGTTCCCAACCTTGCACGCCCATATCCGGAGTTTGATGCGCCTGGAGCATCCTGGTCGACCGCATCGCCAAGCACTGTTGGGCGCTACACTGCGGCAGGGTACTTCTTCGCCAGGATGCTCACTCGCGAACTCGGGGTGCCGGTGGGCATCCTCAATTCCTCCTGGGGTGGAACCCGGATCGAGCCGTGGACGACACCAGAAGGCTTCAAATCCGTGGAGAAGACGCAGGATATTTTCGAAAGGCTCCAAATGCGCAATCCCACCACTGATCAATACAAGAAAGCGCTACGCGAATTCCTCGTGAAGTTGGGGACTTGGGAGACCTTGGCACAGGAAAGCCTGGAGAAAGGGGTTCCACTGGAGCCGATGCCCGCGTTCCCCGCCGACTTGATTCCGTACTCGGATCGCCAGCAACCATCAACTCTGTACAATGGCATGCTCAACCCAATGGTTCCCTTTGCAATCCGTGGCGCGCT
>Ga0209723_1005482_pt1 | contig 13012 bp, 11 predicted proteins | sample BiotimSIPDNA_2_FD_185750 | JGI IMG/M metagenome (GOLD analysis project Ga0209723, IMG submission 185750) | Anaerobic biogas reactor microbial communites from Washington, USA - Biogas_R2 time_0 SIP DNA (SPAdes) (version 2) | ecosystem: Engineered > Bioreactor > Anaerobic > Unclassified | place... | reverse complement strand
AAATGATCAACAAAAGCCATCGCCATCGGACGAAACTTTCCGCTATCAAGCCGTCCGAAGATTGTCCCAAAATATAATAAAAATAAACCGCCACTCCGCCGCCGATGCCCGCGGCAATGATTGCGTCATTTGCCTCCATTTTTGAATATTTTTCGTTTTTGGATGCCATTGCCGATTTTACCACAGATTGGCTTTTGCGGACATATTGACAAGGATGGGTTGGTCTTGTTATGCTGGAAGAGCAAGATTATGAACAAGAAACTTCGTTCAAGGAAATCGGTCCGCTTGTGTATGATCCTCTCGTAAAGAGCGGCCGGTTTTGGTGAATTTGTTTGCGACAATGCATGCTACCGCGCCTCTCTTTACGGGAGGCGCGTTTCAATTTGAAAATTAAAAGTTAAAAATTAAAGAATAACGATTATGAAAATATTGGAGACAATCGGCAGAACGCCGTTGGTGGAAATTGAAAAACTCAATTCCAATCCGAAAGTGAAAATCTATGCCAAATTGGAAGGCGCCAATCCCACCGGGTCAATCAAAGACCGCATCGCCTTGGCGATGATTGAACATGCCGAAAAGACCGGCGCACTGAAAAAGGGAAAAACAATCATTGAGGCGACCAGCGGCAACACCGGCATCGGGATTGCCATGGTGGCGGCAATCAAGGGATACAAGGCGATGATCGTTCTACCCGAATCAATGAGCGTGGAGCGGCAAAAAATGATATTGGCTTTCGGCGCCGAACTGATATTGGTCAAGCCGGAAATGTGGCGCGACGGCGCGGTGGCGATGATCAAAGAAATGGCCGCCAAAGACAAAAAACTGGTTTTGCTCAACCAGTTTGACAACGAGCAAAATTGTTTGGCGCATTATCGCACCACCGGCAAGGAAATTGTCCGGCAAGTTCCGGGAAAGATTGACTATTTGATCGCCGGACTGGGCACCGGCGGCACAATCACCGGCATCGCGCGGCGGCTGAGGGAAAAACATCCCGCAATGCGCGTCATCGGCATCCAGCCCTATCTGGGCGAAAAAATAGAAGGATTGCGCTCGGTCAAATCCGGCGCGATTCCCAAAATTCTGGAGCCTTGCCTGCCCTGCGGCGACCATCGCAAAAGCCTGATTGATATCGTGATTGAAGTTCATGAAAAGGACGCCGTTAACACCGTCCGCGGTCTGGCGGCAAAAGAAGGAATTTTTGTCGGGCAAAGCTCTGGCGCGGCGATGTTTGCCGCCGCCAAGTATGCCAAAAAAGCGGGAAAGGGAATAATCGTTACCGTTTTCCCCGATCGCGGCGAAAAATATTTGAGCACCGGAGTTTTTTCTTCATCAAAAAACAATAGACCTACTGCGTAAATATTTACGCAACGAAATTTTCAGATTTCGCGCGAGCCGAATGAGGAATGAGGAGGCATATTGGCTTAAATATGCCGACGATTGACGAATTCGGCATAGCCGAAATATGGAAATTGCAGTAGGAAATATTTACGCAGTAGGTCTAATAATAAGCCTTAACAAATTCTATGGACAATATTCTTGACACCATCGGTAGAACGCCGCTGGTGGAAATCAAAAAATTAAATCCCAATCCCGCCGTTAAAATCTTTGCCAAGCTGGAAGGTTTTAACCCCGGCGGATCAATGAAAGATCGCGTGGCGCGGGCGTTGATTGAGGATGCCGAAAGATCCGGCGCGCTGAAAAAGGGAAAAACGATCATTGAGGCGACCAATGGCAACACCGGCATCGGCATTGCCATGGTAGCGGCCATCAAAGGCTATAAAACCATCATCGTGTCGCCGGAAAACGCCAACCAAGAAAGAAAAAGAATCATTGAGAGCTTTGGCTCGCAAGTGATTGAAGTGAAGCCCGAACTCTGGCGGCAAGGCGCGCTGGATCTGGTGGAGGAAATGGCGGCCAAGGACTCTTCATTGGTGGTTTTGGATAAATTTTCTGCCAAACAAAATTGCGCGGTGCATTTCAACACCACCGGCAAGGAAATCGTCAAACAAACCGGCGGACAAATTGATTACTTTATTTCCTGCATCGGCACCGGCGGCGCGATTTCGGGCATTGCCCGCCAACTGCGGCAAAATTGGCCGCAAGTGAGGGTGATCGGCATCCAGCCCAAGATTTGGGGCGCCGATTCTTCCATTGAGACCGGCATATTCCCGCCCATCCTCAACTCAAATCTGCCCTGCGGCGACCATGACAAAGTGATGGTGGACATTATCGTGGAAATCGGGCAAGCCGATGCCTTTCAAATGGCCGAAAGAATCATCCGGGAAGAAGGGATTTTTGCCGGCGCCAGCTCCGGCGCGGCAATGTTTACTGCCGCCGAATATGCCAAAAAAATGGAAAAAGGAACGATTGTCACCGTCTTCCCCGACCGCGGCGAGCACTATCTTGCCACGGAAATGTTTCGCAATTAAAAAAGTTGCATAGGTGACACCTATGCAACTTTTTCTTGTTCTTGCAAGCCAAAACCCCCGCGGTGCGGGGGTTTTGGGAATAATTTTTAAATTATTTTTCGGAGAGTTTGTCGCGCAATCCGCGAATGGCTTCCGCCGCGGCATCCTTGCCGCCCAAACCGAATGCCAAACCGAATGCCAGCGCAAACATTCCCACAAATCCGGTGATCACGGTGCTGATAATGGTTTCTGCCACGCCCAATTGGAGCAGGATTGCCATCACCGCGAAAGTGTAGATCGCCGTGCGAACAATCGCTCCCAAAAGGTTGCTGTATTTGATCTCCAATCTTTTCACCGATGCTCTGATGACCTTTTCCAGAATGTCGGCCACAATGATTGATACCACGAAAATTGCCGCGGCCACAATCACATTGGGCAACCACTCAAGCACGCGGGTCAAGAACACCGCGAACGCGTTCAATCCTAAAATTTCCACGAAAATCTGCAGGAACACGATCACCAAAATCCATTTCAAAATCGCTCCCAAAAATTCCGACGGGTGCACTTTGATCTCGGCGTTTTCCAGAGCGGCCTTCCAGCCGCTTTTTGAAAACAGCGAATCAAAATTGATCTTCTTGAGAATGTTGGCGGTGATCTTGCCCATTCCGGAAGCGATAATCCAGCCGATGCCGAAAACGATCAAACCGATTGCCAATTTGGGCAAAAACAACAGCGCGCCTTCCCAGACATTTTGCAGGGCTTGCAGAGTGATCTCTGACCAATCATTTACTGTTGTCATAATTATTTTTTTATTTATCCGCCAGAACGCCCGTCGCTTTGTCCTGGCGCGGTTTATTTTGCCGACGTTTGACTTTGCGCCAGCCCCAAACACCAAAAACAGCATTTGGCTTTATGCTAGATTATAACACGATTAATCTTTATATGTCAATATTCGCGTGTGGATAACTTATTTTTGATTTTCTATTTTTTCCATTTTTTCGCAAGAAAGCCGAAGAATGATTTTGTCGAAAGAAAAAATAAATTTTTAAATCGCGTCTCCGGCGCCAATCATCAAGATCAAAATAAATATAAACGAGCGGCTCTATCGCCCATTCGATATGCCGGCGGAAAAAGTTTGGCGGTGGGCCATGTGGTTGAGTTGTTTCCCGATAATATTAAAAAATTGGTGTCGCTCTTTTTTGGCGGCGGGTCGGTCGAGATCGCGGCGTCAAAAGAACTGGGTTTGGAAGTTATTGATTGGAATTTTTTGATCCGAATCGGGCGGATAACGCAAATCAATTTTGTTTCGGCGATTATTCTTTGCGACAAAACCGCCGATTTTTATCGCGGTTTTTACTTCTTTAATATTCATTTTGTTGGGATTGACAATCGGTGGACCTAGGCAGAATCGAACTGCCACACCTACATTGCAAATGTAGTATTCTGCCGTTAAATTATAGGCCCGAGAACCGGAAAGGTAAATGAAAACAGCAAACAGCAAATTGGGGAACGGGAAGAATGCAAATTCCAATTCCAAATGTAAGATAGCAGAGAACCGGCAAATTTTCCATACCGGCGCAACCATCGAAATTCACCGGCAGGCGCGGGATCAGAGTTGGTCGTCAATATCTTTGATTTCTTTGCGAATGCTGGCCTCGGCGTCGTCAAGCGCGTTTTGCAACCGCTGGCGAATTTGTTTTTCCCGCTCCGTGGCTTCCGGAAGGCGTTCAAGATAGTCTATTTCCCGGCGATTATGCCGTTTAAGCGCTTCAAACGCCTCCATGGCCGCAAGATCGGCTTCATCGGTTTCGCGCTTGATGCGGTCGCGCCACAACATCACCTTGCGCCATATCCACGCGAAAAGAATGATTACCGCCAAAATCAGCAGAATCAGCAGGAATATCATGCTGCAATAGGCCAACAGCCACTCTCCGATTTTGGCCGCGGCCGTTTTTTTAATTTCAAAATTCACGAGGGCGCAACCGGCGCTTTGACCGCCGTGTTCGTTATAAATTTTGAAAACCGCCTGATAAATTCCTTCCTTCAAGGCGATATCATTGCCAAAAGAAACGATCCAATCGCCATTTTCGTCGGTGAGCGCTGATTTTGATATTAATTTTTGGCCGTTTTTTTCAATAGCGGCTGAAATTCCCGCTTTTGGATAAGATGAATTCCCCCGAAAAACCAATTTTTTGGATTCATCGGCGTTTTGGGGAACTTGCGTGATTACCGGGCAATTCATGGCCGGAATCGCAAACTCGGCCATGCTTAAGGTGGAATTGCCGGCGCCATCAATCGCCTTTACGACCACCAAATGGTCTCCGGGCGATAGCGGATCCGATTGGTGGGGGCTGGCTTCAATTATTGCCGGAGAACGCAAAATCGCGGGACGATTGTCGATTTTAATCTCGTAGGCGAAAATTCCCGAATGGTCATCTTGGGCTTTGAAATGGAAAACCGGCGTCGGATCTTCCGGCTGTTCATGGTTGCTCAGATCGATCTCAAAGGGCGCGGGCGGCGAACCGTCGATCATCACCCGGTAGTGGGCGATCGATCCCCAACCGTATTTGTTTTTGAATTGCAAGTGGAAATACCAAACTCCGTCCCCGCAATTTGGAAAAGTTTTTTTGATCGTTTCTGCCGTGTATGCCGTTTGGGGCATAAAAATCGATTCGTTGTTAAAACTTCCCCTTATGGCGGTGATGTCTTTGGGCAAATCCCACAAAAAAACGATATCGCGCGATTTATGCCATTTTTCCGGATCCGGGTGTGAAGGTGAAGAAATTCGCGGCGCGGCGGGAGTTTTGATCTCGGCTTGCGTTTCGGCATTTTGATTTTGCGCCACGGGCGGGGTTTCGGTTGGCGTTTCAATTTTCGGCGGGGCGATTTTGGCGATAAAAGAATAGCTTCCGCCATGCATTCCCGACAAGACATTGTTGCCCATGCCGTCGGCGGCCAAAACCGATCCCGAAGAAAAATTTATTTGCGCCGTGGAGGCGATTTTCCCCCGGAAAACGATCGCGAATACCGTGCCGCCGGAGCCGGCGTAAGCCTTTTGGGTGCCGCCGCCGAATTCGATCTTGCCGGTATTGTTGGAAAATGACGGGTCTGCCGTCCAAAGCGTGAAAAACGAGCCTGTTTTGGAAGCGGAAACCACTTCCATTTCTCCGGGATTGAAAACCAGCGTGCCTTCGGCGGCGTTGATATCCTGCCCGGCCGAATCGATCTTGACATAGACGGTAAAATTTTCACTGACGCGATAGGTGCCGCTGGGAGGAAACAAATATAATGACGCGCCGGCAATCGCTTTGGATGGGAAAAAAGACGACAAAAAAACGGCGCTCAACAGCAGGGCCAATATCCGTGTTCTTGCCATTGCGTTATTTTTTCGCATTGTTCTTTTTTGTTTGGATGGCGATAAAAACGGCGATGGCCAATATCGCGGCAATTACAAACCATTGCCAAGCGGCGGAAACGGGCGCCGTGCCGGGTGCGTATTCGGCAATTTTTTCATTGCCGGCCAGATCAATCGCTTTCACTTTTATTTTACTGCGCAAAGATTGATCCCGCAACAGATAAGGGCTTTCCCCGGCCTGCCATTTTTCGGGCGCGCCGGGATCGTTAAGCGGAGTTTCGCTTACTTCATATTTCGCGATGCCGGTTTGCTTGTCGCGCGCCAAAAAAATGATAAAAAATTGGTTATCAAAAATTGCCGGATCGCGCCGGACTTGGATTTCAAAATCATCGGGCGGTTGGCGGTCGTTTTCCAAAAATTTTTCCCATTCGCCGATTTTGGGAATCCCTTGCATGGAGACCACTTTGCCTCCAAAAACTTGCGGCGCGATTTGCGTGCCCTCTCCGTCATTCAGATAAAGCCGAGAGGAAGGCAATATCTCAATGGCCGAATCGCCGGCTCGCGGGCGCGGTTTGAACGCGATTTTAGCGATTTCGGGACTTGCCGGATTGGTGAGATTTTGGCAAAACCCGCCCGGAATTCCGCCGGAAAACGACAAATTGCCGCTTTCGTTGGCAAGCGCGATCTTTTCGCGTGAAGGCGAATCCGTCCATAAAGAAATTATCGATTCCCCGCGCGAAAAATCGACGATTTCCAAACTTTTTTGATCAAAAGACAAAATAATCTCCGCGGCGTTGACGCATTCGCCGCCGGGGGCTAACCGGATCTTGGCAACAAAAATTTCCTCCGTTTTCGCAGCGATTTGCGCCGGTTCAACATAGAGCCGCGCCTCTTCTTGCGCCGTTGCGGGAGCGGCAAACAGCAAATAGTGAACGGCAAACAAAAAATATAAAATACAAGATAACGGACAACGGGTCTTTTTCATTTGCTTAAAAATTTATTTAACATTTTCATATATAATCGCTAATTACTGATTATTATTTCTATCCCGTCCAATAATACATCATAATGGAAAAATCGGTCAGATTGGTTTTGCCGTCGCAATTAATGTCGGCAACTTTATTTTTGGGCGTTCCCCAATTGTACAAAAGAATTGAAAAATCCACCAAATTGACCCTTTTGTCGTTGTTCAAGTCCGGGTTTTTGGAACAGTAAAAACTGGTGCTTCCCACCGAAAAAGAAACCATATTGGAATAGCCGCTGGCGGCGCCGTCATTGGCGGTGGCTTTGGCGCGAGTGGTGTGGGAGCCGTATTCCAGCGGAGAAGTATCGAAAACATGGAACCAAGCGCCTTGCGCGTCGGGCTTGATTTTTTCAATGACGATCGGTTCGCCGGAGTTGATGGTTATCTGGATCTCGGATTTGGGCGCGGTTTGTCCCAAAATACCCAGCGGTTCCCCTTTTTTGACATTGGTTTTATCCAATTGGATTGTGGGCGGCAAAAAAATGCCGTTGATGGTGGTGGTCATATTCGCGTTGACATTGGCGGTGAAGCTGAAAGTTATCGATCTGTTTCCGTTTTTATCTTCCGACCAAAGTCCGAAAGTCCACACGCCGGCGGTAATATCAGTGATCTCGACCCGGAAATTGGCATTGGCGTCGGCTTTGACCGCGGTGGCGATCTGGCCGTCTTTTAAAACCGTGACTGTGCTTGAAGGGTAAGCGCGGCCATTCAAGATAACTTTAGTGGCGCCATAGGATCCGCCGCCACCTCCACCGCCGGTGAGTTGGCAAGAGGCGGAGCATCCGGCATTGCCGTCGCATTGTTCGTTGCCGTTTTTTATACCGTCGCCGCAATATTCAGCGGTGGCGCATGCCTGCCAGCCGCTACAAGTTTCATTGCAATATTGATCGCCGTCGTAGCCGTTGACGACGCAGTTTTGGGAGTTACCGTCGCAAATTTCGTCGCCATTAATGATATTGTCGCCACAATTTTCCGAAACCACACAATCGCCATAACCCAAACAATCAACCGCGCACGCCCGCGCGCCGTTATAGCCGTTTTCTATACAGCCGATGGAATCGCCGTCGCAAATTTCGGGGCCATTTTTGACGCTGTCGCCGCAAAATTCAGTAGCCACGCAATCAAGCCACGCGGCGCAAGTGGCGCTATTGCACCACCGCGCTCCGTTGTAGTCCCCGATTAAACAACTTTGCGAATTGTTGTCGCAAATTTCGCCAAACCCGGCCTGGATCAAAGAATCTCCGCATGCCGGCGCCCAAAACAAACAGTCAACATAACAATAACGAGGGTCAATGCCGTAGACATAGGTTCTGTTGTTTTCGCCGTCATCGCAAAATTCGCCTCCTTCAACGATTCCATTGCCGCAAATCGTCACTTGGACAGTGGATGTGGCGTTCTTGGCGCCGGAAAAATTGGGCAGAGCTATTTGCGCCAACACAACAATTGCCGCAATAAAAAATATTATCGGCGTTATTTTTTTGACCATAACGTCATTATTTTATCTTTTTTTCCTCAAAATGCGGGAAAAGATGTTGCGCCGTTTTTTGCTTCTTTTTTTTGCGAATTCCGCGATGAAATAAACGATTAAAACCAAAAATAAAATTCCGGTGATGGCGGCCGCGATGACCGTTTTTTTATTCAAATTAACGAACCGCGGCTCTTTAGGTTGGGGCGGAAGGGTGCCGGATTCACGCACGGTGAAAATCGCTTTTTCTTCCCAGATAACGTCTTTTCCTTTGTAAATTTGCGCTTCGCCCCAGTATTGGCCGACTTCCAGAGGAATTTTGAAGAACGCCAGCGTTTCCCCGGTTTGGAAAGGTTTGATCTTTTGCAATTTTGACGTTTGGGCGGCCTTGATCAGGTTTTTATGGCCGGAATCATAAACCTTCAGCAACACCTTATCGGGAGCGTTTTCTATGTTGCCGGTGTTCTCGATTCTGGAATAGACGATGATTTTCCAGCCGGTTTCAATGTCCGGAATTTTAACCTGGCGAACGGCAAAATCGTCGATCTTTTCGTTGGTCACCGCCAAATCCACATCGATCTGCGCTCCCAGAACAATGTTGATCTTGCCGGTTTCCTGTTGTGGCGCCACGGTGACCCGCAAGTTTCCTTTCTTGTAGCTGGGCGCGGCATTTTTGGGGACATTGACCTTTGCCTTGATCTTAACGATTCGCTCGCCTTCGGGAATGGCAAATTCCTCTCCCGGTTCAACTTCAATCCAATTTTCAAATCCGGGAAGATTGAAATCGATTTTGCAATTTACCGCCGCCTCGCCCGCGGGGCGCGATAGGGTGATCTGCTGTTCAAAATAGGCGCCCGGGTAGAGCCGGTCATTAATTATATGCGGCGGCGAAATGCCAAAAGCGCCGGCGATCAATGGCTTTAAGAGGCCGGTGATCGCGGCGCATAAAACCGCCAAAACAATTTTCAATTTATTTAATTCCATGAATAACGGCTCAGATCATTCGGGCGAATAATTATTCGCCCCTACAAGCTCCGCATTTTCCTGTTTTCTGTTTGCCACTCTACGGGACTTCGCACCAGTCGTCCGGATTGACCCAGTTGTTTTTGACCGCGGTAATGGTGTTGGTGCCGGTGTAGGCGCCCGAAACCTGGCCGGCGGGAATATTGATGCCCCAATATACCGGTTTGTATTCGGGGGTACCGGTGTAGCCGCTTTTACAGGTGTTGAGATCGAACGGCGCGGGACTTCCTGAAAGGTCCGTTCCCGAAGCCCAGGCCACGCCCGTGGCCGCGTATTTTTGGTTGTCGGCGGTGATATCCGCGCCCGGTCCGGTCATGCTTGTGCCTGAAAGGCTCACATCCAAACTCACGTTGCCGGCGGCTTCCACGCGGGTTTTTTCTTCCAGAGTGGTGGTATGGCTACCGGCGCTGATATTGCCATAGGCGATGGCGTCATAACCGCTTTCCAGACTTAACGCCAAAAAACTGTTCATGGTGATGGTGGCCGAATCTCCCGCCCCGCCTTCATTCACTCCCTGCCCGTCGGCGGGAACCAGCGATCCCGTCCAGCTGTCGGTTGACCACGCGGTATTGGCGTCGGTGGGATTGGCATAGTATTGGAAGGAGATCGTGCACTTATAGCCGCCGGTTTTATCGGTGGCGCCGGTGCATTCTTCCACGGCGGCGTCATAGGAACAACTCACGCGCGGATAGCAATCGTTGTTGTCGGCTTCGCCGGTTTGATTGCAAGCGGTGTGGCCTACCGAAGTGAGCCAGATGTCGGCGGTGGTTGATGCGTGGATGTCTTGGCAACTGTTGTCGTCGGTAACCACGCCGGTGAGATAAATATCGGTGGTGGTTTTTTCATTGCTCAAACTGATCGCCGCTCCGCCATTTAGAGACGGCGTGCTGGAAATCGTGGGCACCACATCGTTTACCGTGTAGCTTTGCGTTGAGCCGTGTTGCCCGCCGGAAGCTTGCAAACTATGGCTGTCCACCAGATAGGGGTAGTAATTAACCTCCCCGTGCGCTTGCGGATCGGGGACGGTCAAATCGCAAGCCAAAGCGCCGGGCGGCGCGACCGCCGGGTCGCTGTGGCACCATTCGCCTCCGGTGCAGGATGAACCATTGAAGGCTGCGGTTTTGCAAACATAAAGACTCACGGTGTCCTGTGATCCGTCGTCATCGTCATCGTCATATGTCGTGGCGGTGATGGTGACATCGGTAGCGCCGGGATTGCCGGCTTCGTCGGAAACCGCGCTAAAAGTGGGCCGGTGATTGACCGCGAAGGGAGAGCCGTTGTTGCCCGAAGTGCCGGTGTTGGACATTTCCGAACATTGAGAATTACCGGCGGTTTTGTCGCAAGCAAAACCATACCACGCGTAGGATTCATCGGCCTCGCCCGATGTTATGGTGTAGGCAACCGTGGCTTCCGCTGTGGAGCTGGCCGCGTTGGAGATTCCCCACGCGCCGCCCGGGCAGGTGGGCGCGCCGTCGGTGGAAGTGGCGATCGCGTTGCTTTTGCAGATGGCCAAATACCAGTCGTTGCCGTTGGTATCGGTGGCGGTGGCCTTGAAGGTCACATTCGCGTCCATATTCGTGGGCGTGGTGGTGTCCGAAGTGGGGTCTTCATGCGGCGCCACCGAAAAAGATGGCGCGTCGTTATCCACATTCACCGAAGTGGCGGCATCGTCGGCGATCGCCGGAAACGCGATGCCGATACCCGTCATGGTGAAAAATAGCGAAAGGATTGTCCAGCCGCTGATAAATTTTTCACAAAATTGCAATGCCGATTTTATTTTTTTGCGCATATTTTTTTATTTTATCCCTCCCATTATTATTTATTGATTTTTTATTCCATTAAGTTATTCTACCACAAACAAAAAAAAATTTGCAATTAATTTTTCCACAACCCAACCTTAATCTTGCAAAGGTCTAACCTTTGCGGCAAAGGTTAGACCTTTGTCGTGGGCCTATTCCATTTTCAGTTTTCCCAGAATTTGGCGCGCGTTTCTGGTGATTAAGGCATCCCGGGAAAATTCTTTATAAATTTTTAAATCATCAAAAATATCATTAAAACAATTTCTTTGGATAATCCCCAAATTACGCAAGCCGTAACTTTCTCCCAAGCTGTTGAATGGATAATCGAGCGCAAATGAAAAAGCTTGGTCGAAATTTTTTAACGCCTCCTCGATTCCCCCGTCAAACAGCTCAAAAGCATTGAAAACTTGAATATAGACATCGACGTATTGCAGATATTTTTCGCTGTCTATCAATTTTCCCCGATATTGGCTTCTGAAGATTCTTCCGGCATTGGCGCTTTTTGCATTTCGATACATGGTGTAGCCGCCTCCCAATTTTTGCATGAATTTACTGGTCCCGCCTTTAACAATTTCCCTTACAAGCAAATGATAATGATTGGGAGCCAAATGATAGGCAATGATTTCCACCAAAGGTTGCTGCTCTCCCAATTCCGAATGCCACTCGAAAGTATTGTGTCCGTCCTGATAGTCCCTTGGGCCAAGCTTTGTCAAAAATTCTTTTTGAGAAACCACCAAACCTCCCAAAGAGCGGGCAAATTCGGTGATGTTGCGCTGATCATTAAAAAAACGCAACGACCACAAAAACCGCCAGCGGTCCGATTTATCCGCAAAAATTGCTTCTTTATTATTGCCTTGATTATAGATGTGGACGAAATCACCAACACCAAATGGTTCAACTTTCATAGTTTTTTGCAAAGGTCTAACCTTTGCGGCAAACGGCAAAGGTTAGACCTTTGCAGATTATGGGGATTCGCACCAGTCGTTGGGGTTGCTCCATGGTTTTTTTACGGCGCTGACGGTGTTGGTGCCGGTGTAGCTTCCCGGGAGCTGGCCCGCGGGAATATTGATGCCCCAGTAAATCGGTTTATATTCGGGCGTGCCGGTGTAGCCGCTTTTGCAAACGCCCAAAGCAAACGGCGCGGCAACGCCCGAAAGTTCAATTCCCGAGGCCCAGGAAACGGCCGAGGCGGCGTATCTTTGGTTGGCGGCCGTGATGGGATCGCCCGTGCCGGTCATGCTTGTGCCTGACATGTTGGCATTGAGGGCGCAGTTGCCCGCAGCCTGAACGCGAACTTTTTCCAGCAAGGTTTCAGTGTGGGTGTTGATGCTCATACTGCCGTAGGCAATGGCGTTATAACCGCTTTCCATGCTTAACGCCAAAAAACTGTTCATGGTAGTGGTGGCCGAATTTCCCGCGCCGCCTTCGTTTATCCCCTGGCCGTCGGCGGGGACAAGCGTTCCCGTCCAACCGATGCCGCTCCAAGGCGTGCCGCTGTCGGTGGGATTGGCGTAATACTGGAACGGTATGGTGCATTTATAACCGCCGGTTTTATCGTCGGCATCAATACATTCTTCCACGGCGGCGTCATAGGCGCAAACCAGGCGCGGATAGCAAGTGTTGCCGTTGCTTTCGCCGGCGGAGTCGCAGGCGGTGTGTCCTATCGAATGGAGCCAGATATCTGCGGTCGTGGACGCGGTGATGTCGTCGCAGCCGTTATCATCGCTCACCAAGCCGGTGAAATAGATATCGGTCGTTGAAAGTTCGTTTGTGAGGTCCATTGCCGCTCCGCCATTTAGAGACGGCGTGCCGGAAATCGTGGGCACCACATCGTTTACCGTGTAGCTTTGCGTTGAGCCGTGTTGCCCGCCGGAAGCTTGCAAACTATGGCTGTCCACCAGATAGGGGTAGTAATTAACCTCCCCGTGCGCTTGCGGA
>Ga0209723_1005481_pt1 | contig 13015 bp, 13 predicted proteins | sample BiotimSIPDNA_2_FD_185750 | JGI IMG/M metagenome (GOLD analysis project Ga0209723, IMG submission 185750) | Anaerobic biogas reactor microbial communites from Washington, USA - Biogas_R2 time_0 SIP DNA (SPAdes) (version 2) | ecosystem: Engineered > Bioreactor > Anaerobic > Unclassified | place... | reverse complement strand
AGGATTTTAATTTCCACGATAAGTACAGGGGATCAATAGGGATACAGTGCCCGCCAAGTCCGGGGCCAGGCGTAAATTTCATAAAACCGAATGGTTTGGTGGCAGCGGCGTCGATCACTTCCCACACGTCAATCTTGAGCCGATCGCACATAATCGCCAGTTCGTTGACCATGGCGATGTTTATCATGCGAAAGGTGTTTTCCAACAGCTTGGCCATCTCTGCCACTTCCGTGGTTGAGACAGGCACAACCGTTTCCAGTGCCTGGGAGTACCAAATCTGCGCCACTTCGCTGCAGTGCGGTGTCAACCCGCCAATCACCTTGGGCGTGTTATAAGTCGTCCAATCTTTCCGGCCGGGGTCTACCCGTTCAGGAGAAAATGCGACAAAGAAATCTTGCCCGAGCTTTAATCCATCTTTTTGACAGAGCGTCGGCAACACCAGTTCGCGGGTCGTGCCGGGATATGTGCTTGATTCCAACACCACAATCATGCCGGCGTGCAGGTATGGCGCCAGGGCTTCGCTTGCAGACACAATAAAAGATAGGTCCGGGTCACCCGTTTTCCTTAAAGGCGTGGGCACACAAATAGAAACGGCATCAATATCCTTGAGAACGCTGTAATCAGTGGTGGCGCGCAATCGGCCAGTATCAACATGGTTCTTTAATTGCGCTGAGGGGACGTCCAGGATGTAACTTTCGCCCTGGTTGATCATATCCACTTTTTCTTGTATAGGATCGATACCAACCACTTCAAAACCAGCGTTTGCAAATGTGATTGCCAAAGGCAAGCCTACGTAACCAACCCCAATAATGCCAACCTTAGCTTTCCTAGTTTGAAGTAACTCAATTAGATTTTCTTTCGTCGTGCTCATTCTCTACCTCGGTTTTGCTTTACAGCAAGAGTTTCCTTTAAAAAATTCTCATTATCCAAACAAGCTTAGCTGCCTGGTCTCGTTGTCTTTCTTTTCTTCTTTTTTAATTTCGTTTTTTGGAATCTTTTCTTCCTGGCTTTCTATCTCATCTACGTTTAAAGGTTTCTTTCTTAAAAACTCAGGGAGCCTTGTAAAGTCCGCTAATAAAACTTCTTTTAGACTGGGTTGATGCAAAGCGGCCGCTGGATGGTACATGGGGATAATTAAACGGTTATTTACATTCTGTGGATGCCCGTGTATATAACTGATCTTCCCATTTTCAATGAAATGTGCCATTGAAAACCGCCCAAGCGTGACGATAACTGAAGGATTGATAATCTCTATTTGCGCATCAAGATATGGCCTGCAGGTCAATAATTCTTCCTCAGTTGGTTCGCGGTTTTGAGGTGGCCTGCATTTCACCACATTGGTAATGAAAACCTCACTTCTTTCCAAACCAGCCATTTTTAATAGCTCATCCAAAAACTTGCCTGAAGCGCCGACAAAAGGCCTACCTTGTTCATTTTCATGAAAGCCTGGACCTTCCCCAATCAGCATTATTTTACAGTTTGCTGGTCCTTCGCCCGGAACAGCCAAACGCCTTGATAAATGTAGTTTGCATTTATTACAGGTCCGAACTTGTTCAGAAACCTGCTTCAGTCTTTCAGTGCTATCCATGATTCAGTATCCTTAGATATATTAACATGCTTCCAATTATAAACGGAACTAAATTGTAATTTTTTAAATTATTAGGATAACCTATGGAAGCGTTAACTTTAGCAACTCATCCTGGTCTAAATGATTCAAAGTTAATAACAAGGCATCTTCATGATTATCAGGGTAATAGCCTGGTCGTATCCCCACCACCTCAAAGCCAAAGCCATAGTAAAGATGGAGCGCATTTTGGTTATTCGCTCTTGCTTCAAGCAGTGCCTTACTCGCCCCAGCCTTAGCGCTTTCCAATAAAGCCAAAGCCAATAGGCGGCGCCCAATGCCTAATCCGCGGTAACCAGGCATTACTGCTAATGTGGCTACATGCGCCTCGTCTAAGATATGCCAGACCACAACGCTGCCGATAATTTGAGGCGCCTCATCACCCATACTTTCAGCAACAAAGCATAATGCCCCAGGGTTTTCTTTGAGTTCATATACAAATGCATTTTCAGGCCAGGGGTTACTAAAACAAGCGCGGTCTAAGGCTTCAACCTCAGGCACATCTTCCAATATCATCGGTCGAAGGTGAATATCGTCCCTTTTGGTTGAGTTCATACTTCAGGAATAGCACTGGCCGTATGCAGGTAAATAGGAGACAGCAAGTTAACATCATCCGTCTCACCATTCTGCAGCTTTTGCCTGGCAAGCTCACACAAAACAGCTGGCTGGCGAACACATGCTGATGGAGGAGCCAGCTTGACAGTTTTCCATTTCCTGCCGATTATTTGTCTTTCTTGCTCGGTCATTTCTCCACACACATAAACTGGGGAATCTATCGTGGCTGCCAATTCTTTTGGATCGTTGACGCTTATCTCAGTCATGTCTGTCCACTTGCCTCCCTCAACAGCATATCTTTGGTAAGCCAACCTGCCCCGTCCAGCGTGCAGGAGTGCGATCATGGGCAAATCCAGCAGGGGCTGGCCGTGTGCCAGGATATCCAAAGAAGGCACCCCAACCACAGGCAAATTGAGCGCGAACGACAATCCCTTGATGACCGATAAGCCAATCCGCAGGCTGGTAAATGATCCCGGCCCGATTGCCGCAGCAAGCGCATCCAAGTCTGACATGCTCACACCGCTATTATGCATAAAGTACTTGATCGCTGGAACCAACCCCACGGTGTGGTGGTTATCTGTCCGCCAAATATGGTCAAATACGACCTGGTGCTCATCGCTCAGACCTATGCCAATCCATTCGGTTGAAGTATCAATTGCAAGTAACATTTACATTGCTCCAAAAAGTGATTGCCTGAGCTTATTTGTCATCCTCTCATAGCGACTGCCCGCAGGATTAAATGTCAGGTGGCGTTGTTCTGCACCCATCCAACGCATCGCTATCCATAAGTGTTCTGGTGGCAAAATTTTCTTAATTCGTTCTGCCCACTCGATAATTAAAGGTCCCCTTTGCAACAGTAAATCAATATCTAATATTTCAGCCTCAAAACCCCCTTGAATTCGATAAGCATCTAAGTGAAACAGCTTCACGCCGCTGGGATGAGAGTACTCATTAACAATCACATAGGTCGGGCTGGTAACAAGGTCAGCAGTGCCCCATCCTTGCGCAATACCCTGCACTAAAGTGGTTTTTCCAGACCCCAAATCGCCTTCCAAGCACAGGATGTCCCCTGGCTTAATCAAAGCGCCTATACGAATACCCACGCGCTTAGTTTGCTGCGGACTGTGGCTGAAAAATTCTAAAGTATTGCTGTCGAGTATTGGCATATTATTCTAATTTTGAATGAATAATCCACTTGGTTTTTGGTTAAATTAAACCTTTTTTGTTAACCGGTCCTGTCAAGGTCATCATGCTTCCTGCTAATAACCTTCTTTATGCGCCTGGAAAGCTCTCTCCTGGTTAACAAGACGCGGTGATGGCAGGTCAGGCACACCAAACCGATGTCTGCACCCAGGCGAACCACTTCCCATTCATAGCCACCGCATGGATGGGGCTTCCGCAATTGCACCTTATCCCCAAGATTGATATCCAGTAGCATAATTCGATTATACCACCCCGTGTTATAATGCCTCAAAAGACTCAGGAAACGATTTCATCCCATGCTAAATTTAGCACCAGCTACCATAATTTCCCGCATCATCACCCTGGTCATTGCTTTTACGCTGCATGAGTTCGCTCATGCTGCCACGGCTAATGCCTTTGGCGATGATACGCCCCGTCTTGCTGGCCGCCTATCGCTAAACCCGATTGTCCATTTAGATATGATGGGCACAATCATGCTCCTCTTTGCAGGTTTTGGTTGGGCAAAGCCAGTACCGATCAATCCTTATGTAATTAGACGAAAGAATAAAGCCGGCGTGATGCTTGTTTCCATTGCCGGGCCTCTGATGAATTTATTATTAGCCATTATCGCTGCAATCCCCTTGCGCTTTAGACTCGTAGAGTTCATTAACATAAGTAATTCATTTTTACCCACATTGGGTCAGTTTTTACTTGAGTTTGTCTTCATTAACATCGCCCTATTCTTATTTAACTTGATTCCGCTTGCGCCGCTGGACGGGGAAAAAGTGCTGAGTTATTTCTTGCCCGCCAGTTTTCAAAATACCTATGCAAAAATTCATCAATATGGCCCGATCCTCTTGCTGGCAATTGCAGTGATTGGCCCTATGGTTGGCTTTGATTTGATCGGCATCATTATTGGTGCCCCATTGATGAGATTGACCCGCTTCCTGGTGGGTTTGTGAAAGGTTGATTCAACTTTAAAATCATTCAAAATCCATGGCTTATTTCTGTTACCTCTTAAAATGTGCCAATGGTGCCTATTACACAGGCTGGAGCACTGATCCCTACCGCCGTCTGCAGCAGCATAATAACGGCAAAGGCGCCCGCTACGTTAAATTAAACGGACCCGCACAATTGGTTTATATTGAAGAAGTGGAAAACCACATTGCGGCCTTGAAACGAGAGCTTGAGATCAAGCAGTGGAGTCATGCCAAAAAACAAAAATTTGTTGAGACCGCCATTAACAACCTTCTTATAGATCAACCAACGGAATAAAGTCAAATGGAAGCAAGCATCAAAGTTTTTGCGCCAGGCAGGGTGAATTTACTGGGTGAACACGTTGATTACAACGATGGTATTGTCTTACCAGTCGCCATTGATCGATACCTCACGATAACGGCCGTGCCTACCTCTTCTCCATTCATTCACCTGAAGGCACTAGACCTCAACAAAGAAATATCTATTCCAATTGAACACTTGGATCATAAGCTTGACTGCGCCAATAATCCGCTGCCTCGCTTTGCCCTTTACCCGGCTGGCATTGCCTGGGCTTTGCAGCAGTCTGGTTACCCGCTTTGCGGACTGTCAGCCTCCTACACATCCAATATCCCTATCGGGGCCGGGTTGAGTTCCTCTGCCGCGGTCCAGGTTGGTTTTGCTTTAGCCTTCCAAGCGCTGTGTGGTTTAGAAATTGATAAGCTAACACTAGCTAAATTAATTCAAACCTCAGAAAACAAGTACATTGGCGTGCAATCGGGTTTAATGGACCAATTGGCGATCTTGTTTGGCGAAAAAGGCAAAGCGGTAGAGATTGACATACGAAGCCTGGCGTGCAAAGCTATTGATCTTCCTGCTGGTGTCGCCATAGTCGTCGCCGATTCCCGCGTTCGGCGCTCCTTGGCAGATTCAGCTTACAACCAGAGACGCGGTGAGTGCGAGGAGGCTTTATCCATCCTAAAAAACTACCTACCTGGTATTTCAGCCCTGCGCGATGTCAACATAAATCAGTTTCAGCATTATGCGCATTTCTTGCCGGGCAAAATCGCAAAAAGAGCCCGCCATGTCATTGAAGAAATTGCCCGAGTCAGGAAAGGTATTAGGCTCTTAGACCTGAATGACATCGAAGGTTTTGGGAAATTGATGGGTGACTGTCACACAAGCTTGCGGGATTTATACGAAGTAAGTTGCGTTGAATTAGACCGCTTGGTAGAAATCGCCTCATCTTTTCCAGGTTGCTATGGCGCCAGGTTGACGGGTGCGGGCTTTGGTGGGTGTACCGTTAACCTGGTGAACGAAGCACGCGCACACGAATTTTGTGATTATCTTGGCAAAAAGTATTATGCCCAAACCGGCAAACAAGCCTCGCTGTATTTATGCCACGCTTCTCAAAGCGCTTATATCGATAAGCAGGCTCAGTAACCCCCTGCCACAAGCAAATTAGGGGATAATTTTCTAATGGATGCGCTTTGAGCTGACCACCAGCAGCACAATCCCAACCAGGCTGATTCCAATCAGGCCGATAGCCAAATATTTCGCATTACCCGAAAACATCCTAGCAATTACCCCAGGACTTCGCTCTGGTTTCGGGGTTGGGGTTTGCGTTAAGACAGGTGTCAGGCTTGGGCGCGGGGTGGGTGTGGCACGCAGCGTAGGTGTTCGTGTAGGTGTAGGGGGTATTGCCTCGGTAGGCTCTTGGGTCACCCCCACCTTAATCACCAGCACATCGTTTGGGTAAATTGCTGAATCCATGGTCAGGTTATTTAAAGTCAATAAGTCGTTGAGCGGGATGCCATATGCTTCGGCTATTGTGATTAAAAACTCCCCATACCGCACCGTGTGCATGATGCTGCCATCGGCATTTGGTGTAGATGTCTGTAAATACGGCGCATAGGTAATCTGTGGTTGGGTCGGCACCAACGTTGTTTCAGGCAGTGGTTCCACGCTGCCGCTCACGTGGCCAACATTGAGCACGTAAGTCACCCTGTTTTGAGAGTCTACGCTGACCCCTGCCCCAATCTCGTTGTGATAAATAGTCAGCATATTCCCCATATGATCAGGGTCATTCCAACTGACATAAATACAATCATAGACCGAGAGGTTATAGCCCCTGGCCCAATTCTCGTTGACATAGACTTTAGCGCCGCCGCCATAACCGGCAATAATGGCACGGTCAACCGCGTAGGTGCCGTCAACACCTTCATGCCCGCCCAAGCCAGTTTCGGTAATCCAATCTGCGTGGGCTTGGGCAGCGGCCATCAAAGCCGCGTTAATACTCAAAGGCGCTAAGCCATTAAGTGCCCTCAGCTCGTTTACCCCATTAATCATGTCATAAGCCGTGCCAGCCTGGGCTTTTATTGGCTTTGGATTCGAAAAGGCTCCCAATAAGATTATTATCAGAAACAAAATCTGAAAAACAACATTATGTTTTTTTAGTTTCATGATGATTTTTGTTGCTTTATTTTACACCGTTAATATCAAGGAACATAATATACCATTATTCCGTCTTATTAAACAGTTAATAAATGTTTATACTACCTGTTCATTGTGGAAGGTATGCAAAAGGAAAGGCAAAGCGATTGCAGTATAATCGTTTTGAAGTCAAATGGTTACAAATACATCAATAAAATCAACCTACATGAGCTGGCCGCTGCAAATTATTATTGCATTGTGCCTGGGTGTCGTTCTTTTCGGCTTGTTTGCGGGCATTTACCTCGTATCCTATGAAGTCAATCATCGTGATACCATCTTTCCCGGTGTAAATATGTCCGGCGTTGATCTATCTGGGCTGACTATTGATGAAGCCGCCCAGGTGATTCATGAGCAATTAAGCTACCCCAGCAAAGGTAGGTTGCTGGTTACGGATCAAGAGCAAAACTGGCTATATACCCCGCAGCAGGTTGGCTTAAATATCGACCCCTTAGCAAGTGCCAAAAAAGCTTTTGAAGTTGGCCGCAGCAAGGGATTATTGACCAGCATTCGCAACCAATTACAGGCACGTCAAAATGGCGTCAGCATATCGCCAGTCATCATTTACGATCAAAGGATTGCCTATCGTGCCCTTCAAAACATTGCCAACCAGGTAAACCAGCCCGTCATAGAAGCATCTGTGGCTGTAAATGGCACGCAGGTTCAAGCCATTCCCGGGCAAATTGGCATACAGGTAGATATCCCGAAGAGCATGGCCATGCTTGAACAGCCACTATTAGCCCTGCAAGATGGGGTTGTCCCTCTTGTCATTAGCGAGACAAATCCGCAGATCATGGATGCTGGCCCTGCGGCGGAACTGGCAGAGGCTATTCTCAGCCAGCCATTAACCCTGCGTCTGCCTGAACCTGGAGATGATGCCGGACCTTGGACAATAACACCTGAAGAGCTGGCAAAGTTCCTGGTTATTAACAAGGAGGAAAACGGGGATTCTGCAGAAATCAATATCGCTATTAACAAACAGCAACTCACAATTTACCTGGCCAGCTTAGCACCAAAATTAAAAGTCGACCCGGTCAATGCCAGGTTTATTTTCAATGACGACACCCGTTTATTAGAGGTCATCGAACCTGCCACAATCGGGCGGACCTTGAATGTCGATGCCAGCGCAGATTATATTAACGACCAATTGCTTTCAGGAGAACACGATATTACCTTGCTTGTAGACCTTAATGAACCTGAAGTAACGGATGACCGGGCTGGTGATTCTTTGGGGATCACTGAGTTGGTGTATGCTGAGACCTCCTACTTTTATGGTTCTGACCCTGAACGCGTCCAAAACATTGCTGCTGCGTCCAAGCGTTTCCATGGTTTATTAATTCCGCCCGGGGAAACTTTTTCAATGGCTGAGGCTCTGGGGAACATCAGCCTTGAGAATGGATACGCCGAAGCCCTTATTATCGTTGGCAACCAGACCATCAAAGGCGTGGGCGGTGGCGTCTGCCAGGTTAGTACAACCCTATTTCGAACCGCCTTCTTTGCTGGCTTTCCAATCGTGGAAAGGCACCCCCATGCCTATCGCGTGGGATATTACGAACAGAAACGCGACGGCAGCCGGGACACAAGATTAGCCGGCTTAGACGCAACAGTCTTTGTGCCCATCGTGGATTTACGTTTTACCAACGATACCCCCTACTGGTTGCTGATGGAAACCTATATGGGTAACTATTCCCTGACCTGGAAGTTTTACTCAACCAAAGATGGACGTTCAGTAGAATGGCAAACCTCTGGTCTAACCAATATTGTGGAAGCCCCTGAGCCTTTGTACCGCGAAAACCCCGAACTGGACAAGGACGAGATAAAGCAAGTTGACTATGAAGCCGATGGCGCTTACATCCGGGTTGACCGGACGGTTTACAGGGATGGAGGGGTCCATTTTTCTGATGTGATCACCACGCAATACCGTCCTTGGCAAGCTATCTTTGAGTATGGTCCAGGTACAGAGGATATCCCAACACCTTAACCTGTAATAATCTCAGCCTAATGGGATGTGGTAAAATAATCGCGCTGGTAAAGCATTTACCCGGCCTATATCTGTTGATGTAGAAAAAATTGGAGAATATTATGGTCAGTAAAGAATTATTAGAAATATTACGATGCCCAGTTTGCGTACAAGAAAAAGAAGGGCTTTTAGAGCTTCATCAAGATTGCTGGCTAATATGTCAAGATTGCGATCGAAAATATCCTATCGTTGAAGATATTCCTGTAATGCTTATTGATGAAGGCGATAAATGGCAGGCCACCCTCAAGGATAGTTTGCCCGTGCCGCCCCCAGCCATAGACTAAGTTGACACAATTATCCTAATTATTAAGTAGTTATTCAATTTTAAAAAGTGAATTTGGCAAGATTATGAGTTTATTTAAAAAGCTTCAGGCTGCTTTACCTAAAAGCAAGGGTGTCAAGATAGCCCTAATTGCCTTTATTGTTTTTGGAATTGCCGGGGCTGTCCTGGCCGGATTCTTCGTACGAAACCTTGTTATGGGTATGACCATCATCAACTTACCAGGCGCCCCGATTGACAAACCCACAAAAGTAGAAACTGCGTTTGATGAGACGCAAGAACCTGAGTTTGTTGATGTGCCGGTTGAAAACTTAAAATTACCAGATCCATGGGATGGTAAATCGCGTGTGAACCTGCTCTTGATGGGTTTGGATTACCGCGACTGGCAAGCGGGCGATATCCCCCGCACAGATACCATGATCCTGTTCACCCTTGACCCCATCCATAATACGGCTGGCATGATCTCTATTCCGCGTGACTTATGGGTGCCGATTCATGGATTTGAGTATGACAAGATAAACACCGCTTATTTTCTGGGTGAAGCCTGGAAGATGCCCGGCGGTGGCCCCGAGATGGCAAAGCGTACCGTAGAGGAATTTCTGGGCGTTCCAATTCAATATTACGCCCAGGTCGATTTTACTGCCTTTGAAAGTTTTATCGATAATATTGATGGGGTAAAAGTTAAAGTCACGGAAGAGGTAAGGATTGACCCGATCGGGGAAGGGGAAGAAGGAAAGCCAATCTACTTGCAGCCTGGCACTCACGTTTTACCTGGCAATCTTGCCTTAGCCTATGCCAGGTCACGCAGTACAGAAGGCGGCGACTTTGACCGGGCTAACCGCCAGCAGCAAGTCGTATTAGGAATCAGGGACCGCATTGTCAAATTCAATATGATGCCTAAGTTAATTGCCAATGCGGATAAGCTATACGCCAACCTCTCATCCGGGATTAAAACCAACCTGGGGCTGGATCAAGCAATCCGCTTGGGATTAAAGGCCCTGGAAGTGCCAAAAGATCAAATAAAACATGTGGTAATTACAGGTCAATATGTCAATTTTGCCAAATCGCCTGATGGGTTGGATATATTGATCCCCAACACGGATAAAATCCGCATATTAAGGGATGAAGTGTTTTTGAGCGGCATTGCTGTTGGCCCGGCTGCGGTAGGCAGCGATACGCTTGAATTGGCAAAGCTGGAAAACGCGACCATTGCAATTCAAAATGGCTCTGGCATAGAAGGCCTGGCTGAACAAACAGCTGAATACTTGCGCTCAATGGGGCTTCAAGTTGTTGAAGCAGTCAATTCAGATTACATCTTCTATTCCCAGTTAAATCTCTTTGGTAGTAAGCCATATACCCTCAAATACCTGGTTGAACTGATGAATATCACCCCTTCATCGCGCATCACGATTCAGTATGATCCAAATTCACAAGTAGATATCCTTTTGTTTCTCGGCCAAGATTGGGGAACTGAGAATCCAATGCCTTAAGCATCACATCCTGTTCGCACATGAATTTCAAGGTTGCCCAAATAGCCAAGGGCAACCTTTTTTTTATTAAGTCGTTTTGTCACAAATTTGGTGAATGCTTGATATTGTGTTCGAACTAACAGTTCGCACTACTTGATCAACGCTCGGATTAATAAATCATTCTTCTGTTGTTGGCTCGATGGCACTTAAAACCTCTGCCAATTGAGCTAAGGCGCTGGCTTCCAAACTTGATACGTTTTGCGCAAGCAAACGCTGCGCCTGGGCTGACAGCGCTTGAATAGGGTCTGGATCTTTCAATAATTCCAGCCTGCTTAAAGCCCTGCTTAGATTGGAGGATGCTGCGTATGTCTCGGCAATCGTCACTCGGTAAAAATCCTTTCCTATCGCAGATAATTCCACCGGGTTGGCTGGTTGACTTTGCAGCGGCACCATCAACCTGGTCAATGTGAACCCCAAAAGCATGCCAAGGATGAGGCCTGTCAGTATATACCAGGGAAATTCGTTGTTATGATTCATTTTCTGAATTTACCTACTGGCTCTGAAGGGCAGTTGCCAGGTTTTCCATTAACTGCACGTCTTCTGCCATATACCCGATAGTTTGGGCATACAACACAGCCTGGTTAACCAGGTCGATAACAGAATTTTGTTCAATTTGAGAAAGCCTGTTTTGTGCAGCCTGCAAGTCATTTTCTGTATTATAGAGTTCTGCAGCCATCAAAACAATATCCGTCTTGTAATCCATGCGCAGGTCTTGCAAGCCAGCCTGATCAGGCGTAGGGGGTAACACCAGCCAACCATAAACTAAGCCGACCCCAACACCAATCAGTATGGCGAAAATGAAAAGGACAACCCGGCCGGTTCTGCTCATTACTTACCAAGCATAGGTATTCTTACGTCGTGTTTGCGCGCAAATTCTATAGCTTCCGGGTAGCCAGCATCTGCATGCCGCACCACACCCATGCCCGGGTCACAGGTCAAAACCCTCTCCAGTCTTTTTGCTGCTTCTGGGGTGCCATCTGCAACGATAACCTGGCCAGCGTGCTGGCTAAAGCCAATCCCAACCCCGCCGCCATGATGGAAGGAAACCCAGGTAGCCCCATTTACCGCGTTGAGCAAGGCATTCAAAATGGGCCAGTCGCTCACCGCATCCGTGCCGTCGCGCATGCTTTCAGTCTCCCGGTTCGGAGAGGCTACGGAACCAGCATCAAGATGATCGCGCCCGATCACGATAGGCGCTTTGACCACACCATCAGCGACCAGTTGGTTGAATGCCAGGCCAGCTTTTGCCCGTTCCCCATAACCTAACCAACAAATACGCGATGGCAGGCCTTGGAAGGGCACCTTCTCCCGTGCCATTTTGAGCCAACGCTGCAAGTGATCGTCCTCTGGGAATAATTTAGCAATTGCCTCATCAGTTCGGTAAATATCTTCTGGGTCACCGGAGAGGGCTACCCAGCGGAAAGGACCCTTGCCTTCACAAAACAGCGGGCGAATATACGCTGGCACAAAGCCAGGGAAGTTAAATGCATCTTTGACGCCGTAATCATATGCGCGCTGGCGCAGGTTATTGCCGTAATCAAAAACTTCCGCACCTAAGCGCTGGAATGCCAGCATGGCTTGCACGTGGGCAGCCATGGATGCTTGCGAAAGCTCTGCAAATTTTTTGGGATCGGATGTTTGAAGCGCATAAGCTTCTTCAAGCGACATGCCTGCTGGAATGTAACTCATCAGGTCGTGCGCTGGTGTTTGATCTGTCACCACATCTGGCACAACGCCGCGCAGAACTAACTCAGGGTAAATCTCTGCCGCGTTGCCAATCAAGCCTATGGACGTGGGTGTTTCATCTTCAAGCGCCTCTTCCACAAGCGTCATGGCCTCTTCCAAAGTGTCCGTGACCGCATCCACGTAACCAATCTCTAAGCGCCTATGGGCTCGGTCTGGGTCAACCTCAACAATTAAACCAACGCCGTTATTCATGGTAATGGCTAAGGGTTGTGCGCCGCCCATGCCGCCCAAGCCAGCTGTCAAAACAAACTTGCCTTTCAAGGACTCCCAGCCCCTTTGCTTCGCTAAAGCGCCCAAAGTCTCATAGGTGCCCTGCAAAATGCCTTGCGTGCCAATGTAAATCCACGAGCCGGCGGTCATTTGCCCGTACATAATCAGCCCTTTGGCTGCTAGGTCATCAAAGTGTGCCTGGGTCGCCCAATGCGGCACCAGGTTGGAATTGGCAATCAGTACCCGCGGTGCATCTGTATGCGTCTTAAAGATGCCAACTGGTTTACCAGATTGCACCAATAGGGTTTCATCTTCCGCCAGGTTTTTGAGGCTTTCTAAGATGGCATCAAAAGCTTCCCACGAGCGGGCAGCCTGTCCGCGGCCTCCATAAACCACCAATTCTT
>Ga0209723_1005477_pt1 | contig 13025 bp, 9 predicted proteins | sample BiotimSIPDNA_2_FD_185750 | JGI IMG/M metagenome (GOLD analysis project Ga0209723, IMG submission 185750) | Anaerobic biogas reactor microbial communites from Washington, USA - Biogas_R2 time_0 SIP DNA (SPAdes) (version 2) | ecosystem: Engineered > Bioreactor > Anaerobic > Unclassified | place... | reverse complement strand
CTATGACGCCCTGCCTGACATTGTGGAACATTATATGGACGAGATGAGCCGCCTCACGGGCCGCGAATATAAACCCTTTGTGTATCACGGAGACCCGGAAGCGGAAGAGATCATCATTTGCATGGGATCTGTGTACGACACAATCTGTGAGACCGTGGATTATCTTAACTGTCAGGGAAGAAAGACAGGCGCGGTGCATGTGCATCTGTTCCGTCCTTTCTCCGCTGAACGGCTGCTTTCGGCCATCCCCGAGACGGTCCGAAAAATAGCCGTCTTAGACCGCGTGAAAGAACCGGGCGCCCAGGGCGAACCGCTGTTCCTCGATGTGGTCTCCGCGGTATCCTGTGCCGACCGCCCCGTCGTCGTATCGGGCGGACGTTACGGCTTGGGATCGAAAGATACCACCCCGGGCCAGATTAAGGCCGTTTACGACATGCTGGCGGGTGAGCGCTTAAAGCCGCGCTTCACCATCGGCATTGAAGACGATGTGACGCATCTGTCGCTTCCGGTGACAGAACCGATCGACGTGTCCCCTAAGGGCATGATCGCGGCGCGCTTTTGGGGCCTTGGCTCCGACGGTACGGTGGGGGCTAACCAGAACTCCATCAAGATCATCGGTGACCACACCTCCATGTACGCGCAAGCCTATTTTTCTTACGACTCGAAGAAATCAGGCGGCGTGACCATCTCCGACCTGCGTTTCGGACATTCGCCGATCAGGGCCCCTTACCTGGTTGACAGCGCCGATTTTGTCGCCTGCCACAACCAGGCCTACCTCACCAAATACGACATGCTGTCCGTCTTGAAAAAGGGCGGTTCCTTCCTGTTGAACACGACGCGCCCGAAGGAAGAATTAGAAGAATTCCTCCCCGGACAGGTCAAACGTTATTTAGCGGACAATGACATCCGGCTTTACACGATCAACGCGATCCATTTGGCGGAGTCCATCGGACTTGGCAACAGGATCAACACGATCTGCCAGGCAGCATTTTTCAAGATCACCGAAGTCATCCCGGTCGATGAGGCGGTGAAATACATGAAGGAAGCCATCGTCCGATCTTACGGCGATAAGGGTGAGGACATTGTCAATATGAACTACCTTGCGGTGGACGCCGGTATTGAACAAGTGGAAGAAGTGGAGGTCCCCGAAAGTTGGTGCAATGCCAAGGACGCGCCTGTGGCGCTCCGGGATGTTCCCCGCTTCATCAGCGACATCGCGGACGTGATGAACCGCCAGGAAGGCGACAGCCTCCCGGTGTCAGCCTTCGTGGATTATGTCGACGGCACCTTGCCGCCGGCGACGGCTCAGTATGAAAAACGCGGGATCGCGGTCAATGTGCCGAAGTGGATCCCCGATAACTGCATCCAGTGTAATCAGTGCGCCTATGTTTGCCCGCACGCGGTCATCCGCCCCTTCCTTTTGACAGAAGAGGAACAGGAGAAGGCCCCTGAGACATTTGTGAGTGTTCCGGGTAATAAGCCCTACAGTCAGTACGGCTTTAGAATCCAGATCTCCGCTTTGGATTGCACGGGTTGCGGATCCTGCGCGCAGGTCTGCCCCGCCAAAGAAAAAGCGCTCGTCATGGAGCCCTTAGAAGAGCATATGCTGGAAGCCGAGCATTGGACTTTCGCGCAGTCGCTTTCCAGGAAAGAAAATCCCATGAACAAGGCGACGGTCAAGGGCAGTCAGTTTGAACGTCCGTTGCTCGAGTTTTCCGGCGCCTGCGCCGGTTGCGGTGAGACACCCTATGTGCGCCTTGCGACGCAGCTGTTCGGCGACCGCATGATGATCGCGAACGCCACGGGCTGCTCCTCCATCTGGGGAGGTTCGGCGCCCTCGATGCCTTACTGCGTCAATGACGACGGGCACGGTCCGTCCTGGGCCAATTCCCTGTTTGAGGATAACGCCGAGTACGGACTGGGCATGCACTTTGGTGTGAAACAGTTGCGTGATCGGGTGATCGGATTTGTCGAAAGCCTGAATGAGCAGGAGAATCTGCCCCTTATTCTGAAAGAAAATATCGACGAGTGGTTCGGAAAAAAGGATGAAAAAGAAGGGGCCCGAGGCATTGCCGCAAAGTTTATCTTCGCATTGGAAGAAGCCGAGCTTGACGGCGAAGCTGAAACATTGCGTCAAAATATCCTGAGCCTTAAAGACTACCTGATGCTCCGTTCCACATGGATCATCGGGGGCGACGGCTGGGCCTATGACATCGGCTACGGCGGACTGGATCATGTGCTTGCCTCAGGTGAGGATGTGAACATTCTCGTGCTCGACACCGAGGTGTATTCGAACACGGGCGGTCAGGCGTCAAAGGCGACACAGCTGGGCGCGGTGGCGCAGTTTGCCGCGGGCGGCAAGCCCTTGAAGAAGAAAGATTTGGGCGTCATGGCGATGGCCTACGGCTATGTCTATGTCGCGCAGATCGCGATGGGCGCAAGTCAAGCGCAGACGCTGCGCGCCCTGCGTGAGGCGGAAGCCTGGAATGGTCCCTCGATTGTGATCGCTTACTCGCCTTGCATTAACCACGGTATCCGAGGCGGCCTGACACTTTCGCAGCAGCGTGAAAAGGATGCGGTTGAAACAGGGTACTGGCATCTGTGGCGCTACAATCCGGCTGTTTTGGCGGAGGATGCCGAAAAGAATCCATTCGTTTTGGATTCAAAACCGCCGACACGCGATTACAGCGAATTCTTAAAACAAGAAGTTCGCTATACCTCGCTGTACAAGAAGTATACTGAAGCGGAGGTCGAAGCGATTTTCGCCCGCGCGAGAGAAGCGGCGGATGAACGCTACAAGACATACTTGAATTTCGCAAGAACGGAGTAATCGGAAGCGGCCCTGCCGCGATACATTCAATTATTTGACATGAGGGGAACCGGGGGTTCTCCTCAGCGTCTCATTTTATAGAAAAGGGGTACTTTCGGTGCGTATCAAAGACGGACGATCCATTATGTTCAGTGACACACCGGTGCCCGACCTGTTCATTCACGACATCATGCCCAAATTGAGCGGCAACGCCGTGAAATGTTATCTGTTTTTGAACAGTGTGTTCTACAACGGTTCACGTGACGCGACGCAGGCGGATGTAGCGGACCGGCTCGGCATCTCGGAAGAGGCGGTGAACGAATCACTCTTAGAACTTTCCCGGGTGCAGCTCATCACGGTCAGCGATCAGGATATTTCGATCGGAGACCTGAAGATGCAAGAGCTGCAAAAGCGCTACCGACCGATCAGTTCCTCGTCGCCCAGTGAGATCGGACAGCGCGAGAACCAAAGTGAAGAGCGTGAGAAAATCGTCACCCTGATCAAGATGACCTTTTTCCAGGGCATTATGACCTTCATGTGGTACGACCTCATTGACCGCTGGTTTGAGGCCTACGGCTTTGAGCCGGAGGTGATGTACGCCTTGTTTCAGGAGGCGGCCAATAATAACCGCCTGGACGGCCCGGGTTACGCGACGCGGATCGCGGAGGACTGGGCGGCGGCCGGCGTGAAAACCTACGATCAGTTGTCCGTTTATTATTCGCGCTTTCTTGAGAAAAACAGAATCAAAGCCTATGTCGGCAAGAAATTGAGACGATCTTTGACCGAATACGACCTCAAGGATGTCGACATGTGGATCGATGAATTCGGCTTTGATCAGGGCATCATCGATGAGGCGTTATCCAAGACCCGGGGCGCTCAAAGGCCGACCATTCGCTTTGTCACCGCCGTCTTAAAAGACTGGCATGAGCGCGGTTTGAATTCGCTTGAAGGCGTAAAGGCTTACGAAGAAGCACGCCAGGAAGACGCCTCGCGCTTTGGAACAAAGGCGGGCGTAGGCCGGGACAACCGCGATAACTTCAGCGTGGAAGAAAGTGAATTCGATACGCCGATGCCTCGCATTGACGGGCACGATGATTAAGACGGGATGGGGTTTGTGAGGAGTCTTTCGCAAAAAATAAGCGATGACGTCGCCAGAATCTACCAAAAACGGAAAAATGAGGCGCATCGGGAGCGAGATCATCGGGTAAGGGCGCTTTACGCGGAACATCCGCGCCTTGAAGCGCTTGACAATGCGCTGACACGGGCGGGTTTTGATCGCCTGATGCAGGTGACTTCTCCCGAAGAGGCTTCAGATGAAGGACAGTCATTTGATGACATCAGCGTTATGCGCGAGCGTTATCTTGTCGAGTATGGAATTATGGACGGCTACCACGAGCCGATCTACCACTGTCGGTCCTGCGGGGACACAGGGCGAATAGGCGACGCGTGGTGTCCTTGCAGGCGGCAGATCGTCCAATCGATCTTGCCCGACTATTTACCCGACCGGATGTCGGGGGAGGCAAAGTTTTCCAATTTTAACTTAAATGTCTTCCAAGATGGCAAGGCAGGTCAAAAGGGTCCGAGCACGCGCGATGTGATGGCGGATTACCTTCATATGGCCCAGCTTTACACGGGGCACTTTGACCGCGTGCGCGACCGCAATCTTTTGTTTTCGGGCCCGCCCGGAACAGGAAAAACCTTTCTCATGCAATGCATGGGACATCGCCTCATGGATGAAGACCGTCCTGTCATCTACATTACGGCGCCCAATCTTTTTGACTTAATTACGCGTTACAAGCGCCAGCTGGCTTCCTTTCGTCCTGATCCGGCGATTTTGGAGGAGGCTGAGATGCTGTACCATGCGCTCCACAGCTGGGATCTTTTGCTACTCGATGATCTGGGGACTGAACCGGTGACCCAAGATCGCTACGCGCAACTTATCATGTTGCTGGATACAAGGCAGAACCGCAACCTGGCCACCATTGTGGCGTCCAATCTCTCGGTACGTGATTTTGCGAAACAATATGACACGCGCGTCGCAAGCCGCCTGAATGGCAATTTTCTCGTCTACCGTTTCCCCGGTGAAGATCTCCGCGGGCAACAAATAGGCGATTAGGGAAGGAGCCTTCATGCGAGTGGGAGTGGATATCATTTCGGTGGATCGTTTGCGGCGTGTCATCGAGCGCCACCCCGATCGTTTTCTGGACCGTGTCTTCACCATACAAGAACAGGCGATCTGTCACGATGATCCGCGACGGTTGGCCGGCCGCTACGCGGCTAAAGAAGCCATCGCCAAAGCACTGGGGACGGGAATCGGTCGACTGGGGATCCGCTTTCATGACATTGAAATCACACAAGAAGCGTGGGGAAGTCCTAAGGTGCAGCTTCACGAGGCGGCGCTTACGCGCTTTCAGGCCATCGGATCAAAGGACATCACGCTCAGTCTGTCGCATGAAGATGAATACGCCGTGGCTTTTTGTGTGATTACGCTGGGGACAAATGACGATGCCCGATAAAGACAAAAAAGAACAAAAACCGATAACGCCTGAACCGATCCCGATTAAACGCGGGATTACAGCGGACCCGAGTATTGGAGAAATCGCCCAGGTCACGGATCAGCGCGGGCGTCCGGTGTATCTTGCGCGAAAGAAATTCAAAATACCGGCTTGGCTGGTTGCCGCGATCGTATTTTCTGCCCTCATGATTGCGTTCTTTTTTGTTATTCCCCAGCTGGTGGACCGTGTGTCCGACATTGAAAACGATCCGCAAGCCACGGACCTCCTGCCTCCCGATTGGGACAGCCGTGACGTCGAAGAGAATACAGCCGTAGTTCAAGTCGCCTACGCGACACTTTACGCCGCCCCCGATAAGAAGAGCGCGCGTGTTGCCGAAGCACTTTTGAATGAAGCGGTCACTATTTTAGACGCGAAAGACCGACAGTTCATCTATGTGCTTTTAAAAGACGGCGTCAAAGGCTATATGCCCCGTGAACACCTCGCGGCGGACACACTGTCCGTTTCAGCTGAAAACAAGGTGGCAAAGGTGGTGGTGCGCGTCCCGCAAAAACGCGTGATGAGCCACGCAAGGCTCGGTTCTTTGCTTGTGGAGGCGCCGATGGGGACCGTCCTTTTTGCCGACTACCGAAACGGCGACCTGTTGAGAGTTCAGCTGCCGGGTATGCGGGTGGGTTGGATCAATGCTTCCGGGGTAGCGCTTTTGCCGCCGAATAGCCCGATGGTAGCGGATGAAACGCCCGGTCCGCTTTTTGTCGCGACCCTGATGGCCTTTTATAGTAGCCCGATTGTCCCGGGTGGGATCACGACACGCGGCATATCGCTTGAAGGCGCGATTCATGTGTCGGCGCTTCTCCAGGGAATTGAGTTGTCCCGCGACCGCGATACGTTGATCCGTCAGGGGGAGGGCGTCCGAGGTTCTGATTTTTCTTCGCTTTTGGAAGGCGATGTAATATTTGTCCATAAAAGCACCGACATGAGCGCCATTGAGACGATCGCGGTACGTGTCTCGGATGAGCAATTACTTGTCGCATTGCCCAGCCGCTCAACGGTGCAGCTGATCGATATTGCTTCGCCAACGTCACAGGAGCTTGAGGGCCGCGTGATGGCTGTGAGACGCTATATTTTTGACCGGGATTGAGTGAGATGGCATAAACTTTTATTGACGATTATTAAGAAATTGTGTACAATTCACGGTAGAGTTTGCCGATAAATTTTTGGACTAAGTCGGCGATTGGCCCCTCAACACGATTGTGACGGTTGGGGATCACAATTATCTTTAAGGAGAGAAAAGATGAAAAAAATATTTGCGATTTTGCTTGTCGTGCTGTTGGCAATTTCGATTGTTGCCTGTGACAAAAAGCCCGTGGAACCGGCACCCAGCGTACCGGGCGAGACAAACGCACCGACGGATAAGGTCTATAACGTTGTCAGCCTCGTGAACGGCAACCTCGGAGACAAATCGTTCTTCGACTCCGCCGAAGCTGGATTGAAAAAGCTGGCATTGGACGGCCGGATCACCTATAAAACCATTGAGATGGGTGGCACCGACGCTGACCAGCCGAAATGGCAAGAAACATTGGACGAAGTGGCGCAGACAGGCGAATATGACCTCATTATATGCGGCACCTACCAGATGCCTGACTTCCTGAAGGAAACCGCCACGAACTATCCCGACCAGAAGTTCCTCATCTATGATGACAACACCTATGTCGGCGACAACCAGAACGTGGTCAACCTCACCTATCGTCAAAATGACATGGGCTACCTCATCGGCGTATTCGCGGCACTTATGACAAGTGAAACCGATCTGAATAACATCAACGCTGAAAAAGTCGTCGGCTTCATCGGTGGCATCGACAGCCCTGTTATCAACGACTTCCTTTACGGCTTTTTGACCGGTGTCAAAGACACGGACGCTGAAGTTAAAGTCGACACGCGCTATGTCAACAGCTATGTTGATACCGCGACGGCGAAGGAAATGGGCCTTGCCATGATCAATGACAACAACGTTGACATCATCTGGGGCGTGGCCGGCCTGTCCGGTAACGGCGGCGCGGAAGCTGCGAGCGAAACCGGCAAAGCATGGTTTATCGGTGTGGACTCTGACCAAGAGCTGACACTGCCCGACGATCAGGCGGCGATCACACTGACCTCAGGTTTAAAAAATATTGACCAGTCACTGATCTGGCTCTTTGACGAGTGGGATGCCGGACGCACCTACTGGGGCAAAGAAGTGAACCTCGGCCTCGTTGAAGGCGGTGTCGGCATTGTGACCGACAAGAACTTTGCCACCTACGCACCCCAGGCCGTTCAAGAAAAAGTCCTTGAAGCGGAAGCGAAAGTGCGCGACGGCGAAATTCAGGTTCCCTCCGCCATTGGCGACGAGACCGACGGTGTCATTAAACTGCGCGACGAAATGCAGCCTTAATGACGCGCTTTAAGAAGCAACCCTGATGTCTTTGAATTCATTCATTGATTGACTTGGGACGAGGGGGATCCTATCCGATTGGATCCCCCTCGCATATCAAAAGAGCGTGCGTCCCCAAAGGACGTTTTTTGGATTAAAGAGGAGAAGAGTCGGATGGAACAGGGTGAATACGTTGTTCAGATGAAGGGGATTTCAAAAGTTTATCCGAACGGAATCGCGGCGAACAAATCGGTCGATTTTTCCGTCAAAAGAGGCGAAATCCACGCCCTGATCGGAGAAAACGGAGCGGGCAAATCAACGCTGATGAAAATACTCTTCGGGCTTGAGCAACCGACTGAAGGGGCGATCATCGTGAACGACGAAAAAGTCCACCTCGCGTCGCCGACAGATGCGATCGCGCGTGGAATCGGCATGGTGCATCAGCACTTCATGCTCGTCCCGAGCCTGACGGTGGCGGAGAATATTGTGTTGGGGATCACGCCTAAAAAGTCGGGCATGTTCATTGATTACAAAAAAGCAGTTGAGCTGACACAAGAGTACGCACAACGCTTTAATCTGCATGTGGAGCCGGACGCGCGTGTGATTGATATCAACGTCGGCATGAAGCAGAAGGTGGAAATTTTAAAAGCGTTAGTCCGCGGCGCGCGGGTGCTTATCTTGGATGAGCCGACCGCCGTTTTGACGACGCAGGAGACCGTGGAGCTGTTCCATGAGTTGAAAAACTTGAAAGAACAGGGCTTCACGATCATTTTTATTTCGCATAAATTAAAAGAAATCAAAGAGCTGACCGATCGGATCACGATCATGCGCGGAGGAAAATCGGTCGGCGTTTACGATACCGCATCGATTACGGAGCAGGAAATCTCTCGTAAAATGGTCGGTCGCGATGTGATTTTGACCGTCGAAAAGGACGAGGCAAAACCGACCGAGGTCGTGTTGTCGGTCCGCGATCTTCAGTATGTCAATGAGTGGGGCAAACGCGTGCTCGACGGCGTTTCATTTGACGTGAGAAGCGGTGAAATTGTCGGGATCGCGGGGGTTGAGGGCAATGGCCAGCGCGAGTTAGTGGACATTCTCTTCGGCTTGAAGCTACCTGAAGAGGGGACGGCCACAGTCGGCGGAGAAAACTTGATCGGCAGGCCCCAGGCCGCTATCCGCTCGCTTGGCGTGTCCTACGTACCGGAAGATCGCATGGCCTTTGGCATTGCCTCCTCGGGCAGTATTGAAGAGAACGTCATCTCGGACCGTTATCACCATCGGCGTTTTAACAAGGGTCCGTTTTTCAAAATGAAAACCTTGCACGAGGAAAGCGACAAACTCATCTTCGATTACGCGGTCCACTGCAAATCAAGGAAACAGGAAGTGGGCATGCTCTCGGGCGGCAATATTCAAAAGGTGGTAGTGTCCCGTGAATTTTCAAGTGACCCCATCCTGATCATCGCTGACCAGCCGACACGCGGAATCGACGTGGGCGCGACGGAGATGATCCGAAAGAAACTTGTGGAATTGTCGCGCGAAGGCGCGGCGGTGTTGCTTGTCTCCGCGGACTTGAACGAGGTCATGGAACTGTCTGACAGCCTAATCGTCTTGAACTCGGGAAAGGTCGTCGCCTGCCTGGACGACGGTAATTGGGATGACATTATGATGGGCGAATACATGCTCGGTTTAAAACGCCAGAGTGATGAAGAAATCGGGAGGTCTTGCCATGCGTAACAGAAGGATGGTTCTGTTTGGCATTTTCAGAGGCGCGGCGGCGATTTTCCTTGCGTTAGCTGTGGGTGCCATATTTATTTTCTTAAGTTCAAAAGAACCGTGGAAGGCACTTCAGTATTTGTTGATCGGGCCTTTTATCACGACAGGCGGGAGCGGTATCGCGTTTAACACGCAAAACTTCTACCAGATCTTGGCCGCCATGATCCCGACGATCTTTACAGGGCTTGCCGTCTGTGTCATGTTCGCGGCCAATGAGTTTAACTTAGCCGGTGAAGGCTGTGTGCTTGTCGGCGGCTTTGTCGGCGGGCTCATCGGGGTGTACCTCAATATGAATTCAGGTTTTCACGCCGTGATCGCGGTGTTGGTTGCCGCGATTGTCACGGGGCTGATCATGCTGATTCCTTCCCTTTTGAAGGTCAAGCTCGGCGCCAGTGAGATGGTGACAAGCTTAATGCTGAACTTTGTCATGCTGTATGTCGTGCTTCACTTTCTGAACTTTAATTTCGCCGATCGTACGAAAGGCGCGACGATGACCAAGGCATTCCAGGAAACGGCGAAAATTCCGCCTCTCGTACCGGGCAATAGTAAGCTGTCCTGGGGATTTGTTGTCGCCCTTGTCGCAGTGGTCATCGTGTCCTTTTTCATGTACAGGACGCGTTGGGGCTATTCCATACGCATGATCGGTATTAACAAATCCTTCTCCTTGTACTCCGGCATGAAGGTCGGCTCCATGATTGTCCTTTCACAGGTCATCGGGGGCGTGCTGTCCGGCATGGGCGGAAGCATAGAGGTGCTCGGCCGTTATAATAACTACCTGTGGCGCGATCTGCCCGGATACGGCTGGGTCGGTATCACGGTGGCCATTTTGGCCAAGAACAACCCCCTAGGCGTCCCCTTTGCCGCGTTCTTCTTGGCATATCTGAATAAGGGATGCTCCCTCATGTCCACGCACAGTGACGTGCCAAGCGAGATGATTGACATCATCCAGGCCGCGATTTTCCTGTTCTTTGCCGCGGAGCAGTTCCTGGCGGGAACACGACAGAAACTCGTCATCAAGACGACGCACGAGGAGTTGGAACAATTGGAAAAGGCCAGATTAGCAGAAGGAGGGTCGAACAATGCTTGAGCAGCTTATCGCGTCTGTTTTTAAAGCGGATTTCCTTTTCAGCGTCATCCGTATTACTGCCCCCATCCTGTTTGCCGCCCTGGCGGCCGTTGTGGCGGAGAAGGCAGGGGTTGTCAACATCGGTCTTGAGGGCATCATGATGATCACGGCGCTCTTTGGCTTCTTGTTCGCCTACTGGACACAAAGCTGGATCATCGGTGTATTGGGTGCCGTGGTGGTCGGCGCGCTGTTGGGCCTGTTGATGGGTTTTTTCTCATTCAAACTGAAAACCGACATCATCCTGGCCGGTATCGCGGTCAACATGTTGGGGGGAGGGGGGACGATCTTCCTTCTCAATATGTTTACGGGATTAAAGGGCAATACGGGGGCGCTTGTCACCTCCAATCTGTTGATCCCGACGTTTAAGATCCCGCTTATCTCAAAAATCCCTATTCTGGGAGAGATTTTGTCGGGGCACGCGATCTTGACCTATCTGGCCTTCCTCTTTGTCTGGTTGACATGGATGCTTCTTTACAAAACACCGCTCGGACTTGATATCCGCGCGGTCGGTGAGAATCCTGACGCCGCGTCCAGTGTCGGTGTCAGTGTCTTGAAGATCCGCTACATGGCGATCTTAGTCTCAGGCGGCTTAGCGGGCCTGGGAGGCGCCTTCATGTCTCTTTACTACTCACAGGGCTGGAACTCCGGAATGGTCGCGGGGCGCGGTTTTATCGCGCTTGCGGCGCAAGCCATGGGCCGCGGTGAACCTGTGGGGGCGATGCTGTCATCGTTGCTCTTCGGGCTGGCGCAGGCGCTCAGGACGAAGGTGTCGGGACTGCAGGGCGTGTCAAGTTACTTGGTCTCGCTTATTCCTTACCTGACAACGATTGTCGGCCTCGTCCTCTATGTCCTGAGTACAAGACGCAAAACAAGAAAACACCAGATCCAGCCGATTGAAGGCTGATCTCGGAGCTTTGATCGACGGAGAACATTGATGAAAAAGATACCCATCATTCTGGACGGCGATCCGGGTCATGACGACGCGATCGCCTGGGTGCTCGCGAACGCGTGCCCGGAATTGGAAATATTGGCCGTGACGAGCTGTTGCGGCAACCAGACCCTTGAGAAGACAACGTATAACGCGGGGCGGGTGATGAGCCTGATCGGGCTTGATGTTCCGCTCGCAAAGGGGCGTGAAGTTCCTCTTTTGGCGGACCCGATCATCGCCCCGACGGTGCACGGGGTCACGGGCCTGGATGGCCCGGATCTCCCGGAGCCCAAAAAAGAGCCTGTGGCAAAAGGGGCCGCTCACCTGATCGCTGAATTAGTGGAACAAAGTGAAGAGCCGGTTGTATTGGTGCCGACAGGGCCTCTGACCAATATCGCGGCCTTTATTCTCCTTTACCCGGAGCTTACAAAAAAAATTCAGCATATCTACCTGATGGGTGGAGGCATCGCGCACGGTAACTGGACGCCCGCGGCGGAGTTTAATATCTTGGTCGACCCTGAGGCGGCGGATATTGTCTTTCGTTCGGAGATTCCGATCACGATGGCGGGCCTCGATGTGACGGAAAAAGCGCTCGTCTATCCGGAGGATTTTGAGAGGATCGGCGCCGTCGGTAATGAGGTGGCCAAGGTCACCGCCGGATGGCTCGGATTCTTTTACCAGTTTCACCAGACCTTGGGGTACCGCGGGGCGCCTGTTCACGACGCGGTCGCCGTGGCGGCCATTGTGAAGCCTGAACTGATGCAGTTCCATGAAATGTATGTCGAGGTGGAGACAAAAGGGGACTACAGCCGCGGGGCGACGGTGGGCGACCTTTACGGGGTTACGGGCAAAAAAGCCAATGTGCGTTGCATCATGGGCATCGACCGGGAAGCCTTTGTGGATCTGTTAGTGGAGGCGGTCGAACATTACGGGAAGGGGACACGCGATGATTAGGAAAATACCTGAACGAAAAGAAGTGTTCAAGGCAGAAAAAGAGAGCTTCATGGACACATGTTTTTCCGATCGCGCCCAAACACCCCTCTGGTTTGACTGTGATACGGGGGTGGACGACGCGAACGCCCTGCTTATCTTGAATCAACTTGACTGCTTTAATCTTGTGGGTGTATCGACGGTGGCGGGCAATGTCACCCTCGATAAGACGACTTACAATACGCTTTGTGTGTTGGAGCTTGCGAATTCGGAGGTACCGGTCTACGAGGGCGCTCATTTGCCGCTCATCCGTGACCAGATCACGGCACCGGAGGTGCACGGGAAAAATGGTTTGGGGGATGTGATTTTGCCGCCCCCGAAAAAGAAAATTGACAAGAAAAAAGCCTGGGACGCGCTCTATGAAGCGGCGGTTGAATATAGGGGTGAGCTTGTGTTGGTCGCGGTCGGCCCGATGACGAATATCGCGCTCGCGCTGGCCAAATATAATGACCTTGCGGGACTTTTGAAAAAGGTAG
>Ga0209723_1005474_pt1 | contig 13028 bp, 11 predicted proteins | sample BiotimSIPDNA_2_FD_185750 | JGI IMG/M metagenome (GOLD analysis project Ga0209723, IMG submission 185750) | Anaerobic biogas reactor microbial communites from Washington, USA - Biogas_R2 time_0 SIP DNA (SPAdes) (version 2) | ecosystem: Engineered > Bioreactor > Anaerobic > Unclassified | place... | reverse complement strand
ATCATTTTTAGTCCTGCTCAATCCAGTCTCTAAGTGATTTACCCTCTTTAAATAATTCACCTTTAATAAATTTGAAACTGGGTTTTTCACTATACTCCACTTCAATAAAGTCTTCTTTCTTGGCAGTATTTCTGAGTTCACTAAATTCAATTTCAACTTCTTGACTTGTCATAACAGGAAAACCATAAACTTTACTTGTATAACCTAATTCACCTTTTCTCTTAACTCTGTCTTGAACAAAAATAAGATGATTCCTAACTCGATTCTCAATTAATTGGTTTGAAAAATCAACAATACCATTGCTCAGTCTTGAAGAAATATGGTCATCGAAATTAGAGTCAATTTCATACCCAATGCTATTTCTTGCAGTTGCCATAGAAGCTATTGTTGTAGTACCTGTCCCAAGAAATGGGTCTAAAACGGTATCACCTTTTAACGAAAACATATTGATTAATCTGTAAGCCAATTCAAATGGGTAAGCTCCACTTCTTTCTCTGATTTTATTATCAATGTTGCTTTGTTTAGTTCCCTTAAGGTCTTCCCATATGTCAGAAAACCAGAGATTTCTTTCTTCCCAAAAGAATGCACTTTTCTGTCTCCTCAATTTTTCTTCATTAGTTTTAAATTCCCTTTTTCCACCCTTTCTTAGGATTAAGATATGTTCATGCTCCAGAGTAACATATGCTCCAGCGGGTAGCATTCCTGAACCCATGAATTTATTTGGTGCATTAGTCTGTTTTCTCCATAATATTTCTGGAAGACAACTAAAGCCTAAACTGATACAATATTCAAGTATCCTTGAATGACTTGAGTACAGCTTGAACTCTGTCCCAATTTTTCTTGTCGCATTACCTATGTTAATGCAAGCAAATCCGCCTTCTCTTAGAACTCTGTAGACTTCTTTCCAGACTTTATCTAATTCTTGATTCATAAGTTCAAAGGCTTTATTTCCATCATCATTTCTCAGGGCTTCTCCGATTGAAGGATTTTGCTTTGAAAAGATTTCATCCCACATTTCAATCATTGGGTAGGGTGGAGAGGTAATCATTAAGTCGATAGTATTGTCTCCTATTTCTTTCATGGAACTTGCATTTCCAAAGATTACTTTGTGGGTAGTTTTCATGGCAGATTTGTTTACTTTCGATAGTATAAAACCCTTCTCTAACATCGTAATCTCAGCTTCTTCATCTTCAATTTAAACCTCTTGTATGCAAATTTGATTGGTTATTCTTCATCGAAAAGGTCATCATAAATCAGGCAATCATCAGGCATCTCATCAATGTCTATATCACAATCATCATTTTCAAATTCTGAAGTATCATCCTCAAATTCTTCTTCCTCAATTGAACCACTTGCAATTTCTTGATTTTGGATAGTATTATGCTTTAGTAAATAAACAACTGTAAGAATGAAGAAAAAAAATATTATGAAAGTTAATAATCCAAACATGCTTTCACCTAATAGAGTGTTTTTGGCTTATTCAGACAATAGCCCCAATCAGTCTTAGTAACTAAACTATAACCTTCTGAGAGATACTTTGTCAGTTCATCTTTGCTCTCTGCATAAACAACGTCATATTCATTTGACTTTATCCAAGATTTAACAATATGAACATATTTCAAGGTATTATTAATGTTACAATGTCTTGCAAATCTTTGAGTATCCACGATGTCTTTTGTCTTGAAATAATGCCATGAAATCGCATAGTGCCTAAAAGTGTGGAAATGGATTTTGTGGAAGTCTTGATTACCTGTTTCGTTGGCTAACCTTTGTCTGTAGTCTACAATCGAGTCGTTGATACCAGTGGGCTTGTTGATATTTGAGAATATTCTTTTGTCGTTTTTTGGCAGTTTCATAAGCAAGAAGATTAGTTCATCAGATATGCTATAGGTTTTAGTTCTATGCCCCTTGTTGCCTGTTATCATAACTGTCTTTCTCGAAAAATTAATGTCACCCCAAACCAAACCCCAACCTTCACCACTTGAACAGCCAGTCTCTACAGATAACAAAATCATAGACTTAACTGGAATTGACCTTACTCTATAGATAAACTGTTTTACCATCTCAGGATTTGGAACATACATCTCGGTGTTATCATAAGCTCTAAAACGTGGTCTATTGTAAGGTATTCCTTTGAATTCTGCATATTGAGCTATTGCATCAAGACAATTCGACTTAGACTTATCACACCATGATGAACTTAGCAGTTGCTTAGTCATTTCAGTAGGTGTACCTGACAGTTTAGCAAAGAACCTAAGCTTTCTTTCAATACTCGAATCCCTATTTCCTTTAGTAAACTTTAGCCATAAACCAAAATTCAAAAGGTCAACTTTCGCAGGTTCCTCTACAGTGCGGAGGGTGGGATTTGAACCCACGAACCCCTGCGGGATAGGAGCCTCAGTCCTACGCCTTTGGCCATGCTGGGCGACCTCCGCTTGAATACAATCGGTTGAGGCGTTTGCGGAGATATAGAAACATAGCCCATTTAAAGGCTTTACTTTTCATAAAGTAAAATATCCGTAAAAATTGAGCATTGTATACATTTAAAAAAATAAACACGTTAAAGATTAACTTGGACATAAAAATCAAGACAGTTCTTGAAATTATGAGCATAAACTTATTTGAACAATTAATTTGGAAAAATTTGAATATAAAAATTTACCAGACCATATTAAAGGTAACTTGAGAATTGAATATAAAAGAGAGTGGAATTTTTTATTAGAAGTAAGTACTATCAAAAAAACATCTTCTTATATTCTGCTTGCGCTAATAATTGAGGGAATAGGAAGAGAAATGACTTCAAAAGATAACCCTACTCTACCGAAAGATTGCGTATACAGAGATAAAAAAGTAGATTCAAAGATCGGGGAGTCTGATAGAAAAACAGATGACCTCATACTCAATGATGGCGTTGAACAGAAATGGGATGCTAAAGGGTTACCCAAGTTAGTAGATAGAATTTTGAGTAATTATGAAAAATTTGGTGGAATGGATCATCTTGCTGGCTATGCCTTACCATCAAAGAAGGCAGTTATTGAAATATTGGAAGAGTTGTTCACTGTTCTTTTCCCAGGTTATTTGGGCAATTCAGAAATCACTAAAGCCAATATTAAATATAATTTAGGCGCAACACTAAATTCAGTCTATAATAGACTTACAAATGAAATAGAAAAAAGCCTCAAATATGTCTGCATAAAAAACAGCGATTGCAACCAAGAGGTATACAAAAACGCTGCAGTTACATTTGCTAGGGAACTTTTAGAAAAGTTGCCTGAAATCAGATCTAAACTCAGCGGAGATATTCAAGCTGCATATTGCGGTGATCCTGCAGCAGCCAGTAAAGAAGAGATAATACTTAGTTATCCCTGCGTTTTAGCTATCGCGACCTACCGAATAGCACATGAACTATATCTAAAAGGGGTACCATTAATTCCTAGAATCATGAGTGAACACCTGCATTCACTAACAGGAATAGATATTCATCCAGGAGCAAAAATTGGGAAAAACTTTTTCATAGACCACGGCACAGGCGTGGTTATAGGAGAGACCACAGAAATCGGCGACAACGTTAAACTCTACCAAGGCGTAACTTTGGGCGCACTTAGTTTTCCTAAAGACGAGAAAGGCAACATAATCAAGGGTAGAAAAAGACACCCCACAATAGGTAACAATGTTGTGATTTATTCAGGCGCAACATTGCTTGGGCCAGACGCAATTATAGGTGACAACGTAGTCATAGGGGGAAATGCGTGGATTACAAGCCCGGTTGCTTCAGGCACAATTATCACTATTGCAGCTCCAGAACTAAAATATAAAAAAGAAAACCACAAAGGCAACTAACCGCATAAGTACGAAATAACTTTTTTTCAATTTGATCATAAATATTTTTGCTGAGAAATCAAATAGAATTAATCCCCTAAGTGAAAAAGCCATTAGATGAAAAACACTACTCAAGGCATTTATAAAAATCATAGATGAAAAATAGTTCAAAACCTAAACACAAATTTTCACATAGACGCATTATAGAAAATTATTTAAGCATTTTGAATACAATAACAACTTATTCCAATACAGGAGAGAAAAGGAATGAAAAAATCCCAGGTAATAATCTTTTGCATATCGTCAATATTTCTCTTAGCACTTGCAAGCAATGCAGCCGCATACAACGCCGACTACACCCACACAGACTACATGGCTTCGACTGCGCCAACTATTAATGGACAATATATTGCTAATGAGGAATGGGCTCCTAGTAAATCAGAGACTTTTGGAGTCAATGGAATTTGGAGAGATGAATGGGTTTTTGGAGAATCTGTCTTTGAAAATATTCTAATTGAAACAGCAGATAACACTGATGACGCAGGCGATTATTGGCAAATATGCTTTGATGGAAGCGCTAACGGAGGAACGGCGCCTCAAGAAGACGATTTTAGAGTAGACATCGTAGGACACGGTGATAGCGCAACTGTAACATGGTACAAAGGAACAGGAACAGGTTGGACCGCAATAGCTTCACCACCTGCTGCCGTCTTCACCTATGCACAATCATTTAGTGTATCACCACTGATAAGCACACAACATTACATACTTGAAATGTCAATCGATAAACAATCAACAGCACTCGGCGGGTCTCAAATTCTTGGGCAACAATTTGCTATGAGAATTGCGTACTACGATGCACATGAAGGAGGAAACGGACTGCAAGAATGGCCACCAGCACCAGCAACTCGAGACAATCCGTCCGGATGGGGATATATCATTTATGAAATGGCTGTAAACCCTAATCCTGACGTTCCGGAGAATTTAGGCATAATTGCTGTAGTTGGATTATCGTCTGTTGCCGTCGTAGCTGGAGCAACTCTTCTACGTAAAAAGTCGATAGTAAAAATTTAAGCTATTATACAACCCATTTTTTTCTTTTTTTAGTTTCAAAAACATTTTATGTGATGCAGTTTCTGTTCTATTTTTTCTTTTAACGAAAATTTTTCAATAAAGGCAATTAACAAAATATACAGCCCCATCCAACCAATAAAAAGCAGTTCACCATAATCACTATGATAAACTATAGCAGCCTCTCTGCCATCAAAATATAGAATCATAAAGTAAAATACAATACGCAACACATTAACAAAATAGGTCACTACAAAACCAAAAATAAAGTAAACTGTTTTACGAAACAAAGACATATCGCACTTTCTCAATAATAAAATCATAATTAAAGTGAAAAGAAAAAGACTATGAATTCCTGCACAGGGCCAGTTAATATTAGCAGAAGATACTGAGCCATCAGGAAAAACGGTGATCACAGGACTAGATTGAAAAGTAGGTGTATAAGTCAAAGTCACCTTGAAACCTAAAAAGTCAAGCATACCAGCCGCACATGCACCAGTTGGCAGAGTCATCATCTGTAACGGTTCAAGTGCTCCATAAGGAAATAGCGTATCAATCAGAAAAACAAAACCTATACCTCCAACAAGCGCCAAAGATACTGAGAAAGCCTTTAAACCCTTTTGCCCATACCCAAAAAACAAAGCAGATAACATAGATAAAGCAAAAATAATATATTGAACTGAAAGAGGCCAATCTCCAGCAAGAAAATTATTGACACTATTGGGGTCATTAGGATTATTAGCTAAAACCTCACGCCAATAGTCACCCCGCAATCCATCTCCTGCAGCTACAACAACATCACTGAAACCCAGAAAATTTTCACTAATAATCCAAATTAGAGGGATACTCGCACAAAATAGAACAATAAACGTTCGAAGAAAATATCTTCTTTTTGATTCAGTAGACCCTACTTTTTGAATACCACGATTTGTAATATACTCCAATATGAAAATAGCGACAAACAAAAGTAAAAACATTCTACCCTTCCAAGAGTAATCAAAGTAGAAACCCCCATTATTGAGAGGCTCATAACTTTCTAAGTTAAAAAAATCAAGCACCATCAACAAAGCAAGAGCAACCAAAACAAGCGCTATAACACAGACTATCAAAGAAGGCTTCTTCAATCCACCTCGTGATAACCACATATTGTTCCCTATACTCAGTTCAAAGTCTTGCAAAATCGCGAGACTATATTCAAACAGTGTTTTAAGAATATATGTTTTAAGTAAAAAAATATTAACCTTACACTACAGCACAACTATCTAGGAAAATCTTTTAAGTATTTTAGATACAATAAGAATTGCATCAAATAAATGAGGAAGAAAAATGAAAAAATCGCAAATAGCGATCATTTGTATTTTATCAACCGTAACTCTTACTTTTTACCCATAGGTCATGATGTCTGAAAAGACCTCAAGAATTTGCTCTGTCTTCTTTGGAAGAGCACACAAATATTCCCTCCCACCCTTCTCAACAATCATCCGCATCTTCGAAAGCTCAAACAGAACCTCCCTAACAGACACCTTCCCAACCAAATCACGCTCCCGCAACCGCTTCAAAATCTTAAAATAAAGCCGCATAGCCAAAAACACAACCACAAAATAACCCCTAACAGCCTCATCCCGCCCAAGATAAGTCTTATCAGCCTCCAAATCATTCTTCATAAAATCAAAAGCCTGCTCAACCTCCTCCCGCCCCTTATATTGCTCATACACCACACTAGCCTCAACATCCAAATCAGACAAAATCCCAACCACCCCAGCCAAACGCCGTTCCCTTCTAAAATCATCCATAGTACTCAACCCCTCACTCACTTTACCAAGAAGAAAACTCTCCTCAGAACCCCTCAACTCCGGATCCTCAAAAAGATACAAAAAACCATACGGCCGCCTCTTAATCTTGCAAAAAGCTACATTTCTTTTCCTATACCCAAACGCTCCAACCATCTTCACAACAGAAGGAAGAAGCTTCGAATTCTTCTTCAACGCAGCAACATAGTGAATTTTCTCTTTCTTAAGACCAAGAAGTTCCTTATATGAACTAAAGCCCCTATCCATTACAAAGCCTATATCCTTTGCAGGAAACCTTTCAACAAAATACTTGAGTACTTTCACCTCTTTAATTGAGCCGTAAAAAACATCTACAGCTACGGGTAACCATGTGCTTGCAGAAAAAGCCATTGCCACCTTGATTTGGTTTGTTAATTCTTTCTCTACATTGTAACCTCTCTCGGCTAGCTTGAGTTTCTTGGAGTATGAAAGAACGGAGGTTAAATCGTAGAAGAGCATGCCTGGTTCTGGCGCTAATTTGGCAAAGAGCTCATAGGTTTCCTGAACCATGCTTCCTAGCGTTGCAAGTGTTGATGAGACGTTTGCGGGTTGGAGGTTTGCGTTTATTTGTTTTGAGAGGTATGTTTCATCCCATGTTGTTTGGGCAAGGCGGATAGGTCCTGGGTTTAGGGCACGGATTATTGATAGAGCTATGATTTGGTTTTTGAGTGGATTGTTTGATAGGGCGTTTTGTAGGTCTTGGGATAGCTTTAGGCAGAGTTGTGAGTTGCCGTATTCGTAGACTTCTGTTGTTGAGGTGTTTGTTTTTTGGCGTTTGGGTTTGTAGGTGCCGTCTGGGGTTATTGAACCGAGGAGTTGGGATATTTTTACTGGTTTTTTGCGTTGTTTGTTGTATGTGCTGGTTGCTTTGTAAACGTAGTAGTGTCCGTGTATTTTTCTGAGTTCTATGCGGGTGTTTTCGTGTGCTTTTCTGCGCTGGAAGGCTTCGGTTACTGGTTTGGGGACGTCTTGCATATGGGTAAATATATGGGTAAATAAATAAAAGGTTTGTGTTCAAAAAACCAAACTACGCCTAAATTGCCATGTAAAATCTAAATCTAGGGGTAAAATTCAAGAGTTACGGTTATCAATATTTCTCTTGGCACTCGCAAGCAACGCAGCAGCATACAACGCCGACTACACTCACAATAACTACAATTCCGAAACGACTCCAACAATCGATGGCCAATACACATATGGTGATGACTGGGCTGCAAGTTTAGTACAGCCCTTTGGTACGAACGGATTTTTCAGAGACGAATGGACTATGTCTCCAACTTACTATTGCCTCATAATTGAAACCGCTGACAACACTAATGACCCAGGAGATTACTGGGAAATGACTTTTGACTCGACAACTGATGGAGGAGAAACCCCGCCTAACGGAGGAACAGCGCCCCAAACAGATGACTATAAAATAAGAGTTACCGGACATGGTGAGTCTGCTACGGTTCAATGGTTTAAAGGAAGCGGAACAGTCTGGAACCCAATAGCAACACCTGGAGCAGAACTATTCACATATGCTCAATCACTGAGTACATCACCTATGATTGCTGACCCACACTATATACTTGAATTGAGGATAGAAAAGACATCTAATGTACTTGGAACTGTGGTTATGGGTTACAATTGGGCCTCATACTATGCATATTACGATGCACACGAAGGAGGGTACGGACTTCAATCTTGGCCACCAGCACCAGCAAGCCCAGATGTACCGAACAGTTGGGGATATATACCATACGTTATGAGTGCAAATCCAAGCCCAGATGTACCTGAAGGAATAGGAATAGGTGCTGTAATAATCTTATCTTCTGCTGCAGTAATAGCTGGCGCAGTACTTCTACGCAAACACCAAAAACCAAATTTTTCAGCAACTGTAACAAGCATATAAAAATCGCAAATTTCCCTTCTTTTTTTGGCAGTGTACCAGTTTAGATTTGTTAATGAATCTTTGAGTTTATCTCTGTGTTTTTTAAGTAATAGTACAAAAATCTCGATGAACTGAGCTCAATAATTGCCCTAACACTAAAATAAGCAAAAATTTGGCAGACAAGAATTAAACCAATCTAAATTAGGACACTGCCCTTTTTTAAATAAAAAGTAAATAAGTTATTTGAACAACAGGTATTGAATTCATACCAAAAGAGCATTCAGAGAAGCTTATCCAGTCAAAATCTAAGATATCGCTTAAGATAAGCTATAGAATATAAACTTCATATTTTTGTCAACTATCATTAGCTTTTCAATTCTAAAATAAAAAATTTAGAGCCAAAACAAAGCAAGAGCTAAAGTAAGAAAAAATTATTAAGACCGCAAAGGAAGATCTTTGAAATTTCCCCTGAGCCAGGCGGATAATTTTACCTTATACATTTTTAGCTGCCTTATAAAAGGGCAAGTCTTTATTCAAACTGTGTTTTAGACTTTACATATTTTGAGGGAAAAACACTAAGCAGTTATCTTTTCAATTGAAATCTTGACAGAATCAAAGCAAGTAACTTTTTAAGTTTTTTAAAAAGTGAATTCCAAAATGTTGGCTTCAACAATGTTGCTAAGAAAATAAATATAAAAATAGTAACAGCCAAACCCGAATAACCCCTGATTTCCCATAGTAATAGAGCATTTTCTGAGTGGAAATAATCAAGAGAAGCCGCTAGAGAAGGGTATATCTTCCATAAGAGTGGACTAAAAATAAGCAGTGCACGATTAGCTACAGTAAAAACATAGACTAATAATTGCAATATAAACAACAGAAACATATTTCGCCTTTTAACGCTGTACCCTAGAATAAATATGAAAAGGAATGGTAATATGTCAAGAAACAATTGCTCAGATACCCATCCGTAAGTAGCCATGAAAAGCATGTAAAAAGAGATTATAGAGAGTACAAAGTCACGGTTACCAACATATTCTTTTTTTATCCAATAAATGAAGGCGACACCTAAAAGGGGCAACCAGAGTAAACGGAAAGGCCACTGCAAAGAAACATCTATGTTTAAAAGTCCAATGTAACTCCAGAAGTTCATGCAACCAATCGTGATTTGTGTAGGGTTTGACTCAAAAACGGGTGTTGTATAGAAAACGGTTCGAAGAAAATACAGGATATCCCACTGAAAAACTGAGAAAACAATTACAGTTATGAAAACTGGTATAGATGAAGCTCCGACAAGCAGTTTCAATATATCACGTTTACCATAATTCTTTAGGGTAAAAACAATGAAAGCGGGTAAAGTAACAAGCGGATAAATTTTCAGTGCAATAGCGAGACCTAAAAATAATGCGCCTCTACTGGTTTTATTCTTTATTAAAGAGTCAAATGCTAAGAAAGTTAGTAATGCACTAAGCGTGTTTATTTGACCCCATATTGGGCCTACAAAAAAGAAGAAACTCCAAGTTAACATAAAAAAGAGTATTCTAGAAGAATTTTTCTTGTCGAAATGTTGTTCAGCAAATTTTCCCACAACATGCGCTAAAACTAAATGCCCAAATATAACAGGCAACTTAATGATGAAAGTCCATAAAGTGAAATTTAATCCGGAAAAAAGGTAAAGTTTGTAGGAAACACCACACCAGAGGGCCCAAAGAGGAGGATATCCTAAGTGATGAGGGGGAAGATAGATGTTTATTCCCTGATCCAGCCATATTCCTGTATTAAACCAAACGCCTAAATCGTATTGGTTTCCAGTCCACAGAGAAAGAACAGATTCTAAAACAAAAAAACCTAAAAATAACGCAAGATACAGCTTCTTTTCACTAAATATAGCTTCCAATTTATCTTGCAAACTTTGAATTTTATTGCAGATATCCACTTGGAGATCTCATCTTTAATGTAAATTAAATTTTTAGTTCTATTGCTTTAAGTGTTGCCCTTCAACCTATCGATTGAAAAGAACAACAGCATAATTTGCCATAAGATAAAAGCTGTCTTTACGCAAAATGTTTTATTGGCAAACATCGAATTAAATCAGACGGAACTTTGCCGCCCGAAATTACAGTTGGTATATGTGCTTACAACGAAGAAAAAAATATAGGAAATTTATTAGGGGAAATACTGAACAAACAGAATTTAAATAAAAATTATGAAATACTGGTTGTTTGCTCAGGTTGCACAGACGACACTGTTGAAATAGTAAAAGGATTTCAAAAACAATCTTCAAAAATACGCATACTCATAGAGAGCGAAAGAAAAGGCAAAGCATCAGCAATCAACCACATCCTTTCAGAAGCAAGAGGCAACGCTATCATTTTCATATCTGCCGACACATTACCAAACAGAGAATGCTTTAACAGATTACTTTCAAAGTTAGAACACCCAAAAGTAGGAATTGTATGTGGAAATCCGATACCAATTAACAGCACAAAAACCTTAGTTGGCAAATTGGTACATCTCCTTTGGGACTTCCATGACATAGTTTTCAGGTTTTTAGATAACGCTGGATTAGCTAGACATGCAACTGAAGTCTTTTGTATACGTAAAGAGATTATCGGAAAAATCCCCAATGAAACAATCAATGACGATGCATACATTGCTTTAACGACTAAAAAGAGGGGATGGTTAATAGAATACGAACCATCAGCTAAAGTGTCAATCTGTGGTCCACAAATATTTTATGATTATTTTCTACAAAGGCGAAGAATCCTAGTTGGACATCTACAGGTTAAAAAGTTAACAGGTGAACCACCTCAACATCTCATCTATTTGTTACCAAAGCAACCTATTCAAGTATTCAAATTATGGTTGTTACTTTTCAAAAACAACAATTTTGTTACAGTACTAACTTTTTTATCAATCGAACTTATGACAAATTGCTGTGCGGCTATTGATTATTTGAGGAAAAAATCGTATACAAAATGGGTCATTTCGAACTCTACAAAAGAGATGATTGACATTCAGAATAATAGCGTTAAGTGTGCTTTACAGAGAAATCTCAAATAGTAAAAAAGTAATGTAACTAAATATGAAGTTTTGAATGCACTAAGTTGAATACAGTTCTACTTCATTGGATAAGAAAATGAACTATAACTAATAACAAATCATAGGCACATAACTTTTTTAAAAAGAAAAAAAAGCCATTTAATTAACTTAGAGTAATTGGAAGTTTTCTTTAACGGTTGTGATTACTACGTGGGTGTTTGTTCGTTCAATGTATGGTAATGCAAGAATGTTTTTGGTAAAAACTCCTAATTCTTCTCTACTCTTGAATTTAGCGATTATTATAGCATCAGTTAAACCTGTAACGTCGTAGACGCCGCAAACATTTGGGATTTTGGCAATTTCTTTCTCTGTTTCAACAAGGCGACCCTTTGACACAGTTATTTCAGTAACCACTGTTAGTTGGTAACCTAGCTTTTCATGGTCTAGAATAACTGAGTAACCTTTTATTAGTCCTTCATCCTCCATTTTTTTTATTCTAGACAGAACTGTACCAACAGAAACGCCTACGTTTTTGGCTATTTGGCGGCTTGAGAAGCGCGCATCTTTTAATAAATCTTGTAGAATTTTAATATCTGTTCCGTTTAATTCCATTCAATCTCTTCCTGCACATTCTTTCAATAATCACTGATTTAATGAAACACACTTTTGATAATCAAGAGAATATATTTATAAAAGTTTAGTTTAAGCTGGAAAAGTAAAAACACTAAACAGGACATAAAGTACTAAAGTGTCTTTGGAAGAAAATAAACAGCAAAATTAAATTAGACGTAGAACTCCAATAGTTAGGAGTCGCTTAAAGTGCCAACTAAATACGATACGATACTGGTCTTAGATTTCGGTGGACAATACTGCCACTTAATTGGAAGAAGAATCAGGGAAAACAGCATCTACTCAGAAATAGTACCACATGATATTTCGCCAGAAGAAATAGCAGCGTTAAAAGAAAAATTTAACGTTAAAGGTTTGATTTTATCCGGTGGACCCTCGAGTGTGTGTGAGCCAAATGCGCCCAAGATTCATCCTCGCTTATTGGAGGTCGACTTGCCAATACTGGGTTTATGTTATGGACACCAACTGCTTGCACAGGCAGCTGGTGGCATAGTTAAGCCGGCAACATCTAAAGAATATGGCATCACTCAAGTTACAGTAGACAAACCAATCGGGGTCCTAGAGGGGTTAAACTATAAAGAACAGGTATGGATGAGCCACGGCGATACTGTAATGGTTTCACCTCCAGATTTTGAATCATTAGCACACACAAACAGCAGCCCTGTAGCGGCATTTCGCCATAAAACAAAACCTATCTATGGAATACAATGGCATCCAGAAGTAATCCACACAGAAAAAGGCATGTTTATTCTACAAAACTTCAT
>Ga0209723_1005467_pt1 | contig 13040 bp, 10 predicted proteins | sample BiotimSIPDNA_2_FD_185750 | JGI IMG/M metagenome (GOLD analysis project Ga0209723, IMG submission 185750) | Anaerobic biogas reactor microbial communites from Washington, USA - Biogas_R2 time_0 SIP DNA (SPAdes) (version 2) | ecosystem: Engineered > Bioreactor > Anaerobic > Unclassified | place... | reverse complement strand
CGCCTTATTTGTTACAATAGGGATTGCTTTAAGCATGATTGTGGTTTATTTCTATCTTCAAAAGAAGAAACCATTGTCTTTAAAAACATTTGGTTTCATATCCCTTGGGATAGTACTTGGTTATTCCGTGTCAATAATAACCTTGTTGATGTCCCTAAGATTAATTGAGTATAAAGAGGCAGGGTATCTCGAAGATATATTTAGTATCAAGATGATCGAAGGGGCAATCAATAGTCCTCTGCAATTATATTTATATACCATCATATTGGTGGCTGGGATTGCCCTGCTTGCGTTATTAATTGGGAAAAAGACTGAAAAAAATGCTAATAATAAAGCAATTGTTTATGCCTCAATATGTATTGCTATGAGCTTCGCTTTGTCTTATGTAAGATTTATTGAACTACCACAAGGAGGATCCGTTACATTTGCAAGTCTTTTGCCACTAATGATCTACGCATACATATTCGGGATAAGAAAAGGGGTGCTAGCGGGCGTTATTTATGGATTACTTCAGTTTGTCCAGGCTCCATGGTTTTATCACCCCGTTCAATTTTTATTGGACTATCCAATTGCTTTTTCGGCTATTGGTTTAACTGGCTTATTCGGTGAAACCAGATTATTTGAGAAAAAGAGAATTTTACAATTTTCTCTTGGTGCGATAGTTGCAGTATTATTTAGGTACCTTTCGCATGTAGTAAGCGGAATATTCGTTTTTGGATCTGGAGACCCAGACAATTATAATGCAGTAGCATGGAGCTTTCTGTACAACGCATTTTCTTTAGCAGACATGGCTATTTCGCTTGTTATCGGGGGATTGTTGTTTTCCTCTAGAACATTTAATCGAGTTATAGATCCTTTAATTTCTTCATCAAAGAAAAAAGTTATTAAAAATAGGGATATAATAGTAGAAGAGGACAATCTTTAATGTAGATAAGTATATTACTGGTTTTTGTTGTATATAGTTTTCGCATATGGAAGGAAAAATGGATATAGCAATAGTATTAAATGGACCTAATTTGGATTTAGAGATAGCTGAACCATATATTATTTGTGCAGATGGTGGATATAATCTTCTAAAGGGAGAGAAGATCCCGGACATAATAATCGGGGATATGGATAGTATTGGGGAATTGCCCGAAAATATCAAAACAAAGATTGTTCCCAAACAAAAAGATTTTACAGATGGTGAATTTGCAATTAGATTGGCCTGTGAAACTAAGGGGGTTCAAACAATCAAGATTTATGGGGCTTTTGGGGGACGTCCTGATCACCAACTTGCAAATTTAGGCTTGCTAAGAATAGCAAAATCTCAAAATAAAAAAGCTATAATTGTTGCAAAGGGGATTACAGTTTCTTTTGAGACCTCTTTTGTGGAATATGAGACGGATAGAGGTGATATTATCTCGGTAATATCTTCAGGAGGCGATGCAATTTTGGATGGCGGCAAAGGGTTATTTTATGAAATAAAAGACCTGCATTTAAATTCCTTTGATTCAAGGGGAATATCAAATATAGCAACTGATAATAAGATTTCTTTTTCAATAAAAAAGGGAGAAATATATCTGTTTATTATTAAAGAAAACAATTAATGATTGATAATTCCCAAAAATATGAAAGGAAGAGAACATACTTGGACAATTATTTGACAAAAGAGCATATTCAAATCGAAGATTTTCCCCCTAAAATACATCCTTTCGGAAAGTAAAATGTTTGACTACTTTTAAGCCGTATAGTATAATCAATTCATATTTAGAAGAGGGATGTAAATGCAGTTTTTAGAAGAACAAATACTAAAATACGGTAAGATTTGTCCTCACAGTGTTCTCAAAGTAGACAGTTTTTTAAATCACCAAGTTAATGTTTCTATTGTAACCGAGCTAGCAAACGCTATTTATGAGCATTATAAAGACAGTGGAGTTACAAAAATATTGACAGTAGAATCCTCAGGGATACCTCTTGCGTGTATGACTGCAGCAGCCTTTAAAGTTCCTTTTATTTTTGCAAAAAAGAAAAGAACAATCAACCTTTCAGAACAGGTTTTCAAGTCTGCAGTTCATTCTTATACCACTGGTAAATATAGCGAAATAATGGTTAGTGCAGAATATCTTGGAAGAGAGGATAATGTTCTAATAGTTGATGATTTCCTCGCAAAAGGTTCAGCCCTTCGTGCGTTAATAGAAATAGTCGAGGATTCTGGCGCTACTTTGGTGGGAACCGCTGTTGCCATAGAAAAGGGATTCCAAGGTGGCGGAGATATGCTTAGAAAGGAAGGATTCAAGGTTTATAGTTTGTCAATAATAGACAAAATGACCGAAAGTAAAATTATTTTCCGAGAGGATTAACTTAATACACAATAAATTGCACAATTTTTTACATAAGTTGTGCATTTTTATTTATAATATACAGCTAAAACACCTATTTGCTATTCAACTAATTTTCGAAAAGCAAACAAAGTATGGGATTATCCGTTAGTGTTTTCATTTGTAGTCAGTTAGGGCCTGACGTAAGCACGGATAACGGGGTGTGTATCAAAGGGGTATTAAGCCGAAAGGCAAATAAAATAATACGGAGGAGAAAAACATGAAAAAGAAACTTATTGTACTTTTGCTAGTCGTAGCTCTTGTTAGCTTGTTAGCTGTGTCAGTAGTTGGCTGTAAGGAAAAGGACGAATTCAAAATCGGTCTTATTTGTTTACACGATGAAAACAGCACATATGACAAGAACTTTATCGACGCATTAAAAGCAACCCAAGCTAAGTATGGTTTAACTGATGAGCAGGTTCTTATCGTAACAGGAGTTCCAGAGGGAGATGCTTGTTATCAGGAAGCTGCAAAATTAGCAGATGCTGGTTGTGACATCATATTTGCAGATAGTTTTGGCCATGAATCATACATGATCAAAGCTGCAAAAGAATATCCAGATGTTCAATTCTGTCATGCAACAGGTACAAAAGCTCACACAGAAGATCTACCGAACTATGCTAATGCATTTGCAAACATATATGAGGGACGTTATCTTGCTGGTGTTGCCGCAGGCATGAAATTAAACGAAATGATTGCTGATGAAGAGATTACTCCAGCAGAAGCCAAGATGGGTTATGTTGGTGCTTGGACATATGCCGAAGTTATTTCCGGATATACATCATTCTATCTCGGAGCAAAATCAGTATGTCCCACAGTAACAATGGATGTTACTTTTACAGGTAGCTGGTATGATGAAACAGCAGAAAGAAATTCAGCAATAGATTTAATCGAAAACAGAGACTGTGTCCTTATTAGCCAACACGCAGACTCTTGGGGAGCTCCAAACGCTTGCGAAGAAAGAGATATACCCAATGTATCATACAATGGTTCAACAGAAAGCGCTTGCCCAGATACTTTTATTATTTCTTCAAGAATTGACTGGTCCCCTTATTACGAATACGTAATCGAGCAAGTACAAGCTGGAAATCCTGTTGCACATGATTGGGTGGGAACACTTGAGAATGGCGGAGTGAAGCTTACAGATCTTGGAGCAATAGCTCCTGCAGAAGGAACTGCAGCCAAAATTGCGGATGAAAAAGCAAAGCTTATCGCTGGAACATTAAAGGTTTATGACACATCTACTTTTACAGTTAGTCTAGCCAATAATCCATTTAAAGTGGAGAACGTGGATATTACTTTAGCTGATGGCGTGGTTACATCCTACCATGCAGACGTTGATGATTATGGTGATTATGCAGGGGAAACAGAAGTAATTGTTGGTGGTGTTTTCCAAGAATCAGTATTCCGTTCGGCTCCATACTTTGACCTGACAATCGATGGAATTACTCTATTGAATTCCAGAACTTAATAGGGTTTATGTAAAAGAGGGAACGTTTTAGGTCAATATAATGAAATGTTTGTACCTTGCTTTCATTAGCAAGGTACAAACAATATATAATACTTTACTGTGTATATTTAATTATGTTTCAATTATTAGGACACAATGGATATGTTTAGTAATTAAAGTAGGGGAAATGTATATTAACGCAATAAAAATGGTTGGGGTAACGAAAACTTTTGGTTCAGTTATTGCCAACAAAGATGTAAATATTAACATAAGAAAGGGCGAAATACTTGCCATTCTTGGGGAGAATGGAAGTGGGAAGACATCCTTGATGAACATGCTAGCGGGTATATATTTTCCGGATGACGGAAAAATTTTTGTTAATGGCGAAGAAGCCATAATTAAGTCCCCAATGGACGCATATAAATATAAAATAGGAATGATACATCAGCATTTTAAGCTGGTGGATTTATTTACTGCAGGAGATAACATTATTCTAGGCGAAGAGGCTCCGGACTTTGACATAAAAGCGAAAAAAACTTTTCTCAAAGAAGAAAGAATAAATATCAAAAACAATAAATGGAAAAAATTTCTGATTGATGTAAAAATAGTCAGTTTACCACTTGGAAAATTGGTCGCCAAGTTAAAATTTAATTGGCTTTCAAGGGATAGAGAAAAAGTTGTCCAGGCAGTAGCAGATAAATATGGTTTTGAAATAGATTTAAGTAAGAAAATATACGATATGTCGGTTAGTGAAAAACAGACTGTCGAGATTATAAAGGTATTATATCGTGGCGCAGATATCCTTATTTTGGATGAACCTACTGCAGTTTTAACCCCACAAGAAATAGAGAAGTTATTTGTCGTTTTAAGAGGCATGAGGGATAATGGAAAATCTATAATTATTATAACTCACAAATTAAACGAAGTTATGGCTATTTCAGATAGAGTATCAGTATTAAGAAAAGGCGAGCTTATCGCAACAGTTGATACAAAAGACACGGATGAAAAAAGATTAACTGAGATGATGGTAGGCGAAAGAATTGAGTTAAATATTGAAAGAACAACTCCTAAAAATGTGAAAAAAAGACTTTCAATTCATGGTTTGACTTGCCGCAATCGAGAGGGATTATATGCTCTTAATAACATTTCTTTTTCAGTTAATTCAGGTGAGATTCTAGGGATAGCAGGGATTTCTGGAAGTGGACAAAGAGAGCTTTTAGAGTCTATAGCTGGTCTTCAAAAAATCGAATTGGGCGTAATACAGTATGATGATCCTAAAACTGAAAAGATAGTTGATCTCCGTGCTAAGACCCCAAATCAGATTAAGGAATTAGGGGTAAGGTTATCTTTTGTCCCCGAGGATAGATTAGGCATGGGACTTGTTGGGAACATGGATTTAACCGATAATATGATGCTTAGATCATACAGTAAAGGGCACTCAATATTCTTAGATAGAAAATCACCAACTGAACTTGCTCAAACGATAGTAAAGGATTTGGAGGTGGTTACTCCAAATATGAAAACTCCTGTTAGAAGATTGTCTGGGGGGAATGTTCAAAAGATACTTGTAGGTCGAGAAATCGCTTCTGCGCCAACAGTAATTATGGCAGCATATCCCGTTAGAGGATTAGATATAAATTCTTCTTATACGATATACAACCTAATGAACAAACAAAAAGAAAATGGAGTCGCCGTTATTTTTGTAGGAGAAGATTTAGACGTACTATTAGCCCTTTCTGATAGAATTATGGTTATATGTTCTGGGAAAGTAAGCGGTATAGTAGATGCTCGTAATACTACTAAGGAGAAATTAGGGATGTTAATGACAAGCATTCCAGAAGAGATCGAAGTGTTTAGCGAGCCAATTATTGAGAACTAGGTCGAAAATAGTTTGATACACTAATATAATACAGACGATAAGGAGAATATCCTGGATGTTTAAAACAAAGAGAGAACCTTTATTCCATCTGGTAAAACGCATAGATGTTAGCAAAAAATATGCTTGGGCTGTGCGGATTGGAGCATTTCTTCTGTCTATTCTTGTATGTGCCGCAATTTCTGCTCTGCTAACAGACAAGTCTATAGGTTTCTTTTTTAAATATCTTTTTAACGGAACATTTGGAACAAAAAGAACTATCTGGAATCTCTTTCATGAGACAGCTATATTACTATTAGTTTCCATTGCCGTAACTCCTTGCTTTAAGATGAAATTTTGGAACATCGGCGGGGAAGGGCAAATTCTTATGGGTGCGTTGGGTTGCTCGGTTGCTCTTGTTTTTATGGGAGGCAAATCCTCTGATGGCGCAACCATTGTTGTTTCGTTGATTTTGGCTTTTGCTTTCGGTATTGCATGGGCTGTTATTCCTGCTTTTTTTAAAGCAAGATGGAACACTAATGAAACCCTCCTTACACTAATGATGAATTATATTGCAATTTGCTTAGTGAATTTTTTTATTAAGAGTGTTGCCTCATCAAGCACAGGGACTTTAACATTCGAAGCTGGATTTATTAAACCTTTAGGGGGAAACCAATATATACTTTTTGTAATAGTAGCGGTAGTTCTAACAGTCTTAATGTGGGTATATTTAAAATACAGTAAGCACGGATATGAATTAACTGTTGTCGGAGAAAGTGAAAATACTTCCAGATATGTTGGAATTAATAACAAGCTAGTTATAATCCGTACATTGATTCTGTGTGGGGCACTCTGTGGTTTAATTGGATTTTTACTTGTCAGTGGGGTAAATCACTCGCTAGGAGATGCTACTGTAGAGGGAAGGGGATTTACAGGACTTTTAATTTCATGGCTTGCACATTTTAATCCTTTGGCTATGGGACTGACCTCCTTTCTTTTTGTCTTTATAGATAACGGCGCCTCCCAAGTCAGTAATTATGCAAGGCTTGGAGCCTCATATCCTAAAGTTATGACTGGTATTTTCTTCTTTTTTATTATAGCAACTGAATTTTTCATTAATTATAGAATTGTATTCAAGAAAAAGAAGGCTAGAAATATTACTGATAACGCAGATACAATATCAGGAGAAGCCCAGCCTATAAAAGAGGAGATAGGGATTGATAAGGGCTATACTAAAGAGAACATTACTGAAGAGATTGTAAAGGAGAGGGTGTAGTATGTTTAGTTTAATTGTTTCTCAAGCAATCAGATTTGGTATCGTGTTTCTTTATGGGTCCACGGGCGAGATTATTATAGAAAAATCCGGACATCTTAATTTAGGAATCCCGGGAATTATGTGCCTAGGTGCTGTAGGCGGATGTATTGGAGCAAATCTTACATACTATAGTGGCAGTGCTTTTTTAACAATCCTAACGGCGATTTTGTTTTCAATGCTTTTTGCTGGGCTCGGAGGTGCTCTATATGGGCTGTTTACTATTACTTTAAGATGTAACCAAAATGTAACAGGTCTTACAATTACGACCTTTGGAGCAGGCGTACTTGGTTTTTGGGGGTCAAAGATGGGTAGGCTTGGTACAACTTTTTATGTGGCAAGTAAATCCTTTACTTCTCCTATGTTTGGCGATAATATTGGATCCGATTGGTTTTCGAGCATATTTTTATCCCATGGTCCACTTGTTTATCTTGGCATTGCTATAGCAATAATTGTCGCCATAATTTTGAAAAAGACAAGAATAGGATTATCTCTTAATGCAGTTGGAGAAAATCCAGCCGTGGCTGACGCATCGGGTATAAATGTTAATAAATATAAGTACATTGCTTGTATCTTGGGCTCCGGTATATCCGGTATAGGGGGTGCATTCTATATATTGGATTGTACCAGAGGGTCTCTTGAATATGTTATAGAAGCAATGGGTTGGTTATCGGTAGCACTCGTAATATTCTCGCTTTGGAAACCTAGTATCAGTATATTGGGATCTTTTATATTCGGAGTACTATATATTTTACCTAACTACATTTCCGGGGTTGGATTCGCTGATAAGGAGCTTTTAAAAATAATTCCATACCTAGTCACAGCCCTTGTTCTTATCATAATATCCTTTTTCAAGAAGAAAGAAACTCAACCCCCAAGTTCCCTGGGCTTATCGTATTTTAGAGAAGATCGATAAACGCCAGTTCGTATTATAATGTTTTTAAAATCTTTACTTTATTTTAAACATAATTCTCCGATTATATAATGATAGTAAAGTTTTGGTTTATGTAGGTTTGTTGTGTAGTATTAGGATTGTTTGACCGATTATTTTTATTGATATATAATTAAGAAACTTTAATTATTAAGGAAATAGTGATGAGTAAAAGAATTGTAGCTTTGATATCTCTTTTAATAGTGGTAATTTTGGCCAGTGGGGTATTTTTAACGGGATGTAGCCAAGACCAAAAGCTACCTGGTATCGCATGGGCAGAAGAGGAAACTCTAACTTATTCAATATTTACAGATAATGTTCTTACTGGGTCTTTGGTCATCGTTACTAGAAGATTGCCCGTTGGACAGCAAGCTCTTCCTAAATTCCCTGATGAAAAGTACGATGTTAACTCCTCTTCTTCGGGCGGAACATTAATTACTAAAACTGCTAAAGATTTGTCAGAAAACATCATAATGTATTCAGAAGCACTGATGAATGGGTTTAAACCAGTTGCGAGCTATAAAGAGGTTAGCACTTCGGATGCCCAATATACCTTAAAATCAAGGTATGATGGAACAAGATATTTCTATTCGTACAATGGAGGAGAAGAAGAAAAGGTTAGGATCAAGACAGGCTTTATGGATAATGAGATTATGTATTCCATCGTTCGTTGCTATGAGCTAGAGAGCAATTATACTTCAACTTTTACATTAATTGATCCGACTAACGGAAATAAAGAGTCTTTAAGTGTCGCAGTTACAGCAGAAGGAACACAGGGAGGATTCGAGTATGTAAATGGCTCTGGGGAATCCGCAATCGCTGCTACTTCGACAAGAACGCTTGCTGTTTCTTTTACTAGAACTAAGGCACCTGTTGGGAAGAGTTTAGTTGTATATTACACTTTAGAGGATAAAACAGGGGCAACTGGTTTTTATCTTACTGGTGATCCTGCTAAAGGAGTAACTAATAGAAGTTCACATATTCCTGTTATGATACAGGAAAACAATGTGAAATATATTCTTTCTAAAGTAGTTGCTAATTAACAAAACTTGCCTCCGAGTTTAGGGGGCTTTTAAAAAATAGTCCAAACTCAATATATTTTCATTAAACTATCAACTTGTGAAAATTAATCTTGTATGAGGAGGAAAAATGACTTACATTAATATGACTGAATATGAAAAAGCATCCGAAGAAGTTCGAAGAGAATACGAAGATCAAATTAAAAAGCATGGTAGAATTACTAACATGAAGAGAACCTTGCTAAACGATCCTCCCTCATTTAAAGCATATATGGAGTGGTACACCTTGAAAGATCGTTTAGTTCCGATTATTGGAGAAAGGGCTGTTTCTCTTTTTTCATATGCAATTTCTAACGGAAATAATTGTATGATATGTTCTTTGTTCTTCAGAAAGATTCTAGTGGATAGCGGAGAGGATCTAGACAATCCCACACTATCTCCCGAAGAAAAATTATTAATGGAGTTAGGAAGGAGAATAGCAGTAGACCCTCATAACATTGACGAAAATATCTATGAAGAATTAAGCGAAAGATATACCGACCAAGAAAGAACTCTCATTATTGCTTTTGCGGGAATAATGTATGCCACCAATCTATTTAATACCGTTGCAAAAGTTGAACTGGACGAAGTATTATACGCATATAAACCAAACAATAAATAGATAATATTATAGAATTAAATGAGAAATGCCTGCCTAAGAAATGGATTATAGAAATAATTAGTTTTTTGAAAATAAAAAGGGAACATAAACACTGGATTTATGAATAGTGATATAAGAATGACAATTAAATAATATCCCATTTTTTTCTAAAAATTTTGGAATTAAGAGGCTGAAAATGGAAAATAATTTAAAAAACAAGGTAGCTTTTATAACTGGAGCGGCACATGGTCAGGGAAGAGCCGTGGCAATTGCCCTTGCAAAAGAGGGATGCGATATAGTAGCCCTTGATGTCGCAAAAAAAATAGAATACCCCGATTATACTTTTGGCTGTCCGGAAGAATTGGTATCCCTTAAAAGAGCAATAATAGATTTGGGGAGAGAATGTATTTCCTTTTGTGCGGATGTCAGAGATGATGAGTCTGTTACCAAAGCAGTTATTCAAACAATAGAAAAATTTGGGAAAATAGATATTTTATTTAATAATGCTGGAATTTGTGCTTACGCAAAGATTGATGAAATGACAGATGCAGAGTGGGACAGTATGTTGGACATAAACCTCAAAGGTGCCTTTATTGTTACCAGAAGGGTTGTAAAATACATGAAAGAAAAAAAGTCTGGAGTAATAATTAATAATAGTTCAACAATGGGGCTTAGAGGCGGGAATAGACTTTCTCATTACACAGCTTCCAAGTGGGGCTTGACTGGCTTTACAAAGGCCATTGCAATAGAGCTAGCGCCATATAATATTAGAGCAATCAGCATTCATCCAACGGGCGTAAATACTCCTATGAATGACGGGCTCGCCTCCCTTGAAGGTAAGACCCCCATAGAAATTGCAGAAGCCTCTGCTGGGAATCTTCTTCCAACCCCATGGATAGAACCAGAAGACGTAGCCGATTTAGTGGTGTACCTAGCAGGAGATAAGGCAAGATTTATTACTGGAGCCCAGTACGTTTTGGATGCTGGACTATTGACTCTATAGTTTATGTGAATAAAAATATATTTTCTATTATATCACTCGAAAAGAAAACCTCCGTTTCCGGAGGTTTTTTGTTCTAGTCATCTGCTGCAAGAAGCTCTATCTTCTTTTTCGGTGGGGGCGCTTTACTGTCCCCATGTTTAACTAGGAACATTAAAACTATTGAGACAAGTACACAAGCGGCTGAATAAATGAAAAGATTTTTTGCTCCCCATTTATCCATAATTAAACCAGCGATAAAAGGAGTAATTGCTTGAGCACTCATAGTTGCTGTGTAATAGAATCCAGTGTACTTACCCACATCTCCAGCTGAGGACAATTCCACAACCATCGGGAAAGTATTAACGTTTGCAATAATTAAGCCGAATCCTGCAATTAGATAGAAGATAATAAACAAATACATGGAGGCAGGGCCAGCGTTTGAGGCAAAGAAGAATATAAGGAAGAAGGATAGTACCGCAAGGGCAAATCCTAACATAATTGATTTTCTTCTTCCAATTTTAACTGCCAGCATTCCAACTGGGATAAAAGCTATAGCAGATATTCCCATACTAATTCCAGAGACAATACCTGAGATACCGGGTGATAGATTTAGGGTTTTTGTAGTGAAAATCGATAGGTTTGATGATACCGCATTATATCCCATAAACCACATGAAAATTGAAGCAAGAATTAACACGAAGGAAATAAACATTGCCTTTTTCTTTTTCTTGGTTTCTTCATCCGTAAAAACGACGGTCTCTCCTGAAGCATCCACTGTTTTTTCTTCAATATCATCGTTCGAGATCCCATATTCGGCACAAAGAGCCTCACATTCTTTAACTAGTTTGGGCTCTTTTACAAACATTAGGAATAATCCCATCAAGATTAACATTGATGCAGCGACTGCAATGAATATTGCAATATAACCGGTAGGATTGATCATAAAAGTAACGGTATATATCACGAAAGCAATTGCAGCACCTAAACCTCCTACGAGGTTGATCATGGCATTTGCTTGAGAGCGCAGTGGCTTTGGCGTAACATCAGGCATTAGGGCCACAGCAGGAGAACGGAAGGTGGCCATAGCGATTAGAACTAATAATAGGATTACCATGTAAGCAACAAGTGAACCCATATTATTTTTGGTTACTTTCTCAAAAACCTGAGTACTGGCATAGTTGTTAATTCCAGTATTTACGAACTTTTTGTAATCGGCTGTTTGTACTGTGTCCCCATCTTCATTGACTTCAGTGGGGTTAAGCGCAACCTGTAAATATTCTTCTAAAGAGTTAATTCCATTATTTGCAAGATAAGTTCTATCACAAAAATCGCTATTTGTGGCCCCCTCATTATATAGCATAGTGTAGAGGTCCTCATTGGTATAAACGATATTATTGTGGTCGGTGTAGAGATACCCGGCAACTTCCGTATTGGTTATTTTTTCTCTAAGGTCCATTCCTTGCTTTAGAGAAGAGTTTGCGGTTACTGGAACGAATACCATAAGTATTACAGAAACAATAGTGCCTAGGAAAATGTAAGGTGTTCTTCTTCCCCACTTTGTCTTCGTTTTGTCAGAAATTTTTCCAAACAATGGAAGCAAAAAGAGAGACAACAAGTTGTCAAGACCCATGATAAGCCCACGAAGGCTGTTTGAAAGTCCGTATGCATTTTCCAAAAGCAACGGAACTACAAAGTCATAGGCAGACCAGAAAACCATTATTACGGCAAAGGCCAATCCTACTTTAATCGTTTTTGCATAATTCAGTTTCATGCTTTACTCCTAAAAATTTATTTCCCCCAAAAACCGGGGTTAGTAACGAATTTCTCAAAAGGGAAAAAATCCCAACTACTCTCAAGGTATTATACAATAAAGGGGCATTGTTTACAATATTGAATATGTTTTACATTCGTAAATTACCTGTAATTAAGTTGTATAAAGAATATATTGTTAATTAATATTTTAAAAAAGTCTTAGACATTTGGCTATATAAGTTACCTAACTTTCCTTTTCATTGCGTAAAAATCTCTACAATTTCGTTATACTATATATATTTTTTTAATGAAGGGGAAAACTCTTCTGCAGATTTGCTTATATCTGCCATTGACCTTGGATATCCTTCTGTTGTTTAATTAGATTAACATTAAGTTAGGGAGAAACTTGAAACATGGCGAAAAGTAAAAAAACAACAAACATGTCAAACAAAGGGAAGAGGAAAACTTCAGCAAATAGTACCGCAGAGAAAATTATTAAAAAAGTATCTAAATTATCTAAGAAGCAAATTCTAATTCTATCTCTTGTCGTTGTGGTTGTTTGTACAGTTATAGTCGTTTTATATGTTACTCACCCAGAGTATTTCAGCTTTTTAACTCCTCCTCCTTCTGAAAACGAAAATATTAATGGACAGATAGGGGAAAATCTGGCATTTGAGGCTCATTTCATTGACGTTGGTCAAGGGGATGCAATTCTTTTGAGATTTTCAGACGGAACGGA